>ERZ795053.3468-NODE-3468-length-17922-cov-17.463200_pt1 | contig 17922 bp, 14 predicted proteins | sample MGYA00375137_ERZ795053 | MGnify/ENA primary metagenome ERZ795053 (study PRJEB30182, sample SAMN05720284) | activated sludge metagenome | isolation source: Anaerobic digester | place: Hong Kong | collected 2014-12-17 ...
CTTTCCCCTGCAGGCGCACCGAGCTGTAGGGGCAGGCCCCCGTGCCTGCCCGCCCCTGCATTTTGGGACCTTTACAGCCATCTGCGGCTCCTTGGAATAATTACGTTTCGAGGCCGGCCGCACTGGGGTGCAGAGGTCCCAGGTAAACCGGGCAAACACGGGGGTTTGCCCCTACAAGACCTTTCCGTTCACATTGCCTTTCCCCTGCAGGCGCACCGAGCTGTAGGGGCAGGCCCCCGTGCCTGCCCGCCCCTGCATTTTGGGACCTTTACAGCCATCTGCGGCTCCTTGGAATAATTACGTTTCGAGGCCAGCCGCACTGGGGTGCAGAGGTCCCAGGGAAACTGTTTTTCCCAAACCAGGTGTTCAACAAAATGGATGGGGCGTTTTCCATGAAGCTCTGGTAAAGCCAAGGGGATCCTGGAGTTCCTCAAATGGGGGCAGGAAATTCGATATCATTTGCGGGGCATCGTGGCGTTCTTTCGCCACCGATTCACCAACTCCAGGCTGCATGGGCTACATTCCAAGCTCCGGGTGATCACCAAGCGCTCGTACGAATTCAAGACGTTCTGCTACCCCTGGATCATGACCCTTTTTGACTTCGGCAAGAACAACCTGCCTGTTCTTTGCGTTAGCTGGTTTCGTTCCTACCCACTCATTTCAAGGAGAACCCAAAAATCATACACGATGCTGCAAATCCATTCTTCGTTGTGGTATAATCCACCCATGAAAACACCGAATCCCGTTCAGGAAGCTTCGTCAAAACCCGAGAATCGCTATTTTTATCCATAACGCACACATCTTTTTCTTCCGGATGTGTGCGTTTGCGCGTGTCCGGGGGAACACGAAAAAGCCTCCCGAAAACGGGAGGCTTTTTTCTTAGGGAGGGGAAAGCATGATTGTTATCTTGAAGCAAGGGTATCGTCCCGAAAACTTGGAAGAGGTTTTGTCCATCGCGCACGAAATGGGATTCCAAACACACCTTTCCCAGGGACAGGAAAAAACCATCGTGGGGATCATTGGCGACGATAGTTACCTTTCCATCGACCGTTTTGCCAACCTGGATTTCGTGGAAGACGTCGTGAAAGTTCTGAAACCATACAAGCGAGTGACACGCTTCTTCCACCCCAAACCCACCGTGATTCCTTTTCCCGGTTTTGGCAGCATCGGTGGTGGCCCGTTTACCGTAATGGCCGGCCCCTGCGCCGTGGAATCGTTGGAAATGCTGGATGAAATCGGTGCTTTCCTGAAAGAGGAAGGTGTTCTTTTCCTGCGGGGTGGGGCTTTCAAGCCGCGAACTTCCCCCTATTCTTTTTCCGGCTTGGGGAAAAAGGGGTTGGAATACCTGCGGCAGGTGGCAGATCGTTACGGTTTCCGGGTTATCACCGAGGTCATGGGCCTTGCTGAGCTGCAAATGGTCATGGACTACGCCGACATCTTGCAAGTGGGCGCGCGTAACGCCCAAAACTTCCGGCTTCTGGAAGCACTCGGTAACACCCAAATTCCCGTTTTCCTCAAGCGCGGGTTCATGAACACCATCCAAGAGTTCTTGCAATCCGCGGAGTACATCCTGGCAAATGGCAACCAGCAAGTCATCCTGTGCGAGCGGGGAATTCGCACCTTCGAAACCGCAACACGCAATACCCTGGATATCAGCGCTGTGCCTGTGATCAAGGAAAGTAGCCACCTTCCCATCTTCGTGGACCCAAGCCATGCCAGCGGGAAACATGAGTGGGTCCCATCGCTGGCCTATGCGGCGCTTGCCACCGGCGCCGATGGTATCATGGTGGAAGTGCACCCCCATCCGGCGCGAGCGCTTTCCGACGGACGCCAATCCCTGAACTTCCCCCAATTCCACGATATGAACAGCCGCATCCAGCAATTGCAACCCCTTTTTGCATCCGAGAGGAACCCGCAGCCATGATGCAGCAACTCAAGCTGGTCCGACCCACGGGGAAAACGCGTTCCATACGGGTGGGAAACACGACAATCGGCGACGAACTGACGGTGATCGCAGGTCCTTGCTCGGTGGAAAATGAAAAGCAGACCATGCAAACCGCCATTGCGGTAAAGGAAGCAGGGGCCAACATCCTCCGCGGGGGCGCTTTCAAACCCCGCACCTCGCCGTATGCCTTCCAGGGTTTGGGGTTGCAAGGGTTGCAGATCTTGCAGAAAGCAGGTAAGGAAACAGGTTTGCCCGTGGTGACCGAAGTCGTTGATCCCCGGGATGTTTCCTGGGTGTGCGAATTCGCCGACATGGTGCAAATTGGCGCGAGGAACATGCAGAACTTCTCGTTGCTCAAGGAAGTGGGAAAGGCGGGTAAGCCCGTGCTACTGAAACGAGGAATGTATTCCACGTTGGCAGAATGGTTGAACTGCGCGGAATACATCCTTGCAGAGGGGAACCCGAACGTGGTACTCTGCGAGAGGGGAATCCGCACTTTCGAAACCTACACGCGCAACACACTCGATCTTGCTATGGTTCCTTGCGTGCATGCCGAAACCCATTTACCGGTTTTCGTGGACCCCTCGCATGGCACGGGAAAAAGGGCCTTGGTGGAACCCATGATCTATGCCGCAATCGCTGCGGGTGTTGACGGGTTGGTCGTGGAAGTCCACGTGGACCCGGAGCATGCGTTGAGCGACGCGCAGCAACAGTTGTCACCCGACGAATTCGGTCGTATCATGCAACGCGCGCGAAAGCTGGAGCGTTTCGTGCGCCAAACGTGGGACGAGTAAGGAGGACAGACATGGAGCTGGAAATGATCCGGAAGCAAATTGATGCCATTGACACAAAAATACGCAAATTGTTCAACGACCGCATGGAACAAGCCCTATTGGCAGGGAAGTGCAAAACCAAGGTAGAAGACCGCCAGCGAGAAGCAGAGATCTTCGAGAAATTGGGGAACAACCCCTACACGCTGCTGGACGGAGATTTTTTGACCGAACTCTACGAGAAGATCCTGGCAAAGTCCAAGGAATGGCAGTCCCGCTCTCCTTTGCTGATCGCTTTCCAAGGGGAACACGGCGCGTACAGCGAGGTAGCGGCACGTAGCTGGAACCCGAAATGTGTTTCCTTGCCCTGCAAGGAGTTCTCGGACGTGTTTGAAGGAGTGAAAAAGGGGGTCTACGATTTCGGGATTGTCCCCGTGGAAAACAACCTGGGCGGCATCGTGAGCCAGGTCAACGACCTGATGATCCACACCGAGTTGTACGTCGTAGGTGCCATCGAAATCCCCGTGAAGCACTGCCTGGTAGCCTGCCCTCAAACGGATTACCGCGAGATTCGCGAAGTGTATTCCCATGCACAGGCACTCGCACAGTGCCGGAACTTCCTTTCGCGGAACCATCTTCTTCCGGTGCCGTTCTACGACACCGCGGGTGCGGCAAAGATGCTTTCGGAAAAAGGGGCCACAAATGCCGCTGCCATCTCCAGTGAACTGGCAGCACAACTGTACGGGTTACAGGTCATCAAGGAGTCCATCGAAGATTTCGCATCCAACCGCACCCGCTTCTTAGTTCTTTCCAACCAGCAAAACCCCGAACCCGGATCCAAGTGCTCCGCGGTTTTTTCCACGGAGCACAAGTCCGGTACACTGTTTGCCGTGCTACAACAATACGCCCAGGCGGGTTTGAACCTCACGCGCATCGAATCCATTCCCAATCAGAAGGGAAGCTACGCCTTTTTCCTCGATTTCCTGGGTTCGATCGAGGATCCAGCAGTGCAAAACGTCGTGGAAATCAGCAAGCAAATCACCACGGGGTTCCGGGTTCTTGGCTGCTACGAAGAAAAGGTGTTATGATGCGGGTTTTCATCCTCGGAACGGGAAGGATGGGCGCCTGGTTTGCCCAGGAGCTCTCCGCGGAAAACAACGTAGCGGTTCTGGACCGCGACCCAGAGAAACTGGCGGGGTTGGAACAGCTCCAGGTTCTTTCCACCCTGGAAGAACTGCCGGGTTTTGCCCCGGAACTGGTGCTGAACTGCGTGGGATTACATCAGACCATCCCCGCGTTTGCGCAAATCCTTCCGTTCCTGGGAAAGGACGCGATTCTTGCGGATATTACTTCGGTGAAGCGGGGAATGCAGGATTTTTACGTACGAAGCGGTTTCCGCTTTGCCTCCGTGCATCCCATGTTCGGTCCCACCTTCGCGAACTACAGCGACTTGAAACGGGAGAACGCCGTCATCATCAGCGAGTCCGACCCAACCGCGGCCCAATTCTTTGCACGTTTCTTCCAAACGCTCCAGTTGCACATCTTCCGGTACTCCTTCCAGGAACACGATCGCATCATGGCCTACTCGCTGGCCACCCCCTTCGTTTCCACGCTGGTGTTCGGTGGGTGCATGAAAAGCGAAGCGCTTCCGGGAACCACGTTCCGCAAGCACATGGAAATTGCCCGTGGTTTGATGCGGGAAGACGACCACTTGTTGGCAGAAATCCTGTTCAACCCGCACACACTCGGGCAAATCCAGAAAGTTTCGGAGCAACTCTCCGAACTGGCGGGAATCATTCAACAGCGCGATTTTGGAAGAATGCAGCGGTACCTGGACCATGTCCGGGAAAACATTCACGAATAGGGTGGTGGTGGACGTGGTGGTATACCAAACCAAAACCTCTCCAAGCAGGTGTGTTCCATGAGGGTGCTCCCAGGAAGCAGGATTCGCGGAACACTCCAGGTTCCCCCGGACAAGTCACTGAGCCATCGTTGCCTCATACTGGGTTCGCTGGCAGAGGGAAAAAGCGTTTTCTGGAACCTTCTTCCTTCGGCGGACGTGGCTTCCACGCGGCGCGTTTTGAAAGCGTGCGGGGGCAACATGACCGGGGATTGGAACCGCATGGAAGTGTCCCGGGCAACTTTCGATAAGGTGGAAGCGCATCTGGACTGTGGCAACTCCGGAACCACCGTGCGGCTTCTGTCGGGTGTCATGGCCTCCTTTGCAAATCGCTTTGGCCTGCAGGGAGACGCTTCCCTTTCCCGTCGCCCCATGGCACGCATCGCGGTACCGCTGGCGAAAATGGGGGCCCGTTTTTTCGATCCCTCCGGAAAGCTCTTGGATCCGGCGGCAGCCCAGCTTCCCTTTTCCATCCAGGGTTCCGGAAAATTGCAAGGGATCCGCTGGCACAACGAAAAGCGGAGCGCGCAGGTGAAAAGTGCGTTGTTGCTTGCCGGATTGCGGTCGGAGGGAGGCACGACCGTGGTGGAGCCCGTGGGGAGTCGTGATCACACCGAGCGGTTGCTCCAGATGATGGGGGCTTTGCTTTCGCTGCACGGCAACGAAGTGCACCTGGAGCCTTCCATCCTTTCCCCGTTGGAATTCTCGGTGCCAGGGGATTTTTCTTCTGCTTCGTTTTTTCTCGCTCTTGCGGCATGCCACCCAAACGCGTCTCTTTCGTTGGAGGGGGTGAACCTAAACCCCACGCGAACCGGTTTTTTGCAAGTACTTCGCCAAGCGGGAGCAACGATCGCTTGCACGGAACAAAACGGGGAAACCGAACCACGGGGAAGCCTCCAGGTGCACTCCGGGAAGATGCAAGGCATTTGCATTTCTTCGGATCAGGTGCCCTCCATGGTGGATGAAATTCCCCTTGTGGCGTTGCTGGGGGTGTTCGCCCAGGGGAAAACCGAAGTAAAGGGTGCCGGGGAATTGCGGGTCAAGGAAAGCGATCGCATAACGGTTTTGGTACAGGGTCTGCGGAACCTCGGGGTAGAGATCCACGAAACGGACGACGGTTTTTGGTTGGAGGGCCCCCAAGCCATTCGCGGTGGAACTGCAGACGCATGCGGAGATCATCGCATGGCGATGCTGTTTTCGCTGTGCGGATGCCTGTCGCGGGAAGGGGTCTGGGTGGAGGGTGCCGATTCGGTTTCGATCTCGTACCCGTCCTTTTTCACGCACCTGGAACAAATTTGCAGCGGGAGGGGATAGAATGCTTTTCACGCGAGCCATTGCAGTATGTATTTCCGGGGATGCTCACGGTCCCAAGATCGTGGTGACCATGGAAGGATTACCCCACGACCTGCCGCTCGACATCGACGCGGCCAATCAGCAACTGGCACTTCGCCAACAGGGTGCGGGAAGCGGGCCCCGTATGCAAATGGAACATGACCAGCTGCAAATCGTTTCCGGGAACTGGAAATCGCGCACCACGGGGATGCCCCTGTGCTTGGAAATCCCCAACCGCGCTTCCAACCCCGAGAAAGGAGAAGTTCGCGTGGTAGCCCGCCCGGGCCACGCCGACTTCGCCGCATTTCGCCGTTTCAAAAACCCTGATCTCCGGTGCTACGTCGAAGGGGCAAGCGCGCGGAGAACGGCGGGTATCGTTGCGGCTGGGGGATTGTGCAAGCCCTGGTTGGAGGCACTGGATATCGAAGTATTTGCGTATGTAAGCCGTTTCGCGGGAATCGAGGCTGCACCCCTTCCGGCGGATGCCTTCCCCTCGCTGTTCGAGCAGCGAGAGCAAAACCCCTTGCGCATGCTGGACGTGCGGGCCAGCCAACGGGCAATGGAAAGGCTGGAAACCGCCCGGGAAAAAGGGGATACACTGGGGGGGAAGGTCCGGGTACTCGCGCGGGGAGTTCCAGCTGGGCTGGGATCCTATTCCAGCGCCTTCACGCGCTTGGATGCCCTATTGGCGGCAAACCTCGTGGGCATTCCTGCTGTCAAGCAAGTATGCTTCGGCGACCCGAACGTGTTCGACCTTCCGGGAAGCGATGCGCATGACCGCTTTGATCCTGCTTCTCCTTCTAACCGGCTTTCCAACCGTGCAGGGGGAATCGAAGGCGGAATCTCCAACGGGGAAGCGTTGGAAATGGAAGTGGGGTTCAAGCCCATCCCCACTCTGGCCAAACCGTTGGACGGCTTGGACGTGCGACGTATGCAGGTGGTGCCGGGAGTTGCGGTACGCTCCGACCTCACAGCGGTGGTTCGGGGAACGATCGTGGTGGAAAACCTTGTACGCCTGGTGTTGTTCGATGCACTGGTAGCCGAGGGGAGGATCACGAAATGAGCATTCTCAAGGCACCCCTGGTACTGGTGGGAATGCCGGGTTCGGGAAAAACCACGCTTGGAAAAAGCTTGGCATCCTTCCTGGGAGCCCCGTTTATCGATACCGACCAACAAATCGAGCAAACTTCGGGGAAGCCCATTTCCCTAATCTTCCAGCAAGAAGGGGAAAACCTGTTCCGCAAGCTGGAAAAAAAGGCCTTGCTGCAAGCTCTTGTGGCGACTCCTCCCGCAGTCATCGCGGTGGGAGGGGGAGCTGTGGAGCTGCCAGAAACCCGCGCCATCTTGGAGAAGAACCCGGTGCTTTTCTTGGATGTTCCCTTGGAGGTCCTTCAATTCCGGGTGAAAGACGACCGTATCCGTCCACTGCTGGTCGGAGACCGTGCGGAAAAAATGGCGGAATTGTTCCTCCGAAGGCAAAGGCTTTTTTCGCGGTTCCCTCGAATTCCCTGGATCAACGGGTTGCACGTCCTGGGTGAAATCCCCCGGCTCCTGCACAGCGTACAGGGACTTTTTCCGGGAATGGTACATTTCCCCTCCTTACCGGTGGACTTCCCGACCCCACACCCCCTTCGCTGGATCGCGGGGGAAATGGCCCTTTTCCAAAAAAAGGAATGCCCCTCGTGCTTTTCCATCACTTCCCAGAACGTGGCCCGGTTGTACCCGTCGTTCTTTTCAGAGGCATCACAGGTACTTCCGGATGGCGAGGACGCCAAATCCCTGCCTTCACTGGAATCCCTTTACTCCCAAGCCTTATCTCGTGCCATCGACAAAGACCAAAGGGTTTGCGCCATCGGAGGTGGCACCATCACGGACGTGGCCGGACTTTTCGCGGCAACGTTCAAGAGAGGGCTTCCTTTGCATCTTTTCCCCACCACCTTGCTGGCACAGGTCGATGCTGCAATCGGGGGCAAAAACGCCATCAATTTGCAGGGAGTGAAGAATTGCGTGGGTACCATTCGAATGCCGCAAATGACGTGGGTTGATCCCCTTCTTTCCCTCTCCGCACCCCCCTCTTCCTTCTTCGATGGGCTCGTGGAAGGGTTGAAGGTGTCTTTCCTGGTGCATTCCTCCTCGGAAATCCTTCGCCAGCAACTGCAACGTGCCCGGGGACTACTGGATTCTCCTTGCTTCGAGGAGCTGTCTGCATTTACAATCCAGGCCATTCACGATAAGTGCCGTATCCTTTCGGAAGATGTCATGGAAAAGGGGCAGCGCCTATTCCTGAACCTGGGACATACCCTTGGACACGTGTACGAAACCACGTATTCGCTCTCGCATGGTCAAGCGGTGGCGCTGGGGTTGCTCCACGGGCTGGAAAAAAAGAAGCACCCCGTCATCGAAGAGTTCGTGGAATGGCTGCAACAAGTGCTTGGGCCGCAAACCCTTGCGCTGCGCGAAAAACCCTGGACCCCCGAAATGGCACAAAAACTCTCCAACGACAAGAAAAACAGGAACCAAAAGATCATCCTCGTCGATTTGCAAGCCCCTGGTCAGCCCTTCCTCAAGGAACTGGAACTATCCAGCCTGCTTTCGTCGTTGGACCAGGAATGAAACCAAACATTCTTTTCACCTTCCGAGCAATCGCAATCTTTTTGTGTTATCGTAGGTTAGGAAGAAAAGTCCATATTTCAGGGGAGCCAACGGGCTGAGAGGGAAAACCATTTCCGACCCTTATACCTGATCCGGGTAATGCCGGCGGAGGGAGAGTATCGAATCAAAAACTGGAAAACCCCGTTGGAAAACGGGGTTTTTGTTTGGAGGGACAAGCATGACACGAACGAAGATTTTGCTTCTTTTCTTGCTCTTTCCCGCATTACTATCACTGGGTTTGACGGTGTACACCTACGAAAGCATGGGATGGATTGGGGAGGAGATGGTTCCCCTTTTCGAAAAGAGTACCGGCATCGAAGTGCAGGTAGTGAAACTCGGGGACGGAGGGGGCATCCTGTCTCGCCTACTCCTGGAAAAACGAAACCCGCGGGCGGACGTGGTGGTAGGCCTGGACCAATCGTTGGGCGCCCTTGCCGTGGCGGAAGGCTTGCTGCTTCCTTTGCCAAGTGCGTTTTCCCCGCCTGCTTTTCAACCCGGGTTGGAACTGGATCCCCCGGGGTTCCTGGTTCCCTACGATTACGGGGCACTGGCCATCCTCGTGGATCCACAAGCCGTTCCCGTTTTCCCACGGAATTTCTCGGATCTTCTTTCCTTCCCCCGGGGTTTGATCATCCAAGACCCGCGGAGTTCCAGCACGGGCCAGGCCTTTCTGCTCTGGACCATCGCGGCATTCGGCGAGGAATGGCAACGCTTTTGGCAAGATCTCAAACCAGCCATCCTCACGGTAACCTCGGGATGGAGCGAGGCGTTTGCCAAGTTCGAAACCGGGGAAGCCCCGATGATGGTCAGTTATGCCACCGATGAAGCCTACTCCATGCACTACTACGGTTCCACGCGTTTCCATGCCTTCATTCCCAGCGAAGGGGCCTACGTACAAATCGAGGGGGCCGCCATCGTGAATGGAACACCCCATGTTGCGCAAGCCGTCCAATTCCTGGAGTTCCTTCTATCCGACACGTTCCAACAACAGCTGCCGTTGAACCAGTGGATGTTCCCCGCCCGGGACGTACAACTTCCACCGGTTTTCACACACGCCATCCAACCAGCCAACATTTTGACCCTGCCGCCCCAACACATCCGCGAAAACCTCGACACGTGGCTTTTGCAATGGGAGGAGATCATGTATTAAGCGCAAGGCTTTTTCCTTTCTTCCCTACCTCATACTGGCTTTCTGGGTTCTCCCCCTGTTCTTTCTGTTCCGGGATTTCCTCAACCCGGGGGATTTTCTGCTCCTGTTTCGCTCTCGCTTTCCCCGCGTGGTGGCTTTCACGTTCTGGCAAGCCCTTCTTTCCACCCTGGCGTCTCTCGCATTGGCGATCGCACCTGCTTTCTACGTGTACCGGCGCGAAAATGGGGTGTCCCGCTTGTTGGAAAGTTCCATCTTCATCCCCTTCTTCTTCCCACCGGTTTCGGTGGTGATTGCCTTTTCCCTGCTCTTTTCCCCAAACGGGGTGCTCTCTCGCCTGGGGCTGCAGTGGGACGTGCTGTATTCCTTGAAAGCCATCGTGCTGGCCCACTCCTTCTACAATGCCCCCATTTTCGTGAAATACCTGTCCCAGGGATTGAAACACACGCCTCCCTCGTTGGAGGATGCCAGCCGCGTGGATGGGGCAAGGCGTTGGAAACGTTTCCTTTCCCTGGAAGCCCCGTTGGCCTTGCCTTCCTTTTTCAAGGGATTTTTCCTGGTTTTTACCTACAGTTTCATGAGTTTCGCGGTGGTACTCAACCTGGGCGGGGTCCAATTCTCTACCATCGAGGTGAGCATTGCAAATGCCCTGCGTGGGCAGTTCGATTTTTCCCGGGCATTGGTGTATGCTACCGTGCAGTTTTTCCTCCTTTTCGCACTGCACGGGCTGCTTTCGCTTTTCGGGGAATCGGTTTTCGAAAGCACGGGAGGAACCCTTTCCCGCCAAAAACCCCTGGTGTTGACTCGCCTGCTTGCCTGGTTTTTCCTGCTCTTCGAGTATGGCATCACGGCCATCGGCTTGGTGGCGGTTTTCTTCGACTTCCACTCCATGCAGTTTTCCGTGCACGCGCTTTTCCGATTGTTTTCGCGCGCATTCAACCGCCGGTTCCCCGTGGTGCTTTCACTTCTGAATTCCTTCTGGATCGCCGCGGTAGCCGGTTTGCTTTCGGTCGCGTTGGCCACCTTGCTCCTGAAAAAAGGGGGAAGGTTCGCCAGCTTCGTCGTCCTCCCGGTAATGGGGATTTCCACCGCCTTTCTTGCCACCGCGCTGCTGTATGCAAACGTGCTCTTTTCCATCCCTTTTCCACTGCTCGTTTCCGCAGGATACGTTCTTTCCACGCTCCCCATTTCCTTTTCCTTCTTGTTCCAGTCCGTGAAAGGCTTCCCGCAAGTACTTCTCGAAGCGGGAAAGATGGATGGTGCCACGAACCTGCAACTTTTCCGCCTGGTGGAATTCCCCGTGTTGCTTCCTGCGCTTGTGGCAGTCTTTTTCCAGGTTTTTGCCATCATTTTCGGGGAATTCACCCTTCCCTACACCATGCAGCTTTCCGACCTTTTCCCTCTTGCCAGCGTGGTGAACTACTCCCTTGGTGCCAACCGCTATTTCCTGGAAAGCTACGCCTTCGCCGGGCTCAACACGATCATCGTTTTTTCGCTGTTTTGGATATCCAACCACTTTGGACATTCGCCACGCAAGAAATGGTTCGGTTGACAAATGCTTTTGCAATGCCTATAATGGAAAGAAAGGGAAATTTTTGGAAAGGTAGGTAAGGCACACATGAAAAAACAGGTAGTGGTACTTGGTGGAGGCCCTGCGGGGATCATCGCTGCGGGGTGTGGGAAAAAATCCAACCCTGACAAGGAATTTACGCTGATCCGGAGTGAAGAAACGGGTCTGGTTCCTTGCGGTATTCCCTACATCTTCGGAACATTGGAATCCGTGGATGCAAATGTGATGGGTGTGGCTCCCATTCAGAAACTCGGGGTCGAAGTCATGCAAGCCGAGGTAACGGCCATAGATTTCCAGAACAAGAGTCTTTCGCTGCAAAACGGGGAAAGCGTGGAGTACGAGAAGCTCGTTCTCGCCACCGGTTCCAGCCCGATTCTCCCCAAGATGCAGGGCATCGATCTTCCCGGAGTATACACGGTCAAGAAAAACAAAATCTACATGGAACAAGTGTATGCTGCCGCCAAGAAAGCCCAAAAGGTCGTGATCGTGGGCGGGGGATTCATCGGAATCGAAACCGGTGACGAAATGCGAAAAATGGGCAAGGACGTCACCCTGGTGGAGGCGCTGCCCAACTTGCTGGAAGCTGCGTACGACAACGAGTTTGGAAAAATGGCACAGGAAACCCTCCAAGAGCATGGGTTGAAGGTGCGCACCGGGATCCTGGTGGAGGAAATCCTGGGAAGCGACAAGGTGCAAGGCGTGAAACTCCGAGACGGTTCCACCGTGCCCGCCGACATGGTTATCTTTGCCATCGGCTATCGGCCCAACGTGGAATTGGTCAAGGATAGTGGCATCCACATGGGCTTTTCCAACGGCATCTGGGTGGACGAGTACATGCGCACCAGCATCCCTGATGTGTTCGCCGCGGGGGACTGCGTGGAGCACAAGGACTTCTTCACCCGCAAGCCAAGCCGCCTCATGCTCGCTTCCACCGCTGTTTTCGACGCGCGGATCGCGGGGTCCAACCTGTATGGCCTCAAGGTTGTGCGGGAAAACCATGGAAACCTTGGCGTTTTCTCCACATCCATCGAAGGTTTGACGCTTGCGGCAGCGGGGATGAACGAACGAACCGCCCGCGAAGAGGGCTTCGAAATCGTGGTGGGAGAAGCCGCATCGGTAGACCGCCATCCGGGAACGCTTCCGGACAAGAGTGCGCTGAAGGTGAAGCTCATCTTCTCCCTCGAAAGCGGTCTGCTCCTGGGTGGCCAACTTGCCGGTGGAAAGAGCGTGGGAGAAATGGTGAACATCCTGGGTCTTGGCCTCCAAAAAGACGTCACCGCCAACGACCTGGTGACCATGCAAATCGGCACGCACCCCTTGCTGACCTCTGCCCCCACCACGTACCCCATCGTGTTGGCAGCCGAAAGCGCGATCCGCCAGGGAAGGAAGTAAAACCAGATGGCAAGCCTCCGACCCTTTCCGTTGGAGGCTTGTTTTGTTTTCTCCCCAACTTCTTCCACGAGGGCCTCTACCTTCCAAAGAAGTCTTGGAAAACCCCGTAAGCAGCTTTGGGAGATGAATCGGCTCGAAGCAATCCGAATCCCTTCGGGGCTTCGGGATCATCGATCATTTCGTAGGGGAAAATCACCTCGATGCATTTCCTTTGCAAAAATCCCACCAGCAGTTGATGGAAATAATCCGCCTGTTGAGATTCACTTACCGCCCCCGGCCCCCAAGTGTTCCACCCTGTTTCCTCCAGCCAAACGGGATACTCTTGCAACCCAAGATCCAGCAACACGTTTTCAAGGGGAAGGATGTCATCCAGGAATTCATCGCGGTAATCCACGTACCAGAAAAGATCATCCGCGTCTCCCTGGACATACAGGTGAACGGAAACAACGTCCACAAGCTCCTTCACCCCCGGGGTGAAAATTTCCTGCATCCAATCCTGCCACCCGGTATGGATCGTGATCCCAGGTGCAACGATCTTCGCCCCGGGATCGCCTTGCAGCACTCCCTGGGCACCAGGCAGTAGGATGGCATCCCGGAACTCCGCCGGGGAACCAGAGAAAAATTCGCCGTCCCCCCCATTGGGTTCGTTCCAGATTCCCCAGTATTCCACCCCCGGGTACCTCTGCACAACTTGTTCCATGAAAGCCTGCCAGTCTTCGGGATTTCGAGGGATAGCGTTCTTCTCCCCGGAATCACTTGCCCAATCAGGGGTTTCCGAAACGCTCAACAAGATGCGAAGCCCTCGCTGCTGCGCGGCTTGAACGCGGTCGTCCACGAAATCCCAGAAACAGAGACCTTGCTCGACCTCCACCAACGCCCAAGAAACACTCAATCGCACCCATTCCATTCCTGCGGCAACGATGGCATCCAAGGTTGGATCATCCGGTAGGTGGGCATTGACACCACACGACAGCGAAAAAACCGTTCCCCCAGGAAGAACGAGGGGTGAACAGGCAACCAAGCTCACCAAAACCAAGCCAACGAAAAAAAGACCTATTTTCTTCAATCGGACCTCCTAAATCTTGGGTAATCCCCGCAAGGAAAATTCTACCATAACGAGAAAAAAAAGGAAAGATATCTTTTCCACAACTTTGGCGGAAAAATTACCCGGTTTTGCCCCTTTATATATGTTATAATTTCTTAATCGCCGAAGCTCCCGCCCCAATTCCCCCTTTTCGGTAAAAATGAAGGAGGCATTTGCATGAGAAAAGTTGTTTGGGTTGCGTTGATGGTATTGCTCTCCGTGGCGTTGTTCGCCAACCTGGTGGTGTATTCCAGCGTGGACGAAGCCAACGCCCGGAAGATCTTGAACGCGTTTGAAGCGGAAACGGGCATCAAGGTGGATTTCGTGTTCCTTTCCTCTGGCCCCGCCCTTGCACGGATCGAAGCGGAAGCGTCCAACCCACAAGCTGACGTTTGGTTCGGCGCTCCCATGGCCAACCACATCGTGGCAAAGGATCGCGGACTTACCCAACCTTACAAGACGCTGAGCGTGTACGGCATTTCCAGCACTTTCTTCGACGCGGAAGGCTACTACCACCCCATTTACATGAACCCCCTTGGCGTGGGTATCAACACGCAAGTATTCGAAATGCTCAAGGCCGATTACCCGGTTTCCTGGCAAGACCTGCTTTCCCCCGCCTTTAACCGCATGATCCAGTACCCAAACCCGCAGTCTTCCGGAACAGCCTACGCGCTGCTCACCGGGCTGATCGAAATTTACGGTGAAGAGGGGGCCATCGCGTTCCTCCGCGATATGGCTCCAAACATCCAAACCTACACCCAAAGCGGAACCGGACCTTCCAAGGCCGTCGGACCCGGGCAAGTGGCCATGGGAATCCAGTTTACCCCCGCGTTCTTCCAGTTCATGGAAGAGGGCTACCCCGTGAAGGTCGTCTTCCCGGAAGAAGGCGTGCCCTACGAGATCGCCAGCGTGTCGATCATCAAGGGTGCCAAGAACCTGAGCGATGCCAAGAAACTGGTTGATTGGGTGACATCCAAGGCCGGCCAACAGCAAGTGGTCAGCCAGAAGACGTTCTTCTACCCCATCCGTTCCGACGTGGACTTCGGTGCGCTGCAACCCCTTTCCACCATCAAGCTTCTTTCGGTGGACGAGCAATGGGCGGCAGAAAACAAGACCCGACTCGTGGAACGCTGGGTTAACGAGGTTCTTCCCTACTAAATCTTCCATTTTCGTTGCGGGAACAGGATGCCCGGGGAGTCTCGGGCATCCTTCCCTTTCCGGGAGGGGTACACGTGGTGTTGAAAGCCGAAGAAACGAAGAATCGCCTGAAAAACTTGCTCAAGGACCCGCTGCTGCTGTTTACCATCCTGGTGATATTCGCCTCGATTGCCATTTTCATCCTGTTTCCCCTCTTCAAGGTGTTCGCGGTGAGTTTAACCGACCGGGCAGGGAATTTCAGCATGGACGCATACCAAAGTGCACTGCAAAACCGGTACATGCGCCAAGGTTTTTTCAATAGCCTTTTGGTTGCAGGGCTTACAGCGTTATTTGGCATGCTGGTGGGCTACCTTTTCGCCTACACGGTGAACCGCACCGATATCCCGCTCAAGGGGTTTTTCCGCACGGTGGCGGTTCTTCCCATCGTCTTCCCACCGTTCATCGGGGCACTCTCATTCATCATGTTATTTGGCTTCAACGGGCTGATCACCGCGGGCATCTTTGGCTACCGCAATTTCCCGGTGTACGGTCTTTGGGGACTGATGATCGTGCAGGTGGTGTCGTTCTTCCCGGTGGCGTTCATCACGCTCGATGGTGTGATCGGAACCATCAGCCCCACGCTGGAAGACGCCGCGTTCAACCTCGGGGCAAACCGTTTCCAAGCATTCCGAAAGGTCATCCTCCCCATGTCCATCCCGGGTATCGCCAGCACGATGCTGGTGCTGTTCATTGAGTCCCTGGCGGACTTTGGGAACCCCTTGATCCTTGCGGGAAGCAAGTTCCCCGTTCTTTCCGTGCAGGCGTACCTGCAAATCACCGGGATGTACGACACGCGGGGAGGAGCGGCACTGGCGATCTGGCTGCTGTTGCCTTCGATCATCGTGTTCATCCTGCAGAAGTACTGGGTGGGGAAGAAGAAGTACATCACGGTCACCGGAAAACCCACCACATCGGTGCTCAAGAGCGTGAACAAGCCCGTGAAATGGATCCTCTTCGCCGGGTGCATGTTCTTCGCGGTGTTCATCCTCACCATTTACGCCACGATTTTCTGGGGGGCCTTCGTGAAAGCCTGGGGCATGAACAACACCCTCACCCTGGAGAACTTCAAGTACGTGTTCGACGTGGGGCTTGGAGCCATCCTCGACACGCTCACCATCGCACTCACGTCCACCCCCATTTCCGCGCTGCTGGGCATGGTCATCGCCTTCTTGCTGGTGCGCAAGGTCTTCCCGGGCAGGAAACTACTGGAATTCAGCTCGCTGCTGAGCTTCGCCGTGCCCGGGACGGTGATCGGGATCGGCTACATCCTGGCGTTCAACAACCCACCGTTCCTGCTCACCGGAACGCTTGCCATCCTCGTGTTCAACTTCGTGTTCCGCTACATGCCCGTGGGTATTCAATCCGGGGTGGCGCTACTCAACCAAGTGGACCCTGCGATCGAAGAGGCCGCGTACACCCTCGGAGCGGACAACCGCCAGGTGTTTTCCCGGGTGACGTTGCCATTGATCGTTCCAGCCTTCTTTTCCGCGCTGGTGTTCGCTTTCGTTCGGGCCATGACCGCGATCAGCGCGGCGATTTTCCTCGTGTCGGCCCGCTGGAACCTCGTTACGGTGCAAATCCTGAGCCAGAGCGATTCGGGGCGGTTGTCGGAAGCCTGCGCCTTTTCGGTGATCTTGATCGCGATGATTTTGATGTTCATCTTCCTGTTGAAACTCTTCTTGAAGAACCGCATCAGCCTGTCGCAAAACCAAGTCGTGTAGATCGGAGGGAGAAAAATGAGTCTTGTGCTGAACCATGTTCGAAAAGTATTTTCTGCCTACGGGGGAGAAACCGTGGCCGTGGACGATTTCTACCAGGAAATCCAACCCGGTCAACTGGTAACCCTTCTGGGACCCTCCGGTTGCGGCAAAACCACCACGCTGCGCATCATCGCGGGCTTCGAGATCCCCACCTCCGGGCGCGTGCTGTTGGAGGAAAAGGATGTCACCAACCTGCCACCCAACCGGCGCAACGTCTCCATGGTGTTCCAGAGCTACGCGCTTTTTCCCCACCTGAGCGTGCGGGAAAACGTGGCGTTCGGGCTCAAGCTCAAGAAAATGAACCGGGGAAAGATGCAACAGAAGATGCAGCAAATGGTGGAACTGGTAGGGCTGAAAGGCCTGGAAAACCGGAGGCCGGACCAGCTTTCGGGGGGACAGCAGCAACGCGTTGCCCTTGCGCGCAGCCTCGTGATGGAACCGGGGGTGCTTTTGTTCGACGAACCCCTTTCCAACCTGGATGCAAAGCTCCGTGAATCCATGCGCCTGGAAATCCGCCGTATCCAGCAGGAAGTGCAGATCACCAGCGTGTACGTCACCCATGACCAGGTGGAAGCCATGAGCATTTCCGACATCATCGTGGTGATGAACCAGGGGAAGATCATGCAGATCGGCTCTCCCTACGAGATCTACGCCCGCCCCCAAAACGCATTCGTGGCTGACTTCATCGGCCGGGTAAATTTCCTGGAGGGCAAGCTCACATCCAATCAAAACGGTGTGGCACATGTTGCCGTTCCCTCGCTTGATCTTTCCATCGTGGGGCATTGCTCCCCGGGGCTACAAGAAGGTCAGGCAGTGAAGGTAGTACTTCGCCCGGAATCTCTCTCCGAGGAAAAGCGAAGCAGGGAAAACAGCCTGACGGGGAAAATCGAGAAGTTCGTGTTCCTGGGATCGAGCGTGGAATACGAGTTGCGCCTTCCCGACGGAGAACTGTTCAACGCCGTGACGTTCAACCCCGTGGAGCAGAAACTTCCCACGGTAGGAAAAGACGTGCAACTCCACTTCTCCACCCAAAGCGCCTGGGTCATCCCCGCATAACCAACCCTTGGGACCGCCGCACCCCAGACCGGCTCACTTCCGGAACCAAAAGCAGCGCGTAATACCGCACCTCCAGGAAGTAACCGTTTTCGGGGAAAGGCCCCCTGCTTTCTCCAG
>ERZ795053.3470-NODE-3470-length-17920-cov-7.938595_pt1 | contig 17920 bp, 8 predicted proteins | sample MGYA00375137_ERZ795053 | MGnify/ENA primary metagenome ERZ795053 (study PRJEB30182, sample SAMN05720284) | activated sludge metagenome | isolation source: Anaerobic digester | place: Hong Kong | collected 2014-12-17 ...
CGGTACAACAACCTGGCCTCTAAAACCAGGTGGACCGACTATCGGGGACCGGTCAACGCCGCCAAGGGGCTTCAGTTCCTGGTGCTCGACGAACTGCACACCTATCGCGGCCGTCAGGGTGCCGACGTCGCCATGCTCGTCCGCCGGGTCAGGGACGCCTGTCAATCACCCGACATGCAGTGTGTGGGTACCTCGGCGACGATGGCCAGCGCGGGAACCGAGGCCGACCAACGCCGTGTCGTCGCCGAGGTGGCAACCGGACTGTTTGGCGCAGAAGTCACCCCGGAGCGGGTGATCGGGGAGACGCTCGAGCATGCCACGACCGGTGACCGCAACGACGTCCCGCAGCTCACCCGTGAAGTCGAAAGCGGAGGAGCGGCAGGCGATTACCAAGCGCTCGCCTCGTCGGCGCTGGCCTCCTGGATCGAGACGACGTTCGGGCTAGCGATCGAGCAAGGGACCGGCCGGGTGATCCGGCAGCGCCCCGCCCGGGTACGCGACTCCGCCGCACGGCTGGCCGGACAGACCGCGCACACCGTCGACGAGTGCTCCCGAGCCATCCGTGCCACCCTGCTGGCCGGCTCGGCCGCGAACCATCCGGTCAACGACCGCCCGCTGCTCGCCTTCCGGCTGCACCAGTTCCTCTCCAAAGGCGACACCGTCTACGTCTCCGTCGAGCAAGAGGCCCGACGCCACATCACCTCCCAGTACCAGATCGCCGTCCCGGACCAGCCTGACCATGTGTTGATGCCGCTGGCGTTCTGCCGCGAGTGCGGCCAGGAATACCTCGTCGTCGCGCGCACCACCGAGGGCTCGGAGACCATCTACCGGCCGCGCCGGGACCGGGACGCCAGCGGCGGCGACCAGGCCAACGGCTACCTCTACATCTCGACCGGACAGCCCTGGCCGGTCGATCCGATTCCGGAGGGCCGGCTCCCGGACTCGTGGCTGGCCGACGGCGACGTCGTGGACCGGCGCCGCCCGTATCTGCCGCGCCGGGTCAAGGTCGACGTCGGTGGTGTCGAAGTCACCGGCGGCGGCGTGGACGCCGCGTTCGTTCCCGCCCCGTTCCGGTTCTGCCTGCGCTGCAAGATCTCCTATGAGCAGGCGCGGGGGAGTGACTTCGCGAAACTCGCCACGCTAGACGCCGAGGGCCGAAGCTCGGCGGTCACGGTGCTGAGCACCTCCATCGTGCGCTCGCTGGACAAGATCCCGGCCGACGAACTCGATCAGGAATCCCGCAAACTCCTGACCTTCGTCGACAACCGCCAGGACGCGAGCCTTCAAGCCGGACACTTCAACGACTTCGTCCAGACCGTGCAACTTCGCGGGGCCACCTTCCGGGCGCTGCAATCGGGCAGCCTTCACCATGACGACGTCGCCGAGCGCGTCGTGGCAAGCCTCGGGCTGCGCTTCGAGGATTACGCCGCCAACCCGGAGGCCGTCTACGGCGCCCGCACCGCCGCGGAACGGGCGTTCAAGGAGTTCATCGAATACCGCCTGTACTCCGATCTGCAACGCGGCTGGCGGGTCACCATGCCGAACCTGGAGCAGACCGGCCTGCTGGTCGTCGAGTACGAGTCGCTGGCCGAGATCGCCGCCGACGACGCGCTGTGGAGCAGGACCTACGAGCCGCTGCGCGACGCTCAAGCCGTGCAGCGAAAAGAACTGTGCGCCATTGTCCTTGACGAGTTCCGGCGCGACCTGGCCGTGGCGATCGACTGCCTGACCGATGACGGCTTCGACCGCGTCAAGCGGCAGTCCGATCAGCATCTGACCGGGCTGTGGTCGATCCCGATGTACGAGCCGCGCCCGGCCCCCGCGGTGGTGAACACTCAGCCGGGACGCCCCGGTGCGGCACGTTCCATCAGTCGCATGACTGGCCGCACCGCGTTGGGCCGCTACATCCGCGAAGCCAGCGGACTCGCCCTGTCCGGCTCCGGCCTGGACGGCGCCGACGCGCAACGGGTCATCGAAGACCTCCTGGCCACCTTGGAACGCGTGGGATTGCTGACGACGGTCGAGATCCAGGGCTTGCCCGGGCCGAACTATCGGCTCAAGGCCTCCTCGGTGATCTGGAAGCCGGGCGACGGCCAGATGGGCGCCCCGGACCCGCTCCGCAAGGGCTTCGACCCCGACCGCGGAACCCGGGTCAACCCCTACTTCCTGAGCCTGTACCGCAACACCGCGTCGGAGCTCACCGGCATGTACGCCCGCGAACACACCGCGCAGGTGACCTCCGCGGACCGAGAAGAGCGCGAAAAGGCCTTCCGTAAAGGCGAATTGAAGGTCCTGTACTGCTCACCGACGATGGAACTCGGCGTCGACATCGCCAGCCTGAATGCGGTCGGGCTGCGCAACGTGCCCCCGACCCCGGCCAACTACGCCCAACGCAGCGGCCGCGCCGGCCGTTCCGGTCAGCCAGCCCTGGTCACCACCTACTGCGCCACCGGCAACGCCCACGACCAGTACTACTTCCGGCGTTCGGCCGATATGGTCGCCGGCTCCGTGGCCCCGCCCCGCCTGGACCTCACTAACGAAGCACTGCTGGCCTCCCACCTCTATGCCGTCTGGTTATCGGAGACCGGAGCCGACCTGCACGCCCGGATGCCCCAACTCCTCGAACTCGACGAACCGGGCATGCCCCTCACTCCCGACCTCGCCACGACGCTCAACAACCCGGATGCGATCAGGCGTGCCACCGACCGGGCCAACGCCGTGATCGCACCGTTCATCGACGATCTGCGCCAGACCTCGTGGTGGCACGACGGTTGGACCGCGGCGATCATCGGCGGCGCGCCCGAACAGCTCGACAAGGCCTGCAACCGCTGGCGCGACCTCTACCAGGCCGCCCTGGATGACCAAGCCGAGCAGAACCGCGTCATCCTCGACAGCAGCGTCAAACCACAGGCGCGCAAGGCCGCAGAAGGCCGCCGTAGAGAAGCCGAAGGTCAGCTGCGGCTGCTGCGCAACGAGGACACCGACCGCACCCACTCGGACTTCTACACCTATCGCTACTTCGCCAGCGAGGGCTTCCTGCCCGGCTACAGCTTCCCCCGGCTTCCGCTGGCGGCGTACATACCGGGGGTGCGCGCGGGGACGAACAACCGGGACGGCGGGGAGTACCTGCAACGTCCGCGATTCCTGGCGATCAGCGAATTCGGCCCTGGCGCAATCATTTACCACGAAGGCGCCCGCTACGAGATCCGCCGAATCCAACTTCCGATGAGCGTCGGCGGAGTCGGCACGGTCGACACCCAGGACGCCTACCGCTGCGAATCGTGCGGGTACCACCACGTCCGGCGCCCCGGATTGGACGTCTGCGAGAACTGCGCCGCCGCACTCGGCGCACCCCAGTACGGACTGATGCGCATGCAGACCGTCTACGCCCGCCGCCGGGAACGCATTTCCAGCGACGAGGAAGAGCGCCGCCGGGCTGGGTTCGAACTGCGAACCTCCTACCGATTCAGCCAGCACGGTCCACGCCTGGGCCGGGCCGACGCCGCCGTTTCCGACGAAACCAGCGCAATCCTCAGTGTCAGCTACGGAGACACCGCCACCGTGAGGGTCACCAACGTCGGACGCCGCCGCCGTAAGCACCCCAATGAACTCGGCTACTGGCTCGACACCGTGAAGGGAAACTGGCTCTCCGAGAAAGATGCTGCCGACGCCACACCCCAGGACGACGTCCTCGAGGACGCGGCCGACATCCCGACCAAGCAGAAGGTGATCCCGTTCGTCGAGGACACCCGCAACATCCTGGTTCTGCGGATGGACAATCCTGTCCCGCAGGAGCTTTCGACCACTCTGCGATACGCGCTGGAACGCGGAATCGAGGCGGAGTTCCAGCTCGAGGACTCCGAACTGTCCAGCGAAGCGTTACCCGACGCCCAGGAGCGCGGCCGCATGCTGTTCACCGAAGCCGCCGAAGGCGGGGCCGGGGTGCTGCGACGGCTCCAGTCCGAACCCGACGCCTTGGCCCGCGTCGCCCGCGCCGCCCTCGAAATCGCGCACTTCTCTCCGGACGGCACCGACCTTGGCAAGGCCAAAGGCGCCCGCGAACGGTGCGAGAAGGCTTGTTATGACTGCCTGCTGTCCTACGGCAATCAATCCGACCACGCCGCAATCGACCGCCACGCGATTTCAAAGTTGCTTGTGCGTTTGGCCGGCGCGACGACCACCCCCACCGTCGCTGATGAGCCACGCGGAGATAGAGCCGGCGACCTGCGCGCCCAGTGCGAGTCGCAGTTGCAGCGCGACTTCATCGACCTGCTCGTCCAGCACGAGTTCGCTCTGCCCAACGGAATCCGTCAACCTGTCACCGCCGCACAGATCCGCCCCGACTTCGCCTTCCAAGTCGACGGTTCCGCCCTGGCGGTCTTCGTCGAGGACGACGCACCCGAGGACGCAGACGAGGTCGAAGAAAAGCTCAACGACGCCGGCTGGACGGTCCTGCGCCTGCACCCCGGCCAGGACTGGCTGACCAGCGTCCGTGAGCACTCCTACGTGTTCGGAGAGGGGAGAGCCTGATGGGATTCGCACCCGGAAACCTCGTGACCGCACGCGGCCGCGAGTGGGTCGTGCTGCCCGAAAGCACCGACGACTTCTTGGTCCTGCGCCCCATCGGCGGCATCGACGACGACATCGCCGGCGTCCTGCTCTCCGAAGGGGTCAGCCCCGCATCGTTTCCCGCACCCACGCCCGACGACCTCGGGGACCACCTGAGCGCCTCACTGCTCCGCAGCGCCCTGCGGATCGGATTCCGTTCCACCGCAGGACCATTCCGCAGCCTGGCCTCCATCGCCGTGGAACCCCGCGCCTACCAGTTGGTGCCGTTGATGATGGCGCTGCGTCAGGACGTCGTGCGACTGCTCATCGCCGACGACGTCGGTATCGGCAAGACCATCGAAGCCGGCCTGGTGGCCACCGAACTGCTCAAAGTCGGCGACGCCCGCGGTCTGACCGTCCTGTGCAGCCCCGCCCTGGCAGAACAGTGGCAGAAGGAACTCCGCGACAAGTTCGCCCTGGAAGCCGAACTGGTGCTGCCCAGCACCGTCCGCCGCCTGGAACGCGGATGCATCGGCGCGGAATCGGTCTTCGAGCGATATCCGATCACCGTGGTCTCCACCGACTTCATCAAAAGCGCCCGACGCCGCCACGAGTTCCTGCGCACCTGCCCCGATCTGGTGATCGTCGACGAAGTCCACACCTGCGTTGCCGATTCCACGGCGGCGGGGTCAGGGCGGACCCAACGCTACGAACTCATCCGCGACCTCGCCGCGGATTCTTCGCGCCACCTGATCCTGGCCAGCGCCACACCGCACAGCGGCAAGGATGAAGCGTTCCGCAATCTGCTGGGCCTGCTCCACCCGGAATTGGCCACCGTCGACCTGGAGAAGCAGAGCGGACGCGAACACCTCGCCAAACACTTCGTGCAACGCCGCCGCGCCGACATCCGCCGCTACCTCGACGAGGACACCCCGTTCCCCAAGGACCGGCTCACCGCCGAGGTGCCCTACAGCCTCACCCCGCAATACCGCGACCTGTTCGCCAAAGTCCTCGATTACGCCCGAGAGACGGTCCGCACCGACGACGGGGGACTGGCGCGCCGCGTGAACTGGTGGTCGGCCCTGGCCCTGCTGCGGGCCATGGCGTCCTCACCGCGGGCCGCCGCGCAGACATTGCAGACCCGCGCCGCCGCGGCGGCGGCCGGCTCACCGGAGGAAGCCGACGAGATCGGCCGGGCGATCGTGCTGGATCACTCCGACGACGAACTCAACGCCGCCGCCGACACCACTCCGGGCGCGGACACCGACACCGCATCAGACACCGCCAGAGCACGACGGCTCAGAGCGTTTCGCGCCGAAGCCCTCAAACTCGAAGGCAAGGCCGACGCCAAGATCACCGCACTGGTCAAGACCGTCAAGGAACTCCTGGCCGCAGGCTGCGACCCCATCGTGTTCTGCCGCTTCATCGACACCGCCGACTACGTCGCCGAACAACTCACCGCCGCGCTCGGCAAGAACGTCGTCGTGCGCGCCGTCACCGGCACCCTGCCGCCGTCGGAACGCATCACCCGGATCGAGGAGCTGGCCGCCACCGAGGGCCGCCACGTCCTCGTCGCCACCGACTGCCTCTCCGAGGGCGTCAACCTCCAGGAGAACTTCCAGGCCGTCGTTCATTACGACCTGGCCTGGAACCCGACCCGCCACGAACAGCGCGAGGGCCGCGTCGACCGATTCGGTCAGCGCGCCAACACCGTTCGCGCCGTCACCCTCTACGGCCGCGATAACCAGATCGACGGCATCGTGCTGGAAGTGCTGCTGCGCAAACACGAAGCCATCCGCAAGGCCACCGGCGTCGCGGTTCCCGTTCCGGAAAGCAGCGAAGCCGTCGTCGAGGCCCTCATGGAAGGACTGCTGCTCAGCGGACGCGAACCCGACCAACTTCTCCTCGACCTGGAACTCAAGGAGAAACAGGACAGCCTGCACTCCCAATGGGAGTCCGCCGCCGAACGCGAACGCGCCGCCCAGACCAAATACGCTCAAATCGGTATCAAGCCGGAGGAAGTCGCCACCGAACTCACCGACACCCGCGCCACCTTGGGCACCAACGCCGAGGTGGCCACCTTCGTTGAACAGGCGTTGCGGACGTTGCGGTCCACAGTCACCGCCGACGCCTCGGGCTTCACCGCGACCCAGGGCCCGCTTCCCCTGGGGCTGCGTGACACGCTGCCCCCCGGCCGCAAGGACCCGCTGCGCTTCGCCAACGACCTCCCCGCCGCCACCGGCGAGGCGGTGCTCAACCGAACCGACCCCGTCGTGGAGGCGGTGGCCCACTACGTGCTGGAATCCGCACTCGACGCCCACCTGCCCGAAGACCAGCGCGTCGCACGACGCTGCGCCGTCATCCGCGCCGACGCCGTTTCCACCCGAACGACCCTGTTGCTGGTGCGCTACCGCTTCCACCTGCACTTGCCGTCGCGCACCGGAACCAAACAACTGGTTGCCGAGGACATGGCGACACTGGCGTTCGAAGGAGCCCCGGCCAACCCCACCTGGTTGAGCCCCGACGCCGTCCCCGCCCTGCTGCAGGCGCAGCCCTCGGGCAACGTGCCCGCACCCCAGGCGGCCCAGTTCATCACTCGGGCACTGGACGGATTGCCCGACATCGCAACCCATCTCGCCGAACACGGTGAACAATTGGCCGCCCGGCTGCTGGCCTCGCACCGCCGGGTCCGCCAAGCCTCCGCGGACGTAGTGCGCGGACTGAAAGTCACCGTCGAACCCGGGGGAGACATCCTCGGTGTCTTCGTTTACGTCCCCCCGGCCGGAGCGGCGCAGTGAGCACCGACCCCACCGCAACGACCTTCGTCGGCGTCCGCGTCCAAGGCGGCCTGCTTCCCGCCGACCTGCTGGCCAAACTCATGTCCGGACAGGTGGCGGACGGCCTGTCCTCCAAGGACTTTCACCTGGCCGCCGGGGAAACGGTGCGGGAGGCCGCCAACCGGGTGTGGGCCTATCTGCGCGGCGCGTGGACTGCCTACCGCCAACTGCTCGCCGCCCAACCGGAATCCGATGCGGCCACCGGACTGACCCGCGACCGGTTCCTGCTGCTGCTGCTCGACCAACTCGGCTACGGCCGGGTGCCCACCACACCCAAGGGCGGCATCCGCGTCGGGGAGCGCAACTTCCCCGTCTCCCACCTCTGGGGCAACGTCCCGATCCACCTGCTCGGCCGGGTGGCGCTGGACACCCGCACCAAAGGCATGGCCGGCGCCGCCGGAGCCTCCCCGCAGTCCATGGTGCAGGAGCTGCTCAACCGCACCGACGAGTACTTGTGGGCGATTCTCGCCAACGCCACCACCCTGCGACTGATCCGCGACTCCACCTCACTGGTCGGCTCGGCCTACGTCGAGTTCGACCTCGACGCGATCTTCGACGGCGACCTGTTCGCCGACTTCCTGCTGCTGTACTCGTTGTGCCACGTCTCACGGCTGGAAACCCGAGACCCCGACATCGGCCCGGCCTCCTGCTGGCTGGAACAGTGGCGGCAGGGCGCAATCGAATCCGGCTCGCGCGCACTCAATCTCCTGCGCGACGGGGTGGTCGACGCGCTGCAGACCCTCGGCACCGGATTCCTCACCCACCCCGACAACGCCAGCCTCCGGGAACAACTCGCCGACGGAACCCTCACCGTCGCCGACGTCAACCACGCCCTGCTGCGGGTCACCTACCGCCTGCTGTTCACCTTCGTCGCCGAGGACCGCGGCGCCCTGCTCGACCCCGAAGCCAAACCACAGGCCCGCCAGCGATACCTCGACTACTTCTCCACCGAAAGATTGCGCCGCATCGCACTGCGCCGCCGAGGCGGCCGCTACGGCGACCGCTGGGAGGCCCTCAAAGTCGTCTGGCGCGGCCTCGGCAGCATCGACGGACTAACTGAGCTCGGAATCCCGGGTATCGGCGGCCTCTTCGACAGCGGCGCCCTGGACTTCCTGATGGACGCCGCGCTGAGCAACGAGGCCCTGCAATCGGCGGTGCGCTCGCTGTCCCTGGTGCGCGAACCCCGCTCCGGGATTCAGCGCATGGTCGACTACCGTAACCTCGGCGCTGAGGAACTCGGCAGCATCTACGAATCCTTGCTGGAACTCATGCCCAGCTGGGACCCGGCCACCAAGACCTACGCGCTGACCGTCTCCTCGGGCAACCAACGCAAGGACACTGGTTCTTACTACACACCCGCCTCGCTGGTGGAGTCACTGCTCGACACCGCGCTGGACCCCGTCCTAGACGACGCCGAGAAATCCGACCAACCCGAGCAGGCGCTGCTAGCTGTCACCGTTTGTGACCCCACCTTTATGCGAAATTTTGATGTCTCACGAGACGCTCGGACCGTGTGTCACGACCCCATACAGTCTGTGAAGGTAAGTGCTTGATGGGGCTGGACTCGCACCATTCGCCACCCTCCAGAAAGTCCTAGGTCGCCGACCTGCGCTCTGCGCGCCGGCCCAAGCTGGCGAAACAACCCGGCTATCCGCGGACCCCAGACGCTTCTCTGCCGCTTCGACGCGCAAGAGTCTGTCGGATAGCTCGCGCCTACCCGTCCGCATCGGGCGCCTTGATGGCCGCACCGATGATCGGCAAGTAGCGCCTTACCTGTTCACGATCACTATCCTTCTCCGAATCGCTCAGGTCCTTGTAGGGCGTCTCGATCTGGGTTTGCCAACGCTTTGCTAAATGTGCGGGGATGACCAAAGACCCGTCCTTCGCACGCTGGCACTGGTCATGCATGTATTGCTGCCAATGAGCCCATCGTTCATGCTCGATAGCGGCGAGCTTTTCCATGAGTTCGGGCGTCTCCAGACGTGCCTGGACATCTCTTTCGGTAGACATCAGATGAGGCCGTCGTCGACGAGTTTCCAATAGTGCTGGCCAAGTACAGTCAGCTCGCAGCCGTGTGACCCCATCGCCGCGTGCCACATGTGTGGGGCACCGACGGGCCTCACGAGGTTGACCTTGACATAGTTTTGCAATACCGCGAAGACAGCCGTGTGGGCCGGATCGGGCGCTGGAACCGAAGGATCTTCGAAGCCGGAGCGGTGCGGCTCGTAGCTGGGATCGAGGCTGAATACAGTTGCAGGAGAGGGGAATATGTCAGTCAGCTGCTGCAGCTCAGCCAGTTCAATTGGCGCAGTGGCCTCCCGCAATGAGATGAAGGTCTTTACGTTGGTCTTGAAAACTGGGCGTTGCGCCCAAGGTCCAAGCGATTGGTCGATGTGCGCATAGACGCTTCCAGGAGTAATTGCTCCTACGAGGTTCGCCGCAGCCCCACTGAGAGCGTCGACGAACAGGCTCGTGAAAACGCCTGATCCACCGCCGGGCGTCTCCATCGCATACTGATCAGCGGTCGACGCGGTGAGAATAGTGACACCATCGGAAATCTCGGCAATGTTCTGGCTGAGGGCGCTTGTTCCCGCAATACCACCGTGACAACTGTCCAGGATGATGACCTTATTCTTTGCTTTCGACGAGTTGGCCAAGGACATTAGTTCTGCCAGCGACAGACCGTCGTCGCCTGACTGGCAGTCGCTGGCACAAAGGAAGCCTCCGGTGTCTTCGATGTATCCGTGACCGGCGAAGTAGAAGAGTGCTATATCGGCGTCATCAGCGAAAAGCTTCCGGACCGACTCCTTGAGTTCGAGCCTAGTGACCTCGGCCCCAGGGCCGGTCCCGACCAGCAGGTGCGGGGTGGGGAAATTCAGCGTGCCGTCGGCATTCCGCTCGAGAACGTTCTTCACAGCGTGGGCATCGTTGACCGCCCCGCTGAGGTCCCCAATGTATGTGTAGTGGTCGATTCCGACGATCAGCGTTTTCCGCACGGCGACCTACAGGGAGTCGATGAAGTTGCTGATGTTTTCATCGCTCCACGTGTACGTGGGCACCCCCGAAATGTTGGTGCGGTCGTCTTTATACGCCCAGATCCCCCGGATCGGCTTGCCCTCATCTTTGGCGCACTGGATCTCCCACTTCTGCCCCGAGGACGTCAGTGAGTTCTTGCTCACCAGCACGATCACTCCGTCCGAGCGACGGATCCGCGTCCGCACTTTTTCTTTCCACTCGGACTCGTACGGTTGCTTGACCGACATGTCGATGAACTCGAAGGGCGCGCGGGGGTGCAGGGACTGACCCTTCAGGAAGTCCCTTTGACGCTCGTCCTCGATCGCGAAGGCGATGAAAATGACCTTGGTGTCTGCCACGGTGCTCCTCGGTGAGCGTGTCGTCACCGCGCCCGGTTGGCCGGTGAAATTACCAGCGAAGTTTACCGGGGAGCACCGACAAGATGGCCGTCGCAGAATCCGAATACTGGTGGCTTGCCTCCCATCGCCAGAAGAGCCACGCGGTCGAGCACCCACAGCGCACGTTGGCAGATCCATTCGACACGTTCTGGTATCTGGCACTGCCAGCAATCGACGATGCTCACAGATCCCAGCGTCTTTTCCGTCAATTGAACAGACCCCTGATCACGTCGTCACGAGCTGCATCAGCTCCGTGTAGTCGGTGACGACGTCGTACTTGACGTTCTCGCCGTTCTTCTCGTTCAGCGATGCGAAGAACTTCCGGGCGCATTCGATCTTCGCGTCCTCGACTCCTTTGAGCTGAAGAGTCGAGAGTGACCCTTTGGTCTCGGCGACGAAGTAGATGTGTTTGACCGTTCCCTCGGTGAACGCGATGGCCCAGTCTGGGTTGTAGTCACCTACGGGGGTCGGGATGAAGAATCCGCGTGGCAGCTTCGCGTAGACGGCAACCTCCTCACTGGTATCGAGCTCGGTGACGAATTTCCGCTCGACCTTGGAATCTGTGACGACGTAGTCGTAGATGTGCTTCGTCAGCTTGTTGCCGGCGTGGGTGAGGTCCTGCTTGGTCTGATTCTCCGTGAAAATCGCTGTGTCAAACCGGTCTTCGAGCGCATCGTAGGTCAGGTGCTCGACGATCGCGGTTGCCTTCTGCTCGTTGATGAGCCGGGCGGCCTCGGTGATGAACTGCTCCGGATTGAGCCGGAACTTGGCGAACGTCTCCGGGGTGACTCCGCTGAGGATTGCCGCCGCAGTACGACGGGTGAGCTGAGTTTTTTCGGTGATTTCACCGAGGAGGTCGTACCTGACCTGGGACGCGGCCGACACCGTCGCGGTGTGGGTTGCGGTGCTGGATACGTCGAACCCGGCACCGCTGGTGAGGTCGTCAGCTTCGAGGGCGTCGCGCTGCGTGCCAGCTTGGACCACGTACTGCATCGCGGCGACCTTGAGATGCTTGTCGAGTGCGTGAATGCACTTGGCGACGAGCTCGGATGAGTCGAACTCGACCTGATAGACGGCCTTGTGGTTGATCCGACGCCACAGGGCCTGGAACTCCTTCTTGGCGAAGTTGGCCGCATTGAGCGGGATCTTCTTGGGCTTGCGGTCGTCGGTTGGGGCCGGCACATCGATGTTCAGCGAGTCGACCAAGGGCAACAGAAACTTGAGCATCGGTTTCAAGGCCTCCGATGTCGGCTCTGCCAGGGTGCCAGCCTCTGTCGCTGCCTTGTACTCGTCGGAAAGCGTGTCATCCTCGTTCAAGTAGTCATTCTTGATCAAGTATTTGTAGAGTGCCTGCGCGAGGGCTTCCTCGACTAGCGACTCGCCGTCTTCGGTCTGAATTGTCTTGCCGGTGAAGAACTTCACGCTTGCCTTGCGTGGCCGCGCAGCCAGCGAGTCGGAGATTTCCTTTTGTAGTCCTGCGACGAAGTCGGTGTAGGACTCGTCGGTGACGACCGTCAACTCGTTGATGTCGTGCACCGTGACGGGATTGTCCATACGTTCGCCACGTTGGTCGACGGCCAAACGCAGGCCGCGGCCGATCTCTTGTCGCCGAGATACGGTGTTATCGCTTTTCTTGAGCATGCCCATCACGAAGACGTTGGGGTTGTCCCAGCCTTCGCGAAGGGCGGAGTGGGAAAAGATGAAGCGAACGGGCTCGGCCAGCGATAGCAGTCGCTCTTTGTCTTTGAGGATCAGGTCGTAGGCGTCGACGTCTTTGGATTGGCCCTTTTCGTCACCTGTCGTGTGCACTGGCCCGTCGACCGCATGCTTGGTCTTCTTGTCGATCGAGAAGTAGCCCTCGTGCACGGCACGCACGTCGTCGCGGCGAAGATACGCCCGGTATGCCGCGGATGCGACATCGATTTCCAGCTCGCCGAGAATCTCGTCGACGATCGCGGCGTACTCCTCCTCGAAGATCCGGGCATAGTCGCCGAGCGTGTCCTCGCGGCCGTAATCGCGGTACTTCGCCACCTCATCGATGAAGAAGAGTGACAACACCTTTACACCTTGGGCGAACAGCTCTCGTTCCTTATCGAGGTGCGCCCGAATCACCTCACGGATCTGAATGCGGCGCTTGGCTTCTTCGGTGACGTCACGGGCAGAGAGCTGTCCAGCGATGACGACATCACCGTTGCTGAGTTCGATGACGTCGCGGTTGGCGTCGATGTCGGTGATGAAGAGGCCCTTGTAGGCCTCGATGCCATTGGAGATGTCATGGAGGTTGGCACGCACATCAAGGCGCTTGACCTGGCGCGCGATCGGCCCACCTTTGGTCTGTACCTCGATCTCCACGCGGGCCCGCGGTTTTGCGCCCTTGGCGATCTCGATGGCATCGAGGTACAAGTAGGCCGTCGTGCCGGCCAGTCCCTTCACGGTGATGCCTCGCACCGCGATCTTCTTGACCAACTTCTGGTTATACGCATCGAGCGCGTCGAGGCGGTGAACTTTGGTGTGCTCGACCTTGTGAGTTGCCGAGTAGCGCAGCACCATGAGCGCATTGAACCGCGACAGTGCTTCCAATGACTTTGGTGCACTGATCTTTTGCGGTTCGTCAATGATCACGATGGGACGGTTTGCACTGATGACATCGATGGGCCGCCGCGACTGGAAGTCGTCGAGTTCGTCGTAGATGCGGCGGTTATCCTTGCTCGTCGAATTGAACGCCTGGATGTTGATGATCATCACCTGCACCCCGGCATCCGAGCTGAACCGCTCCAACTCATGCAGCTGGGATGAGTTGTAGATGAACGACCGAGGCTTACTGCCGTACGTCTGCTGGAAGTGCTCGGCCGTCAAATCGATTGACTTCTTCACACCCTCGCGAATCGCGACCGACGGGACGACGATGATGAATTTCGACCAGCCATACCGCTTGTGCAGCTCCATGATCGTTTTGATGTAGACGTAGGTCTTACCGGTACCGGTTTCCATCTCGACGTCGAGATTCGGAGCACCCGGAGCGGCCTTGCTGTCCACCAGCTTGTCCGACAGCGGCAGGTTCCGCGACCGTTGAACGTGCTGAACATTGTCTAACCGCTGCGTTGGTGTCAACGCGATCTCGGCATTTCGCAGACCCGAGTCCGAAGTCGCACTTGGTTCAAAAAGCATCGGAGCCGTGGCCGGCTTCGCCCTGCCCGGATCGATCCGATAGGAAACACCATCATGTTTCGGCTGTCCGGCGAAGACCTCGACAACCGCGTCCACGGCATCGGTCTGATACTGCTGAATCTTGAACTGAAGCTTCATCAGTGTCAGATGGCCTTCACATCCGTCGCCGGGGAGATCTCATGGAAGATCTGTTCCGCATTGATCCGAGCGTCGTCGGAGGCGAAACCGGAGTCGCGGAATACCGCCCGCAGCGGCTCACGCTTCGCGATGGCCCGCACCAGCTCCGGGCTCACTTCCGAATCGAAACAGGCGATGAGAGCGTCGTCCTCGACGAGGTAGACCTCATGGCCCTCGAGCTTCTCGACGCTGATGGGCATCGTCAGTTCGAGACCCCAGTCGAGCAACACCTGGAACAGCAGATCCTCACCCGAGCGGTCCGGCTTCACGCTGTCCCCTAAGCCGGAAAGGGCCTGTTGCTCAGTCTCGTCGGGAGTACGCAGCACGTCCGTCAAGTTTGTTGTGTCGACCTTGAGTGCTCGAAAGCCGACATCCAGTCCTCCGGCACCCAGTCCGGCTTCTTCGATGACTTTCACACCAGCCCGCCGGATGCGCTCTCTCGACAACGCCGCAATCGACGAATACCCCTCCTTCGCGGCGACTGACTTTGGGTCAGGAATCTCATCGAGTTGCACCATGATGAACTTGCGGCGTCCACCATCGGCTGCATTGGCCAGCATTACTGCGTGGGCCATGGACGAGCTTCCAGCGAAGAAATCGAGCACAGTACTGCCCGGCTCCGCGGCGATCTCGATGATCCGCTTCATCAGTTGCGGGGACTTGGGAAAGTCCATCACCGCTTCACCAAACAGATCCTTGACGGACTTGCGTCCGTAGTCGTTATTGAACTCAGGATCGAGCCAAAGCGACTTGACGAGAGTCTTTGCCACCTCGCCGTCAGCGCCGTGGAGGTAGTCCTTGCGATAGATCCGCCACTCTTTACCTGTCTGTTCAGCGAGGAGGAGCGCGTTGTCGCTATTCACACGTTCGCGTCCCCAGGTCCAGCAGGTTTGTGTGCCATCAGGAGCATCCGGAAGCACCTCCACGCTGAACTCTGCGTTCTGTGTCGTGGAGACACGGCCGGTGCTCGGTGCGACGAACAGGGGGTAATACAGATTCGGACGGGTCTGCGGATTGAACGCTTGATTCCGATTGCGCAGGCCTAGGAGTCTGTGACGGCCCCTTTCGTCGGAACGCTGGTACTCGTCAGCCATGCGCCCCTCCTTTGCGACGCCCGCGATTGAGTCTGCAGTTGCGTTCCTTACGAAGACCATTAGAGATTCGTGCGTCTTTGCAACGAAGCGATCCAGATGTCGACCTCGTGGATTCACCTGTACTGCTAGCTGAGCGACGAAGTTCCCAGCACCAAGAATCTCGTCGCCGATCTTGCGCAGGTTTGCGCTCTCGTTGTCATCGATCGAGATCACAAGAACGCCGTCGTCCGACAGTAGGTTCCGTGCGAGCTTCAGCCTCGGGTACATCATGCTCAGCCAGTCGGAGTGGAACCGTCCATTCGATTCGAGGTTTGCGACTAACTTTGCACCGTTATGGTCGGTCTGGCCTGAACGCAACAAGTATTCGTCTGCAGTCTCCGCGTAGTCATCGTCGTACACGAAGTCGTTACCCGTGTTGTAGGGCGGGTCGATGTAGATGAGTTTGACTTTGCCGAGGTACGACTCCTGGAGCAGCTTCAGGGCTTCGAGGTTGTCGCCTTCGATGAACAAGTTCTTGGTGTTGTCGAAGTCGACTGATTCCTCGCCGATCGGACGAAGGGTTTTGGCGATTGGCGCGTTGGCGGCAAAGGCTGCTTCCCGCTTGCCTGGCCAGTCCAGCCGGTAGCGCTCCTGCGGGCCTTCGACAACATGATCTGACAGTTCCTGGCGCAGCAGGTCGAAGTCGACGGCCTTATTGGGATTCCCATCGGCGTCGAGCTTCTCGGTGATGACGTTGGGGAACAGCTCCGCGAGCCTGTCAATATTGGCCTCGGTCAGGTCGGGCGATGTCATGCGAAGTTTCTCCACCTGCTACCTCTGCTGTTTCAGTTCTGCTTGCTTAGTTTTCAGGGCGCGCCGAAGCTCCACCTTGCGGTTGAGTTGCGGCTCGGCGCGGAGTTTGCGCTCCAGGGAGGCGACCTCGCGTTCGAGCTTGCGCACGGCCTGGAGTCTGGCAGCAACGTCTGACAATTCCTCTCCTGGCCGTGCTGATACCGGGGTCAGCGGCGCGAGGAGTGCGGTGTACAGGGACGGCAGGCTGATCGCTGTCGGTAGTGGCTGCCGCTCGGCATCCTGTGGTTGCCAGTCGGTCGTGTAGTAGGCGCTGAGCTTCGGCGTAGCGTGGCCGGCCTGCTTGTGCGATGCAGCCATTCGGACTCGCTGCTCGTCTCCTTCGCCCGTGACAATCTCGAAGATGATGGGGGTCTTCACCGCTTTGTCGATGGCGGCGAGCACGGACTCGCCGACGTCGTCGCCCTTTGTGTCGATCTGAAAAATTTGGATCTCGGGGACGTCTGCGTTGCCGGGCAGGTTGATAGTGGATTGGGCGAGCTTGTAGGCCCAGGTGATGCGCTGGACCTCGGTGACGAATTTGTCACGTACCGCACCGGGGACGGTGCCGTGTTCGTAGAACTTGGCCTTCGGGACGGTACGACCGAATTTGGCGGCGACGGGCCAGCGGTAGAGCAGGGCCGTCATGTGGTTCCTTCGGTGGTGTCGACGATCGCGATGAATGCGGTGAGTTCGAAGTCGTCGAGGCCGGCGATTGCCTGGGTGAGCGCGGTCGTGTGTCCTCCGCTGAACAGGCTGTCGATGTCGCGTTCTTCGGTGACGTCGATCATGGATCGGACTGCTGCGGTGAGCAATTCGGAGTACTTGCCCATCTCTGCACCTTCGTGCGTGGCAGCGTTGAAGACGCGGGTGACCTCGGTGACGGGTTCGGCATGGGGCCGGCATCCTGTGCGAATCAGGTCGAGCAGGTGTTTGGCCTCGGTGTGGTCAGCGATCACGTTGCCGTTGTCGTCGAGGTAGACAAGGTAGTGCGGGTGAAGCCGGTTGCCCCGATTGATGTTCTCGTCGGCGTCGACGTTGCGCAGCGCGAACAACACACCGGGGTGGAGACCTCTTGAGGGGTCTGCCGGGAGCACAGCGTGAAGCCCCTTCGGCGCGGCTGCCAGATCACCGGACTTCTTGAGGTATCCCAGCAGGTCCATGCGGAAGTCGTTGAGACCTAGATCGGTGATGGACACACCGGTGCGGACGTCTTCGAGTTCGATGACTTCGTCTTGGAGCTTGCGCAGCTGCTCCTTCCGGAACGCGGCATCGCTGCCTTCAAGGGTGAGGACATTGTCGTCGGCGGTGCCGGCGAGGTCGGCGATGACCATGCGGTTCTCAACGCGTTCCTTGAGGTTGATGTATTCGTCGAGGGAGATGTCGGGCCAGAAGTTCACGAGCTGGATCTGGGCGTTGGTCGAGCCGATGCGGTCGATGCGGCCGAATCGTTGGATGATCCGTACCGGGTTCCAATGAATGTCGTAGTTGACGAGATAGTCACAGTCCTGCAGGTTTTGGCCTTCGCTGATGACGTCGGTGCCGATCAGCACATCGAGTTCGCCGGTGTCTTTGGGCATGGTGAGGTGGCGTTGCTTGGACTTCGGCGAGAACAACGTCAGGACCTGCTGGAAGTCGTAGCCGGTCCCCAGCGTTGTTTTCGCGGCGTGGGCGCCGCCGGTGACCAGCGCGGTGTGTAGCCCGGAGTCGCTCAATGTGGGCGCGAGCTGTTTGTAGAGGTACTCGGCGGTGTCGGCGAACGCCGAGAAGATCAGCGCTTTGCGGTTCAGCGGGTTGAGGGGGTTGGCGGCCTTGTCCTCGATGAGTCGTTTGAGCGCCTGTAAGATCGGAAGAG
>ERZ795053.3471-NODE-3471-length-17915-cov-9.447984_pt1 | contig 17915 bp, 17 predicted proteins | sample MGYA00375137_ERZ795053 | MGnify/ENA primary metagenome ERZ795053 (study PRJEB30182, sample SAMN05720284) | activated sludge metagenome | isolation source: Anaerobic digester | place: Hong Kong | collected 2014-12-17 ...
TTATGACCAAAGTATTAGTAGCAACTGAAAAACCTTTTGCTAAGGTTGCAGTTGATGGAATAAAAAAAATAGTAGAGGATGCCGGTTTCACATTGGCCCTTTTGGAAAAATATACCGATCCTAACGATTTGGTAAAGGCTATTGCCGATGCCGATGCTCTTATTGTTCGTAGCGATAAGGTTACCAAGGAAGTTGTTGATGCCGGTAAGAACTTGAAAATAGTTGTTCGTGCCGGTGCTGGTTACGATAACCTCGACCTTGCTGCTTGCACAGCAAAAGGCGTTGTTGCCATGAACACTCCCGGACAAAATTCCAACGCAGTTGCCGAACTTGCAATTGGTATGATGATATACATGGCTAGAAACCAGTTTCAGGCAGGGACGGGTACCGAACTAAAGGGTAAAAAATTAGGCATACATGCTTATGGTAATGTAGGGAAAATTGTAGCTTGTTACGGTAAAGGTTTTGGAATGGATGTTTACGCATTCGATCCATTTGTAGCAAAGGAAGTAATTGAAAAAGATGGTGTGAAGGTTGTGGAAAGTATCGAAAAGTTATATAGCACTTGCGATTACGTTTCGCTTCATATTCCGGCTACCGAAAAAACTAAAAAGTCGATTGGCTACGAATTACTGTCAAAAATGCCAAAGGGTGCTGCATTAATCAATACTGCCCGTAAGGAAGTTATCGACGAAGAAGGGTTGAAAAAGGCATTTGCCGAAAGAGCCGATCTTAAGTATTCAACCGATATAATGGCCGATTGCCATGCTGAGTTGGTTGAGAAATTCCCTGGTAGAGTTTTTGCAACACCAAAGAAAATGGGAGCCCAAACGGTTGAGGCAAATATAAATGCCGGCTTAGCAGCTGCTCATCAAATAGTTGGCTACATTAAAAACGGAGATAAGAAATTTCAGGTAAATAAATAATAGTGAGACGTTAAACGTTAAGAGTTAAACGTAAGATATTTATGGATCATAAGGATTTAGATGCATGGAAACTTTCTGTCGAACTTTCGGTGGAAATTTACTCTGTAACTAAGTCCTTTCCTAAAGAGGAAATGTTTAGTTTAGTTCAACAAATTAGAAGAGCAGTAGTTTCAATACCTTCAAATATTGCTGAAGGTTGTGCCAGAAAGAGTTCGAAAGAGACAATACAATTTCTTTATGTAGCATTAGGATCGTTGGCAGAACTTGAAACACAGTTGATAATATCTCATAGGTTAGGGTATATTATCAATTTAGATGAAATAGTTGAAAAGTTGAATAAGACAAAACAGGTTATTTTAGGTTTGATAAGGTATCTCAAAACAACTTGAAATTCGTTTAACAGCTCACGTTTCACGATTAACTTTTAAACGAAATGGTAAAAATAAAATCTTTCAAGGGTATTCGCCCACCAAAGCAGTATGCAAAAGAAGTTGCATCGCGTCCGTACGATGTGTTAAACTCTGTTGAAGCTAAGACTGAGGCAGGTGAGAAATCGCTACTTCATATTATTAAGCCGGAAATAGATTTCGACCCTATAATCGACGAACATTCCCAGCAGGCATACGATAAGGCTGTAGAGAATTACAAAAAGTGGAAGGCAAACGGCTGGTTGGTTCAGGATAAGAAGGACTGCTATTACGTTTATGCTCAAACGATGAATGGCAGAACTCAGTATGGCTTGGTTGCCGCATGTAATTTCGAAGATTATATGAATGGCAAAATTAAGAAACATGAGTTAACCCGTCCGGATAAGGAAGAGGATAGGATGATTCACGTTCGTAATCAGAATGCCAACATTGAGCCTGTATTTTTTGCATATCCAGCCGTTAAGGAAATGGATCAAATTGTCGAAAATGTCGTTAAGAATAAAAAGCCAGAATACGACTTTGTTGCTGACGATGGTTTTGGACACCATTTTTGGGTAATCGACGACGATGCTACTATCAAGCGTATTACCGAAATTTTTGCACATGTTCCAGCTCTTTACGTAGCCGATGGTCATCACCGTACTGCTGCAGCTGCGCGTGTTGGGCAGGAAAAGAAAAATGCAAATCCACATCATACCGGAAACGAAGAGTATAACTACTTTTTAGCCGTTATTTTCCCCGATAATCAACTGAAAATTATTGATTACAACCGAGTTGTAAAAGATTTGAACGGGTTAACCGCTCAACAGTTAATTGATAAGTTGAAGGAAGGTTTCGAGGTAAAGGAAATGGGTACAGGCATTTACACGCCTAACAAGTTACATAATTTTAGTATGTATCTCGAGGGTAAATGGTATTCGTTAACTGCAAAGCCGGGGACATTCGACGATAGCGACCCAATAGGCGTTCTCGATGTTACAATTCTTTCCAACTTGGTTCTCGATCCGATTTTGGATATTAAGGATTTAAGAACTTCAAAAAGAATAGATTTTGTTGGTGGCATTCGCGGTTTGGGTGAGTTGAAGAAACGTGTTGACAGCGGTGAAATGAAGGTGGCTTTTGCCCTTTACCCTGTTTCGATGAAGCAGCTTATCGATATTGCCGATACGGGTAATATTATGCCGCCAAAAACCACTTGGTTTGAACCAAAACTTCGTAGTGGATTGGTTATCCACGAGTTAAAATAGAATTGCACTTGGATTAAAAAGAAAAGCGTCCTTCGGGGCGCTTTTTTGTTGGTGCGAATATTTATAAGAAAATCATTTTGTAATAATAGCGGTGGCGGTTTCTGTAAAACGACAAAGTGATTCTATATAATATCGAGCAATTCCATGGGGTGTTTAAGCAGGTGCTTAGCCCCGTTCAATACTAACTCCTCCTCCGAGCGAAATCCCCACAATGCACCAATGGCATATAATCCTGCATTATTGGCTGTTTGCATATCGGTTCCCGAGTCGCCCAAGTATAGTATTTCAGGTTTAGGCAGGTTAAGTTCATTTACTATTTGTAGCGTACTTTTCGGATTTGGTTTTCGCGATTCTTCGTCAGTAAAACCAATTACCGTTTCGAAATGCCATTTCGAAAGAATTTCCTTAGCAACCCTTTGGGCAAGTTTATCGGCCTTATTGGATAGAATTGCCATTTTAATTTTTCGGTTGGTTAGTTCATTCAGCATTTGGGTAATGCCTTCGTATGGTTTGGTTTTATTAGTACAGTTTTGGCTGTAGGTTTCTAGCATCATCTTGAAACACTTGTTTACGGTTTGTTCGTCCTTATGCCCGTTGGGTAATGCTTTTATTACAAGGTTTCGTATGCCAGTTCCAACAAATTGTTTGTACGTGTTTGTATTGTAAGTGCCAAAGTTATTTTGCGCTAAAACATAGTTCATCGAATCGGCTAAATCCTCAATTGAGTTAACCAATGTTCCATCCAAGTCAAAAATAATTCCTTTATGCCTCACTGTATGCAATTTATAGATTTATATATGCTGAAATTGATTTGCGGGTAAAGTTACCATTTTTAATTTTAATAGGATTGGAGCGAGTTTTGATATCCTTTATGTTTGATAATAGATGTGCATTTTCAAACCTTGCTATTTGCAAGTATAAGAGGATAGTAATGCCAATATTTGTGTGAGTTAGATATGATGAAAATGCCTTTTTGTTCAATTAATGTAAAAAATTCCATACATTAGTAGTAAAAGCACAGCAAATAGTAGAGGTATGAAAATACTTAGTATGAAGGTTAAGGTTTTCTCTTTTTTATTTTTGTTGATTTTACCCTGTTACGCTTGGGCTAATGGTGATATCGATAGTTTGGAAGCCCAGCTAAGTAGAGTAGATGAATTAAAAAAAATAGAAATTTTGACACAGTTGGGTAAGGCATATTGGTCTGTTGCGCCAAGTAAAGGAATGTTTTACTCAAACGAAGCTGTTAAGTTGGCAGAAAAGTATCACGACCCGAATAAAAAGGCAAAGGCATTGCTGTATGGAGGTGTTAATGCTTGGTTTATGGGCGATTACGATAATGCAATCGAATATTATCAAAAATCGTTAACCATTGCCCGTGAGGTTCAAAACGACAGGCTTTGCGCTTACAATTTGAATAACCTGGGAATGGTAAATACTCATTTGAAAAATTACGAAAAGGCAATAGAAAATTATTCGGAATCATCCCAAATTATAAAGAAAATAGGTGATGAAATTGAGTATGCCAAAGTTAAAAGCAATGTTGCGGAACTCAATGTGCTGTTGGGAAATTTGGATAAAGCGTTGAAACAATACTTGTCGATTTTGAGCATTATTGAAAATTCGGACGAGCAAATTTTTTTAATATGGCTTTATAATGACATTGGTACAGTGTATAAAAAGAAAGGCGATTACGAATCGGCCTTACAGTATTTTTATAAAGCCTTGAATTTAAGCAATAGAATCGATAACAATTTGGGACGGTCAAAAACAATGAACCACATAGGAGAGGTGTACTTACTGCAGAAGGAGAATGAAAAAGCAAAAGAATTTTTTTATGATGGACTTAAGTATGCTAAGCAAACAAATGCCAAGGAAGATATAAATGAAACCTATAAAAATATTTCAGAATACTATTCATCCATCGATAGTTATAAAAAATCGCTCGACTACTATAAGTTACATAAGCAATTGAGCGATAGTATTGTTAACGATAATAAAATTCGTACAATAGTTGAAATGCAGGCTAGGTATGAATTAGAGAGTACGGAAAAGGAGAATAGTTTACTCCGAAAAAATATTGAAATAAGTAAACTAACGATAAAGAAAAATAAAGCGTTGCACATTTTTCTTATCATTTTGTTGCTATTAACGATATCGTTGGCTGTTCTTATCCACAGTCGCTTAATGATAAGAAAAAGGAAGAATGAGGAACTTAGCGAAAAGAATACTCTAATTAGTGAGCAAAAGGACCAACTTGCGAATGCCTTGATTGAGTTGAAAGAACTAAATAAGATACTGCGTCAGCAAAAAGATGAAATTCAGGTTTCGAAAAAAGAACTGGAAGAGGTAAATCAAAAGCTTACAGAAACAAATGCAACAAAGGATAAATTTTTTTCAATAATTGCACACGATTTAAGGAGTCCTTTTAATGCGCTGTTGGGATTTTCCGAAATGTTGGATGAAGAATTTGATAGTTACGGGACTGAAGAGAAAAAGAAGTTAATAAATTACATTCATCTGGGAGTCCAAAACACTTTTAACTTGCTTGAAAATTTGTTGCAGTGGGCAAAATCTCAAAGGGGAACCATTAGTTTTGAACCCGTAAAAATTGATTTGCGCTTGTTGGCAACAGCAACATGTAAGTTGCTAAACCAGCAGGCTGAAGACAAGTCGATAAAATTAGTAAATCACATACCTGAAAACATGTACATTCAGGCTGATTACAATATGATTTCTACAGTCATAAGAAATTTGGTATCGAATGCCATAAAGTTTACTCCTAAAGGAGGTGAAGTTAGAATAGAAGCAGAATTAACGGCGGATAATGACTTTGTTAGAATAGCGGTAAAGGACAATGGTGGCGGAATATCGGAAGATACACAGTCTAAACTATTTAGTATAACAGGAAACGTATCAACGCTTGGTACCGAGAACGAAATAGGAACAGGACTCGGGTTGATATTGTGCAAAGAATTTGTAGAAAAGCATAATGGCAAAATTTGGGTAGAAAGCGAAGTTGGAAAAGGTTCTTCGTTTTACTTTACAATTCCCCATAAATAACAAGAAATAAATGATACCTATAAGTTACGTGATTGTAAAACATAACTTTTAATTAAAAAAGCGATGAGAAAGATTTTATTTTTATACCAATTCGGCGAAGTTTATAACTTCGCCGAACCATAATTATATTACTTGTAGATACAATTCCTTAAAGGAATTAAATTACATCATTTCTTTCATAGCCTTATAGGCTTTATCTCCATAAACAACCGAAGGACCACCACCCATTAAAACAGCAACGCCAATTGTTTCAACGATTTCTGCTTGATTAGCTCCGGCCTTTAAAGCATCCAGAACATGACAGGCAATACATCCTTCGCAGCGAATGGTAATAGCTATGCCTAATGCAATTAACTCTTTTTCTTTGGCGGTAAGGGCTTTATCTTCGCTTGTTGCTTTGTGCATGGCAGCAAATCCTTGAGCGATTCCTGCATTTTCTTTCATCAATGTTCCAACAAAGTTGGAAACATCCTGTGCTTTTTCTTTATAACTAGCCATGGTAACGTTTTTTTATTGAGTTCTGAAAATCCATTGCTTGCTATAAAAACTGCAGAACTCATTAACAGTTTTTTTAGTATTTTCAAATTTAACTTTTTTCTACTAGCGTAATTTTTTATAACGCTTTTTTTACAATTAAAAAACGTACTATTCTAAATAAGGTTCATTTAGAGGGCTTAATTTTTAGTTAATTTAACAAAATTTATAGTTTCTTCGAAAAGTTATGGAGGTATCATAGTCTAGCCTAATTTGTACTTGAGTTTTGGAGTAAAGGGAAGAGTGCGATTACCGTAAATTTTTCACAGCAACCAATTTAAATTTGGGTGTCCGTATTGGATGTTTTTAGGTTGCTTTATCTGTTGGCATTCATTTATTGTTGAAACCGTTAGGATTGATTCTAAATCTAAGGATAAAATTGCACGACAAACAAGAATTCATTTTTATTGTTTTATATTTTTTGTTAACTTTGGTTCATTAAGTAAACTATTCATTATATAAACTTTTTTCTAAGTAAAACAATTCTGTAAAACACGAAAAAAGCGATGAAATGAACAAGCGCATAAATATTTCTCTCGATTGGGCAGGAAAGTTTCAATTCGTGGGAACGAACGATACATCAAATGCCAAAGTGCTTATTGACATTGATACTCCGGAAACGGAGAAAAAGGAAACAGGACCAAAACAGTTATTTCTTCAAGGAATGGCATCATGTACTGCTGGAGTGCTAATTTATTTGCTGGAAAAAATGAGGGTAGAAATGCCAACCAAGCTTAAGGTAGATGTTTCCGGGAAACTAACCGAAGACCACCCTATGTACTTCGATGCAATTGATGTTACATACCATATCGAAGGGAACACCGGTGTAGATGCGATAAGAAAAGTAGTGGAAATGAGTGAGAAAAAATATTGCGGCTTAACATACATGCTGGAGAAAGTAGCCAAATTTAATGTGAAAGTATTGTTAAATAGAGAAAATATTGAACTCTATTTGTGAAAAGCGTAAGTATTCGAAAACAGAGAAAGCAGAGTAACCGAGTAGTTTCCTTAATATTTAGGTAAAAAACAGAAAGAATGAGTAACTCAGAGATAAAAAAACTTCTAATAGATGTTCCTATTACAATGTGTAGGAATATGAGCCAGAAATTTATTAGTTCAATCTTGCGGGATTTGCCTGTTAATTTGTCGCAGCACCACTTGGCAATATTAAATTTACTGGATGAAAACAAAAGTCTGGTTATTTCCGATTTTGTTGAAACCTTAAGCATTACAAAACCTCAAATGACGGCATCGGCCGACAAGCTTATAGAGTTGGGCTACATCAACCGGAAAAATGATGATAAAGACAGAAGGAAAATATACTTGTCGATTACACCAAAAGGAACTGAAATAATTTCAGATATTAACCATAACATTGATGCTGAGATAGATAAAAATCTTGCTGAATTATCGGAAGCAGAATTAATTAAATTAGGCGAAGGTCTAAAAGTGCTTAAAAAACTGTGTGAAATTTGTAAAGGATAGTATGGAACATAAATTTGACAGAAAAATATTTACTGCAAAAGTATTTTTTGGAGACGTGTTTTTTTTAATTAGCCGAAGTCCAAGAATAATCGGTGCTTTTTGCAATAAAAAAATTAACAAGGCTTTAATAGAAAAAATTATGACCGTATCAACGGCTGTTAATGGCTGCGTTTATTGTGAATGGTTCCATGCTAAGCAGGCGGTATCGAGTGGAATAAGCGAGGAAGAAATAAAAAATATGCTTAGTCTTCAATTTCAGGCAGATGCTTCCAATTTTGAAATTCCTGCATTGCTATATACACAGCATTATGCCGAAACCAGTAGAAATCCGGATGCTGAAATGACTCAAAGGTTAATCGATTTCTACGGAAAGAAAACGGCTTACGACATTTATTTGTTCATACGCATAATTTATTTTGGCAACTTGATTGGTAATACTTGGGATGCGGTATTAAGTAGGTTTAAAGGAGAACCTGCTCCCAATAGCAAGTTGTGGTTTGAATTGATTTTTTTCCTTCTTTTTTTCCTGTTTATGTTTCCAACCATGTTTTTGATGAAGAGGGATGCAAAGAAGCGAAGTAAATTATAAATACAGGATATTTCGGAACAAGATTATTTAATAGTTCCGTTCACATTGATATGTTTTTAGAGTGTTACGTATTTGCCAACTTATTATGCAAGGGTATTGTTGTTCCTGTTTTGCTTCTTTGTTCTGATTAGTTATTACCTTGATGTAATAGAGTTAATTTTTATTTGTTGTAGATTCTTGCCAGTTTAGTTCTTTTAGTGAATAATTCGTTATTAAAATTAAATATTTAAGTATTTGAAATTAATAAACTTACACTAAGTGTAGGATAACTAAAAAATCGAAAAATGGCAACTAAAAAATTAAGTGGATACGATGCCGTCATAGTGGGAGGTGGCCCATGTGGTTGTGTTCTAGCTAAAGATTTGGCGATTGCCGGGAAGAAAGTAATTTTGATAGAGAAAGGAGGAAACACTCTTAAGGGTCTTGGCAGCATGGTGGGTATGGTAAGCGGAAAGCATATGGAAAGCGGGCGCTTTCTCAATTTATTCCCTTCTACAATAGAAGGCCAAAATGTAGTTCTTGGAACGGGTATAGGTGGGGGATCGTACCTGTATGCGGGGATTGTAGGTATGCCGCTATTTGCGCCATTTGATGAGATTGGTATTAACCTTAGACCTCACCTTGAGGAAGCAAAAAAAGAGAGTTGGGTTAATCAAACCCCCGATTCATTTATTGGCCCTACAACTAGGCGTATGTTGGAAGTGTCCAACTCCATTGGTATTCCTTTTGAACCGGCTTACAGGCATATAAAGTTTGACCATTGCAAGTATTCTTGTAAAGAGGCTATGTTTGGTTGCAGAAGACATGCTAAATGGATGGGGTATTATGCTGCCCAAGAAGCAGCAGAGCATGGAGCAGAACTACAAATTTATACTAAAGTTCATAGTCTTATTGTTGAAAAGGGTGAAGCGGTTGGTGTCTATGCAAGAGGAGTAAGGGATAAACAGAACTATGAAATTCGAGGGAAAACGGTAATTTGTACTTCAGGGGGTATTGGTTCTGCTGCTGTCCTAATGCATTCTGGAATAAGAACAGCCGGTCTTAGGCTATTCGGCGATCCAACTTTCGGCACATGGGGTGTACTGCCAAAAGGCAGCATGAAAAGTCATTTTTATGAACATGGAACAAGTATATCGTACATGGATGATGAAAATGGGCTACTTTTCTCAACAATGATAAGTTTTCCGCGTATATTTTGGGCTGGTTATCAATTAGCAGAGGGTGGAATAAGTGGGTTCTTCGACGTTTATAAAAATTACCCGTTAACAGTAAGTATTTTTAATAAAATACATGATGAAGGGGTTGGAAGAATCACGTGGAATGAACGAGTTTCAAAAACTACAACACCCAAAGACCGTGAAAAAATGAATTACTGTCGGTATGTCAATTCAAAAATATTGATTGCTATGGGATGTAATCCTACCGAGATACGTCATATTGCATTTGACCATAAAAAGGGAGGATTAACTTATGGACACCCCGGTGGAACCTGTCCCATCGGCGTGGTTGTTGACTCAAACCTGGAAACGGAAATTAAAAATTGTTTTGTTTGCGATATCAGTTCTCTTCCTGGAGCTCCTTCAAGGCCACCAATGTTGACACTTGTGACATTAACCAAATGGTTTGTTCCCAGATTACTGGAAAGGTTGGGATAGTAAATTTGAACTTCTGCATTCGTAGGTATTTGTATATTTCTATACAAATTTCTAAGCGAAGAGTTATTTTTAACTGTTTATAATTTGGTCGAGTTCCTGAGTTAGACTGTTTATTTGAAATTCTGCCCAAAGAGGCAAATGGTCGCTTATTTTCTTTTTCTTTCCTCTATGTCAAATTCTTGAAATAGCACATCCCCGAAAGGAACAATATTGCAGTTGCCGGTAAACTGAAAAGACTCTCTTTCTACCCATGCGATTTTATCGAATGTAGCGTCCCTAAGGAAGTTGGTTTTTAGGTTATTCAGATTATTGGGCATTTTAAACCCGTTAGAAGCAAGTGCGTTGAAAAACTTATCGCCATATTCCTCGATATTAAAATCACCGACAACAAAAAAATCCCTATCAAACACCTTATTTCGATTTGTTGCGGATCGTTGGTATATGTGCTTGGCTAATTCTTCTATTTCTTTTTTTCGTTCATTCTTTTCTGCTTTTGTTTCACCGTAGTAAATGTGTGCCGATGTGTGCCGATACTATTACAAAGTCAAACCTACCTGCCTTGAACGATGCACAGTATGGCATTCGGTGTAACTGGTAGCCTTGATGTGATTTGGCAGACACCGGGAAGCCTATTTCGCATACTAATCCTGTTGGAATTACCGTTCGTTTGTCATACAAAAAGGCAAATCTTTCAGAATTTCCGGTTGGGTCGGATACCAGTATTTTATAATTACCGGGAAGCAATTTCTGCAACTTGCTTAGTCCTCGCAAGTTCGTTTTAACCTCTTGTATCGCAATTATATCAAACCTTTCACAAATGTCGGCAATATACTGTAACGCCCGTGGGCTTTTGTTGTTAGAAAACTGCTGGATGTTCCACGTTGCTACTATAAGGTTTTCGTTGACTTTCCTACTGGGTATTTTATACGGTTTGGTGTCCATTAATTGCATTAACGCCTTGCGTTCATTAGCAATAAGAGTTTTATCTTCAGCCATAATAAATTGTAGATTAGGTTATTTACAATTTACAATAAAAAAACGAGAAATATTTTTTATAAGGCATTTTGTGCGAGCGCTTTTATAAGCGGAGATTATAATTATTTGTTACGGTTGAAAAGTAAACTAGGTTGACATGCAAAATGCTTAATTTTTTTCAGCATCTTACACTCACGAAAGATTGGGAAAAATAGAAGGATAGTTTAGGAGAAAGGCAAGGTTGACGGGATGTATTAATATGATAAAAGAGAATAAAATGGTAAACGATAAAAAAGAATGGTTTACGATTGAGAAAATTGATGAAAGCACTTTTGCTATTAGCGAGTATAAGCATTGGGAAGAAACCCATTGTTTCCTACTAATTGGAGAGGATAAAAGTTTGTTAATTGACACGGGGCTTGGTGTAGCAAATATCTTGGAACAGGTGCAAAATTTGACTGATAAGCATGTTACCGCTGTTACAACGCATGTACATTACGACCATTTTGGTGGACATAAATACTTTCCCGATTTTTATGTGCACGAAGCGGAACAGGAATGGATAAACGGAGGCTTTCCGTTGACAATAGAACAGGTGCGAAACTTTTTAACAGAAGAACCGTGCGATTTCCCGAAAGATTTTGATGTTAACAAGTATTCTCTTTTCAAAGGAGTTCCAACTAGAGTTCTGAGAGATAAAGACTCAATTGAATTGGGTGGACGAACAGTTCGAGTTTTGCATACACCCGGACATTCTCCTGGCCATATTTGTCTTTACGAAGAAAGTAGAGGTTACTTATATACCGGCGACTTGGTTTACATGGGCGATTTATTTGCGTATTTTCCATCAACAGACCCTGTGGCCTATATGAATTCAATAAAAAAGTTGTTGCCATTATCGGTAAAAAGAATATTGCCGGCACACCACGATTTAAATGTTCCTTTACCAATTATTAGAGACATGGATAAGGCTTTTAGCGGGTTATACGAAAGCGGAAAACTAAAACACGGAAGCGGTACTTTCCATTATTCGAATTTTGGAATAAAACTTTAAAACGAAGGGATAAATTTCTCCAAGCATAGTTTTTTATTTAACGTAAGTTCGATATAAATTGTCTTTCCGAGTTTATTTCGGGATGTATTCTTTAATATACAGATGTTTCGACTTTACTCAGCATGACAGGTCTATTTTTATGATGAAAATCAATTACTTACTCTTGTGTCAATTCCGTGTTATTGTATCTGAGGTTTGAAGTAAAGAAAATTCGAATTTCCGCATAGTTTCTCGGGTCGGTCGTATTCATGCTACTTTTTTGCCATGTAAAATATCATGGCAGAATTTTTCGATTCCCTAATATGAAAAAGTTCCTAACCTGAAAATTTATTTTCCCAGCTTGCTAATTTAATTCCCAACGGTAAAAAACTAAAAACGTAAATGTTTTGAATGTTTTTTAACCGCTTTAAAAATGCTTTATCTGTTTGAAGTTAAATGGTTGCTGTTAAAAAAATAGGTAAACTTTACTTTGAATGTGCTAAATTTTGTGTAACTTAATTCATGAAAATGGTAAACATTATGGGTAGTTTTAAATAGTGGTGTTTTTCAAATTAATTACAAGGCAATAAAATAAACAAGATTATAATATGGAATTGGAATATGATTATTGGACAGGTGGAGTGAACCAAGTATTGGAATCACTTAATCGTAGCATTGCCCAATACAGCAGACATTATAAAAAAGTGAAGATTGGTGTGACAAATAATCCTGAACGAAGAAAGAATGAATATAGTCGAAGTAAAATAAAATGGAATTATATGATAGTGAAATATAAAACAACATCGGTGAACTTTGTGACAAAACTTGAAATCATTTTAGTAGATAATCATTGGGATTATGTCGTTAATGAAATTGGAGGAGGCGGGGGACCAGCTGGTTCAGGGGAGCAATATTTATATGTTTTACTAAAAGAGTAATTTCAAAATGAAAAAGTTAATAGAAAATATAAATATTCAGCAGATAACAGATGTTTATAGTATATGTCATTACTTGAACAATTAACAAAGAAGATTGTAAGATGAAAATAATGTAAATCGATAAAATACAAGTCGCATAATGTCACTCGTACCATATAACATGTTAGTTATAGGTGAAAAAATAAGTTTCTATAATAACATTCAAACTCAAGTACATGAAAAAAACACTATTATTTGAAATCAAAATGGATAGTCCAGATGGTTTTGAGGTTTATCAGGTTGATGCCGATAAAATTAATTCCATTGCCGATAATGTTCAGTGCATTGATTCTTTCCTACAGAATGGTATTACATACATGCTAGCCTTTGAGAAGAATACGGGTATTGTCCGTACCTATCAGGCTTATAACGACGATGGAAAATTTTTGAAAGAAGTTGCACAAAACACGGTACCGGGTAATACCACTTCTATTGCAATAATTAATAGCGATGGAGTGCAGTTATGCCTTGCTTACGATGCTTCGTTGGGCGTTGTGAACTTCCTAAAAATTGCATCTGACTTGAGTCTCGAGCAGGTTGGCAAGTTGGATGCAGGAACTGGCATTTCTACTTTAAAGACATTTGTTTATCGGAAGCAGCTGTTTTTTATTGCATATAACATAGAGACTGGACATGTTGCCAAGTATGAGGTTTCGGTAGATGCATCTTCCTCTTCGGTTTCAGCCACGGAAGTTCGGGCTGATAAATGGGCACAAGGATGGACACGTTTTTCATTCTTTCAAATGGGAGCCGAAAATTTCTTTATTAAAACCAACTTGAAATACCATAAGGTGAATATTGACCATTTTATGGATGATGCCGACGAAGGTTCCCATCCTGTTCTGAACATCGATGCCCCGTCTCAAATGGTCGGGTTGAATAATGTAAGTGCGTTTACCGACTCCAAAGGCTTTCCTTTTTTTGCGACATATCGGACTAACGGAGAAATAACCTTTAACCGTATTTATGGTAACTGTTTGGGTTGGGATGTAGAAAAACAGCTTAATACCGAACCTAACCGGGAGTTGGTACTTCCGTTAACCATTAATGGGGAGAATTATCTGCTAATTTATTAAAGCAATAAAATTATGTCAAGAATAATTCAGACATCAAAGTTAATTTTAATAAGCATCTATTATTAGTGTTCGTTGCTGATTGGAACCAAATTGGATAAGAGATATCCGAAAAAATAAACTACAAACCAAACCTAAAAATGAAAACATTAAAAGCATTATTCCTGATTATTGCGGTACTGCTTGTATTACCGGCTATATCGCAGGTAACCGAACCCGATCCTCTTCCGTCCTGGAACAACACAAAAACGAAAGCAGACATTCTTGACTTTGTGAAGTATAAGGCAAAGTCGATTCCCGATTCGTGCCGTATTGCCGTGTTCGACATGGATGGCACCATTGCCTGTGAAGCCCCCTTGTGGTTCGAGATGTACGTGGCGGTACACGGAATGAATCAGCAATGGAAGGCAAACCCAAATTTGCTCGTCGAACCTGAATGCCAGTATGCTCGTCTTTTGGAAGCCAATCCGTTTGACACATTAATATCCGCTCACATGGCAAGTAAGTCGGTAAATTACATTGACTCGATAATCTGGAAAGCCTATGCCGGATGCGATAATGAGGTCTATATCGACTCTGCCCGAAGTTATCTTCAAAAAACAAAATCGAAAGATCCAAGATTTAACATGTTCCTTGCCGACATGTTTTATCAGCCCATGCTTGAGTTAATTAAGTATTTGCAAGCCAATAAATTTGAAGTGTATATTGTATCGGGATCGTTGCAGGGCCTTTTATGGAGTATTTGCCCGCAGGTTATAGGGTTCGACAGAGTTCATCTTATTGGTACGCGGCAACAGATGGATCCGGTTTACTATCCTACAAAAGCAACAGCTTTTATACTTAAGCCGGCAATATGGGTTCCCAAAAACGATGGCAATGGAAAGGCGTTGAATATTTATAGTTACATTGGAAAAATACCGGTATTTGCATTTGGAAACACAACCGGAGATTTTGGTATGTTCAGAATTACCTCCACCAGCACTTATCCCCATGCCTGCTTTTTGCTCAATCACGATGATGCCGAACACGAATACGTTTACCCGCCATGGCATGGCGCCGGAATGCCGGCTTGGCAGGATACAATGAAATGCAACGGTTGGCATATTGTAAATATGTCAACAAATTTTAAGCAGGTTTGGATGAACAAGTAGTCCCGGGCAAGAGCGGGTATAACAATTCAATTTTCAAATACGCTGTAATTTATTGATTGTATTAAACTTAAAAATATAAAATGATGAAATCATCTTACCCATTTAAAAACCTTGTATTTCGGGGTGGAGGCATTCTGGGTATTGCTTATTTAGGAGCACTCGAAGTGTTAGACTCCGACGATAATAAAATACTGCCCGGTATTGTGCGGGTTTCGGGGGCATCGGCAGGAGCCATTACTGCCTTGGCCGTTAGCCTGTGCACCAGTGCTGCGGAGATTAAACAAATGGCCGATACGCTCGATTTTACTAAAGTACCCGAAAAGGAAACAGTGAAACTTTCTAAAATGGAAAGTCATACCGATGCTATAACCGGACATTTGGAAAAGGCGGTCGGGCTCAAATTCGATCCTGCTGATATTAATTGTCTGATTCGTTTGCTGAAAAACTACGGATGGTACTCAAGCAATTACGTGTACGAATGGTTCAAAACTCAGATTGAAACAAAGTTTGAAGCCAAAGGGTATCCTAAACCAACTTCGAAATCTAAAGTGGGAATGCAAACTTTTTCCGATTTCAAAAAGGCGGGATTTCGCGACTTGTACATTTCCGTAACCAACGTTACTAAGCACTGTAACGAAATATTTTCGGTAGAAACAATGCCCGATATGCCGGTGGCCGACGCCGTGCGCATGTCGATGTCGATACCGCTTTACTTCGAATCTATCAAACTCAATAGTAATCAGTATGCCGACGGGGGTACGGTGAATAACTATCCCATGTCGGTGTTCGACTATAAAAAATACGTGAGCAATCCGGCAAATTTCAAAGACGGGATTAATAACGAAACTCTGGGATGCCACTTATATTCGGCAGGAGAAAGTGCTAAAAAGCCTATTAAATTTGGATTGGTTCAGTACGTTGTTGACCTGATGCAAACCTTGCTCGACACGCAGGAAATTGGATTTAATAGTGTTCCAAACCTGATTAAACGATCCGCAAATATAAGCGACTGTGGAATTAGCGCAATCGATTTTGATATTACTGTAGGAAGCCCCAAATATAATGAGCTGTATAGTTCAGGCTTGGAGGCTATGAAAAAATATTTGGCAAATTATACGAAGCAGTAGCTATGAAAACACCACTCGAAGTAAAATTAGTTGACGATGTCCGGAATTGCAAGACCTGCCAATGGTTTTGGGGTGCAACACCTCCATACGGAGATTTTCCGGTTTACGACTGGAATGAGGACTATCCCGAAGCGGTTAGAAACCAAAAGCAAACTACGGACTATGTAAAAAAGCCGATTATAAAGGTAAAGGCATGTGGACAGGGGCAAGTTGCCCCCGGAGTTATGCACGGTTGCCGCAAGGCTCCCATTATGACCATTGGGATTAATCCCAACATGACGGCCTATTTCCCCAGCGAAACAGGCGCTGTATGGGCTTATCCCGATTTTGGTAAGAGTGAACGTTATGCCTACTATTATCGGCATCACAATGTGTATCAGGAAAGCCTTGACCTTGATTTTATCAAGGAGAATATTGTATCGGGTACGGAAATTATTGCCGAGCAGGACGGTTGGCTTACCGGATCGAATCGTTGTTCCGATCATCGCTGGTTACTCCTGGCCATTGAGTATGTTGATGGAAGCCATAAAGAAGTGGAAGTTGCCTGGACCGACCGGTTACGTTTTGTGGTGCTGGTGAATACTAACAGCAAAAAGGATCCCGAAAAGTTAAGTTTTAAAAAAGGCGATGTAATCGGGGCTAAAATAGCCGGTCTCATTGGCGAGAATAAGCAGCTGTACGATAATAGTACCGGCTACTACCAGCGTTATGTGTATGTGCTGGAACGGTTTAAGAAGTTGATGGCCGGGCAGCCTGTGTCTGAGGCAGACCTTTCGATTTCCGAAGATGTGGCCCAGCACGATATGATTGCCTGTGCCTCGCCGGGGTGGAGTTCCCAGTACGATATCCCCACCGATAGAATTACGCGTAATTGTGTAATAAACCACGCGTTTTTGGTTTCGCAGCTAATTCAGACCAAACCTTCGGTAATTGTTATTGTTGGCGGAAGTTCACTGGAAATGTTTGCCCGGGTTTTCGCCCCATTCCTTACAGATTTTGACTATTACTACGAAGTTGAAAACGGCGCCGGAGAAAAAATAAAAGTAATCAAGGAAACCTATCAGCTGCTCAAGGAAACCACCGAAAAGGAGAAATTTCTTCATATTAAAATTGGCAATTACGAGTTAAAATCGCGAATTGTTATTTCGCCTCACTTTTCTTATCCGTCGAACTTTGTTGAGCAGTCGCGCTTGTCGGAAACGGCATGGAAAGCCTTTCAGTCAGATTTTGTGGAAGATACCCAGATACTAATTAAAGAAGGCCGTGTACAGGAAAACTCATGGAACTCCATTGTGCCTGTGCGCATTTGCGGCAAAGACGACAGCATCCGGGAAAAGCTCAGCTCCTCGGCTTGGGACGTGCTTATGGCTTACTATTACGACCCTATTGAAATGTTGGCTCGCGTTCTGCAACAGGAGTACAATGCCGGTCGGATTACTTACGACGCCTCTATCAAAAGGCTGAAGCGTACCGAAGGCTCCTGTAAGTTTTGCGTTAACAACCTGTGGCAATTTGTCGAGGGTTGTCCTTATGGCAAAAACACCATTACCCCGCCTGCCGACGGTGAGTTGGAGGCTATTGTTAGACAGGTAGTTGATGCCGGTACTGTTGGTTAAGTTGCTGTAATTAGCGTTCAAGTTTCGGAGTAAAGG
>ERZ795053.3472-NODE-3472-length-17905-cov-10.648515_pt1 | contig 17905 bp, 9 predicted proteins | sample MGYA00375137_ERZ795053 | MGnify/ENA primary metagenome ERZ795053 (study PRJEB30182, sample SAMN05720284) | activated sludge metagenome | isolation source: Anaerobic digester | place: Hong Kong | collected 2014-12-17 ...
TGCCTTACAAGCAGGGGGTCGCTGGTTCGAATCCAGCAGTTCCCACAAAACCTTCGCAAACTGCGGAGGTTTTTTTTTATAATTTTCTTTGAGAGCTTTTTATAAATAATTATTAAAAAAACATATTAACCTAGTTTTAAAATGAAGCGTTCACTTAATTATTTAATGATTTTTGCGATTCCTTTTTTACTTGGAAGTTGCGCTGCTACTTACAAACCAATTAAACCAACCAATTTGAATTATGGCGCACATAATCTTGAGGATGGTATTAGTCTTTCGTATAAGTATGATGTTTTGAATGAAAGGGGAAATAAAAAATATTCAAAAAAAGAAAATTCAAAAGGAATAAAGGTTATTGCAATCAAAATTACCAACAATACCGACACTGTAATAAATGTTAATCGTGATATACTTTTCTACTCAGGACAAAACCAAGTTTTCCCGATGGAACCGGTTTCAATACATAGTAATATCAAACAAATTGTACCTGGGTACCTTCCATATCTATTATTCAGTTTTTTAAACCTGTATGTTACAACTGGTTCTGAAACTGAAACTTATAGAATAGGGCTTATTCTTGGTCCGGGTTTAACAATAGGCAACATGCTTACGGCAGCATCAGCTAACGAAAAGTTAATGAAAGAATTAAATGAGTATAATATCTTGTATCGTGATATTCAGAAAGGGGAAACAATATTCGGGATTATTGGACTTAAAAATGTTGAATACAACCCAATATCATTAAGGTTGAAGTAAAATAAAATTTTTAACTAGAGAAATTCATAATAGAAACCTCCTTTGTGGAGGTTTTTTATGTTCTACATGTTAATTCCCAAAAACCTTTCCCCAACTATTTCCTTCATTTTTTTAAATTATTCCCTCCAGGTTATGGCCAACAAAAACGAGGGTTTCGTTGTCGTCCAAATCAACATCAACAAAGCAGGCAGCTATCGTTTTTGAGTTAACGGAAATGAAATGAAAGTAGGGTTGATATTTCATTGGGGGACGGCAATCGCCATACTTCTGCTCAATTTATAGGAGGAAATGTTCAAAAATTACGATTTCGAGGGTAAATTAATTTTACTTAAATGGAAGGAAACCTTTATAAACCATCAAAAAAAAACAAAATGAAGGATGTTATTTACATTTTAAAGTCTTTTTTGATTAACTTTTTTCAACCTATGGGCAAAAAAATTGTTATTTTTATATGATTCAGTCGCTAACCTTTTAAAAAAAGAAAAATATGACAGACATTGAAATTGCCCGTAAGGTTAAAATGAAACCCATTACGGAAATTGCCAATATGTTGAAAATAAATCAGGACGATTTGATTCCGTACGGGAAGTACAAGGCAAAACTCCCGCTTAAACTTATCGACCATAAAAACCTAAACCAGAACATGCTGATTCTGGTGTCGGCAATTTCTCCTACACCAGCGGGGGAGGGAAAAACTACTGTATCCATTGGTTTGTCGCAAGCACTGAACCGAATTGGGAAAAAAACTACCGTTGTACTCCGCGAGCCCTCGTTGGGTCCGGTTTTTGGGATAAAGGGAGGAGCAACAGGAGGAGGTTACTCACAAGTTCTCCCGATGGAGGATATAAACCTGCACTTTACGGGCGATTTTTCAGCGGTTGAGAAAGCGCACAACCTTCTGGCTGCAATTATCGACAATAACATTCAAAGCAAAACCCGCTCGCTGAACATCGATCCACGAACGGTTCATTGGAAACGAGTAATGGACATGAACGATAGGTCGTTGCGTGATATTGTGATTGGTTTAGGAGGAACAGCATCAGGTATCCCCCGCGAAACCGGATTCGATATAACTGCTGCGTCGGAAGTAATGGCAATCCTTTGTCTTGCCGAAAACATGGAGGATTTAAAGAAGCGGTTGGGCAATATTTTTGTGGGTTACACCTACGATAAGAAGCCAATTTATGCTCGCGACCTGAAGGCAGAAGGAGCAATGGCCGCATTGCTAAAGGATGCAATGCTTCCAAATCTTGTTCAAACAATAGAAGGAACTCCAGCCATTATTCATGGCGGGCCATTCGCCAACATTGCCCAGGGAACCAATACTGTGGTTGCTACAAAAATGGGGCTGTCGCTGAGTGAATACGTTGTAACGGAGGCAGGTTTCGGCTTCGATTTGGGAGCCGAAAAGTTTCTTGACATTAAATGTGCGTCATCGGGTCTCTCACCAAATGCGGTTGTTTTGGTTGCCACAATTCGTGCCCTGAAATATCATGGTGGAGTTCCGGTTAAAGAGGTTTCCCAACCAAACGTAGAAGCATTGAAGAAAGGCGTTGCTAACCTTCAAAAGCACGTTGAAAACATGGGCGTTTTTGGAATCTGCCCCATTGTTGCCATAAACCGGTTCACTTCCGATACCGAAGAAGAAATTGAAGTAATAAAAAAAGTTTGCGATGAGCTGAACGTTCCCGTCTCGGTGGTTGATGTTTGGGGGAAAGGTGGTGAAGGCGCAATTGATCTGGCCGAAAAGGTAGCAAAAATTGCACCTTCGTGCGGATGTCAACATAAAGTACTTTACGATTGGGATTGGACCCCCGAAAAGAAAATAGAAACCATTGCCAAGAAAATATACGGTGCAGAGGCTGTTGATTTCACATCACAAGCCAAAAGCGACTTAAAGAAAGTTTACGATTTAGGTTTGGATAAAGTAGCAGTTTGCATGGCCAAAACGCAGAAATCTTTATCCGATAACCCTGATCTACTTGGCCGACCCAAAGATTTTGTGGTTACCGTTAGGCAAATTGAGGTGGCTGCCGGCGCAGGGTTTATTGTTCCAATAACCGGACAAATTATGCGCATGCCGGGTTTACCCGCCGAGCCCGCATCCGAAAAAATTGATGTGGACAACGATGGTAACATCACAGGACTGTTTTAGGCGTTAACAGAAATAGGAACAAAAAGTGACGTGATTTAAAACACGCCACTTTTTTTTGGTTCAATTTTTGGAGGCAAAGCCATACATTGGAGTTTACTTGAGCAAATATTATTTACTTTTGTAATAGCAAAATGAAATTAACCACATGAAAACATTAATTAGAAATCTTTTAATTGCTTGCATAGCAATTCTGTTTTCTTCCTCTGTAGGTGCCCAAAATATTCGCTTTGGTGTTTTTGTAGACCCCCAACTTTCGTGGTTTACCTCTGACACAAAAAAACTAACCCCTAATGGACCTGTTTTTGGAGTAAACTCCGGATTCGCATTCGAAAAATATTTTGCCGACAGGTACGCCATAACTACAGGAGCATCAGTGAATTTTACTGGTGGAAACTTAAAATACAACGAACCCGACTTTAAAATCGAAACTCGCGATAGCCTCTACACCATTGGCACTGGAGCCAGCGCAAAGGTTAAGGGGCAATACATCTCAATACCCGTTGGCTTTAAGTTTAAAACCAACGAAATTGGCTACGCCACTTTCTACGCACAACTTGGTTTAACTGGGAATATTCGAGTTAAAGGCTATGTTTGGGAGGATTGGAATAAAATTGACAAGGAGGTAATCGTAAACGAGCAGCTTCCCTTAGGCTACGTTGCTTACTACTTCGGGGCAGGAGTTGAATACTCGTTAGGTGGGCCCTCGGCCATTCAGGTTGGACTAAACTTTACCAACGGACTAACATCCGCTTTTGAAGTTGACCATGAAAAAACAACACCTAGCAACGGAAAAATTACACTTGGAGCCCTCTCCCTTCGTTTGGGGATGGTTTTTTAACCTCAAACAATTGCCCTAACTATGAAAATTGCCCTTGCCCAGCTGAACTACATTATTAATAATTTTGAGTATAACAAATCAACCATAATCGATGCCATTGGCAAGGCCAAAAAAATGGGCGCTGAGCTGGTTGTTTTTTCAGAACTTTCCGTTTGCGGTTACCCACCCCACGATTTGCTCGACAGGAAAGAGTTTGTTGAGAACTGCCTGGCTGCAGTAAACGATATTGCAAAAAAATGTGAGGGTATTGCAGCGGTAGTTGGTAGCCCAAGTTATAACGATAATCCGAATGGGAAAATGCTTTTCAACTCAGCCTTCTTCCTAAATAAAGGAAAAGTTGAAAGCGTTCACCACAAATCGTTACTTCCAACCTACGATATTTTCGACGAGTACCGCTACTTTGAACCATGTACTGAATTTAACACAGTTGAATTCAATGGAAAACGTTTGGCAATAACCGTTTGTGAGGACCTTTGGGACGACCAGCCAGCCTCATCAGGAGTTTCTAGAAACAGGTTGTACACCATCTCTCCAATGGAGCAACTGGTAAAACAAAATCCAGATTTGGTGATCAATATTGCTGCATCACCCTTCTCAGTTGATACACACCAAAGGCGCTTGACCGTATTTAGAGGAAATGTTACTCGGTTTGGCCTCCCGGTAATCAATGTGAATCAGGTTGGGGGAAATACCGACCTGGTTTTCGATGGAGGTTCGATGGTTCTTAACTCCGAAGGGAATATGGTGGTAAAGATGAAGTCGTTTGAGGAAGATTTCAGAGTGATTGATGTGGATGACGAAGACCTGATGAAGAACCCGCCATACGAGGAACCGTTGGAAAGAATTGCTCAAATTCACGATGCTTTAGTAATCGGAATTCGCGATTACTTTAGCAAGATGGGATTCAAGAAGGCAACCCTAGGGCTTTCAGGAGGAATCGATTCGGCAGTTACCCTTGCGCTAGCGCAAAAAGCGCTTGGAAGTAAGGATATTAGGGTTCTCCTCCTTCCGTCGAACTACTCCTCCCAACATTCGGTTGACGATGCTATTGCTTTGGCAAAAAACCTGAGCATTCAATTCGATACTGTGAGTATTGAGGATCCCTTCCGTTCGATCACCAATGGGTTGAAGGATGTTTTTGCAGGGAAACCCGAAGATATTACCGAGGAAAACATTCAGGCGCGCGTACGAGGAACGATCCTAATGGCGCTATCAAATAAATTTGGACATTTACTTCTAAATACTTCCAACAAGAGCGAAGCAGCAGTTGGCTACGGAACTCTATATGGCGATATGAACGGAGCCATAAGCGTGCTGGGCGATGTATACAAAACCGATGTTTTTGCCCTGGCCCGATACATAAACCGAAATGGAGAAATTATTCCTGAGAATACAATTACCAAACCACCCTCAGCGGAGCTGAGACCCGATCAGAAGGATTCGGATTCCCTCCCAGATTACGATATACTCGATCAAATTCTTTTCCGTTACATCGAAGGACACAGAAGTGAAAAAGAAATTATTGCCGAAGGTTACAACCCTGAGGTTGTAAAAAAAGTTGTTCGTTTGGTTAACATAAATGAGTATAAACGGTTTCAGGCTCCACCCATTCTCCGGGTTTCGTCGAAAGCCTTTGGTTACGGACGAAAAATGCCACTGGTAGCCAAGTATTAATTAGTTATCGGCAGTCGAAAGGTCAATATAAATTGGTGATTGGTTACTTCAATCCTTCAACATACCCAGGGCTCAGTAACCAGTGATTGGTGATTGGTAGAATAGTGGCAATCTTCAGTTTGACAGACCAAAAGCGAAAGGTAGTGGGCGAATGGATTTTGCAAACGGAGAACTAAGAATTGACAATTGAGAAATGAAACCTGAATATTATATTTTAATGATACTTCTCACCATTTTCTGCTGTAAAACATTTTTTTAGTATATTTGAGCTCTTCAAAAATTTTTTGTTATTTTTTTTACAATGGTTTAAATGTATGCTGTTATTTATTTTGCAAACGTTTGAATAAAACAGAATAGCATTATGACATACCCAACAATAGATATTCAAAACGCTTTCGAGGGAGTTTGCTCCCTATTTTACAATCTAAAGCCCCGCGAGAAAGATTTGATGCGAAAAAGTTTCACCTGCTCTTACTATAAAAAAGGGGAAATAATATATCGAGACGGGGATACTCCAAGAGCCTTAGTTTGCTTGATTAAAGGTAAAGTAAAAATCTTTAAGGAGGGTGTGGGAGGCCGCGACCAAATTGTACGCATGGCAAAACCAATTGGTTTTATTGGTTACCGTGCAATGCTTGCCGACGAAAACCATATTGCATCTGCTGAAGCTATTGAAGACTGTGTAGTAGGAGAAATTGAGCGCTCAACTTTAATAAAAATCTTACAATCGAACGCATTACTCTGTTACCATATACTCAAGTCAGTAGCAACAGAACTTGGCTTCTCAAACAGCCGTACCGTTACCCTAACTCAGAAGCATATTCGAGGCCGTCTGGCAGAATCACTGGTTTTCCTCAGAGACACCTACGGTTTAGAGGAAGATAGTGAAACAATAAAGGTCTACCTATCGCGTGAGGATTTGGCAAATCTCTCAAACATGACCACATCAAATGCAATTCGTACCCTTTCGGCGTTCGCCGATGAGGGAATTCTTGAGCTTGATGGAAGAAGAATTAAAATTATTGACACCCATAAACTCGAGAGAATTAGTAATTTAGGTTAGTTTAATAATTCCCTATGCCCTTTTAAAGAACTGTATTATTTCTGCCAACGACCGTGCCCTGTCGTTAAGTTGCTCTGCATTTGCAGCCACCTCTTCAGAAAGCGTAGCATTCTGCTGGGTTATGTCGTTCAGCTGCTGTACCGAAGTATTTATTTGTTCCGAACCCGACCGCTGCTCATAGCTGGCAGAGGATATTTCGCGTATTAGGTCAGTAGTTTTCAGAATTTCAGCTAGGTTGCTATTCATTAAATCTTTGGCTTTCCCAGAAATATCTGAACCTCGTGATGAAACATCAATAATTTCGTTTGCTGCTTCACGGCTACGTTCAGCGAGTCTTCTAACCTCGGCTGCAACTACCGCAAAACCTTTCCCATGCTCCCCCGCACGAGCTGCCTCAACAGCAGCATTTAATGCCAATAGGTTGGTTTGAAAAGCAATGTCGTTAATAATTGTAATCTTCTGGGCAATCTCGTTCATTGAATCAAGTGCAATGTTTGTCGATTCAACTCCTTCCTTCATACTAGAAGAAGCCGAAACAGCAATTTTCTCGGTTGTACCAGCGTTGTCGGCATTCTGCTGTATGCTGCTGGCAATTTCTTCCATGGAACTCGATATTTCCTCGAGCGAAGCAGCCTGCTCCGAGGTAACTTCGGCTAACTTTGTTGAACTTACACTCAACTGTTGCCCAGCACTTTCTAACTCCAATGACGACTGTGAAATGTTCTCGATAACCTGATTTAGCTTCACCGAAAGATTCTCAATTGCAACAGAAAGCTGCCCCAACTCATCGCTCCTCATGCTATACAACTTATTGGCAATTACCGTTAAGTCGCCTTCACTTAGCCGCTTAATATTTGAAATTGATTCGAGCAGGGGATTAAGAATTTTTTTAGCCACATGCCTGAATATAAAAATAACTACAACTATTCCGATTGGAAGGGTAATATACGGCGGAAACGTTTCGGGGTAAACCCATTTTAAATTAGCTAACGCAGAGTATAAGGATAAGGTGAATATCCAGTAGGCAGTAATAGAATAAAGTATCGATTTCTTAAAAAAGTAACGTATGGTAATCAAACCTATTGGGAGTCCCAATAATAGAATTCCTAAAATTTCTAATAATCCTTTTGACATGGCTTTGTGTTTTAAAGATTTTCAGGACAATTTAACAACTTAAACGAACTTTTTTGTTGTATAATAAATCTATAAACGGCTTGTACTGCAATAAAAGCCGTTGTATGTTCAGTGATAGAACAACATTATATTATATTTCAAACTCTTACGTTATATAACAACAATATGAATGATTTTGATCACCTATTGTAAAACATAGTATTTTCTAAAATAGTTTTGATTAACTATACCAAACATCAAAAAAATTACTTACTTTATACAACAGCAAACCATAAACCCAAACCAATGAAAAAATCACTTATAATGAGCAGAATAATAATTCTGCTTGCCATTTTATTCCTGTTTTCGTGCAAAAGCAAAAAAGAAGAAAGCAAGGAAGAACCAACCATTACATTCCCAGAAGAAATTGCTAAGGAAGTTAGCTTCGTGAGCAACGGAGATGTACATTTCGACGAGATTATTCAGGTTGTCTTCAACAATCCGGTAATTGATGAGAACGAAGTGAATAGCTCTCCACAAGGGGATGTTTTCGATTTCTCCCCTTCAATTAAAGGTACAGCCATTTGGGTAAGCCGCAGCGTACTAGAGTTCCGCCCAAAGGAACCGCTTCCCACCCGAACCCAAATTGATGGCAAGCTCTACCTTCAGAAGCTCTCCGCCGATTTCAAGGAGAAGCAGCTGGACGATTTGATTTTTAAACTTAACGTTTTGGGTAGAGATATTGTTAGCTTCAACGGAAATATCGACCTGAAGGACCGAAACGACCCCATTAAACTTTACTATAGCGGCACGGTGAACTTCTCGGAAAAAACCGAGCTTGAAATGCTTGAGAAAGCTGCAAGAGTAAAGGGTTCGCAAAACGTTTCGCTATCGTGGAGCATGATTGACGATAGCCACTTCAAGTTCACATCAAGCGAAATAATCCGCACCGACAGCAAGCAGGATTTTACCATTTCAATCGACAAGAAACCACTTGACCTGGAGTACAGCTTCTCGCAGAACTTCACGGTAGCCCCCCTGAAGAAAATGGTGGCCAACGAGTTTCGGGGCGATGAGTCGGGGCGCAGCCCACGAATCAGGATTAACTTCTCCGATGAACTCGACATGGATCAGGATATTGACGGCTTGATAAGCGTTTCACCATCGGTAAAATTCGAGCTTAAAAAGCTCGGTAAATCGGTTACACTCGATGGCAACTTTAAGTTCGGTGAAAGCTACAAGGTTACTGTTGAAAAGGGACTGCGAAGTCGATGGGGAACCAAAACCGATGAACAAACTACCGAAACGGTTAAATTTTCAGACATTGAGCCACAAATTGAGTTCGCATCCGACGGAATAATTTTACCCTCATCAAACAAAAAGAAGATTCAATTCTACACAACCAACCTTAAGCGCGTTCACCTGCAGGTGAAAAAGGTTTACAGCAATAAAATTGGACAATTCATACAGTCGCAGCAGCTAACAAGCAGCAAAACCCGAAACAAAGATTTTAGGGACAACTACTCAGGTGCTGTTGGAGTTATAATTAAGAACCAAACCATTGAACTTGGTAAGGAGAAGAACGAATGGCTGCTCAACGAGTTCGATCTATCCGAACTTTTTAGCAAATACGATGACGGGCTGTTTCTGGTACGCATTAACTTCACACCTGAGGATGTTAGCATTCCAATCAACGGCGAAGTTCTTAACTACATTTACGATAAGGGGCAAGTTTACAAGCCCGTTTTCCTGAGTAACCTGGGAGTAACAGCCAAGGTTGCCGAAAACGAAACCAAAGTTTTTGTAACCGATATTCTTACCGGGCAACCAATTTCAGGAGTTGAAGTTTCGCTGCTCGACTGGGATGGCGATGTTCGCCATTCGGCTTCAACCAATAGCCAGGGATTAGCCAATTTTAACGGCGATTACTACTACTCCTATATTCTTGCCGAGTACAAGAATCAGTTTACTGCACTGAATAAAAACGAAATGCGCTGGAGCAACTCGGGTTTCGATATTGGTGGTGTAAGCGAAAACAGAAGGGGAACCAAGGGTTTCATTTACACTGAACGGGGCGTTTACCGCCCTGGCGATTCGATAAATGTTGGGTTTATGGTGAAGAATTCAAACAATACATTTCCCACAAACCATACCGTAAGCATTACCGTTAACGATCCTCAGTACAACACCATATACGAAAACACAGCAACAAAAGGGGTTGATGGTTTCTACGTTTTCATCTTCAGTACCGAGGAAACAGCCCCCACGGGTAACTACAATATTCGAATAAACGCTGGAGGTTCATGGTTTTACAAGGACCTAAAAGTTGAAACCGTTGTTGCCGAGCAACTAAGGGTAACGATAAAACCTCTGAAAAAGCAAATAATTTGGAGCGATAAGAGCCTCGATTTCGAGTTGAACTCCATTTATCTTTTCGGAGCACCCGCAGCCAACCTAAAAGCCGAGGTAGATGTTGAGGTTCACCCTGTAAACATGTCCTTCCCAAAGTACAAGGATTTCACCTTTACCCGTGCTGATATTGAGTTTAAAACTTTCACACAAAGCATTCTAAAACGAGAGCTCGATGCCGAAGGCAACCTAAGCGGCAGCTGGATTTTCCCCTCAATGGGAACCGTTCCTTCAGCGCTTAAACTAAAAGTTATTGCAAAGGTTCTTGAGAAAGGTGGCCAGCCCAACGAGGGCTGGAACGTGGTTGACATGCACGTTTATCCCAACTACGTTGGAATTAAAGACCCAAGCGGATACGGTTACTTCAAAACCGGTCAGGAAGTGAAATTCCCTGTGGTGCTTCTCGACCCCAGCGGGAAAAAGCAAACCGGCAAGCAGCTGCAGTACCGCATTTACCGCAACGATAAAATGTGGTGGTACCAGTACGATAGCCGCAGAAGCTACCAGCTAAAGTACAAGGAGGACAGCCAAACCTACCTTGAATACAGCGGTACTGTGAGCATCCTGAAAGAATCAACATTCGTAAACTTTACTCCCCCCGATAACGGCCACTACCTAATTGAAGTTAGCGATGGCAGCGGCCACTGTGCATCCATGTTCTTCAGCGCATACAAATGGGGAAGCATTCCGGGTAGCGATTTGAACGAAGGAACGCTGGCCCTAAAATCCGATAAGGAAAAGTACTCTTCGTCGGAAACCGCAAAAATACTATTGCCCAATCCAAAACAGGGAAACATACTGGTTACCGTTGAGAAGGGAAACGAAATTCTAAAGTGGTTCTGGGTTGACCCTAGCAGCAGTAACAATGATGAGCTGGTTATTGATGTTCCGCTAAGCAGGAATATGCTTCCCAACGTGTACGTTACCGTTTCGGTAATTCAACCGCACGACCAAACCACCAACGACCGACCCATTCGAATGTTTGGCATAATGCCAATTATGGTTGAGGATTCCGATACGCGTATCGAGTTTAATATTGAGTCGGCTGAGAATTTGGCACCCAACCAGGAGTTTGAAATTACAGTGAATACAGTAAGCAACCGGAAAGCACAATTCACCATTGCAGTGGTTGATGAAGGGTTGCTGAGCCTAACCCAGTTCAGGACGCCTCGCCCATGGAACGAATTCTACAAGAAAATCGGATTATTCATTCAAACCTACGATGTGTTTGCACACGTTATAAGCGCAAACAAGGGCGATATTTTCCAAACATTCTCCATTGGCGGTGCCGATGAGATGGACTACCGCGAGTCGCAGCTCGACCCGGTTGCCGGGAAGAAACGGTTCAAACCGGTTAGCATGTTCAAAGGCCCGCTGTTTACCGACGACCGTGGCAAAGCCACCGTTAAGTTCCAAATGCCAAACTACAACGGAGCCGTTCGGGTTATGGTAGTTGGAACCGATAAGGGCAGCTTCGGCAACGCCGAAAAAACAGTTCCGGTTCGTTCCGAAATAATTATGCAACCCAGCATTCCGAGGGTGCTTAACCCTGGCGATGAGTTCATTCTACCAGTTGCCCTTTTCCGAATGAACCCCGACATTTCAACTGCAAAGTTTGAGCTGAAAACCGAGGGCCCACTGGAGGTAGTTGGCAACCCAGTTATTGATGTTACCTTCGCGCAGAACGATGAGGCCGACATTCAGTACAAGATTCGGGTGAAGGAAGCCATAGGACAAGCAAAAATTCTTCTCACCGGAAGCTCCGGAAACATTGATGTTTTCAGCGAAACCGACATTAAAGTTGTACCAACCTCGGCACGTATTTACAACAAGAAAACCGAAAAAGTTCCCAAGGGGCAAAGCGTAACCATAAACGTTCCAAAAGTTGGAATTGATGGCACGAATAACGCCATCCTCGACGTTAACATTTTCCCCAACATGGATTTTGAGCACAGGCTTAAGTGGTTGATTATGTACCCGTACGGCTGTATTGAGCAAACAACCTCGGCAATATTCCCTCAGCTTTACCTGAAAAAGATGGGGTACTTTAGGGATGATGAAGTGAAGGAAATTGATCGAAACATAAACGAAGGAATTAACCGCTTACAACAATTCCAAGTTAGCAATGGAGGATTTGCTTACTGGCCGGGGAATACAACCGAATGCGAGTGGGGAACCAACTACGCATCACACTTCCTTATTGAAGCCAAAAAGCTAGGCTACGCAGTTCCCGATTACCTTTACAGCAACGCTGTAAACAGGCTGAAGAACGCTGCCAGAAATCATGTGGGAGAACTTACCACCCGCGTTAACCGAGCCTTCATTCTGGCTTTGGCAAACCAGCAGCAAATGGGCGAAATGAACCTCCTGATGGAAAACGAACTGAACAAAATGACCAGCACCGAGAAATGGATGCTTGCCACCGCTTACCACTTGGCTGGCGCCGAAAATGTTCGTGACCAAATAATTGCAACCGCAGGAACCGAAACCAAAGAGTATGAACCATTCTCCTACAACTACGGCTCGAAGTACAGAGACGATGCAATTATTTTATACTGTGCTCTGCTGATGAATAAAATGGAAACTGCTGAAATTGCTGCAAAATCGGTTGCCGAAATGCTATCAAGCCGCAACTACCTAAGCACACAAAGCGCAGGCTACATGCTTCTTGCGCTTGGGAAATACTTCGGCATTACCGGAATATCGGCCTCCCAGGGAGAAATAATTACCGGAACGGTAACGCTTGCTAACGGGACAAAAATCGAATTTAACGAGGAGGGTCGGGTTAAAATTCCTATCAAAGAGAACTTTGGAAAGAACATTGAGGTTACCCTTTCAAACTCAAGCAAAGTGGAGCAGGTATTCGCAACGCTATCGTACAATGGAGTTCCGCTGAAGGATGAGAGCAAAGCCTTTGAAAAGAACCTCAACCTAACGGTTAGCTGGTTCGATGTGAACGGCAATACCATAAATCCGCAGTCGCTGAAGCAGGGAACCACCATTTACGGGAAATTTAGCGCCAAGAACACAAGCCCAATAAGCAACGTTACAGAGCTGGCGCTAATGCAAATTATCCCTTCGGGATGGCAAATTGAAAATATCAGGATTAACAACGAAATGCTTCCCAACTGGACCCAAGGCTGGAACCTGAACAAGGAGAACTACCTCGACATTCGCGACGACCGTGTAATGTGGTTCTTCGACCTGCGCGATAGTAAAACCCTCGACTTTGTGGTTAAAATAAATTGTGTAAATGCGGGTGAATTCTGGCTTCCCGGAACGCTGCTCGAAGCCATGTACAGTAACGATTACAAAGCAACTACCGAAGGCAAAAAGGTTTATGTTGAACCGTTTAAGTAGAATAAAAGTTTGGCAATGGGCAATAGTTTTTCTGTTGTCCATTGCCTTCCTTTACTTCGCAATTCCACCCCAAAAACCAATATTCAACAACGACTACAGCGCAGTTGTCCGTGCCAGCAACGGTACGTTGCTTAATGCGTACATAAACAGTAACGAGCAGTGGCACTTTCCCCCCGATACTGCAAGCATTCCTGAAAAGTTAATAATTGCTGTTACAACTTTTGAGGATGAGAATTTCTACAAACACCATGGGGTGAGCATAACCGCTATACTTCGTGCTGTTTACCAGAATATTAGTGAAGGTAAAATTGTAAGCGGGGCCAGCACAATTCCCATGCAGCTTGCCCGAATGAGCAAACCTAAAAAGCGAACTTACATTAACAAGCTGAGAGAGATTCTGTTTGCAGTAAAAATTGACCTGCACTACTCGAAGGAAGATATTCTTGAACTTTACCTAAACCATGCTCCCTACGGTGGAAATGTTATTGGCTACCGAACCGCCTCGCTGAAGTTTTTTGGGAAGGAAGCCCATGAACTTACCTGGAGCGAGGCAGCAACGCTAGCGGTTCTACCTAACGCCCCCGGACTAATTTATCCCCAAAAAACCTCGGAGGAACTAAGAAAGAAGCGCGACAATCTGCTCGACAAACTGTTTGAAAAAGGATACATCACCGAGCAAACCCATATGCTGGCTCCGTTGGAGCCAATTCCCGATGAGTTTCTGGTGTTCGAATCGCACGCTCCACACCTTTCCCGAAGGCTGAAAAGCAGCTACACGAATCAAAGAATATTCAACACAACCATCGACCTGAATATTCAGAAACAGTGCAACCGCATTGCCAAACGATACGCTCAAATTTACAAATCGTACGGCATTCATAACTTGGCAATTCTGGTTGCAAAAACGGAAACCGGGGAGGTTGCAGCGTACGTTGGCTCACCAAACTTTTTCGATGACAAACACAACGGACAGGTTGACGGTGTAATGGCACCCCGCTCGAGCGGCTCCATTCTGAAACCCTTCCTGTACGCGCTTAGCATTGACGAGGGGCTGATAATTCCCCAAAGCCTAATACGCGATTTACCAACCTACTTCGAGGGTTTCTCACCAAAAAATGCCAGCCGCGAGTACCAGGGAGTAGCCACCGCAAAGGATGCGCTGGTGCAGTCGTTGAATATTCCTGCCGTTCGACTACTAAACGCCTATGGCGTTTTTCAGTTCTACAGTTTTCTGAAAACAGCCGGAGTGTCCACGCTTTTCCGAACAGCCGACGATTACGGTTTACCACTGATTATTGGTGGAGCCGAAGTAAACCCATGGGAAATGGTAATGCTATTCCGCGGATTGGCCAACGAGGGTATTTTCAGCAAAAATGTTGTTTTAAAGAATGAAGAGAAAAAGAGTACAGCGCAGCTAGTTAGCGCAGGAAGCTGCTACCTTACTCTGGAAATGCTGAAGGATTTAAAGCGTCCCGGGAGCGAGTACTACTGGGAACGTTTCAGCGGGTCGCAGCCGTTTGCCTGGAAAACAGGCACCAGCTACGGGCACAAGGATGCCTGGGCAGTTGGCGTAAACCCAGAATTTACCATAGCCGTTTGGGTTGGAAACTTTGATGGCGAGAGCAATAAGAATTTGAGCGGAGCCACCTCTGCCGGACCAATCCTATTCGACATACTGCAGGCGCTGCCTGCAAAGAATCCGAAGCAGTGGTTCGAGAAGAACGATATCGATTTCAAGAAAGTGAAAATTTGTAAACTATCGGGATTCAGGGCAACGGAAGCTTGTACTGACGTTGAGGAGGCTGAAGTTCCCTACGGAATGAAACCGTTGCAGTCCTGCGACTACCACCAATTCCGCTACTTCTCAACCGACGGCAAGTACCAAACCTGCTCGCGCTGCTGGCACGAGGTTGGTGGTGTAAAAAAAGCGGTTACCATTTACCCGCCCGATATTGCCTACTACCTGCGTGAAAAGGGACAATATATTGAGAAATTGGCAAGCCACTACCCAAACTGCTCGGCCTACAAGGCCGATAACTCGCTTAAAATTATTTACCCCAACCTTGATGCGAAGCTGTTCCTTCCCCGCGATTTCAATGGTAAAACCCAGCCGGTAGTATGCAAGGTTGGCCACACCGGAACCGGACAGATTGTTTACTGGTACCTCAACGATGAGTTTTTGGGTTCAACTACCAGCGACCATAAAATGGCCATTATTTTCAACGAGGGCTGGAACACCCTGAAGGTTATTGACGAGAATGGTGCCGAGGATTCGCAACGGGTTTTTGCTACTAGAAAAATGTAGACTCCTCTATTATTTCGTTTAAGAGGGTGTCTCAATAGTTAAAAAGGATTAGATTTACTACTCTGTGAAACTCTGTGATTCCTCTGTGATACAATAAATTATTAGTTTCACAGAGTTTCTCAGTGTCCTTCACAGAGTCACACAATGAACTTTTGATACACCCTCTTAATATTTGAATTTCTCTATTTCAAAATTTATCGATTAATCCTTAACACATCTTACCGAAAGGCCCATATACTCATTTTCAAAGTAACCGTAAATATTATTACTATCGTAATACAAACTAAAAACTATACCATCCATTAGCCACCAGTTACCCTCTTCTCCAATAAAATTATAACCGTCATCTCTGCTTCCACCCGGAAGCCCTGTAAAACCACTGCTGTTATCAGCACCGGTATTGGGGTCTAACCAATGACTGGTTCCCTCCTCCTTCATCTTCCCTCCCACAGGGTCATCTTCTCCTAAATAACTGGTAAGTATAAGCCAGTCACTATACGTAGGAACATGCCAACCTGTAGGGCATATGTTTTTAGCGTCAACCACAGCATAGTAGTTATACAACGCTCCATAAGTAGCTTTGTATGAAGCCTCATCATTGTTATACCAACAGAATGCGCCTTCAGTTTCTGCAATCCACTCAGCATCATCGGTAACGTTTGGGATTGCAGTACCATCGCTATACTTTGTTGTTTTCAGGTTCTCCTTAAACCATGTTTGGTTACCAATTTGTACTAAGTTGTATGTGTTATTATCAATATCCATAACCGTTGTTACTGCTGGCGCTGTTTTAAATGAAACCTCGTTACCATAGGCAGTTCCCACAGAATTTGTTGCAAAAGCTCTAACAAAGTAAGAAGTTTCAGCAGCAAGTCCTTCAATTTCAGCTGTAAACTCACCTAAACCTCCTCCGCTTTCAATAACATTATCGCTAATAGTAGGTTCGGGATTTGTACTCCAGCATACTCCCCGCACAGTAACCTCTGCAGCACCCTCTTCATAAACATCTCCATTGGCGGTTGCTGTTGTTTGAGTAATATTAAGCACAGGACCCGTGTTAACTTTTGGTAAAGGATTTGCAATAGTGGTGAAGGATATCATATTACCAAGTGCCGTACCCTGAGCATTTGTTGCGAAAGAACGTACGTAGTAAGTTGTTAGCTCTGTAAGCCCATAAATCATAATGCTTATCTCGCCATTTTCTGTTGTTGAATAATTAACCTGTGTGCCAGCAGCAGGGTCGCTAAATGGGTACTCGCTAAAAATAACACCAGATTGTGTAATTGAAGAGCTACCTTCATCAGAAATGAAGTATACAACAACGCAGGAGTCCGATGCCAAATCTTGTTCAGGCACATCAAGTGTTTGCACAAAGGGAGTAGATGCTGAAGGCGTCGCATTTAACTCCATCCACTCACTACCGTTAAAAAATTTAATGGAATTAGAACTCTCATCGTAAAAAATATCGCCAACCTCTGGATTACCGGGAGCAACCTGTTGGGGTTTTAAGTTAAGAATTTCATTAACCTTAATGCTCCCATTTACCTCAACTTTAGCATTATCAAATTCTCCGTAGATTAACGGCGATTCTGTTTCTGAGTTGGAAATGAATAGTTTATTTGAACCTATTTCGCTGTAACCAGCTTTTCGACCAATAAAAACATTACCGTCCCCATTTTTATTATTATAACCAGCCATTTCACCAAGAAAAACATTACTGCTACCCGAACTTTTCTTTTCTCCAGCACTTCTCCCAATAAACACATTGGCCTCTCCAATATTATTACTCAAACCAGATCTATCACCAATATACACATTATAATTCCCTTCAGAATTAGCCCATCCACTTCCCTGTCCAATAAAAATATTTCTAATTCCTAACGTATTATGTGCTCCTGCAACTACTCCAATAAAAGTATTTAGATTTCCTTCAGTATTAGAAAAACCCGCATCGGTTCCGAGAAAAATATTTCTAAGGCCTGTCGTATTACTGTAACCTGCTGCAGAACCCAAAAAAATATTATTTCGTCCATCTAAATTTGACACACCCGCTTCAGTACCAATAAAAACATTTTCCACTCCTATTGTATTACTTTTACCTGTAGAATCGCCAATAAATACATTGCTATAACCTGTTGTGTTTTCATAACCCGAGTAGTTACCCATAAACACGTTAAAATTACCTTCTGTATTATTCATCCCAGCTTTATATCCTAAAAACAATCCATTTCT
>ERZ795053.3473-NODE-3473-length-17905-cov-6.293838_pt1 | contig 17905 bp, 18 predicted proteins | sample MGYA00375137_ERZ795053 | MGnify/ENA primary metagenome ERZ795053 (study PRJEB30182, sample SAMN05720284) | activated sludge metagenome | isolation source: Anaerobic digester | place: Hong Kong | collected 2014-12-17 ...
GGCAGCTCGATGCCGCGCAGCCGGGCGATGTCGCGCACGAGGAAGGCCACGGCCTGGAGCAGCATCAGGGCGATGCCGATGCACATGATGATCTTGATGGGGGCCAAGGGGGGCGCCCAGGACGAGTAGTTCTTCTGCCCGTATTCCAGCGCGTATAGGGTCGAGGAGAGGCCGCCCATCATGAGGACGACGAGGTAGAAGATCAGGCAGAAGGCGGTGATGGTATCGGTGAAGGCGCGCTTCCTCGGCGCCCATTTGGCATAGAAGAGGTCCATGCGGACATGGGCGCCCTGCTGCATCGAGTAGCCGCCGCCCAGCAGGAAGTAGGCGACCAGCATGAACTGGGACATCTCGACGACCCAGATCAGCGGCAGGTTGAAGGCGCTCCTCGAGATCGACGAGTAGAGCAGCACACCCATCATGACGAAGATGAGCAGCATCGTGAGGCGGCCGACGACGCGGTTGAGCGCGTCGACCCAGCGCACATAGGTTGTCACCGCCCGCATCATGCCGCCATCGATTCCCCGGCCTTGCGGGTCGAAGGTGACACCGCGCGGCGGGTCGGGCAACGGGTTTTCGCCGCGGCCCGGGGCCATGCCGGGTTCGACCGCGTGGTGGTGGCCGACGGGAAGGCGTCAGCACCTCCTGTTTCGCCCGTTACCTCCACCACACATATTTCGAGGTGACCTGCGCCGACGGCATGGTCCCGCTCGACAAACGGTTCGGCTCCTTCCACGACGACAGGCCCGAGGCGCGCGCCGATAAAGGCAAGGCGGGCGCGGGGGGCGTGTGAGGGGCGGCGTACCTAGGATTTATAGCCTATTTGGGTGTCGAATGCAAGGCCGCGGCGGGGCGGGTGCGGGTTCGATCGGCAGTTTTCGCTTTTCTCGCCACGGCACCACGCATCGGTGATCGGAATGGGGCGAAAAACTCTTCATCCGCAAAGACTTGCTGGTCCCCGGGTCGTTGGCCGTGGCCCGGGTTCGTTCGTCGAAATCTTGGGTTCGAACGTCCGAATCCCGGGTTCGATCGTCGATTCCCCGGGTTCGTTCGCGGCGGCGTGTCGCGGAATCCGCGACATTTCCGGGCGAATGTCGCGCCAGATGCGCCATCACGAATCGTTATGTCGCGGAATCTGCAACACTTCGGCAGGCGCTGTTGCAGAATCCGCGACAACCCGAGCCGGAATGTCGCATCGGGCGCGCCAACCCAAGCCGCCCAGGGCCTCACCGGACGTCAAACGACGCTCTCGGGTGGGTCTCCGGGGAGCAGCCATAAGCATTCGTGATACCCACGGGGCGACCGACGCGCTCGGGATTGGCCGGTACGAAGATGGCGGGAAGGCTCGCCTCCCCGCCGGCCCCTCCGGTTTTTGGGACGGGTGAATGTCGAGGCGATGGCGCAAACGTTAAAAGGGGAGGTGTCCCCAGGAGTCCCCAGGAGTCCTAGACGAGGTCCGCAAGCCACTCTTCCGGAGGCAGGTACAAGCATTGGTGATGGAGGCGATGCGGCGAGGCCGTGTCCATGGCGGCCCGCGCCCGGAGGCATCAAAATTGTCCCGTGCCCCGAAATTTCCCACAGCTTGGAATTCACAGGTGATGTACGTCCAGCACGCCGTTCCATTCGTCCTTCAGGTACTCGCAGACCAAGCGCCGGTGGCAATAATGCGGCTTGTCCTCAGAGCAAAGAAGGCATGCGTTATCAAACATCTCCGGCTTGAAGCGCTTCTGAACCTCGCGTTCCGCCATAAGGCCGAGAAAGCGCTCTTCGTATGTGCCCCAGTCGCCCTTTTCTTTCTTGTACGCCTTAAGCATCGGATCGGTCGGCGCCAGCAGAGGTTGATGAACGTACTCAATGCCTCCTATTTTCATTAGAAAGTAAGCAAGGTCGTCAGCCTTCGCAAAGCCAGAAAGCTGGGACGTGTTATGCAGTCTCACGTCAACAACTTTTCTAACCCCAGATTTTAAGAGCCTATCAAAGAAATTCTTGGCCGTTGATTTGGTAAATCCAATAGTATTTACTTTGAAACGGGTCACTATCTATTCCATTGTACTATGGGTTGCGGATCCATCGGGCTGCTCAGCGTACGCGACCTTGCGCGCACGTTTCCGGTAAGCCTCAGCGAGCCGCTCGACGGGTGACAGAAACAGATCGTCGCCATGCTTACCTTCGGACTTGAGGAGCCGCTCTTCGATCTTGCGATGGTCCTCAATGGTACCGTCAGTGAGGATATGTTTTAGGTCCACCTCACATGCGGTCAACGCCCTGCCTACGAGCAGACACCTGTGACAATCCAACGGCTCGTGTTCAGAGCACATGAGCGCGATATTGTATTTTCGGGCGCCATCCAGCACTCGTTGCAGTCCTCGTGCGAAGTCAGGCGATTGGGCCATGCGCTCATAGTCCGCGACCCCATTGCAATAGTACTTATCTCCCGTCGGCCGCCCACCCAGCTCCTTTCCAAGGAACGAATACGCAATGCCGTCCACCTGCAACTTGTCCTTGAGTAAAACCCGGCTAAATTGGGGGAAATGTCGTGAATATGGCGATGTCCGCACATCGGCGATCGCGGTCACACCGGCATTCCGAAGAAGTTCCAAAAAATACTCGTAATTATGCGTCGAATGCCCGATGCTAAATATGGTCGGCTGAGACATATCGCTAACCATGAATTCCGTTCACCATCAAATAACACTTTTCCGGCGGATTACCGAACGCACGCGCTAGGCCGAGACGTACGTGGAACTGTTGGGTCGTCGGCAACGCCTGTTGTACTGCCACAAGGCCGCCCTGCTGCCACGCAGATTTGAGCGCAAGGCTCGATACAGGCAGTTTGTAATTCGTCCCACCGTCGTTCAGCTTAGCTCGGAGTTTATTGAACTCCTCGAGGAACTGCACGGCATTCCTTCCGAGCCGAACTGCTGCGAGCGATCCTGTTTGGGTTCCTACTTTCACATAGACGCCCTGCCTAACATTGTTCCAAATGCTGTTGTGGGCGATGTGGCCGGAGAATGCGTCTGACACAGTTGCATGTGTCAAAGGAGCGCCTGCGGCGAACCAGTTTATTGGGCCGGAATTCACATGCTGGATAGTTGCTCGATCCACAGGCAAATCTTCGGTACGGTGTGGTAACGCATTTTGGTGGTGCTGGCCCGTAGGAGTTACATCGATTGAAACACCTGGAACGACGCGGTGTTGCTGCAGAAGTCCCGCCGTCCAGTTCGCGCCGCTTGGCAGCGGTCGCACCATTCGTCGAGCCTGGGGGTCCCAGCCGGCGACACAATAGTTTCCGCCGTGCATTTCCGTGACGTCGGTGATTATCAACCTCATTGGCTCGTCCCCGTCGACTTTGGAAGGCAATTAATGTCTTAACGATTTCACACCGCTTTTGGCGCGGTACACCCGGGTCGGTTCCGTGGTTGTCAACCTGCGAGGATCGCCGTGTAGACGTTGGACCAGTGAAGAGGTTCGAGAAACGGCTTTCAGTTGCCGCCAATACGCTACCATGCGGTAAACTCGCGAACCTCGACGGTGAACGCCTTGTCGCGCGGAGGCCTCGGTCTGGTCCAGCGCCTGTTGCGTTGCCGTCTCGTCGATGTATTCCTCGCCGCAGTCGTCGCAGATCTGGGCGGGAACGTGGCGGACGACCATGGTCAGCGGGACGCGTACCAAGGTGAGAGTAACGGTGCCGGGACGGCTCTCGCCGTTCTTGCAGACAGGGCATCTCATCGTTCGACCCCCAACAACCGGTGGGGCGTGGGGAGACGTGTATCCCCACATCCTTTCTTATTCTTGTTCAGCCATAGCGATAGGATGGGGTCGTCGGCAAGGCACATGCGGCCGGATCGGGAGGTCCGGCGATGGAGCCAAGTGGGACAGCTCCCTTCTTCATTGTTATTTCTTGGCTCGTCGAGCCGCCTGGGCCGGCGCCGACACCTGTCGCCGCTCGGTGGCGGCGGTCGACACGCTGCGGTGGTCAGTCTATAAAAACGTCCGGTTTTCTAGAAGGTCGGCTGCATGGCACTCAGTCTGAAGGATGCGGAGACCGATCGGCTGGCGCGGGAAGTGGCGCGGCTCACGGGCGAGAGCCTGACCGAGGCCGTGCGGCGGGCCCTGGCCGAGCGGCTGGCGCGCGAGCGGCGCAAGCGTGGCGAGGCGGTCGGGCTCGCCGGCCGGCTCGATGCGCTTGCCCGGGAAGGTGCCGATCTGCCCGATCTGGACCGTCGCAGCGCCGAGGAGATCCTCGGCTACGATGCGTGCGGCCTGCCCGGCTGATGGTGCTCGACAGCTCGGCCATTCTGGCCATTCTGCTCGACGAGCCCGAGCGGGCTGGTTTCACGCGCCGGATCGAGCAGGATCAGACACGCCTCGTTTCCGCCGCCACGCTGGTGAAGGTCACGATCGTGATGGGCCAACGACCCTGACAACAACCGGGGGGCGCAGGGCAGATCAACCTCGCCGCATCTTCCGGCACTCTTCATTCCCCAAGAGTTCCAGGCAGATCACGCGCGCCGTGGATTATGCGGAGAATCAGCGGCGGGTCGCTTTCCGCATCATAGACGAGAAGATAAGGAAAGCCCGTCAGGACGAGGAAGCGGACGGGCGGATCGGCGATGTCCGGGCGTTCGGTGCCGGTTCTCGGAAGCAGCGACAGTCGTTCCGAAGCGCGGGCCACGGCATCTCGCAATGCCCTTGCCGCGGGTGGATTGTCGCGAGCGATCCAGGCGACTGCAGCGAGCAGGTCGCGACGGGCGCGCGGGCTGAGCTGCGCCTTCCCCAAACTCTATTGAGCACCCGATCGGGACTCGATGATCGCGTCAGCTTCCGCGAGCACGGTGTCGAGATCGAAGGTTCCGTCGCGCTCGGCTTCGGCGCGGGTTTCGGCGAGCATGGCATTGAAGCTGCTTCGGCGCGCCTCGGCGTCCTGCAGCCGGCGGAGGGCGGCGCGGATGACGTCGCTGGTGTCGCTGTAGCGACCGCTGGTCACGCAGTCGCGGGCGAAGGCTTCGAGCTCCGGTGGCAGGTCGATCCTCGTGGACATGTCGACACCACTCCCAAAAAAACCAGTGGGGCGTGGGGAGACGTGTCTCCCCACATCCTTTCTCAACCCTATTCAACCATACCGATAAGGTGGGGTCGTCGGCAAGGCACCAGCGGCCGGATCGGGAGGTCCAGCGATGTCGCTCGCGCTCTATGGACATCCCTTCTCGTCCTACACGCAGAAGGTGCTCATCGCGATCTACGAGAACGGCACGCCCTTCGAGTTTCGCTGCATCGGCCCGGATAGGCCGGCGCATGTGGCGGCGTGGCGGCGGCGCTGGCCGTTGCGCAAGTTTCCGCTCCTGGTGGATGGCGAGCGCCAGGTCGTCGAGACGAGCATCATCGTCGAGTAGCTGCAGCTCGTGCATCCGGGGCCGGTTCGCCTGCTGCCTGCCGATTCGCTGGCGGCGCAGGGCGTGCGTTTTCTGGACCGGTTCTTCGACCTGCACGTCATGGACCCGGTGCAGCACGCGGTGGGCGGGGCGTTGACGGGCGATTCGGTCAAGCGCCGGGAGGGGCTGGCGCATGCGGTGGAGAAGCTGGAGCTCGCCTGTGCCTGGCTCGAGGGGGAGCTGGCCGGGCGGAGCCGGGCCGCCGGTGACGGTTTCAGGCTGGCGGACTGCGCGGCGGCGCCGTCGCTCTTCCATGCGGACTGGACGCACCCAAACGCCCCGGCGTTTCCCGTGCTTCGGGCCTATCGCGCCAGGCTGCTCGGCCGGCCGTCCTTCGCCCGGGCAATGGAGGAGGCGCGGCCGTTCCGGCCGCCCTTCCCGCTGGGCGCGCCGGAACGGGACCGAGCCCGCGCCGCCGGCGCGCCTGCCCCGGTCAGCCGGCCGGGGCGGAGGTGTTCTGGGTGCGCCGCCACTCCTCGAAGAGCCGCTGCTCCTCGATCTGGCGGCGGGTCTCCTCGGCCTGCAGCGCCTGCTGCCGCTCGAAGTCGAGCTGGCGCCGCATCTGGGCGTCCTGCGCCGCCTGCTGCTCCTGCGCCCGGCGCTCCTCGGCCTGGCGGTCGAGGGTCATGTTGCCGGCGAGGCCGCCGACGCCGGCGCCGATCAGCATGCCGGTGGTGCTGTTGCCGAAGAGCAGCCGGCCGGCGCCGGCGCCGACGGCGGCCCCGCCGACGGTGCCCACACCGGCCGAGCCCGTGCCGCCGCCGCCGCCCTCGCAGGCGGCCAGCGAGAGGGCGAGGATGCCGGCGAGGGCCGCCATGGCGACAGGTGTCCGACGATGGCTCATGGTCCCGCTCATTGCGCCGCTCCCAGCTGGTCCTCGGCTGCCCCGACCATCTCGTCGAACGACAGATAGCCGTCGCCGTCCGTGTCGGCCGCCTCGAAGGCCTTCATCTTGTAGGTCATGACCTCGTCGAAGGTGAGCGCACCGTCGCCGTCGCCGTCGATCGGGCCGAAGAGGGCCGGGTCGTGCTCGCCGAGCTCGGCCGGGGTCAGGGTCAGGCTGCCATCGGTGTCGAGCGAGCTGAAGCCGGCGGCGGCGTCGCGGGCGAACTCGCCCGGGCTGATCCGCATGTCGCCGTCGGTGTCGGCGACCTCGAAGGCCATCCGTTCCTGCTGCAGGGCCGAGGAGAGGCCGCTCTGCTGCGCCAGCGCCGCCGGGCCGGTGGCCAGCAGCAGGCCGAGGGCCAGGGCCGGCACGGCACCGCCCGTCAGGGCTCGCCGCGTCTTCGATATCTGTTGCATGGCTTCGCAGCCTTTCGCTCGACGTTGCGCTCGACGGATCGTCTATAGGCGAGGCGGCGGCGGGCGCCAAGAGCCGACAGGAACGCGCTCAGCCGCGCGGCGCCAGCGCCCGGGTCAGCATCTCGTAGTTGACCCGGACGGTGCTGGCCTGGCGGAAGAACTGGATCAGCGTGCGCCAGGGCCCGTCGATGCGTGCGAGGCCGCTGAGGCTCGCCACCACCGTGCCGACGTCGCTCCGGCCCTGGAGGACCAGCCAGCCGCCGATGAAGAGGATGGCCACCGCACCGAGGGCGGTGATGACGCTGAGCGCCAGCTTGATCGAGAGCTTGAAGGCGTAGATCCGCCGGCGGATCGTGAAGGTCAGCCGGAAGTCCTCGGCCACCGCCTCGTCCGTCTCCAGAAGATCGCTCTGCGAGATCCGGTCCGAGGCGTCCCTGAGGGCGGTCACCCGGGCGCGCACCTCGCGGTTGATGCGCTTCTGCAGCGCCACCACGATCACCGCCTGCGGGATCACCACGGCGGCCACGATCAGGCCGAGCCGCGGCTGCTGGACGAAGACGAAGGTGAGCACGCTGACCAGCGTGCCGAGCTGCAGGAGCGGGCCCGCGATCGCCGAGCCCGCGAAGCCGCCGACGACCTCCGCCTCGGCGGTCAGCATGTTGACCAGCGTGCCGCGCCTGATCGGCTCCGTCGTGCCGGCTCGGGTGTCGTGCACCGCATTGCCGTAGAGCCGCTCGCGCGCCATCAGGATGACGCGCTCGCCCAGCACGGAGATGCGCAGGTTGAGCAGGAACTTGAGCCCGGCGCTGAGCAGCACGGCGCCCAGGAAGGCGCCGCAGAGCCAGACGAGCCGCTCGACCGTGCCGCCCTCGACCAGCAGGTTGATGACGAGCTGCTGGAGCTTGAGCGGTGCCGCGGCCAGGGCCGCGGTCGCCAGGGAGAGGACGATCAGCAGGACCTGCTGGCGGCCGCTGACGCGCCAGACGGCACGGTAGAGCTGGATCATCGACGCCTCATCGGACGGCCAGCGGGGCGGGGGTCGCGATCGCCGCCTCGATCCGCTCGAGGATGTAGGGGAAGAAGGGGTTGGACGACATGCGCGAGACCGAATCGATGCTGACGATCAAAGCACCGCGCTCGCCGCGCACCGCCGTGGCGCCGAGATTGACGCCGTAATCCTCGTTGCCCGCCGGCTCCAGCCCGTAGAGCGGGTCGTCCAGGGGAAAGGGCAGGGCGACGTGCGAGAGCGAGAACACGTCGGTCGGGTAGGCGATGCCGAGCGGCTGCTCCTCCGCCTCGTCGGTGCCGGCCGGCACGGTGACCGCCACCATGCCGTCGCCGAGCGGGGCGGGGTCGACCACCGCGGTCAGGCCGTAGCGGCGCGGCGGCGCCGGCACGAGCCGGTCGATCGCCGTGGCCGCGGCCGGCCGGAGCAGCGGGCCGAAGCGGGCGCTGCGGTTGAGGTCGAAGAGCACGAGCTCGCTGCCGTTCGCCGGCAGCCGGTCGTAGAGGGTGCGGATCACGGCCGGCGTGCTGACGGTGAAGTCGATCACCGACTGGAAGGCGAGGATCGGCGGCAGCGCCTCCAGGCCGCCGTTGCGTTCATGGCGGGCGAGCTCGGCCTGCAGGGCCATGGTGACGAGATGCGACTGGCGCGCCCCGTTGACCGGGAAGGAGTTGTACTTGAAGGGGTTGAACTCGGGCAGGACGGCGATCCAGGCGGCCCGGGCGAAGCGCGGGAAGAAGGCCGGCAGCCCGGCGAGCCCGGCGAAGCGGGCGAACTCGGTGACGCCGATCATGGGCGAGACCAGGATCAGCCGGTCGGGCCGGGCGAGGGCGGGATCGTCGAGCGCTTCCAGCGTATATTTGAGCGCCAGCGCCCCGCCATTGGAGAAGCCCACGATATGCAGCGGCACCGCCTCGCCGGCCAGATGGATGGCCTCGCGCACCGCGAGCCGCACCGCCGCCGACCAGTCCGGCCACTCGACGTCGTAGAGCCCGCCCGGCACCGTGCCGTGGCCCGGCAGGCGGATGGCGACGGTGGCCCAGCCGAGCTCCCGGTAGCGCCTGGCGATGTGGCGCAGGCTGTAGGGCGAATCGGTGAGCCCGTGGAGGAAGACGGCGGCGCCCCTGGGCGGGCCATCGGGCAGGAGCACGTAGGAGCGGTTCCAGTCCCGGGCGAGGCTCGGCGGATAGACCGGGCTGCCCTCGAAGTAGCGATTGGCGGCGATCCGGTCCGAAGGCTCGAGCTTGTCCGTGACCTGCGTTCGAACCTCGGCCATGACCCGGTCCTCGGCGGCGAGCCAGGTCTCCCAGTCCGCCCTGTCGATGGCCTCGGCATCGAGCTCCTCGGGCACGAATTTGTGCCAGGCCTGGAGCGGTGCCCCGGTCTCGGCCTCCCAGATCCGCGTGCCGAGAAAGACCGCGAGCACGAGCACGAGGATCAGGAGCCCGCGAATCAGGAGCCAGGAGAGGATCGACCGGAGGCGGCGCAGCATGGCTCCCTGCATAGCGTGGCACCGGCCGTTGGCAATGGCCGGGTGGGCCGGGCAGCGTGGCTGACAGGCGGCCCCGGCCGCGCTATGCCCGCTGCCGCCATTGCCCTCGGGAACCCGACCCATGACCGACGCCACGCCGCTGCTCGACACCTGGACAGCACCCTTCGGCCTGCCGCCCTATGGGCGCTTCGAGCCGGTGGATTTCCGCGCCGCCTTCGAGGCAGCACTGGCCGGTCACCGGGCCGAGCTCGAGGCGATCGCCACCGATCCGGCGACACCCGACTTCGCCAACACCGTCGCCGCCCTCGAGCGGAGCGGGCGTAATCTGCGGCGGGTTTCGGCCCTTTTCTTCAATCTCTGCGGCACCGACACCGATGCCACGCTCCAGGCGATCGAGCGCGAGCTGGCGCCGGTGCTCGCCCGCCACTGGAACGACCTCCACCAGGACCCCCGCCTCTTCGCCCGCCTCGACGCCCTGCGGAAGGCCGCCGACCCGACGCTCGGAACCGAGGAGGCGCGCGTGCTGGAACGCTACACGACCGCCTTCGTGCGCAGCGGTGCTCATCTGGACGAGGCGGCGAGAAAGCGGCTCGCCGCCATCGCCGAGCGGCTGGCCACGCTCGGCACCAGCTTCGCCCAGAACCTGCTCGCCGACGAGCAGGCCTACACGCTCGTCCTCGACGGCGAGGCGGACCTGGCGGGCCTGCCGGACTTCGTCCGCGCCGCCGCCGCCAGCGCCGCCGCGGCGCGCGGGCTCGAGGGCAAGCACGTCGTCACCCTGGCACGCTCGAGCATCGAGCCCTTCCTCGTGTTCTCGACGCGCAGGGACTTGCGCGAGACGGCCTTTCGGGCCTGGCTCGCCCGGGGCGAGAAGGGCGGCGAGACCGACAACCGGGCGATCATCAAGGAAACCATAGCACTCCGGGCCGAGCGGGCCCGGCTCCTGGGCTTTGCCACCTTCGCCCACTACCGCCTCGCCGACAGCATGGCGAAGACGCCGGAGGCGGCCCTCGACCTGCTGCACACCGTCTGGCCCCGGGCGCGGCGCAAGGCGGAAGCGGACGCGGCGGCGCTGCAGGCGCTGATCGCCGCCGAGGGCGGCAATTTCGATCTCGCCGCCTGGGACTGGCGCCACTATGCCGAGAAGCGCCGGCAGGCCGAGCTCGCCATCCCGCCCGGTGCCGTCGAGCCCTACCTCCAGCTCGACCGGCTGATCGAGGCGGCCTTCAGCGTGGCGAAGCGCCTCTTCGGCATCACGTTCGAGGAGCAGCACGGGCTCGAGCTCTACCACCCGGACGTCCGCGCCTGGGACGTGCGCGACCGGGACGGCCGGCATCTCGGGCTCTTCCTCGGCGACTATTTCGCGCGGCCGGCGAAGCGGAGCGGCGCCTGGATGAGCGGGCTGCGCGGGCAGGAGAAGCTGGCCGGCGAGATCCGCCCGATCATCGTCAACGTCATGAACTTCTCGAAGCCGGCCCCGGGTGCGCCGGCGCTGCTCGGCTTCGACGACGCGCGCACGCTCTTCCACGAGTTCGGCCACGCGCTGCACGGCCTCCTCTCGGACGTCACCTACCCGCTCCTCGCCGGCACGCATGTCGGCCGCGACTTCGTCGAGTTCCCGTCGCAGCTCCTCGAGCACTGGCTGGAGGAGCCGGCGATCCTGGCCGAGTTCGCCCGCCATCACGCGACCGGCGAGCCCATGCCCGAGGACCTGGCAGGGCGCCTCGCCGCCGCGCGCCATTTCGACCAGGGCTTCGCCACGCTCGAATACGCCGCCTGCGCCATTCTCGACCTCGAGCTGCACCTGCTGGCGGAGGCGGAAGGGCTCGACATCGGCGCCTTCGAGCGGGAGCGCCTCGCCGCGCTGGGCATGCCCGCCGCCATCGCCATGCGCCACCGCCCGCCCCAGTTCGCCCACGTCTTCTCCGGCGGCGGCTACGCCTCGGGCTACTACAGCTATCTCTGGTCCGAGGTCCTCGACGCCGACGGCTTCGACGCCTTCCGCGAGGCCGGCGACCCTTTCGACCCGTCAGTGGCGCAGCGGCTCCGGGAGTTCGTGCTCGCCGCCGGCAACCGGATGGACCCGGTAGAGGCCTATCGGGCGTTTCGTGGGCGTGATCCGGAGGCGCAGGCGCTGCTGGTGAAGCGGGGGCTGGCGGCGTAGAGGCACCGACGCCGACCGTATCGCCCCGAACCTAGAAGCGGCCACGCTGCTTCATATGGCATGATATGTTCGTGCCTCGCCCGCCCGGATTCGCCGGCGGCAGCATCGGCTCGATCACCGCGAACTCCTCGTCCGTCAGATCGCTTGCGTAGCAGCGCCCCAACCGCTGATACTGACGGCGAGCGGAAGCGGTCCAGATCTCCATGTCCTCCTTGCTCCTGGCAGAACAAGGACGTCATGAGCAATCGATTCCACTCAGCAACTGTTCGGACAGGCTCCTAGAACTGCGAGAAACCCCCGTCACGTTCGGTGCAGCTACCATCTCATAGCTCACCCACCCCGCGCCGCCCTGATCATCGCCCGCACCAGCGCCTCGTCGGTCACCGTGTTCGTGTACTCCCGGTCGAAATCCGTGCCGCCCATGCCGATCCGCGTATTGCGGAAGGTCATCGCACTCGGCTCCTTGCGGGGGGCGGCGAAGTGCATCTCGTCCGGGTCGACGGCCTGGCGCACGCGGGCGATGTTCGCGGCATTCAGCTCGCCGCAGGCCATGATGCCGATGCGGCCGGCGGCGGCGGCCATGATCCGCTTGAGCGTCGGGATGCCTTCCTCCGCCGTTTCGCGCTGGCCGCTGGTCAGCACCCGGTGGACGCCGGCGCGGACCAGCGCCTCGATCGCCTCGATGGGGTCGGCCGCCATGTCGAAGGCGCGGTGGCAGGTGACGGCGAGCGGGCCGGCGTCCTCGACGAGGGTCTTCATGCGCGCTTCGTCGATGGCCCCATCCGGCGTCAGGCAGCCGATCACCACCCCGGCGACGCCGAGCTGGCGGAGATGGCGGACGTCGGCCCGCATCGCCTCGAGCTCGATCGCCGAGTAGAGGAAATCGCCGCCGCGCGGGCGGACGATGACGTGGAACGGGATGGTGGCGACCCGCAGCGCGCACTCGATCATGCCCTGGCTCGGCGTCAGCCCCCCTTCCATGAGGGAGGCGCAGAGCTCGGCCCGGTCGGCGCCGGCATTCTGGGCGGCGATCAGGCCGTCGGTGTTCTCGACGCAGATCTCGATCTTGAAGGGCAGGCGTGCGGCCATCGGGCGGTTCTCCGGGGAATCGGCCGGCGCGCGGCCGTCAGGAACGGGCAGGGGACCACCCCCTTGTAGCCGACCGCGACGAAACCGGAATGGCCGGGATCGGTTCCTCTCGGCATTGCGCCGACCGCCGTCGCTGGCGCAGTCTGCCGAGCGAGGCTACCGGAGACCGCAGGCCATGCGCGAGCGACCACGAGACCACCGGCAGGCGCCGTCCGGCTTTCGCCGGCTCGCCGGGCTCCTGCCCGCCGTGGTCCTGTTGGTGGCCAGCCATGCCGGCATGGCCCAGCAGGCAGCCGATGCGCCCGACCCGGGGCCACCCATCGCCGTCGGTGCCGAAGCGATCAGCGACGCCGACATCGCCGCCCGCCTGCGCGGCATCCTCGGTGCCCTGGACAGCTATGGCGACGTGCGCGCCACGGTCGAATCGGGTGTGGTGACGCTCGAAGGCTCCGTCGCCGAGGCCAACGAGGTCGCGCCGCTGGGCCGGCTCGTCGGTCGCATCGACGGCGTGGTGACGGTCGCCAATCGCGTCGAGGCCTCGGGCGATGTCGCCGAACGCCTGAACCCGGTCGTCACCCGGCTCGAAACCCGCTTGCGCGGCCTCGTCGGCGCCTTGCCGCTGCTGCTCGTGGCGCTTCTCGTGCTCGGCGCCTTCGTCGGCCTCGGGGCCCTGGCCGCAAGGCCGCAGCGGCTCTACGGCCGCATCTCCCCCAATGCCTTCATCGCCGACATCTACCGCCAGCTCGTGCGCATCGCCTTCATCTTCGCCGGCGTGGTCGCCGCCCTCGAGATCATGGGCGCCACGGCCTTGCTCGGCACGCTGCTCGGCGCTGCCGGCATCATCGGCCTCGCCGTCGGCTTCGGCGTGCGCGACACCATCGAGAACTTCGTCGCCAGCCTGATGCTCAGCGTGCGCCAGCCGTTCGAGCCGAACGACCTGGTCGAGCTGGAGGGCGAGGTCGGCCACGTCATCCGCCTCACCTCGCGCGCCACCGTGCTGCTCTCGCCCGACGGCAACCATATCCGGCTGCCCAACTCGGTCGTCTTCAAGAGCAAGATCGTCAACTACAGCCGCAACCCCGACCGGCGCTTCAGCTTCGATCTCGGCGTCGATCCGGCCGAGGACCTGGCCCTCGCCCTGAGGACCGGGATCGACGCGGTGCGCACGCTGCCCTTCGTGCTCGACGATCCGCCTGCCGCCGCCTGGGTCGAGGAGGTCGGGGAATCCACCGTGGCGCTGCGCTTCACCGGCTGGATCGACCAGCGCCGGACGGAATTCTCCATGGCGAGGGGGGAGGCCATAAGGATGGCCAAGAACGCCCTCGAAACCGGCGGCTTCACCCTGCCGGAGCCGCTCTACCGGCTGCGCTTGGAGAGCGGTGGGCAGTTCCCGCCGGCCCCGGCGGCGGAGGCCCCCAGGCGCCCCGCACCGGCGAGCGTGGCCGAGGTCATGGACCCGGCGAAGGCCGGGGTGATCGACCAGAAGGTCGAGGCGGAGCGTCGCTCTGCCGGCGGGGCCGAGGATCTGCTCTCGCCCTCGGCCCCGCTGGAATAGCGACGCGCCTCAGATCGCGGTGAAGCCGCCGTCGATCAGGATCGCCTGGCCGTTGATCAGGTCCGAGGCCGGGCTGGCGAGGAAAAGGACGAGGTCGGCCACCTCGATCGGCTTGCCGAAGCGGGCGGCCGGGATCTTCGCCTTCATGGGGTCGCCCTTGGCCGGATCGCCCCAGACCTGCTCGCCCATCGGTGTCAGGATGACGGTCGGGCAGACGGCGTTGACCTGGATGTTGTGCTTCGCCCACTCGGAGGTCAGCGTCATGGTCAGCGAGTTGAGCCCGCCCTTGGACGCCGAATAGGCCGAGTGGTCGTCGAGCCCGACGACACCCGTCTGGCTGCTGATGTTGATGATCTTGCCCGAACCCTGCTCGATCATCTTCGGGGCCAGCGCCTTCGCCATGATGAAGGGGGCGCGGAGATTGACCGCCATCACCAGGTCCCAGTCCTCGACCGAGGTGGTGAGCGCTGGGCCGACCACGGCGATGCCGGCATTGTTGACCAGGATGTCGATCGTCCCGAAGGCTTCGAGCGCCTCGGCCGCGGCCCGCTCGGTTTCCGCCGCCGAGGCGAGGTCGGCCCGGATCGTGACACAGCGCCGCTCCGCCGATTCGACCGCCAGTCGGACCTCCTCAAGCCCGGCGGCATCCCGCCCGACAGCGGCGATGTCGGCGCCGGCGGATGCCAGCACCCGGCAGATCTCCAGCCCGATCCCCTTGGTCGCCCCGGTCACCAGCGCCCGCTTGCCGGCCACGCTGAACCGGTTGGTATGGTCGCTCATCGCCGCTCTCCCTTGCTTCACCCGACTGCTCGGGTCGTGCTAGCCGATCGGTGCCGATTCGAACAGGGCAGGCTCAGAGCCGGCAGAGATAGCGAAGGGCGCGCACCCGCCGCTCGGCGAGGTTGCGAGCCAGATTGGCCGCCATCGCCGTGAAGTCGTCGCCGAGCAAAGCGTGGAGGCTGACCGGTGGCGCACCTTGGGCCGCGAGCCGCTCCGCCACGGCCCCAAGGAAGACCTCCCCCCGCCCGGTCGAATCCTCGCGCTCGACGATGGTGAAGCCCGCACCCTCGAGCAGGGCGGTCATCTCGTCCGGCGTGGCGAGGTGGCTGATCGCGGCGTCGGCTGCCCAGGGGACGGGATAGACGACAGCGCCGCCCTCGCCCTGCAGCACGTCGTAGATCGCCAGCACGCCGCCCGGCCGCAGCACGCGCCGGGCTTCCGCATAGAGCCGGTCCTTGGCCTTGATGTTCATCGCCACGTGCAGGGTCATGGCGGCATCGAAGCTGGCATCGGCGAAGGGCAGGGCGGTGACGTCGCCCACCTCAAACCGCACGCGGTCGGCGAGGCCGACCCAGTCGGTGAGCACTCCGGCGGCGTCGCAGAAGGCCGGGGTCAGGTCGATGCCGGTGACGCGGCAGCCATGCGCCTCGGCAACGGTGCGCGCCGGCCCGCCGACGCCGCTGCCGAGGTCGAGCACATGGCTCTCGGGCGTCAGGCCCATGCCCCGGGACAGCTCCAGCGTCGCGTCGCGGCCGCGGATGTGGAACTCGTCGACCGGCGCCAGGTCGGCCGTGGTGAGCCTCGCGAGGTCCTTCCCCGCCTCGGTCAGCCGCCGGCCGATGGCAGAGGCGAGGTCGTCGCCGCGGGCATAATGGGTCGCCACTGGATCGGTCACGCAGACCTCCCGTCCCTTCGAGGGAGCCGGGTGCTCAGGCCGCAGACCGGCGCCGCACCCGGCGATAGAAGTCGTTGCCCTTGTCGTCGATCACGAGGAACGCCGGCACGTCCACGACCTCGATGCGCCAGACCGCCTCCATGCCGAATTCGGCGAAGTCGATGACCTCGACCGCCTTGATCATGTCCCGGCCGAGCCGGGCCGCCACCCCGCCGATGGTGGCGAGATAGAACCCGCCATGCGCCTTGCAGCTCGCCGCCACCTCGGCCGAGCGGTTGCCCTTGGCGAGCGTCACCAGGGCACCCCCGGCCGCCTGGAAGCCCGCCATGTAGGCGTCCATGCGCGCCGCCGTGGTCGGCCCGAAGCTGCCGCTGGCATGTCCTTCCGGCGTCTTTGCCGGGCCGGCATAGTAGACCGGGTGATCCTGAATCCACCCCGGCAGCGCCTCGCCCCGCGCCAGCCGCCCGGCGAGCGCCGCGTGGACCAGGTCGCGGGCGACCACCAGCGTGCCCGAAAGCAGCACCGGCGCCCCGACCTCGAGCCTCGCCAGATCGGCGCGGATCGCCGCCATCGGCCGGTCGAGGTCAAGGGGCGTCGCCTCGCCGATGTCGATCTGGGCGTCCGGGAGGAAACGCGCCGGGTCCTCCTCGAGCTGCTCGAGAAAGACCCCGTCGGCGGTGATCCGCGCCCTGATCTGCCGGTCGGCCGAGCAGGAGACGCCGATGCCGACCGGCAGCGAGCCATTGTGCCGGGGCAGGCGGACGATCCGCACGTCGTGACAGAAATGCCGGCCACCGAACTGCGCGCCGATGCCGATGCCGCGCGTCATGTCGAGCACCCGCTCTTCCAGCCCGCGGTCGCGGAACGCCCGCCCGAAGGCATCGCCCGTCTCGGGCAGGCCGTCCAGCTCGCGGGTCGAGGCGAGCTTGACCGTCTTCAGGCACTGCTCCGCCGAGAGCCCGCCGATGACGATGGCGAGGTGGTAGGGCGGGCAGGCGGTGGTGCCGATCTCGCCCACCTTCGCCTCGAGCCAGGCGAGCAGCCGCTCCGGCTCCAGCAGCCGCCGCGTCTCCTGGAAGAGGAACGTCTTGTTCGCCGACCCGCCGCCCTTGGCGATCATCAGGAACTCGAACACCTCGCCCGGCACCGCCTCGATCCCGATCTGCGCCGGCAGGTTGGTGCCGGTGTTCACCTCCTCGCTCATCGTGAGCGGCGCGAGCTGGCTGAAGCGCAGGTTGTGGCGGGCATAGGCGCTCCGGATGCCGGCCGAGAGCGGCTCGCGGTCGTCGCCCGTGGTCAGCACGGCCTGGCCCTTCCTGCCGATGACGATGGCCGTGCCGGTGTCCTGACAGGAGGGAAAGACGCGGCCCGCGGCGATCACCGCGTTCTTCAAAAGCTCGAGGCTGACGAACCGGTCGGCCGGCGAGCTTTCCGGGTCCAGGACGACCCGCCGAAGGCCCTCGAGATGAGCGCTCCTGAAGAGATGCTGCACCTCGAAGAAGGCGGCTTCGGCGAGGCCCTGAAGTGTTTCCGGCGTTACCTCGAGAAAGCGCCTGCCGCCCAGCTCGTGCAGCCCGGGCGGCGGCAGGTCGAGCCGGCGATACCCGGTCTGGTCCGGCCCGGTCTGGAAGAGTGGCTGCCAGGCCCGATCAGACGCAGCGCCCGCCATCGACCTCGAGCACCACGCCCGTGATGAAGCTCGCATCGTCCGAGGCGAGCCAGAGGGCGGCGTTGGCGATGTCCTGCGGCTGGCTCATCCGGCCGAGCGGGATGGTGGCGACGAACCTGGCGCGGTTCTCCGGCGTGTCGGGCACGCCCATGAAGGTCTCGAGCAGGGCGGTCTCGCCGATCACCGGCGCGAGCGCGCAGACCCGGATGTGGTCGGGTGCGAGCTCCACCGCCATCGACTTGCTGAGCAGGTTCGCCGCCGCCTTCGAGGCATTGTACCAGGTGAGGCCCGGCCGCGGCCTGAGCCCGGCGGTCGAGCCGACATTGAGGATCACCCCGCCGCCCGCCCCGCGGAAATGCGGAATCACGGCATGCGCCATGTGGAAGATGCTCTTGACGTTGACGGCGAAGACCCGGTCGAACTCGGCCTCGTCGACGTCGAGCATCGGCTGGTTCCGGTGGCTCACGCCCGCGTTGTTGACGACGATCTCGAGGCCGCCGAAAGCCTTGATCGTCCGCTCG
>ERZ795053.3474-NODE-3474-length-17904-cov-9.804527_pt1 | contig 17904 bp, 12 predicted proteins | sample MGYA00375137_ERZ795053 | MGnify/ENA primary metagenome ERZ795053 (study PRJEB30182, sample SAMN05720284) | activated sludge metagenome | isolation source: Anaerobic digester | place: Hong Kong | collected 2014-12-17 ...
GCCAGAACCAATAAATCATTGGCAAAGGCGTTGATCTGCTGGGTCTGCGAGCGGATGGTGTTGATGGAATGCCGCTGCCTGTCGGTCAGATTTTGGCCGGTGAGATTCAAGAGACCGCAGTGCATCATGACGGCCGTTAACGGTGAGCGAATATCATGGACAGCCATGTTGATCAAGTCCTCGCGCATTTTGACGTCTTCTTGCAGGCTGTCATACTGCCGCTTGATGCGCAGCATGGTGCGCAAACGGGCGCGCAATTCGGCGCGATCAACTGGTTTACTGAGGAATTCGTCCGCGCCGGCTTCCAAACCGCGCAGCAAGTCATTACGGCCGTCCAAGGCCGTCACCAGGATGATGGGGATATGCTGCCATTCCGGGTTGCTTTTCAGCCGCCGGCACACCGTGTACCCATCAATGATGGGCATCATCACATCCAGCAAAATCACATCCGGCCGAAACTGAGGCACACTGGTCAAAACCTCCAGGCCGTCACACGCGGTGGCAACCTCGTAACCTTCCAGAGCCAATAATTCGGAAAATGTTTCACGAACAATCGAATCGTCGTCCACGACGAGAATACGGGGCAGGTTGTTAGTTGTCATATTTTTGTAGATACATGCTTCTGGATAATTCGATTTAAATCCTTAAAGCTGATTGGCTTGCTAATATAACCGTTGGCTCCGGCTGCCAGGCAGCGCTCGCGGTCGCCAGACCGCACCAGGGCGGTCATGGCGACGATCTCCGTAGGCAGATCCAGTAATTCGGCGCGAATGCGGCGAATTGCTTCCAGACCGTCGAGACCGGGCATTTGAATATCCATGAGAATCAGGTCTGGCTGTTCCTGCCCGGCCAGCTCGACAGCCTCCAGGCCGTTGCGCGCCAGGATGACTTCATACCCCTGCATCGCCAAAAATTCACCCAGCACCTCAATTGTGGTCTCGTTGTCTTCGGCGAGTAGAATGGTGGCGGTGTTGACGTCGGCCGTAGGGGTGACTAAGAGCGAGTTTTCTTCCAGGGCTACAGGAATCCCGGCGGCTATTAGCTCACCGCGGACCACTTCGCCTTCAGACGGCGACCAGGGCAGGGTCACGATGAAGCGACTGCCCAGGCCAGGGGTGCTTTCTAGCTGGATGGTGCCCTGATGCATGCTCACCAGGCGCTGCACCAGAGCCAGGCCCAGGCCTGTGCCGGGATATTTTCGGGCCAGGCTGCTGTCAAGCTGCACAAACGGTTTGAACAATTTGGTCATGTCTTCTGCGGCGATGCCGATGCCATTGTCCCAGACAACAAAATGGGCCAGTTTCTTGTCGGCGTCGCTCAAAACTTCCAGACCGATCATGCCGCCCTCTGGCGTAAACTTGAGCGCGTTGCTGAGGAGGTTGACCAGGATTTGTTTCAGCCGACGGCCGTCGACGTTGAGGCGCACGGCCGTTTCGCCAAACCCCTCCACGATTTGTATTTGCTTCTCTTCCGCCAGATGCCTGACCATCTGGATGCTGCTCACACAAACAGAGTTAACATCGACCGCTTCCAGGATGAGCTCTAATTTGCCCGCCTCTATTTTCGCCACGTCCAGAATGTCATTGATCAACTCGAGCAAATGCTGGGCGCTTTCTTCGATGCCATTCAGCGAACGGGCCAGTTCTGCCGTGGGATTGCTGACCTCATGGATCAATTCACAGCGCAGCAGGATAGCGTTAAGCGGCGTGCGCAGCTCGTGGCTCATGCTGGCCAAAAATTCGTCGCGGGATTGCAGCGCCTGAACCAGTTGGGTGTTGGCTATGCGCAAATCACTCGTGCGCTGCGCCACGCGCGCCTCCAATTCAGCGGCATACGCTTTTAGCTGATCCGACAGAAGAATGTTTTCCAGAGCGCGGCCGAGTTCTTCACCCACCACCTTCACCAGAGACGCTGTGTTGGCGGTGACGGCATCCGGTGCGTCTGCGACCAAGATCAGGCTGCCGGCGGCAACCTTCCCCCGAATGGCGATAGGGACAACGAGCAAACTGACCGGGCCGGAAACGGCCGTAAACACCGCCAACAAAGGTTCCAGTTCGGTTGAGGCACACAGGTCAAACGCGCTGCTAACGAAGGGTGTGTTGGTCTCCAGAACGGACTGGAACATGCCGTTGGGGCTGGTGGGCAGCTGCACGTCGATTTGCGACGGGCTGGCCGACGGTATTGTCTCGGTGACGATGGTTTGGAAACGGCCGTCGGCCGCCAAAATGGCCACAAAAACATACGGCATATTCAAAAAATGGGCGAGGTCCGTACAAGCTGTCTCGAAGATTTCCGTCTTACTGACGCCGGCCGTAATTGTCGACACGATGTGATTGAGCAGGTCCAATTCCTTGGCCCAGCGCTGCGTTTCATTAAACAGGCGTGCATTTTGCAAAGCCAAAGCCGCGCGATCGGCAAAATAAGACAAGAGCCGCTCATCGTCTGCGTTAAAAGCGTGGTGATCGGCGCTTTGAAGATCCAGCGCCCCAATCACCCGTCCGTCAATTTTAAGAGGAATCGTCAGCTCTGAATTAGCCAGCGGCCAGCCCGGCGTATAAGCCGGGTGGCTCTTGACATCTCCACAATTCGAGATATGCCCAGACCGGATCACTTCAGGAATAAATCCTTTTCCGGTCAGCGACAACTGAGATTGTTTCACTGCTGCGGTATATGGGCCAATGGCTGCCACACGATTCAGTTTGTGAGTCTCCGGGTTGAGCAGAACCAGACTGCAATTGGTTTTGGCAAATTCCTTCTGGACTGTCTGCACAATCGACTCAGCCAACCGGGTCATGTCGGGAGAGGTGCTGGCCAACAAAGCATCCGAAGCCCGGTAAAGGCGATCCAATTCCCAATTCCGATCCCGCAAAGCGGCCTCAGCCCGTTCCCGATCGGCAATTTCTTGCTGCGCCAGATAAAAAAGCTGCGCGTTTTCAATAGCAATCGCCGTTGTCGCCGCAACCGGTTCCAGCAGCAGCAGATCAGACGCTGAAAACTTCCCCACCTCCTTATCGACCAACTGCAATGCGCCCAGGTTTTTTTGTTTGGTTTTCAGCGGCAGGCAAAGAGTCGAGCGAATAGGCAGGCCGGTTGACTGATCAATTTGGGTGTAATGGCGCGGATCGCGCCAGGTGTCGGGGATTAGCAGTGCCTCGCCAAACTGGGCCACCCAACCCACAATCCCCTGGCCGGGCTGCAGCCGCCAGCCGCGAATGCGCTCGCTGCCGGGTCCGGCAATTTGCTGGCACACCAATTCCCCCGTTTCCTCATCAAGCAGCCAGATGGAGCAGGCCATGACGTCTAACAGGCTGCGAACTTCCTCAAGGGCGATAGCTTGGACTTCTTTCAGATCGACTGTGGAAACAAGATGATGCCCAATTTGGTGAATGAAAGCCAATTCGGTGCGCAGCCGCTGCCGATCCAGGCCATATCGTATGGCCCGCCGCAAAATTTCCGGGGTGATCTGGCTTTTAGCAATATAATCCAGCCCGTGTTCCTCGGCCAGATACGCCGCCCTGGATAGGGTCAGGTCATCGGCCAGAAGAATCAGGTGTTGATCTGGCAATCGCTGCCTTAAGACGTCAAAGGTTTCTGCGCTTTGCTGGAGAACCTGGTCGAAGTCGAGCAGTATGATGGGCGCGGCCCCGCGATAGCTGTCAGCTAAAATCGTTTCCGGATCTGGGTCATAGCTAAGCGACAGATCGGCGAAGTCTGCCACGCAATCGCTAATTTCTCTATAAATTTGCTCGTCGTGACCCAGATATAAGACGTGTGTCACGCGGGTGGCGCTTGTTTGTTTCAATCTCATGGCAAAGTAATCATCCAAAATTGAACGGGCGCCGATTCTGTTAGCAGCTGCCTGTCGTCTTTCAGAATATGCCTACATTAATAGATGACGGCCAAAAAGTCTATAGTACGGTTTTCTGGCTTGCACCCAGAAAAAAGAGTTTGGGCTTACGCAGTTGCTCTGGCTGCCTCTCAGCCCGCAGGGATGCTCTCCAGACCGAGCCAGTGGCGGCACGGTGGTGAAACCGGCGGCAGCCTTTCAAGTGCGTAGCGGGTAAGGGTGTCAATTCTCGGTCGTTTGGCCGGGGTGGGAAACGGCCGTTCCTCACAAAACCAAAATCGCCCCAGCCACCTGATTAACCACCGACCGGCTGACGTCATCCAGCAGCAGGCGCTCCCAGGCCGCGCCTGTATGCGTATGCGCGCCGATGATCACCAGGTCGTAGACGCCGCTGTTCGCTTCGGCGACAATCTCATCCACCACCAGGCCATGGCGGACTTTCGCCTGTGGGGTTGCCTGGCTTTCGGTTAGCAGCAGCACGTCATGCTCCAGGAGTTCGCCTTCCGGGGTATGCTCGGCCATCAGTTCGACCGCGTTGGCGTGAAGCTGCCATTCCGGCACCCCCGGCGCAGCGATAATCTGGGACATAACGTGCAGGACAGTTATTTTTATTTCTGGCTCCAGGAGCGCCGGCAGTTGTTCGGTCAGGCGCTCCAATAACGGCGGCTCTCGGCCGCTTTCACAAATGAGGATGTTGTGCATGGCGGCCGGCTCGGTTTTGGCCACCAGGACGGGGCAGGCAGTGTGTGTGATTACGCGGCGGGCAACTGATCCGAGCAAACGCGTGACCAGATCGTGCTGGGGGCGAGAGCCAAGAACGATGAGGTCGTAGCCGCCTTCTTGCGCTTCGGCGACAATTTCTTCGGCGGGGTGGCCATAGCGGACCTGGGTGGCAACGGCCGTTACCCCCTCATGCAGCAAGCCCATTGCCGTCTGGAGAACGGCTATTCCCCGGTCGTGGTCGCTCTCGCTTTTCACCACCGTAAGCAGCGTGACCGAACCGGCTAATTGGACCGCCAGACGGCTGCCCAGCCGCACGGCCGTATCCGAATGAGGCGCGCCTCCCGTTGCTATGAGTACTCGCATAACCACGTCATCATCCTCCATCACAATTTACACCAACAAAAGAATAACAGGCACAAGTAAAATGGACACCATGAAAAAAGTCAGGTTCCGGTTATTAGCCGTTACCCACCCGGCAAAATGCAGCATCGCCCGCGCGTACCGCTGATAAATAAATGCCAAAATCAGGATAGACACAATGGTAATGCTGGCCATCTCCGCCAAAACCACGGTAAACGCCGGGGGATTATTCAACAGCACAGCCGCCAGCAAAGTGTCAATAAACGTCGTGATGTTGGCGCCCATAATGTACGGGATCACATTTTCGCGGCGCACAAACCCCCGGTGGCTCAGCGGCACCAAAATACTCAAAGACACACTCACCGACATGGAGATCAGGGTGATGGACGCGCCTAACAAGAACATCACCCACGGCCGATAAATCAGCCGCGACATGCGCCCCAACTGGCTCTCCTTCACCGACATTTCCGGCAGACAACGGTCGAACAGGCTGAAGCTGATCATGATGGTGCCTAAACCGGTGACAAACAACGCCCAGCGCGGCAAAAAACTCAGCAGAAAAGCCACCATCGGATCAAATATCAGGTCGGTCACCGAATTCAAAATTGCCCCCGACTGCATTTGAAACGAATTCAACACCCCGGACTGCAATAAGGAAACACCCACCAGGAGGCCGATCAAATACGTACTGCCCGTCACCGACAGAGACAGCAGCCCCATCCCCAGGCTGTCGCGCTTGTTGCGCCCGCGAAGGACGTAAATGAAGCCGATGAACAGCACGATGAAGCTGGCCCCAAGCCGGCTGCCGGTGATCATCGTGAAAGCGCCCATCTGGCTGATCACCCCGGCGTCGTAAAACGTGAGCGCCGCCGCCGCCACCGGTGACCCGCTCATGATGACATAGGCAAACAACCAGCCAAAACCCAGGCTGTTAACCGGATTGTTGACCGAAAATTGGCTCTGGATCAGCGGGGCCAGGTCGCGCGCCCCTTCTTTCATCTGGGTGATGCCCAGGATAAACAAAAAAATGCTAACGATAAACAGCAAAATTTTCCCCCAGGCAATACGCTGCCAGAGCGCTTTGGTGGGGTGGATTTCGACCGAGGTGGGGCTAACGGCCGTTTCTTCGGTCGTCAGGGTCGTTTCTAACGATTCTTCCATACACCGTTCTCCCTTGAAATTAATCCGCAGATTTCGCAGATGGCGCAGATAAAATCTGTGTCATTGGCGTAAACGGCCTACGGCTGGAATTGCCGCTCCCTGGCCAGCAGCAGCGGCGTTGCCAGCCAGGACAGCATGGGCGACACCAGTTCGCCCAACAGCGCGCGCGGTAAACGGCCGTGTCCCTCCCCAGCCATGATGATCAGGTCATACAGATTCGATCCCGCTTCCCGGCGAATTTGCTCGTCCGGTTCGCCATCGCGCAGGCGGATGCGGGCCTGAACGCCAACATCGGCCAGCGCCTGCAGCAGGCTGCGGACGCGCCGGCCCGAGGTGGTGTGTGGATCGAGCAGCGTTTTCAGGCCGATGGGATACGGGCCGGGCAGCCGGTAGAGGGCCGGCACACAAGGCACGACCACCAGCAGGGTAACGGCCGTTTCCGCCGCCCCCAACGCCTGCACCCACGGCAGCGCCCACTCGTCACTGGCCTCCGCGCGGCACACAAACAAGATGTGACGCAGCGGCCAGCGCGCCCGGCGCATCAGCAGCAGCGACGTGGGCACGTGGCGCAGCGCCGCCCCACCGGCCGGTTCACCAAGCAGTAACCGCCACCACGACGGCCGTTTCTCCCCCAACAGCAGCAGATCGTACCCTGTGGCCAGCTCCGCCAACGCGCGGTAGCTCGTCATCGCGGGCAGCATGTCCATTCTGCCGTGCAGCCTGTCGGCTATCGCCTGGGCAAAAGCAGCCTGATCCGGATTCAGGCCATCCGGCGCACACAGCAACAAGCGCCGGCCAAAAAATTCTTCTGCAGCCATTCGCGGCTCTTGATCAGCCGCCGCGCCATACGGTTCATCTACCAAAGACGCCATACCAGACATCACCACACCTTCCATTTCCTCCAGGCTAACCCTGACCGATGACAGACGTGGTGATAAGCGTGTGATAAAGCTGTGACAAAATGAGGGGGAACAAAACGGCCGTTACCCGTCCGGCGGCAAATTCAGCCCATACCCCAGACCGGCTACCGTTTCAATGTAGGTGGGATTGGCCGCGTCCGGTTCAATTTTGCTGCGCAGCCGCCGCACCAACTGGCGCAGCATCTCCCGGCTGCCGCCCTCCGCGCCCCACACCTGGGCGATCAGCGCCTCATTGGTGAGGATGTGGCCAACGTTGAGCAGGAAGTAATCCAGGAGGCGCGTTTCCAGCGGCGTCAGGGTAACGGCCGTTTCCTGGCCGATACGCACCTCCCGGCGGCTGGTATCCAGCCGAAAATTGCCCACCTGATGCACCGCCGGGGCTATTTCTGTACCCGCCCGGCGTAACACAGCCTGCACGCGCGCCACAAGCTGGCGCGGGCTAAATGGCTTGTGGATGTAATCGTCGGCGCCCAACTGCAAGCCGCGCACCACGTCATCCTCATCGCCGCGCACCGTCAGCATGATGATCGGCGTGTGGTCCTGCTGCTGGCGGATGGTCTGGCATACGGCAAAGCCGTCGCGACCCGGCAGATTCACGTCCAGCACAATCACGTCCGGCCGGTCGGCTTGCCAACGCTGCAGCGCCGCCGGGCCATCGTAGGCCAGGCTAACCTGATAACCTTCGCGCCGCAGCGTAAAGGCCACCAGGTCGGCAATCACGCGATCATCGTCGACGACTAAGGCTTTCATGGGGCAACGGCCGTTATCCTAAAACCCCATCGCCCGGCCAATGATTTCTTTCATAATCTCATTGGAGCCGCCGTAGATTTTTTGGGCGCGCGAGTCGATGTAGGCTTTGGCGATGGGATATTCCAGCATGTAACCATAGCCGCCATGAAGCTGCAAACATTGGTCAATCACCCGGACTTGCAGGTCGGTGGTCCACCATTTGGCCATCGCCGCCTGCTCCACGGACAGTTCGCCCCGGTTGTGCAGCATGATGCAGTGGTCAATAAAGGTGCGACCGATTTCGATTTCGGTTTTCATTTCGGCCAGCTTAAAGCGGGAATTTTGGAATTTGCCGATGGGGCGACCAAAGGCGGTGCGCTGCTGGCAGTAAGCGACGGTCCATTCCAGAGCGACCTCGGCGGCGGCGATGGCTCCCACAGCGATGGTCAGGCGCTCCTGGGGCAGGCGCTGCATCAGGTAAATGAAGCCCATGTTTTCCTGCCCGATCAGGTTGCTGGCCGGCACTTCAACGTCGCGAAAGAACAATTCGGCCGTGTCCTGGGCGTGCATGCCGATTTTGTCCAGGTTGCGCCCGCGCTCGTAGCCGCTCATGCCGCGCTCCACGACGATGAGGCTGACGCCTTTGGCTCCGGCCGCCAGATCGGTTTTGGCGGCTACGACGACCAGGTCGTTGAGGATGCCGTTGGAAATGAAGGTTTTCTGGCCGTTGATGAGGTAATGGTCGCCGCGGCGCACGGCCGTTGTCTGGATGCCCGCCACGTCACTGCCCGTGTTCGGCTCCGACATGGCAATGGCGGCAATCGTCTCGCCGGCAACCAGACCGGGCAGCCAGCGCTGCTTCTGCGCCTCCGTGCCAAACTGGCTGATGTAGGGCACGACCATGTCGGTATGCACGGCAAAACCCGGCCCGGAAGCGGCCGCCCGCACCAGCTCTTCGCTGATAATGGCATTGTATCGGAAATCTTTGGCTCCCAGGCCGCCATACGCCTCGTCCACGTCCATAGACAAAAAACCGGCCGCGCCAGCTTTTTGCCACAGATCGCGGGGCACAATGCCGTCTTTTTCCCATTGGGCATGGTGGGGGGTAATTTCTTTCTCCACGAAACGCCGGAAGGCATCGCGGAACATCAGGTGTTCGTCGGTTAACAGGTTGGCGCGCATGATTTTCTCCAGGTTCAATTTCAGACGGCCGTTCGGCCGTTTCCGACTAATCTCTTGGCCGCCGGACAAAGGCCCAAATCCAGCCCGCCAGCAAAATGGGCGGCAGCAGCCCGGCTACCACCACCGAAAAACCAAACCAGTTGCGGTTCTGGCTGTTAACGGCCGTTAGCAGCAGCCCCGGCGTGATCGGCGCCAGCGTTTCCAACGGCCCAATGGTAAATTGGGCGTCCTGGCCGGCGGCCACGTCCAGCGACGGCCGGTCTATCGAAACCTGCCGATAATTCCCGGCGGCGTCACGCACAGCAATGCCGGTGAAGGTCAGGTCTTCGTCGGCTTCGCTGGTTAGGCGCAGCGTCTCGCCGGGAGCCAGGCGCAGGTCGCCTTTTTTGAAGAGCGGGATGTACGGGAAACGGTTGAACGTCCGCAGCAGCACGTACGATTGGTCGCCGCTTTGGCCCACCGGCGTGATGTAAACGGGCTCGCTGCCGGCATTGGTCACCTGGAATTGGGCGGCGAATAACGGCGTGGCTGGGAAATACAGCAGCGGCAGACAGCACAAAGGCAGAGACAAAATGAACGTTAGCAGCAAAACCCAATGATTATTGACCCGCATGACCGCTCCTTGAGCATCGTGGTTATGGTAATGATACTCGATTTTACCGTCCTGGCCGCAGCGAGGCCGGGAAAACGGCCGTTTCCCGCTCTCCACGCCACCCGTTCCCCCGTGAAAATGGCATAAAATTCTTCAGCCACCCCCCCGCTCCTATGTTATGATGCAAGGGTATGTGCAACGGCCGTCTTGCCGTGGCGCGTCGTGTCAAGACCGGCCGGTTCCCATCGAAAATGGCGAACGCCATCCCCATTTTCCTATTCCGCGAGAATGAAAATGATTACCAAACGCCTGTTCGGTTTCACCCTTGTTTTTTCCTTCCTCCTGGCCTTGATCATCGCCCAAAAACCGCTCACCGCAGCCCCGACACTGCCATCCAGCGCCTGGCAGACTCTGCCCGGCCCCACCGGCGGCAGCCTGACCGACGTAATCCTATCCCCCGATTACGGCCAAGACCGCACGCTGTTTGTGGCCACACACGGCCGTGGCGTCTACCGCAGCAGCAACGACGCCTTCGCCTGGTCGCCCACCGGTTTGGCCGATGGGGAAGTGGTCGATCTGGCCATTTCGCCCGATTTCGCCAACGACCACACCCTCTTCGCCCTGAGCGGCCTGTGGACCACCGGCTACACCGTGCAGCGCTCCAGCGACGGCGGGGCGAGCTGGCAGACATCGTCGTCGCCTGCTTCCTTCGCCGCCGGGTTATCCCTGGTGGTTTCGCCTAATTTTGCCGTGGACCAGATGGTGTATTTGTTAACGGCCGTCGACAATCACACCTATGTCTCCACCGACGGCGGCGACACGTTTGCTCAGGCCGGCGGCTGGCTGGCGGCCCACGACGTCAACGCCCTGGCCTTCTCACCCAATTTTGCCGCCGACCAGACACTTTTTGCCCTGGTTCCCAACGAAGGCCTTTACAAATCTGTTGATGGCGGCGCGGTCTGGCAGCCCACTGGCCTTAACGGCAGCCTGAGCGCCCTGGCCGTCTCGCCCGATTTTGCCAACGACCATCTGCTCATCGTCATCACCGCCGCCGGCGAAACAAAAATCTCCACCGACGGCGGCGCAACCTGGAATGCCCTGGTCGGCCCCACCCTCACCGCATCCGGCGATTACAGTATCGCCTTTTCGCCCACTTTCGCCACCGATCAGGCCGTGATGGTCGCCAGCGTCGCCGACCCCGGACCGTACCGCTCGCAGAACGGCGGCGCGAGTTGGGAAAGCGCCGGCTGGTACAACCCGGCCATGACTTTCCAGGATGGACTGTTGGGCGGCGGCGTGCAGGCGTTGGCCCTGGCCCCCAATCAGGGTTGGGACGGCGTGGTCTTCGCCGCCACCCGCGCCGGTCTGGCGCGTTCGCCCTACGGCGGCGACAGTTGGATGCAGATGAACGATGGCCTGCCGCAGTTGGCCGTGCGCGCTTTCGCCCTCTCACCGAATGATCCCCAGGTGATGCTGGCCGGGACCGGTTACTTTGAGCAGCTGCGTTTCGACAGCGGCGTCATCGTCGACGACGCGGGCAACATCCAGCTTTCCAACGACGGCGGCGCGAACTGGCGGCAGGTCAGCGGGCGGCTGGCGCGGTTGAACAGTGTGGCCTTCTCGCCCAATTTCGCCGCCGACCAGACGGCCTTCGCCGTGGCGGGGATGATCGGGCAGCATGGTTTTGTGGAAGGCGGTATTTACCGCAGCACGGACGGCGGGGCCAACTGGACGGCCGTTCATCCCACCGCCTACGCCTTCACCGCCCTGGCCATCTCCCCCAACTACGCCGCCGACCATACCGTCTGGGCCGCGGCCATGAGCTACACCCAGGCCATCGGCGTCTACAGCAGCACCGACGGCGGCGCGACCTGGACGCTGGTCGCGCCCGGCCGCAACGTGCAGCGCCTGGTCGTCTCGCCCAACTACGTCCGCGACCAGACCCTGTTTGCCGGCATGGGCGATGACGGCGTACACCGCTCCACCAACGGCGGCGTTACCTGGAACCGGGTGCTGGAGACGCCCTACGTCACCGCCCTGGCCATCTCGCCGGTTTATGGGGCCAGCCGCACCGTCTACGCCGCGGCGCGCCCCAATACCAGCGCGGCCACGGCCGTTTACCGCAGCACCAACGGGGGGTCCACCTGGCAGCAGGTAGCCACCGGCATTCCGGCGGAGCAAAACGGCCAGCCGCTCACCGTGAGCAGCCTGGCCTTTGCCGTGGATGGTTCGGTACTGGCGGGGGTGGGCTATGGCGCGGCGGGGGCAACGGCCGTTTACCGTTCCACCAACGGCGGCACTGCTTGGCAGATGGTGGATGGGGGCGTGCCCGGCACGGCCGTAAACGCCCTGGCGTCCACGCCGGCCCACTCGCTCGACGTCTTCGCCGCCGGTGACGCCGGCATCCACTCGCTCACCATCCCGCAGGGCAGCCTGGCTGAGCCAGGCGCCTGGCAGAGCAGTGGCCCGCGCGGCGGCAAAGCCAACGCCCTGGCCGTCTCGCCCGCTTTTGCTAATGACGGCGTGGCCTTCAGCGGCGAGTGGTTCACCAGCTTCCAAATCACCGAATCCGGCCGCGGCGTCTTCAAATCGACCGACTTCGGCCAGACCTGGGCAGCCTCGTCGGCCGGGATGGAAACCATCGACTACGCCAGCGCCCTGCACGACGTGGCCTTCTCGCCGGAGTTTGCCACGGACCAGACGGTATTTGCGGCCACCGGCGGCGGCTTGTTCCGCTCCGCGGACGGCGGCGCCACCTGGACGCTGGTAGACGGCCTGACCGGCGCGTTCATCAACATGGTCTACGACGTGGCCGTCGCGCCCGATTTTGGCAGCAGCGGCCACATGATGGCTCTGGGCGGCGGCCTGAGCGTCAGCCAGGATGGCGGGCAGACGTGGGACGTCGTGGCCCAATCGATTGGCCTGCCGACCTACTCGCCCAATTTTGCCGCCGACCAGACGGTTTTCGGCGGCGGCAATGGCGGCGTCTATAAATCGGTTGATCAGGGGCTTACCTGGACGGGGGTGTTCTCGACGAGCGTCACGGCCTTGGCCGTATCTCCTGACTTTGCCGCCGACCACACGCTGTGGGCCGGCGGGGCGGCCATCTACCTTTCCGACGACTGCGGCGAGGAGTGGATCACCCGCACCGTGGGAACGGGGGTAACGGCCGTGTACGCCCTGGCCGTCTCGCCCGACTTTGCCAGCGACCATACCCTGTTCGCCGGGACCAACAACGGACTTTACTGGTCGGCTGACGGCGGCATGAACTGGACGGCCGTGCCCGAGTACGCCGGTCAGTCCATTCTTACGCTGGCGATGTCGCCCCAGTGGCCGGGCCAGCCCGTGCTGCTGGTGGGCACGCGCGCCGGCGTTTATCGCCTGCTGTCGGCCGATCCGGCAAGCGGCGTCGTCAAGCAGCCGTCGCAGGGTCTGGCTGTGCTGCGCACGCCCAAGCTGGCCCTGTCCGCCGACGAGTCGGTGATGCTGGCGGGCACGGTAGACCACGGCGTTTATCTCAGCGGGGACGTCGGTCAAAATTGGCATCCCACAGGCCTGCAAGCCGGTGACACCTACTACGGCATCACCGCCCTGGCGATTTCGCCGGACGTGGCCACCGACCACACCCTCTTTGCCGTCAACGACAATTCGCTGAGCATTGGCGCATCCCTGTACCGTTCGGAGGATGGCGGAGCGACCTGGCAGTTTGTGTATAGCAGTGACAACATTCCCAGCCTGGCCATCTCGCCGGATTTCGCCAGCGATGGCACGATTTTTGGCGTAGGCAATAACGGCCGTGTCCAGCGCTCTACCGACGGCGGCGACGTCTGGAACCAACTGCCCAACTGGCCAACGGACAGCAGCCGGGCCACCCGCCTGGCCTTGCCGCCTAATTATCCGGGCGACGGCCGTCTCTTCGTGGGCAGCGACAACGGCTTCTGGAGCACGCCGGACGGCGGGGCCACCTGGGCCAAGGCGCTCACCGGGTTGAACGGCAATCAATACATCGTCGAAATGGCGGTGTCGCCTAATTTTGCCGCCGACCATACCCTGCTGGCCGCCGCTTCCTGGTCCAATCCGCCCGATTACACCCAACACTACGCGCTCTTCCGCTCCACCGACGGCGGCGTCAACTGGCAGCAAGCGATGGCCGGCCTGCCGGAGGAAGGGATTGGCGGCGTGGCCTTTTCGCCCAACTTTGCCGCCGACCACCTGGCTTACGTGGTAACGGGGCAAGATTTGTACCGTTCGCGGGACGGCGGCATGAGCTGGTCCCTGGTGGGCGCGCCGCCCGGATCACCCTGGCTCCGGGACGTGCTGGTGGATCAGGCCGGCCGGGTGCATGTGGGCACGGACGCAGGCGTCTGGCGCTACAACACCTTTGCCTTTGACGTGATCATCAACGGCGGCTTTGAGGGGGCCGGCGGCTGGGAGCTGCCTATGACGCCGGTGACCGGGCAATATTCGGAGCAGGTGGTGTATGACGGCCGTCGCGCCATGCAGGTCGGTCTGGACAACGAAGCCAACGTCTACGGCTATTCCTCAGCGCGGCAGGTGGTCACCATACCGGCCACCGGGTCGGGGGCGACGTTGTCGTTTTATCTCTACCCGGCGTCGGGCGAGGCCACGGCCGTATCCCAGGCCGCGCTCTTCCCCGAAAACCGGTTTGCCACGGCCGACCAACCGGCGCAGCCGGCCAGCGGCGACGCGCAGTACGTGCTGCTGTTGGACCCGGCCACGCAGGTGCTGCGGCAGACGCTGTACTGGGACGTAAGCAACGCCCAGGCATGGCAGCGCTATCAGGTGAATTTGTCGGCTTACAGGGGGCAGTCGCTCATGCTGCTGTTTGGCGCGTACAACGATGGGGCAAACGGCCGTACCGCCCTCTACGTCGACGACGTGTCCCTCATCGTCTACGACACGAGCAGCGCGCCATACCGGGTCTCGCTGCCCATCATCATGCGGTAGAGACAGCGGCTAAAATTCAGATCGTGCGGCGTGGTGCGTGATTCGTACTGCGTGATGCGTGAAATTTCTTTGTCACGCATCACGCAGCACGCACCACGCCGCATATTTACCCGGAAGACAGGCCCACTCTTTTAGCGCACAACGATTGGCAGGTACACCAAATCCGGTCCGCGGCTGTGCCAGAAGCCGCCGTTTAGCTGGAAGTCGCCGCCGCTCAAGCTGCCGGCATCCGCCTGGCCGGCTGTGCCCCGGACCAAAAACTGGCCGCCGGAACTGGAACCACCGCCGCCATCCACGGTGGACTGCAACAGATGGAACGTCCCGCCGCTCTGCGCCAGCGCCAGACCACCGACCACGAGGCAAATCAGGCACACGGCCGTTAAAATTTTGATCCAATCGCGCTGTTTCATGACGCCTGGCCTCTTTGCTGCCGGTTCCACATCAACATGACGCCGGCCAAAACCATACCCAGCAAAACGAGCGCCGACCAGGCATTCACCGGGCTGGCGACGAAACCGCCGGGCTGTGGCGCGGCCACCGACAGGCCGGTCGGCGGCGCGCCGCTGGCGCTGGTGCTGCCCACCATTAAGCGAATCTCATCGAGTTCGGCGCGCAAGGCTTCGTTTTCGCGCTGCAGGGCGTCGATTTGCGCCTGCTGCTCCTGAATGGAGGCAACGGCCAGCACGCCAAAATCGGTGTAAGCCAGGCCCATCGTGCCGTCCTCGGCGGTGCGGGTCAGCTCAGGGAAGATTTTGGCCACGTCCTGGGCGATGAAGCCATAATTTTGGGCGGCGTCCTCGGACTGGGTCAGATAATGGTATTGCACCGGCTGCAGCTGCATGACGCCATTCAGCACCCCGCCCAGCGGCTGCACGTCTTTCTTCAGCGCCGCGTCGGAGGTAATCACATAATTGCCGGTACCGGTTTCTATGTAGGCGCGCCGGACGTTGTTCTCGACGAAGCTTAAATGGGAGCCGGTGTGCATAATTTTCCAGTTGGTGCTGCGGGAGAAGGTCAGGCCGCCTGTGCCGCCGATCAGACCGTCGCTTTGGGTGATTTGCACGTCGGTGATGGGTGATGGCTCGCGCACGCCGAGACGGCCGTTCGTTGTCACAATCAGATTGCCATTAAACGTGCCGAGATTTTGCGAGAGCGTGCCGCCCGCATCGGTGATTTGCAAGGTGGTGCCGGTGAAGTTAATGCTGGTATTCAACTCGTTGGCCGGGTCGGCGTCGGCGTCTTCGCCATAGAGGGCATAGGGCACGGCCGTTAAAGGCTGCGTCGGAGATAGGGCCGTCAGGCTGCCGCCGGCGGGGGCCACCGAAATTTCCAGCCAGCGCGCTTCCCCGGTAAACGGCGAAGCGCCAAAATCCAGCTCAACGGTAAAAATGCCATCGGCAACGTTTACCCCGCCAACCGCCACCGGCGAACCGACCGGATTGTCGCTGAGGGGGTCTGGCCCATCGAACAGCTGAAAAGAGAAGTCATAGGCGCCGTTGGCGGCCTGGCCTTGATCTTGCAGCTCGCCCTGGTAGGTAAAGGCTGTACCGAGCGGCGCCGCGACCTGAGCAGCGCTGTCGTTTGCCTCCGCGAGTTGGGCGCGGGCCAGATTGCCCTGGCCATAGACCCAACTGACGCCAAACAGGGTGGCGAACACCACCACCAAGGCAAGGACCAAACGCGGATGGGAAAGCTTCCGTTTCATGTTTCTCTCCTTTGTTTTAATTTAGGACGGAACCAATTCAACGGCTGCCCCCCGGCAAATGATGCCGCGTCGTTAAACACACTGATAGCCCTATATGTCGTTGCGAGAAGATGATGAGGTCTGGTTGAACTAACTTGCTGCGGCACAACGGCTTAACGGCCGTGTCTTACCCCTCTGAAGATAACCCAAATCCTAGCCGGTTACAACCCCAAATTCAAAGCGGGTCGCCGTGTGGGGAAAATCTTTCTCCAGCCAGGCAAAGGCCAGCGCGGGGCGCAGGGCATAGGTGGGCTCGGCACCTTCTTCGGCGCTGGCGCTCATGTCCAGGCCGTATTTCTGGCCGTAAACCTCGTAAATGTGGCCCAGCCGGGCGCGGTCCGTCACTTCCACCGCCACCCCTTCCAGAATCACCACGTCGTCGCCGCTTTCCAGGTGCAGGCTGATGGCCGGGTTGCGGGCCAGATTGCGCCCCTTCACGCTGCCGCGCCCCGTGCCAAAGTAGAAGGTCTCGTCCAGCCAGACCCCCCAGATAGGCGCGGCATGCGGACGGCCGTCTGGCCGGGTGGTGCAGACCCAATAATTGCGCGCCTCGGCCATTTGCCGGCTGACGCGCTCCCAGGCGAGCAGGCCGTCTGCCGCCTCGTTGATACCGTAGCCGGGCATGTAAGGCCGGGAAGCAGCCGGGCGGATGGAAAAGGACTGATCGTTCATAGACACCTCCAAAAGTTTTACGGGCAGCTTGCCAGCATAACTCACCAATGGTGACATCTTCTGTCAGGATTTTATTGCCGGCGGCCCGAAACCAGGCAAAAGCCGTTAGCGTGAGACTGTAAAGCCGTTAGCGTGAGACTGTAAAGCCGTTAGCGTGGGACTGTAAAGCCTTTTGCGTGAGGCTATAAAGCCGTTAGCGTGAGACTATAAAGCCGTTAGCGTGAGGCTGTAAAGCCGTTAGCGTGAGACTGTAAAGCCTTTACAGCCGGGCGAGGAGGCTAGAGATTGGCGATGCGCTCTTGCAGGGCGGCAAATTCCTGGCTGAAGGCGGCTACCAGCGCGTCGGGGTCGGGCACGAGGTTGGCGTCGCTGATGATGCCCAGGGTAACACGGCCGTTATAACTCAGAATGCTGCTGCTGACGCCCAAACGCCCGCTGAGTGGTCCCCAAACCATCACATTTTGCAGCGGAACGCCGGTCAGATAGAGGGGATGCTGCGGCCCCGGCACGTTGGTCATGATGGCCGAGCAGCTTTTGCTAAACAGCTCAATCAACCGGCTGGCCAGGTCGCCGGGTGCATAGCCGATGAGCGACATGGAGGTGAGCATGATGGTGGCTTCCGGGGATTGTTTGAGCGCGTCCATGCGCTCTTTGAGGATTTGCAGCCGCTCCCAGGGGTCGGCGACGTGGATGGGCAGGGAGATGATGACGTTGCCGAAGTGGTTGCCCAGGTTGGCGGATTCGGCCAACGGCCGTAACGCCACCGGCGCCAATACCCGAATTTCCAGGCCGTCCACCGCCTCGCCGCGCGCGGCCAGATAACGGCGCAGCGTGCCGGTGAAGGTGGTCAGCAGCACGTCGTTGACGGTGGCCCCACTGCTCTTGCCGACCAGTTTGACCACAGACAAGGGGACGGGGCGCGACCAGGCCACCCGTTTGGCGACGCCCAGTTTGCCGCGCAGCACCGTGTCGGCGTCTGGCCCCAGGCGCAGCAGCCGCGCCGAGG
>ERZ795053.3475-NODE-3475-length-17901-cov-21.908439_pt1 | contig 17901 bp, 19 predicted proteins | sample MGYA00375137_ERZ795053 | MGnify/ENA primary metagenome ERZ795053 (study PRJEB30182, sample SAMN05720284) | activated sludge metagenome | isolation source: Anaerobic digester | place: Hong Kong | collected 2014-12-17 ...
CCTGGGCCGAACCCACCGCACCAGCGCCCACCGCTACAAACAAGACGAATAACCCCGGTCGATGTAACTGCAGCCAGTCCTACACACGCACTCTGGCCAGTCCACCCGAGGTTCAGGTATCGCCACCGGTGTCCTGATACCGACCCATAGTCAGACGATTGCAGACGCCTGCCCTGCGACAAATGCGCATGATTGGTCTCACACGGCTGCCATCGTGTGGGGCTGCGGCGTCGGGCTGACAGGAACCAACGCACCGCCTCCGGCGCTGCGTCTCCCAAATCCTGCGGTGCAAACCAGAACCAAAGCAAAGACCCGGGAAGCATCCCGGGTCTTTGCTTTGGTCGGGCTGACAGGATTTGAACCTGCGACCCCTTGACCCCCAGTCAAGTGCGCTACCAAGCTGCGCTACAGCCCGCCGCACGCGAATGCGTGCCCCCAAAGAATACCCATGCGACGGGCGGGCGCTCCTGGTACCCCCGAGCAGCTCAGGCTCCTGGCAAGGCTTCCAAGGAATCTGAAACACCGGGAGTCGCCCGCGTTCCCGCGCCCGGGCGACCAAGCCCGTCACCGACGCTTGCGCTTCTCCCTGATCTTCAGCGTGATCCGGATCGGGGTACCGACGAAACCGAAGTCTTCCCGCAGGCGCCGTTCGATGAAGCGCCGGTAGCCGATCTCCAGGAAGCCGGTCGTGAACAGGGCGAACGTGGGCGGCATGGTCGAGGCCTGGGTGCCGAACAGGATCCTGGCCTGCCGCCCGCCGCGCAGGGGATGTGGGTGGGCGGCGACCAGCTCGCCGAGGAACTTGTTCAGCCGGCCGGTTCCGATACGCGTCTGCCACGAGTCGAGGGCCGTTTGCAGGTGCTTGCCGATTCGCTCGACACCGCGGCCGGTCTTGCCGGAGATGTTGATCGTCGAGGCCCAGGGCACGCCGACCAGGTCCAGGTCGATCTCCCGGGTGAGTTCCCGGCGGCGCTCATCATCCATGAGATCCCACTTGGAGAACGCGATGACCAGCGCCCGGCCGGCCTCGATGACCATCTGGATGATGCGGACGTCCTGTTCCGAGACCGGCTCGCTGGCGTCGATCACCACCAGCGCCACTTCTGCCCGCTCGATCGCCCGCTGCGTGCGCAGTGATGCGTAGTATTCGTGGCCGCTGGCTTCCTTGACCCGGCGGCGGATCCCTGCGGTGTCGACGAACAACCACGTCTGGCCGGCGATGGTGACGACCTCGTCAACCGGGTCCACTGTGGTACCGGCGACGCTGTCCACCACAGCGCGCTGGCTGCCGGCGAGCTTGTTCAACAGCGACGACTTGCCCACGTTCGGCCGGCCGACGATGGCCACCCGGCGCGGGCCGGTGACGACCTCCGCCGAGCCCACCTCGGGAAGCCTTGCGAGGATTTCGTCCAGAAGGTCGCCGCTACCGCGCCCGTGCAGCGCCGAGACTGGATACGGCTCCCCCAGCCCGAGCGACCACAACGATGCCGCATCCGACTCGGTGCCGACGTCATCGACTTTGTTGGCCACCAGCAGGACCGGCTTGCCGGACTTTCGCAGAATCGGCACCACCTGCTCGTCGCTGTCGGTTGTGCCCACTTTCGCGTCAACGACGAACACCACGACGTCGGCCTCGTCTACGGCCCGCTCCGCCTGCGCCGCGATGTCCGCGCGCATGCCGGTGGCATCGACTTCCCAGCCGCCGGTGTCGATCAGCTGGAACTCCCGGCCCGACCATTCCGCGGTGTAGCGCACGCGGTCACGGGTCACGCCGGGCACGTCCTGCACCACCGCTTCCCGCCGGCCGAGGATACGGTTCACGAGCGTCGACTTGCCCACGTTCGGGCGACCGATGACCGCCACGACCGGCAGCGGCGGCTCGCCCGGTTCGAGGACGTCCTCGTCGGCGTATTCCTGCTCGGCCAGCGCAGCAGCTGCTTGCGCCAGCGCCTCAAGATCTGTTTCGTCGGCCAGGTCGTCGGAGTAAACCTCGTCGCCGGGCATCTGCTCAGTCACAAGCGCTCCTTCACCAGTGCCGCGACGTGGTCGATGACCTCGGCCAGCGTCATGTAAGTCGCGTCGACCTCGACCGCGTCATCGGCGATCTGCAGGGGGGACACGGCGCGCTGACTGTCGGCGCGGTCACGTTCGGCCAGCGACTGGTGGGTTGTGCTGACGTCTGCGTCGTGGCCACGTTCGGCGTTCTCGGCCGCCCGCCGTTGCGCCCGGGCTGAAACGTCCGCGGTCAGGTACACCTTGAGCAGCGCGTCGGGGAACACGACGGTTCCCAGGTCCCGACCTTCGGCGACCAGTCCCTGCGAGGTGTGCTCGGCCACCTGCCGTTGCTGGGCCACCAGCGCCGCGCGAGCCTCGGGAACGGCGCTGTAGCGGCTCACGGCAGCGGTCACCTCCGGAGTGCGGATCGCCTCCGAAACATCCACGCCGTTGACGCTGATCTGCGGGTCGGTCGGGTCCGTGCGACTGACGATCACGCACTGTTCCAGGCGAGCAGGTACGTCGACCTCAGCCAGGCCCTGATCCAATGCCCACCAGGTCACCGCCCGGTACATCGCGCCGGTGTCCAGGTAGTCGTACCCGAGTATCTGTGCGACCCCCTTGGACACGCTGGACTTACCCGAGCCGGACGGGCCGTCGATGGCGATGACGTTGGGAGGCATGGGCAAGAGACTACCCGGGGCGGTGCTGCAACCTGACCCAGCGGACCGGGCCTGCACGGTGAGGGCGCCCACGACGCCGCAGAGTCGACACAGCGCTAGAGGGCTACAATGGCAGTTGACAGGTCTCCGCGGTGGGGGTGTGAGATGTCAGGACAATTTCTTGTCGGCAATCCCTGCCACCCCCTGCGTCACCCCTTGAGTCCGTGTCTTCCTGCCCGCACCGGGCTCCTCGAACCGCCAATGAACATCGCGCGACGACATCTGTTGCGCCGCTCTTGTCCCTGGCGGAACACGACACGAGGAAGGCATGGCAATGAAGATTTCCAGGACTGCAACTGCCCTCGGAGCAGCAGTACTGCTCGCACTGACGGCTTGCGGCGGAGGTGGCTCCACAACCACCGAGACGCCTGAGGCCTCGCCAACTGCGTCGGAAGCCGCCCCGGCGGATACCACGCAGGGCTGCGATTTCACGGAGAACACCGGGACCTCCAGCAACAAGAAACTACAGGCCTTCGCGGTCTCGCAGTACGAAAGCCTCGACTGCTCGAGTTCCACGGACGTGGCTGAACAACTGGCCACTCTCATCGACAGCGCGTCGTTCAAACAGGAAGTGTCGGACCAGGGGTGGACTTCGAATTCCGGCGAGGCCCTGGGCGCTGTCACGGTGACCATCGTGGATGTCGAGAAGCGGACCGGTTGCACGATCAGTGCGATCGACAGTCCCTCACGCGGCAAGACCGTGGACTGCCAGGACCTGTGAGGGCCGCCGGGGCTACCCGCGCAAGTGCCACCCGCCGGTCACCAGTGACTCACGCAGTCGCTGGTCGGAGTCCGGCCGCACCTTCAGGTGAGCGATGGCCCGCAGTCTTCCAAGGGTGTGCTCGATGCGCACATCCTCGAGGTTGACGTCGGCCTCACCTGCGCGCTGGAACAATGCCGCCAGTTGCCCGGGAGCATCCTCGATGACGACGGACACGGTCACGAAGTCCGCTGCTTCACCACCGTGTTTGCCGGGCAGCATGCCCCGACCCTCGACTCCGCGTGCCAGCAGGGCCCGAACGCCCGATGCATCTCCGCCCACGAGTGCCTTGCGAAAGGCGATGACATCGTCGGCGAAACGGCTCATATGCGCGTCCACGTGCTCGGCGTTGGCGAGCAGGATCTGCGCCCATAGATCCGGGTCGCTGGCCGCGATGCGGGTAGTGTCCCGCACGCCGGGCCCGGCCACACTGACGTCTGCCGGCGACGCACCGAGCAACTGCGCGGCCAGCAGCGACGCGACCACTTGCGGTGCGTGTGAGCACAGAGCCACCGCCCGGTCGTGCTCGTCGGGGTCCATCAGGCGTACGACCGCGTGCGTGCTCTGCGCCAAGCCGCTGACCTGCGCGAGCCGTTGCGGATCGGTGTCCGCGACCGGGGTGAGGATCCACGGCCGGTCTTCGAACAGGTCTCCCCGGCCTGCGGCTGCACCGGAGATCTCGCGACCAGCCATCGGATGCCCACCGACGTAACGGCTGAGGTCCGCTGCCACGGCAGCGAGTGCGGCGATCGGCTCGGATTTGACGCTGCCCACATCGCTCACGGTCGCCTGCGGGAAACGGGTCAGGGCAGCAGCGACCTCACGTGCGATCTGGTCCGGCGGCACCGCCACGAAGACGACCTCGGGCGCGGGGCAGTCGGCGTCGGTACCCGCACCCATGCCCACAGCCGTCGCCACGGCACCTGGATCACGGTCCTCCAGGAACGTGCGGGCTCCGGTCTGGGACAGTGCCAGGCCCAAGGAGGTCCCCAGCAGACCAGCACCCCTGATCAGGATGTCAGTCATTGGCGGTGTCTTGGCGCAGGCTCTCAGTCCCGCGCAGGTACACATGCTCGACCTGCCCGCGAGGGATGTCGGATTCCACATGAGCCATGATCCGGACCACTCGCGGCATCGCGTCCGGCACGGCCACCTCAGTGGCGGACAGCAACGGTACGTCGTCGAGCCCGGCCAGTCGGGCCGCCGTGGCCGGATGGCAGGAGATCAGATCCGGTGTCGACGTCAAGATCACGCTGATGACCTCGGCCGGGGCGACCTGGTTGACCGCCAGCATCTCCTTGATCAGTTCCCCCACGGCCTCCATGATGGGTCCGCGTTCGTCTGCGGAGACCTGGGTCGCTCCGCGCACCGCTCGCACTGCCACATACGAAGACTACAAGCCCGCCTCGGTGTACAGACGTTGGAGATCGCCCCCCGACACCTCGCGCACGTGTCCGGGTTTCAGAGCCCCCAGCCTGACCGGTCCGACCTGCGTGCGCACCAGACGCGTCACAGGATGGCCAAGGGCGTCGAACAGTCTGCGCACGATCCGGTTGCGGCCCTCGTGCAACGTCACTTCCACCACGCTGCGGTCGTCGGCGGAGTCCACGATGCGTGTGTGGTCCACGGTCACCGGGCCGTCGTCCAACTCGACCGGACGGCGCAAGCGGGCCCGCAGACCGGCATCGACGCGACCCTCCACCGTGGCGACGTAGGTCTTGGCGACCCCGTGCGACGGGTGGGAGATGCGATTGGCCAGTTCGCCGTCGTTGGTCAGCAGCAACAGTCCCTCGGTGTCGACGTCCAGGCGACCGACGTGGAAGACCCGTTCGGCGCGGTCGGCCACGTAGTCCCCCACACAAGGCCTGCCGCGTGGATCGCTCATCGCCGATGCCACACCCCGCGGTTTGTGCAGCGCCAGGACCACATGCTCACTGCGGGTCGGAATGCGGGTGCCGTCGACGTGAATCACCGCCCTCTGCGCATCGACGCGGGTTCCGGGGATCGCCACCGTCCCGTCAACGGTGACCCGGCCCTGTGAGATCAGCTCGTCGCACACGCGGCGACTACCGACCCCTGCCGCGGCAAGGACCTTCTGCAGTCGCTCGCCGTCCACGTCAGAATTCGCCGGTGAGTTCGGGGGAATCGAGATCCGACAGATCAGGAAGGTAGTCGGCCACGGGCGGCAATTCGTCCAGGGACGAGATACCCAGTCGCTGCAGGAAGTACTCGGTCGTCGCATAGAGGACCGCGCCACTTTCGGCATCGTGGCCGACTTCGGTGACCAAACCCCGGGTCACCAGCGTCTTCATCACGCCGTCGACGTTGACCGCCCGGATGGCGCTGACCCGTGTGCGAGACACGGGCTGCCGGTAGGCGACCACGGCCAGCGTCTCAAGGGCCGCCTGCGACAGCCGGGCCGACTGTCCGTCCTTGATGTAGCGGCTGACCAATTCCGAGCAATCGGCGGAGGTCACGAAGCGCCAGCCGCCGGACTCCCGCCGAATGGTGAAACCCCGCCCAGCGGTGGCGTAGCCGCTCTGGAGCGCCTCGACCGTCTCGGTGATCTCATCGACAGGACGCTGCAGCGCCACGCCCAGGTCCTCGGCGGACATCGGTTCATCGGCGATCAGCAGCAGCGCTTCGATCGCGGCCGACAGCGAAGGCGCCCCGAGTTCCGCGGTCGGCTCGGTGAGCTCGCTCGGCTCAGCAGATCGCGGACCGAGCCGGTCGGTCAGATCAATCACCCGATCGGTCACTGCTGTCCTCCCAGACGATCGTCAACTGCGCCAATGCCTTCTCCTGCTCGAAGCGCACGGTCCCGTCACGGTACAACTCGAGAAGTGCCAGGAACCGTCCCACCACGACCATGCGCGAATCGGCATCCTCGATCAGGTCCCGGAACGTGGCGTGCCCCTGTTCCTGCAACAAGGCCGCGAGGATCTCCTTCTGCTCGGCGACGCTGACCTGCGGGGAGTGAATGTGGTCGGTGTCCACCTCCGCCGGGGGTTTCGGGGTGAGGGCCAGTGCGGCCAGCGCCGCGAAGGCATCGGGGCCCAGGCCCAGCACGACGTCGGGAAGCAACCCCTGCAGGTCCGGGTCGACGCCGACGGTCCGCGGAACCATCAAAGGCGCGTCATTCATCATCTGCGAGAACGTGGCCGACACGTCCTTGTACGCCCGGTACTGCATCAATCTCGCGAACAGAAGATCCCGGGCCTCCAGCAGGGCCAGATCTTCGGTGTCCTCGAGTTCGGCACCGGGCAGCAGCTTGACGACCTTCAAGTCGAGCAGGGTCGCAGCCACCACCAGGAAGTGGCTGGTCTCCTCCAGGTCCCAGTCCGGGCCCTTCTGCCGGATGTACTGCAGGAACTCGTCGGTCACCTGGCTCAAGGAGAGCTCGGTGACTTCGAGTTTGTGCTTGGAGATCAGCGCCAGCAGCGCGTCGAACGGCCCGGAGAACTCGTCGAGGTGCACGGCGAAGCCCATGGGCTGCTCATCGTGCACCGCCGCTGCTGTCACCTGGCCACGGTAACCGTTGAGGCGGCGATGTCCGGGCAGCCACACGCGGGGAGGTTCGGATCGTCCCAGACCCGGCCAAAGGACCCGAAATGACCCGTTAGTTGCGGGATGGCCCGTTATCTAAGGGCTATTTGGCAACCAACGGGCCACTCGAGTCGTGATGACGCGCTCACGACAGCGCCCGTGGATGTGATTCGGCATACACCTCGCGTAGCCGGTCGATGCTCACCTGTGTGTAGATCTGGGTGGTGGTCACCGATGCGTGACCCAGCAACTCCTGCACCACCCGCACGTCGGCACCACCCTCGAGCAGGTGGGTGGCGAAGGAGTGCCGCAGAGTGTGCGGCGACACGTCGGCGATGCCTGCCCGAGTCGCGGCCGCCGAGACGATCCCCCACGCACTCTGCCGGGACAACGCCCCGCCGCGGGCGTTGAGGAAGACCTCCGCGGCCGCCTTGCCGGACTTGCGCGCCTGGGCCAGAGCCGGACGCGAACGCACGAGGTAGGCCTCGACGGCCTCGCACGCGTACGAACCCAGCGGCACCCGGCGCTGTTTGCCGCCCTTGCCGCGAAGCAACACCGACCGGGCCGCCAGATCCACCGCATCGGGGGTCAGCGTCACCGCCTCGCTGATCCGCGCCCCGCAGCCGTACAGGAACTCCAGCAGGGCACGATCGCGCAGACCCACGACCGTGTTGGGGTCACAGGACTCGACCATGGCCACGGTGTCAGTCACCGAGAGCGCTTTGGGCAGTCGCAGCGGAACCGAGGGCGAGGACAGATCCTCGGTGGGGTCGACCAGCAGCATCCCTTCGGCCCCGAGGTATTTGAACAGACCCCGAACACTGCTCACCACGCGCCGGACCGAGGTCGCACTCAGGTGCTCTTCACGCGAGGCCCATGCCACGAACTGTCCCAAGTTCGCAGCCGTGACGTCGGCCAGGTCCTTGATCCCAACCTCGCCCAGCCATCGCTGGAACCGGCCCAGGTCGCGCCGGTAGGCGGCAATCGTGTTGGGCGACAGACCCTTTTCGACGATCACGTGCTGCAGGTAGGCCTCGACGCCGGAATCTGCGGGGACGGCCATCCTTACGCCAGGACGGAGTCCAGCGACACGCTGTCCATCCCGAACGCATCCGCGACGGCCTTGTAGGTGATCTGGCCGGCGTGGGTATTCAGTCCCAGCGCCAGACTGTGGTCGCGCCGGCATGCCTCGCGCCAGCCGTGGTCGGCCAGTTTCAGCAGGTACGGCAGCGTGACGTTCGTCAACGCCCACGTGGATGTGTGGGGTACGGCTCCGGGCATGTTCGCCACGCAGTAGAACAGACTCCCGTGCACCTCGTAGGTCGGAGCGGCGTGGGTGGTCGGCCGGGAGTCTTCGAAACAACCCCCTTGGTCGATCGAGATGTCCACCAGCACGGACCCCCGCTTCATCCGCGAAACGAGTTCATTGCTGATCAGACGTGGCGCTTTCGCCCCGTGGATGAGCACCGCACCGATGACGAGATCGGCCTCGAGCACGCAGCGCTCGATCTCATAGGTGCTCGACGCGACCGTCTGCAGGTGGCCTTGATAGATCGCATCGGCCGCACGCAGGCGCGCCACATCCAGATCCAGCAGCAATACCTCGGCCTGCATTCCCAATGCGATGGCGGCCGCGTTCTGTCCAGCGACCCCGGCGCCGATCACGACAACGTTGCCGGCGTGCACACCTGGTGTGCCACCGAGCAGGACCCCGCGGCCACCGTTGGCCTTCAGCAGAGCCTGTGCACCGACCTGTGGCGCGAGCCGGCCGGCGACCTCGGACATCGGGGCGAGCAGCGGAAGTGTGCGGTCGGGCAGCTCCACGGTTTCGTAAGCGATCGAGGTGGTTCTGCTGTCCAGCAGCGCCTGCGCGCAGTCGCGCGAAGCGGCCAGATGCAAGTAGGTGAACAGCAGCAGGTCCTCACGCAGGAAGCCGTACTCGCTGGGCAGTGGCTCTTTGACCTTGACCACTAGATCGGCCGATTCCCACACGTGTGAGGCGTCGGGCTGGATGTGTGCCCCGGCTGCTTCGAACTCTTCGTCCGTGATGGACGAACCACGACCGGCACCAGCCTGAACGACCACCGAATGACCGTGCCGGACCAACTCCTGGACACCTGCCGGAGTGATCGCGACGCGGTACTCCTGTTGTTTGACTTCTGAGGGGACACCGATCCGCATGAGCACCCTTCGCAACCCGAGTCAGGCCGGGGGCGTACGCACGTTCCCCAGCGATTCGACCCACTGTCTCACAGGCCAGGGCGCGTCGGCAGGTCGAAGATCCGACCATCCACGGCTGCGTGCGGTCGCGGCAGCAAGGATTCCGTTGGTGGCCGTCGGGTTCTGGATCCGGCCTGACAGCACCAGGCCGACCGCCTCGTCCAGCGGTACCCACGCCTGCGGCAGGTGTGCTTCCTCGGCCTCCCCGGTGTGCTCGCGACCTTCAGGCAGGTGTTCGACGCCACGGGCCAGGAAACACCGGAAGGTCTCGCTGGTTCCGCCCGGGGAATTCAGAAAGTCGATCAGCACATGCCAGGTGTCAGCGCGCAGTCCGGCCTCCTCGGCCAACTCCCGGCGCGCACAGTCCCACGCTGTCTCCTTGTGCGTGTCCAGCAGGCCCGCGGGAGGTTCGAAGAGGTACCCGCCCACGGGGTGCCGGTACTGGCGGATCAAGAGCACCCGGTCCTGCTCGTCCAGCGCGATCACGCCGACCGCGCCGGGGTGCACGACCAGGTCGCGGGTGACGGCGTGGGCGCCGATCAGGACGTCGTCGGAACGCACGTCCCACACGGCGCCGGAGAACTGCACGTGAGAGCCGACGACTTCATGGGATTCATAGGAGTCCTCGACCGGTCCACGCCAGATCTCATCCATCGGACTGCCGGCGGATGGCCGCTGCCACCAAGCCGGAGAACAGCGGGTGCGGCCGGGTCGGGCGGGAACGGAACTCCGGGTGCGCCTGGGTGGCCACGAAGTAGGGATGCACGTCCTCGGGCAGTTCCACGAACTCCACCAGGCGTCCATCTGGGGACGTCCCGCTGAAGACCAGACCCGCTTCCGACAGCGGCTCACGGTAGGCGTTGTTCACCTCGTAGCGATGACGATGGCGCTCGTCGACGGCAAGTTCACCGTAGGTGTTGGCCACGACGCTGCCGGGAGTCAGCCGCGCGGGGTACAAGCCCAGCCGCATGGTCCCGCCCATGTCTCGTTCGCCGTTGACCACGTCGGTCTGGTCGGCCATGGTCGACACCACCGGGTGGGTGGTCTCGGCGTCGAACTCCTGCGAGTTCGCGTCGGCCATGTCCGCGACATCACGCGCGAACTCGATCACCATGCACTGCAGGCCCAGGCACAGCCCCAGCGTCGGAACCTTGTTCTCGCGGGCGAACCGGATCGCACCGAGTTTGCCCTCAATGCCGCGCACACCGAATCCACCCGGCACGCACACCGCGTCGACATCACCGAGGGCCTCTTTGGCACCCTCCTCGGTCGCGCAGTCGTCGGAGGCCACCCACCGGATCTTGACCGCGCTGTTCTCGCCGAACCCTCCGGCTCGCAAGGCTTCGGTCACCGACAGGTAGGCGTCGGGCAGGTCGACGTACTTGCCGACCAGCGCAATCTCCACGGAGTGCGCGGGCTTGTGAACGCGGTCCAGCAGATTGCCCCACGAGGTCCAGTCCACATCCCGGAATGCCAGCCCCATCCGCCGCACCACATACGCGTCCAGTCCCTCACCGTGCAGCACCCGGGGGATGTCGTAGATGCTCGGAGCGTCGACCGCGGCCACCACGGCCTCTTGATCGACGTCGCACATCAGCGAGACCTTGCGCTTGATGTTGTCCGGTACCGGCCGGTCCGCGCGCAGCACGATGGCGTCGGGCTGGATGCCGATGTTGCGCAGAGCGGCCACGGAGTGCTGGGTCGGTTTGGTCTTCAATTCGCCAGACGGCCCGAGGTAGGGAAGCAAAGAGACATGCAGGAAGAACGACCGGTCGCGGCCCATGTCGTGGCGCACCTGACGCGCGGCTTCCAGGAACGGCAGCGACTCGATGTCGCCCACCGTCCCACCGATCTCCGTGATGACGACATCGACGTCCGGCGTGGCCATCGCCCGAATCCGGGCTTTGATCTCGTTGGTGATGTGTGGGATCACCTGGACGGTGTCGCCGAGGTACTCGCCGCGTCGTTCCTTGGCGATCACCGTGGAGTACACCTGTCCGGTGGTGACGTTGGCGATGCTGGCCAGATTGCGGTCCAGGAACCGCTCGTAGTGCCCGATGTCCAGGTCGGTCTCGGCGCCGTCGTCGGTGACGAACACCTCGCCGTGCTGGAACGGGTTCATCGTGCCGGGATCGACGTTCAGGTACGGATCAAGTTTCTGCATCGTGACCCGCAGACCACGGGCGGTGAGCAACTGTCCCAACGAGGACGCGGTAAGCCCCTTGCCGAGCGAGGAGGCAACGCCTCCAGTGACGAAAATGTGTACGGCAGACCCTGGGCTATCCACGGGGGTCCAGAATACCGCCTGCGCAGCGATCGTGGTGACGACACTCGCAGTTCGGTCCCGCAACCTGCGCGAGGTGCTGGATGGGAGGTGCGCTGCTACCGGATCGCGAGCAGTTCACGCGCATGCTCCTGGGCATGACGGGAGTCCTCATGTCCGGCCAGCATGCGGGCGATCTCCACCACCCGCTCGTCGTCGTCGAGGCTGCGGACATCCGAAGTAGTGACGTTCTGATCCTGCTGCTTGAGCACTCGCAGATGGGTCCCGGCGAAGGCCGCCACCTGCGGCATATGCGTGACCACGATGACTTGCGCGTGTTGGGCCAGCTGATGCAACCGCCGGCCGATGGCCGTGGCGGCCGCACCTCCCACACCGGCGTCGACCTCGTCGAACACGAACGTGCCAACCGCATCGGTGTCGGCGAGCACGACCTCGAGCGCGAGCATGATGCGGCTGAGCTCACCACCCGAGGCGGCCTTGGCGATGGGCGCGGGGGTGGCACCGGGATGGGCGGCCAGAAGGTAGGCCACATCGTCGGCACCGTCCGGGCCCAGTTCGGCCGGGCGCACCTCCACCGACAGCGAGGCGTTCGGCATCGCCAGTTGGCGCAACTCCTCGCTGGCAAGCTCGGCCAGCGAGTGGGCCAGTCGTCGGCGCGCTGCGGTCAGGGACCTGGCGGCGTCGTCACGTGCCTTCCGTGCCATCACCTCCCGGGCGGTGAGGGCATCGAGATCGCTGCCCTGCTCAAGTTCGCTGAGTTCGGCCGCCGCCTGCTGCGCCCACCCGAGCACCTCGTCGTCAGTGGCGCCATAGCGGGAATGCAGGAGTCCAAGGTCGTGCAGCCGCTGGTTGAGCCATTCAAGGCGGCCCGGCTCGTCGTGCAGGCCGTCGGCGAAAGCGGCAAGGTCGCGTCCGACATCGGAGACCTCTTCGGCTGCAGCCAGCAGCCGTCCGTGCAGCGTCGCAAGCTCTTCGTCGTCGTCGGTCACCGAATGCAGTTCCCGGGCTGCGGCGTGCAGCATGTCGGCGGCACCGGTCGCAGAGGTGTCCTCATCACCCAGGATGGCGCTGCGGGCCGCAGCGGTGGCGGTGCTGATGTCGGCCAGGTTGCCCAGTCGCCGCTGCTCGGTCTGCAGCGCCATCGACTCCCCCGGTTGTGGATCGAGCTTCTCGATCTCCTCGAGCGCCGATTGCAGGAACAACATCCGCTGTTGGTTCTGCTGCAAACCCTGCCGGGCGCTCTCCAAGGCAGCAGCGACTTCACGCCAGGCTGCGTAGGCTTCCCGGCAGGCCGTCACCAACTCCTGATGTTTCGGACCTCCGAACCGATCCAGAGCAGCGCGTTGGGCACTGGGGTTGCGCAATCGCTGTTGGGTGGACTGCCCATGCACGGTGACCAGTCGTTGCCCGATGTCAGCCAGCAGTGAGGCGGGAACCATGCGGCCGCCGGCGAAGGCCCGCAATCGACCGTTGTTGGCGGTGCGGGCCAGCAGGATCTCACCGTCGTCGGTCGCCCCGCCGGCATCCTGCACCAAGTCGATGGCTGGGTTGTCGGTCGGGACCTCCCAGACGCCTTCGATGCTGGCCCCCTCGGCGATGCCGGCGTCCACCCGCCCGCCGAGCAGCATCTCCAGTGCGGTGAGGACCATCGTCTTACCTGCGCCGGTCTCACCGGTCAGCGCTGTGAAACCAGGGCCCGGCCGCACACACGCGGAAGTGATCACGCCCAGGTTCTCGATGCGCAACTCGCTGATCACGGCGACTCCTTGCCCCGTCCGCTCCAACCCTGGACCGGCAACTGGAACTTCTTGACCAGTCGGTCGACGAACAAGGAATCGCGCAGCCGGGCCAGTCGCACCGGACGACTGCCGCGCACGACCTCGACCCGATCACCGGACTCCAGGGGGATCAACCGTTGGCCGTCACACCACAGCACCGCAGGCGGAGAATCCGGAAGGACCTCCAGCGCCAGACCAGTGGTCCCCGACACCACCATCGGCCGGGCGAACAATGCATGTGCCGATATGGGTACGAGCAGCATCGCATCAACGGTGGGCCACACCACCGGGCCGCCGGCCGACCACGCGTATCCGGTTGAGCCGGTCGGCGTTGCGAACAACACCCCGTCACACCCCCACGCGCTCAAAGGGTGGCCATCGACCTCCGCGATCACCTGGATCATCCGCTCGCGGGCCGCCTTCTCGATACTCGCCTCGTTGAGCGCCCATGACGAGGCCACGATCTCGCCGCGTCGGATGACGTTCACGTCGAGGGTCATCCTTTCCTGGATGATGAAGTCACCCGAGGCGATGTGGTGGACGACCTCCTCGGCTTCCTCTTCATCGAGTTCGGCCAGGAACCCCACGTGCCCGAGATTGACCCCGAGCAACGGCACGTCGTGGGCGTGGGCGATGTCCGACCCGCGCAGGATGCTGCCATCCCCGCCGAACACCACGACCAGGTCGATCGGGGCCGTCTCATGCGCGCGAGAGACGTCCAGACCCTGCGGGGCCTCATGCAGGGTGGTCACCGCGATGCCACGCTCTGTCAGCCCCCGCGCGCACGCAGCCGCCATTTCCAAGGCCATCGGCCTGGACGGGTGCACCACCAACAGGACGCGTTCAACGTTCATCCAGTGCCTCCTGCAGATCATCTTCAGAAAGCTCTGGTGCGCCCTGGCGCAGCCACAGCACGAATTCGATGTTGCCACTTGGTCCGGGCAACGGGCTGCGGCATAGGCCGGCCACACCCAAACCCAGATCTGCGGCAGCTGCCGCGACGGTCCGCACGGACCAGGCGTGCAAGTCCGGATCCCGGACCACCCCACCCTTGCCGACGTGACCCTTCCCGACCTCGAACTGCGGCTTCACGAGCAGGACGAAGTCGGCGGCCGCGTCGGCAACCGAGGCCAGTGGTCCCAGAACCTTGGTCAACGAGATGAAACTCAGATCAGCCACCACAAGATCGGGCGCATACGGCAGATCCTCCGCACGCAGGTGGCGCACATTCGTCCGGTCGAGCACCGTGACGCGGGAGTCCTGCTGCAAGGGCCAAGCGAGTTGGCCATATCCCACGTCGACTGCCACGACGTGGGCCGCTCCGGCTTCCAGCAGGACCTGCGTGAAACCCCCGGTCGAAGCCCCCGCGTCGAGTGCGTGACGGCCACTGACGTCAAGGCCGAAGCGTTCGAGGGGATCCACGAGTTTGTGCGCACCGCGGGAAACGTACTCCTTGCCCACGGAGCGCACGATGACCGACGCAGTGTCCTCGACCTGGGTGGAGGCTTTGGTCGCCAACATGTGGTTCACGTTGACGTGACCCGCGGCGATGAGTTCGGACGCCTGCTGCCGCGACCTGGCCAGCCCGCGGCGCACCAGTTCAGCGTCCAGCCGCCGACGGGTCACCGTCAGTCTCGTCGAGCGCAGCGCGCAAGGCGTCATGGATCTGCACGAGCGACTCGTACCGATCGTCACTGCGGGTCGAGGCCGCTTCAACCATCTGGGTCAGGTTGTCCAGAGTCATGAGTTGTCCTTCGCCTTTGTCGCGGAAGTCTTCCTGGCTGGGGCCTTCTTCGCTGCGGGCTTGTTGACCGGAGCCCTTCTCGCCGGCGCTTTCTTGGCGGGAGCTTTCTTCGCGGTGGCCCTCTTGACGGGGGCCGTCCTCCCCGTTGACTGAGCAGGGGCTGATGCCTGATCAGTACCCGAAGCGGTTGCTCTGGGTGACGTCTGGGAAGCCGCCGACCGCGCCGCGCCCGCGGCGACTTTCGAGGCCCTCACTGCGGTGTCAGTGGCCAGTGCAGCAGCCTGGCCGGCAGCTTTGGTCGCGGCAGGAACTGCTGCTGCGGCCGTCGAGACCGCGAGGTTGGCTGCCGCCGAGGCCTGATCGCCTCGCTGATTGAGCTCCCGTTCCAATCGCTCCACGTGATGGCGCACTGCGGCGAGTTCCTCCTCGCGCACGAACCCCATCCGCCCGACGGCACGTTCCACCTCGGTGCGGATGAGACCAACCATCAGCTCCCGATTGGTCCGGCCCTGCTCGATCAAGTCGTCGGCGATCTCCTGTACCTGCGCGGAGACCACTTCCGGGCCCTTGCTGCCTGCCTCGACACCCTGGTTAATCAGCGCTGACGCTGACTCCTTGGCACGTTCGCTGGTCGATTCGATGAGACCAGTGGCCAGTTGCATGTAACTTCGTAGTGTCTGGATCACGCGTCGCCCTTCCGTGAGGTCCTCTGCGACCACGCTACTTCAGGGGCCACGTCAATCCCAGCAGGGACATGAGGCGGCAGGTACGGTCGCATTCGTGACAAGTACTCGAGGGAGTGTGCAGATGGCATCCGTGGAGCAGTGTGAGGCTGCGCTCGCGGAGTTGGCTGAGCGACTCGAGTCGTATCCGCACGAGACGCGGCGCGCGAACATCCCGGACCGCACGATCGAACTGGCTCTTCTCGACCTCGACGTGACCTTTCGGGCCCGGCTTCACGACGGCCAACTCATCGACATCGAACAGGCCACCGGACCCAAACCACATATTCGCCTGACGATGAACAGCGACGACCTCATCGAACTCACCGACAAGCGCCTGCACTTCTCGCACGCCTGGGCAACCGGCCGCCTTCACCTCGACGCCAGCCTGCGGGACCTACTGCGCCTGCGGAATCTGCTCTAGGCGTTGCACCGCCTGGCTCGGGTCACGCCCCTCGCATAGGGCGGCGAGCAGAACTTCCAACGCGTCAGTCAGAGCGTCGCGATGACCGTGCAAGAACCGAAGGTCCGGTGCCACAAAGGTCGGCAACTCCGCCGGCGACAAGGTCAACAGGTCTCGCCATGAGTTCACCCCGGTCAACACCAGCAGTGAATCCATCGCAGCCGCACGTGCCGCCGCGATATCGGTGTCGAGCCGATCACCGATCACCAGCGGGCGCGCGGCACCCGCGCGCGAGCGGGCGAGTTCCATGATCGGCTCGTGGGGTTTGCCGGTGACGATCGGCCGCCTGCCGGTCGCCGCAGCGACCGCTGCCACGAGCGTCCCGTTGCCCGGGGCGATCCCACGAGCGGTCGGCACTGACATGTCGGTGTTGGAGGCGACCCAAGGAATGTCACGCGCCAGCGCGTAGGAAGCCTCCGCCAGATCTTTCCATGCCAAACTCGGAGAGTAACCCTGTACTACAGCCTCAGCCTCGTCTGCGGCTGTGACCACCTGTAAACCGTGTGCCCTCACGGCCTGCACGAGCCCATCGCCGCCGGTGACCAGAACTCGTGAACCTGGCGGCACCAGGCCCGCCAGGTGGGCCGCGGCCGCCTGTGCCGAAGTGACGACATCCTCGGGCAGGACCTCCAACCCGTAGCTGGACAGTTGCTCGGCGACCGCCTGCGGGGTACGGCTGGCGTTGTTGGTCACATAGACGACCCGACCATCGAATGCGTTGAGCGCATCGACGGCATGGACAACGGCGTGGGGACCCCTATAGACGACACCGTCGAGGTCGACGAACAGGCAGTCGTACCTGGTCATGCCAGGCCATCCAGAACCTCCGCCGCATCGGTCCACGCCGAGTCTTCGTCCACATCGACAGCCGACTGCAACCATTTCTTGGCCTGCTCGACGTCACCGGTCGACGCCAGCAGTTCACCCAATGCGTAGCGTGAGCGTGCCATCGCCATCGGGGAATGCGCCGCGCGCACCGCCTTCTGGAACAAGACCCGGGCTGCCTCGTCGTCGCCGAGGTCCCTGCGGGCTCCACCGCCAACGATCAACAGCTCAGTGCGGGTATCGCTGTCGAGTTTCTCGCCCTCGTACTCGGCCACCATGGCCAGCGCCCGTTGCGGCCGGCCGAGTCCACGCTCACTGTCCGCGGCGATGGGAACGAGGTCGAATTTCCCGTTGATGCGCCGATACGCCGACTCTTCCTTGATCGCCTCCTTGAAGCGCCCGGTCCGGTACGCGGCGATACACGCCGTGTGGCGCGCCAGTCCGGATCGGGAAACCCGATCGCGAACTCGCGCGGCATGCTGATAGGCCTCTTCCGGATCGGATTCCGCCAACACCTGCACGCTGAGCAAGTGTTTGGCGAGGGTCTCAGTGCGCCCTCCGAATGCTTCGAGATCCTTGAGGACCTCGGGCTCGAGTTCGAGGTCGAAGATCTCCTCCGGCCACTCGAGATCGTTGGAAGTGTCCCGCTCGGGACGATCATCGAATCCGCGCGGAGAGCGGTCGCTGCGGGCTCTGTCGTCCCGGCCCCGGTAGGAGCTCTGCTCACGGCCTGCCCGATCCGGCCTGCCGCCACCACGGGGTGTGCCGTTTCGGTCGCGGCTGGGGCGGCTATCGCCGCGGGGTTTGCCGCGGGGTTTGCCGCCGGACTGGCCACGACCACG
>ERZ795053.3476-NODE-3476-length-17893-cov-6.823915_pt1 | contig 17893 bp, 19 predicted proteins | sample MGYA00375137_ERZ795053 | MGnify/ENA primary metagenome ERZ795053 (study PRJEB30182, sample SAMN05720284) | activated sludge metagenome | isolation source: Anaerobic digester | place: Hong Kong | collected 2014-12-17 ...
GGGGACGACATGACCAGCATCAGGCCGCGCCGGCGGCCGGGTATCAGACGGTCGAGCGCGATCATGCATGCAATCCTGGAGAAGGCCGGCTGGAGAAGCGCTATGGTGTGGGATCCGCGACATGTGCTGATCACCGGTGCAAGTAGCGGCATTGGCGCGGCACTGGCAAGACGGCTGGCGGCACCGGGGCGGCGGCTCACCCTCCTCGGCCGCGATGCGCCGCGCCTCGCGGCGGTCGCCGCCGACTGCGCCGGCGAGGTCGCGACCGCGTGCGTCGAGGTCCAGGACGCCCCGGCCATGGCCGGGGCCATCGAGCGCGCCTGCGCGGCAGCGCCCATCGACCTCCTGATCGCCAATGCCGGCATTTCCGGCGGCGATCCCTCGACCCTCGTGGCGGTCAACGTCCAGGGCGTCGTCAACACGGTCGAGCCGGCCCTGGCGCCCATGCGCGCCAGGGGTGCCGGCCAGATTGCGCTCATGAGCTCGCTCGCCGGCTTCCGCGGCCTCCCGAACGCGCCCGCCTACTGCGCCAGCAAGGCCGCCGTCCGCCTCTATGGCGAGGGCCTGCGCGGCCGGCTCGCCAGGGACGGCATCGGCGTCAGCGTCATCTGCCCGGGCTTCGTCAGGACCCCGCTCACGGCGGCCAACCCCTTCCCGATGCCGTTCCTGATGGAGCCGGCGACCGCCGCCGCCCGGATCGTCCGGGGCCTCGCCCGCAACCGGGCACGGATCGCCTTCCCGCGCCGCCTCTATGCCCTGGCCGTGCTCACCAGCCTGTTGCCGGCAGCCGTGGTCGATGGTCTCTTCACCCGGTTCGCGGCCAAGGAGTGACCGCCATGCAAAGGGCGCCGACGCCCCGCGAGAACGCGGCGGCCTTCGTGGCGACCGCCGAGCTGCGCGCCGCCCTCGAGCGGGCGGCAATGGCCGTGACGCTGGCCCCCGGCGACAGCCTCTTCCTGCAGGGCGACGACGCCGACGCCCTCTATCTGCTCGACCAGGGCGAGATCGCGATCAGCGTGCTGGCGCCGAGCGGCCGCAAGCTCGGGCTCGAGATCATCACCGAGGGCGAGATCTTCGGCGAGATCGGGCTCTTCACCGGCCGGCGGACCGCCAGCGCCACGGCGCTGGGTGTCGTCCGGCTGCGCCAGGTGCGCCGGCCCGATCTCCTGGCGCTGATCCGCCCGGAGCCGGATCTGGCGCTGGAGCTGATCGAGCTGCTCTGCGCCCGGCTGCGGGTCATGAGCGAGCGGCACGAGGATCGCGCCTTCCTGCCGCTCTCGACCCGCCTCGCCCGGCTGCTGCTGCGGCTCCAGCTCAAGATCGGCAAGGCGGACGGCAGCCTGCCGGTGTCGCAGGCCGAGCTGGCCGACTTCACCGGCGCGACGCGGGAAGGCGTCGCCAAGACCCTGGCGATCTGGCGCGGCCAGGGGTGGATAAGGCCCGGGCGCGGCACGCTCCGCATCCTCGACCGGGCGGCGCTGGAAGCCGTGGCGGCAAGCCCGGACGACTAATTCTGCCCCACCGTGTGAACCCGTTCACAGAGCCGCCGGCCGAGCCGGGGCATGGTCACCGTGCCGGCCGGGTCGATCACCCGGGGCCACCCGGCCCGTTGGCTGGACCCTACCAACCGTGGAGGAAGACGATCATGCTCAACCGCCGTCGGTTCGCCCTGCATTTTGCCATGACTGCCGCCCTGGGCCTGACCCCTCTGGCAGCGGCGCCGCTCGCCCGGGCCGAGGAGTCGACCATCCTCCCCGACACGTATCGCGGGTCGCCCCGCAGACGCGGTGGTCGCGGACGGCCCCGCCGCAGCACCGCGGCCGCTGCCGGAACGGCGACGCCCGGGCCGCGGGCCAAGTCCCGCGAGCAGCTGGAGCTTCGGCCCGGCACGGCCCTCACCGCGACCGAGTAGGCCGGCCCGGCGGGGCGGGCGAGCGGCTGCCCTTCAGCCGCCGTCCCGCACGCGCCGCCACTTGGCGACGTTGCGGTTGTGCTCGGCCAGGCTCTTGGCGAAGGCATGGCCGCCGGTGCCGTCGGCGACGAAATAGAGATAGTCGGTCTCGGCCGGGTTCACTGCGGCCGCGAGGGCACCGCGCCCGGGATTGGCGATCGGCCCCGGCGGCAGCCCGGCATGGACATAGGTGTTGTAGGGGTCGTCGACCTCGAGGTCGCGGCGCAGGAGCTGCCGGCCGAGGGGGCCCTCGCCCCTGGTCAGCGCGTAGATCACGGTCGGGTCGGTCTGCAGCAGCATGCCGCGGCGCAGGCGGTTGACGAAGACGCCGGCGACGAGCCCGTACTCGTCCGGCACCGCCGTCTCCTTCTCGATGATCGAGGCGAGGATCAGCGCCTCTTCGGGCGTCTCGATGGGCAGGTCGGCCTGCCGCCCGGCCCAGAGCTCGGCGAGGAGGCGGCTCATGTCGACCTGCATCTGCTCGACGATGGCGATGCGCGTGGTGCCGCGCGGGAAGTGATAGGTCTCGGGCAGCAGCGTGCCCTCGCCCGGCGGCTCCTCGGGCATGGGCCCGGTGAGGACCGGGTCGGCCGCGACCACCGCCAGCGCCTCGCTGGTGGTCAGCCCCTCCGGCACGGTCAGCGCATGCAGGATGACCTGCCCGCTCTCCAGGAGATCGAGCAGCTCCCGGGGACTGACCGCCGCCGGCACCCGGTACTCGCCGGCCCTGAGCTTGCGGTCGCGACCGGTCAGCCGGGCGGCGAGGCGAAAGACCCTGGCATCGTCGATCACCCCGGCGTCCTCGAGCCGCCTGGCGATGGCGGCGAGGCCGCTGCCGCGCTCGAGCTCGATCACCTGCTCCTGGGCGAGCGGGCCGGGCGTCTCCATGTAGCGGCCGAGCAGCCACCAGCCGGCGCCCGCCGCGAGCACGGCGAGCAGCAGGAGGCCGAGGGCGGCGGCAGCGAGGCGGCGCAGCCAGGTCACGGGCGGCGGCTGCTCAGATCGTGTCGGGGTGGGCGAAGACCAGGGTCGCGTTGGTGCCGCCGAAGCCGAAGGAGTTGGAGAGGGCGGCCCGCACCTTCATCTCCTTGGCGGCGTGCGGCACGAGGTCGATGCCTTGGCAGTCGTCCGACGGGTTGTCGAGATTGAGCGTCGGCGGCACCACCCCGTCGCGCATGGCGAGGATCGAGAAGATCGCCTCGGCGCTGCCGGCGGCCCCCAGCAGATGGCCGATCGCCGACTTGGTCGACGACATCTTCACGTTGGCCGCGGCCGGGCCGAAGAGGCGCTTGACGGCGCCGAACTCGAGCTCGTCGCCGAGCGGCGTCGAGGTGCCGTGCGCGTTGACGTAGTCGATGTCGGAGGGCTCCAGCCCGGCCCGGCGAAGCGCATTGCGCATCGAGCGGAAGGCGCCGGCATGCTCGGGTGCCGGGGCGGTGACGTGGTGGGCGTCGCCGGAGACGCCGTAGCCCTTGAGCTCGGCGTAGATCCGAGCCCCGCGCCGCTTCGCGTGCTCGAGCTCCTCGAGCACGACGACGCCGGCCCCCTCGCCCATGACGAAGCCGTCCCGGTCCCGATCCCATGGCCGGGACGCGCGCTCGGGCGTGTCGTTGAAGCCGGTCGAGAGGGCGCGGGCGGCGCAGAACCCGGCGATGCCGAGCCGGCAGATCGCGGCCTCCGCCCCGCCGGCGACCATCACATCCGCGTCGTCGAGGGCGATGAAGCGGGCGGCATCGCCGATCGCGTGCGCTCCGGTCGAGCAGGCGGTGACCGCCGAGTGGTTCGGCCCCTTGAGCCCGTGGCGGATCGAGACCTGGCCGCTGACCAGGTTGATGAGCGATGCCGGGATGAAGAAGGGGCTGACCCGCCGGGGGCCGCTCTTCTCCAGGATCAGCGTCGTCTCGGCGATGGTCTGCAGCCCGCCGATGCCGGAGCCGATCTGCACCCCGGCCCGCTCCTGCTGCTCCTCGGTCTCGGGCCGGTAGCCGCAATCCGCCATCGCCTGGGCGGCGGCGGCGATGCCGAAGACGATGAACGGGTCGTTCTTGCGGAGGTCCTTGGCCTCGACATAGTCGGTGGCGTTGAAGAGGCCGGGCCCCTCGCCACGCGGCACATGGCCCGCCACCTTCGATGGCAGGTCATCGATCTCGAAGCCGGTGGTCCGGCCGATGCCCGACTTGCCGGCCACCAGATTGGCCCATGAGGTCGCGACATCGCCGCCGAGCGGCGAGACGAGCCCGATACCGGTGACGACGACACGACGCATCAGCTCAGCTCCACAACTGCCGGCCGCTGGCCGGCCGGAGCCGGAGCCTCGGGCCGGACCTGCCGCCCGACATTCAGGATGCGTTGGCCTCGATGTAGTTGATCGCGTCCTGGACGGTGGCGATCTTCTCGGCCGCATCGTCCGGGATCTCGCAGCCGAACTCCTCCTCGAAGGCCATGACCAGCTCGACCGTGTCGAGGCTGTCGGCGCCGAGATCGTCGACGAAGCTCGCCGTGTCGGTGACCTTCGCCTCCTCGACACCGAGGTGCTCGATGACGATCTTCTTCACGCGTTCCGCGATGTCGCTCATGTGTGTCCTGCTCCGCATGGCCGGGCCCTGGGCCGTCGGCGTCGCCGAGGTGCCGGGCACCCTCGGACGTTCTGGTTTCACCACCGGTGGTTGGCGCTTCTGCCGGTTTTGGCTCCAGCTGGCAACCGCGCCCGCCCTTTAGCCGACCGGTGCAGCCCTGACTAGGCGAAGCACGGCCGCCCGGTCAATCACCCTGCCGGCGTTGCCGGTTCGACGCGGTGCCCCGCTCAGGGCATCGCCATCCCGCCATTGACGTGCAGGGTCTGCCCCGTGACGTAGGCCGCCTCGTCGCTGGCGAGATAGGCGACCGCGGCCGCGACATCCATGCCCTGGCCGAGCCGCGCCATCGGGATGCGGCCGAGCAGCAGCTCCTTCTGCCTCGCGTCGAGCCCGTCGGTCATCGCCGTCTCGATGAAGCCCGGGGCGACGCAGTTCACGGTGATGTTGCGGCTCGCCACCTCCTGCGCCAGGGCCTTGCTCATGCCGATCAGCCCGGCCTTGGCCGCGGCATAGTTGGTCTGGCCCGGGTTGCCGGTGACGCCGACCACCGAGGTGATGTTGACGATGCGCCCGTGGCGCCGCTTCATCATGCCCTTCAGCGCCGCCCGGGAAAGGCGAAAGGCGGCGCCGAGATTGGTGTCGATCACCGCCTGCCAGTCATCGTCCTTCATCCGCATGGCGAGCTGGTCGCGGGTGATGCCGGCATTGTTGACGAGGATGTCGGCCTCGGCCGCCGCCGCGCCGAGCGCCGCCAGGCCCGCCGGGTCGGCGAGATCGCCGACCAGCACCCCGGCCCGCTCGCCGAGCTCGGCCGCCAGCGCGGCGAGCGGCGCCTCGCGCCGGCCGGCGAGGACGACCTTCGCCCCCTGGGCGTGCAGCGCGCGGGCGATCGCCCCGCCGATGCCGCCCGAGGCGCCGGTCACCAGGGCCGTCCGGCCCGTCAGATCGAACATCGCAGCTCCTTCAGCTCGTCTGCAGCGCCTGGACGAGCCCGTCGAGGTCGTCCGGCCCCTGCACATTGAAGAGCGCCGCCGTCGGCACCGCCCGCCGGGCGAGGCCGGTCAGCACCTTGCCGGCGCCGAGCTCGGCGATCAGCTTCGTGTCGCCCGCGGCGAGTCGCTGCATGGTCTCGCGCCAGCGCACCCGCGCGGTCACCTGGCGGGTCAGGAGACCCGGCAGCAGCGCCGGGTCGCTCACCGGCTCGGCCGTGACATTGGCGATCACCGGCCTTGCCGGCGCCTTGAATGCAGTCTGCCCCAGCGCCTCGGCCAGCCGCTCGGCCGCCGGGCCCATCAGCCGGCAGTGGAAGGGGGCGGAGACCTGGAGCAGCATCGCCCGCTTCGCCCCCTTCTCCTTCGCCAGGGCGCAGGCCGCCTCGACCGCTGTCCGGTCGCCGGAGAGCACGGCCTGACCATCCGCATTGTCGTTGGCGAGCTCGCAGACCCCGCCGGTCGCGGCCTCGGCGGCGGCGGCCACCTCGAGCGCCGCATCGGGGGCGAGGCCCAAGACGGCCGCCATCGCCCCGTCCCCCGCGGGCACGGCCGCCTGCATCGCCTCGCCGCGGAGCCGGAGCAGCCGTGCTGCCGTGCCGACGTCGAGGGCACCCATGGCGGCCAGGGCCGAATACTCGCCGAGCGAATGCCCGGCCGCCTGGTCGACCATGTCGCCGAGCTTCCTTGCGGCCCGCGCCTCGAGCGCCCGCACCGCGGCGAGCGACGTCGCCATCAGCGCCGGCTGGGCGTTGCGGGTCAGTGTCAGCGCTTCCTCGGGGCCCTCGAAGATCAGCGTCGAGAGCTTCTCGGCCAAGGCCTCGTCGACCTCCTCGAACACCGCCCGGGCGGCCGGCTCGGCATCGAAGAGGGCCCGGCCCATGCCGACGGCCTGCGCCCCCTGTCCCGGAAATACCGCGATCCGCGTCATCATTGCCGACTTGTCGTTGTGAGCAGAAGAGTCCGCCGTCGGTGTCACGCAGGCGCCAGGCTGTCAAGGCAGGCGGACCGGGCACCCGGCGCGATCGCATCAGGCAGCTCTCGATCTGCCAGTGGGCGCGGGCGATCCTGGCGAGGCGGGTGGCGGTGAGCGAGCATGGCCAGGGGCGCCGGCACGGCCTCGATCCCGTTGCTCTTCGTCGACCTTTCTCCGGCCGGGGACCGGCCGCTGCCCGACGCTCCAGGCGCCGACCATGTGCAGGGCCGAGCGCTCGTTCCGCCTGTCGAAGCGGCGCCCGATCGTCTTGCCGGCGACGGCGATGATCCCTTCGGCGTCGATCTGCTCGCCGAATGCCGGCACGAAGCGCTGGCAGCACGTCTCGAAGCCGGGTGGATCGAGCATGCGGAACAGGCGCCGGAAGGTGCCATGGCTCGGAATACCGCCATCCAGCCGCGCGATCGGCAAAATCCCCAGAAGATCGTCCCCTTGCGCATTGCCGCGGCGGGGATGCGCCAGAGCCGCGAAACAGGTGCGAAACCGATCCATCGTCTCCATGTGCGGTTCCCCTGGGTGCGGTTCCCCTGGGTGCGGTTCCCCTGGGTGCGGTTCCCCTGGCTTTGACCGCGCCCGGCCGGGCGTGCTAATCGCCGTTCGGTATCGTCCCGCAATGACGGGCAGTCGGATCCACGAGGGAGGAACAAGATGAGCCTGCGCCTGCTGCTCGCCACGGCCGCGGTGGCCGGATTCGCCGCATCCGCTTCGGCCCAGACCGTGATCGAGGTCGGCTACGCCACCACCACCGATTCCCATTACGGCATGGGCATGACCCGCTTCGGCGAGGTTCTGGAGGATCTCTCCGGCGGCGAGATGACCCTGGTCCAGCACCCGGCAGCGGCGCTCGGCGGCGAGCGCGAGATGATCGAGGCGGTGCAGATCGGCACCCTCGACATGGTCATCACCTCGTCCGGGCCCCTGCCCAATTTCGTCCCCGAGACCCAGGTCCTCGACCTGCCCTTCCTCTTTCGCGACTACGACCACGCGCGGGGCGTGCTCGACGGCGAGATCGGCCAGGAGCTGCTCGCCAAGATCGACGAGGCGGGCTTCAAGGCGCTGGCCTGGACCGAGAACGGCTTTCGCCACATCACCAACTCGCGCCAGCCGGTGAAGACGCCGGCCGATCTCGCCGGGCTGAAGATCCGCACCATGGAGAACCCGATCCACCTCAAGGCGTTCGAGGCGCTGGGTGCCGCACCCACGCCGATGAGCTTCGCCGAGCTCTTCACCGCCCTGCAGCAGGGTGTGGTCGACGCCCAGGAGAATCCGATCGTCGTCATCTCGGTGAGCAACTTCGCCGAGGTGCAGGACTACCTCACGCTCTCCGGCCACCTCTACTCGCCGGCCATCATCCTCATGTCCGATGCGCTCTGGTCGGGCCTCTCCGAGGAAGAGCAGGGCTGGATCATGGAAGCCGCTGCGGCCTCGGTCGAGGTGACACGCGGCCGGGTCAGCGAGCTCGAGGAGAACGGTGTGCAGGGCCTGATCGACAAGGGCATGGAGGTCGTGACCGAGATCGACCGGCCGGCCTTCGAGGCGGCGGTGCAGCCGGCCTACACCGCCTACACCGACCAGTATGGCGACGAGCTGATCGAGCGCATCCGGGCGCAGTAGGCACCGGGGCCGGCCAGCATGGCATCGGCGCGGCCGCCGGCTGGCGGGACGCCCTGGCGGCGCCCCGCCTGGCTCCGCGCGATCCGGGCCGTCGAGCGCGGGCTGACCGAGGCGGCGCTCGCCCTCGCCATGGTGGGCGTGGCGCTGATGGCCAGCTTCACCTGCTACCAGGTCTTCATGCGCTTCGTCCTGGGCCAGCCCTCGACCTGGTCCGAGGTGCTGGTCCGCTCGATCATGATCTGGACGGTCTACCTCGCCGCCGCCGCCGCCTTTCGCGAGGGTGCCATGATCGCGGCCGAGGTCCTGGTGCGCGCCGTGCCGCGCCAGCTCGGCCGGGCTCTCCAGATCTTCGCGGGCGCGCTATCGCTGCTCTTCCTCGTCATCCTGGTCTGGACCGGGATCGACATGGTCATGCGCACCCAGAGCCAGACCCTGGCCGGGCTCGAGATCCCCATCTTCTGGATCTACCTGGCGCTGCCGGTCGGCGGCTGCCTCGCCGCGCTCGCGGTGGTGGTCCGCACCGGCGAGCTGCTGGAGCCCGGGGCCACCATCCACGAGGCGCATCTGGACACGATCGCATGATGCCGGCCGGGGGAAGCCGCCCGTGAACGCCGCCATCATGCTGACGCTGATTGTCCTGATCGCCCTCGGCGTGCCGGTGGCGATCAGCCTCGCCCTCGCCTCGATCATCGGCATCGAGGCCTTCACCCGCCTGCCCCTGATCCTGGTGGCGCAGCGCATGCTGACCGGGATCGACAGCTTTCCCCTGATGGCGGTGCCGCTCTTCATCCTCGCCGGCAACCTGATGGCGGCGGGCGGCATCTCGAGGCGCCTCGTCGACTTCGCCCGGGCCCTGGTCGGCGGCATCCAGGGCGGCCTCGCCGCGTCCTGCGTCGTCACCTGCATGATCTTCGCCGCCGTCTCCGGCTCGTCGGTGGCCACCACCTTCGCCATCGGCGCCATCCTGATCCCGGCCATGGTGCAGCACGGCTACCCGGCGCCCACCGCCGCCGCGGTCCAGGCGGCCAGCGCCGAGCTCGGCGTGCTGATCCCGCCCTCGATCCCGCTCATCCTCTATGGCGTCGCCACCGACACCTCGATCGGCCAGCTCTTCATCGCCGGCTTCGGCCCGGGCATCCTGGTGGCCGGCAGCCTGATCGGCTTCCTCCTCGTCTATTGCCGCGTCAAGGGCTACGGCAACGAGGACGGGGCCGAGCGCGAGGCCCTGGGCCCCGCCGCGGTCGGCGCCTCGGCGGCGCTGATCATGCCGGTCATCGTCGTCGGCGGCATCTATGCCGGCGTCTTCACGCCGACCGAGGCCTCGGGCATCGCCGTCTTCTATTCGCTGGTGGTCGGCGCCTTCGTCTATCGCGAGCTGACCTGGCCGAAGCTCAGGGACGTGCTCCGCGAGACCGCCATCGCCACCGCGGTCGTCATGCTGATCATCGCCGCCGCCTCGCTCTTCTCGTTCCTGCTCTCGCGCACCGGCCTGCCGGCCATGGCGACCACCTGGGTCGAGGCCACCTTCACCTCGCGCTTCACCTTCCTGCTCGCGGTCAACGCCTTCCTCTTCCTCGTCGGCATGTTCATCGAGACCGCCGCCGCCATTCTCGTCCTCGCCCCGATCCTCGTCCCCATCGCCATCGGCTTCGGCGTCGATCCCGTGCATTTCGGGCTGATCATGGTGATCAACCTCGCCATGGGCATGATCACCCCGCCGGTGGGCGTCAATCTCTTCGCCGCCTGCGCCGTCGCCCGCCTGCCGATCGAGCGCATCGTGCCGGCCCTGCTGCCGTTCTTCGCCGTCATCGTCGCCTGCGTGATGGCCGTGACCTACCTGCCCTGGATCTCGCTCGGCCTGCGCGACCTGCTGTACTGACGGGGCCGGCCTCTCCACCCAGGAGCTGGTGCCGGCGCGGTGAGCGACGCCGCCCGGGCCGCGCCGCGTGTCAGAGGAACGACTGCCCGTGCTCCAGCACGAGGTCGCACACCTGCTCGGTCACGGTCTCCTGGAGGCCGGCGCCGCCGAGGCTGAAGGTGTCGCCGCCGCCCGTGTCGAGCAGGCCGCCGAGGCCGGCCTCGTAGCCAGGGTCCTTTTCAGCCTCTTCGGTGCCGCCGAGCTTGCCGAGCAGCGACTGCTGCACCGACGCGGCGTCGCCGCCGCCGAGGTAGTTGTTCTTCACGCAATATTCGAGCACGCCCGCGACATTGGCCGGGCCGGCCTGATCGACCATCGGCAGGCCGAGCCCGCCGCCGCTCTTGCCGAGGAGGCCGGTCAGGTCGTTCAGCGACTGCGCCACCGCAGGCATGGAAGCGAGCTGCGCCAGCATGGCGGCGCTGACCGCGAAGCGGCCGATGCCCCGGCACCAGCCGTGCGTGCACGCGCGGCCGTCGTCGATGCTCTGCCTCAAGATCCCACTCCCGTTGTTCGTGTCGCATCGCCGGACAGCGAAGCGCTCATACCAGACATAGCATCGTGACGCCCCCTGGCCAGCGATTGCCCTCCCCGCCCGAGGCCGCCTGCCGCTCCCTTTTCCGGCTCAGGGCCGTGCGGGCGGCAGGTCAGACCCTGTGGACGTGGCCCGGTGCCCGGCGAGGAGCTGCTCGACGATCGCCAGGAGCTGGCTGTGGCTGAAGGGCTTGGTCAGGAGCGGTGCATCCCGGAAGGGCCGCGGCAGCGCCTCGCGGCCGTAGCCCGTGGCGAAGGCGAAGGGCACGCCCCGCTCGGTCAGCGCCGCCACGATGTCGTCGACCGGCTGGCCGTCCAGATTGGCGTCCACCAGCGCCGCCTCGCAGCCGGGCTCGGCGATCAGCGGAATGGCTCGCGCGGCGCTGGCGACGGGGCCCAGCACCGTGTAGCCCACCGCCCTGAGCTCCTCCTCGATGGCGAGCGCCACCAGCGGCTCGTCCTCGACCACGAGCACGCGCCCCTTGCGGGCAGCAGCCACCGGGCACTCCGGCCGCGGGGCTGGCGGCGGCGACAGGGCCGACGACAGCCGGGCATCGGCCAGGTTGTCGAACGTCTCGGCCAGCGGCAGACGAATGGCGCAGGCGAGGCCGTCGCCGGCGTAGCTGACCCTGGCCTCGCCCCGGTTGGCCTCGAGGCTGCGCTCGATCAGCGTCGAGCCGAAGCCCTTCCTCCCCGGCACCTCCAGCCCCGGCACGCCGCTCTCCCGCCAGGTGAGATGCAGCTCGCGGCCTGCCGCCACGGCGACCTCCCAGGTGATCGACAGCCGGCCTCCGGGCACGGCCAGCGCACCATGCTTGCGCGCGTTGGTGGCGAGCTCGTGCAGCACCAGCGCGAGCTGCACCGCCACCCGGGCATCGAGCACCACCCGGGGCCCCGAGGTGACGATGCGGGCGCCATCGCCACTGCCGAGCAGCACCTGCTCGCGGACGAGATCGCCGAGCGTGGCGCCCCGCATCCCGCCCTGCACCAGAAGGTCGTGGGCCCGGGCGAGCGCCTGGACCCGCCCGTTGAAGGCGGCGACGAAAGCTTCGGGGCTGGTGGTGCTGCGCATCGATTGGCTGGCGATCGCCTGGATGGTCGCCAGCGTGTTCTTGACCCGATGGTTGAGCTCGCTGAAGAGCAGGGCGCGCATCTCCTCGCTGCGCTTGCGCTCGGTGACGTCGCGGGCGACCTTCGAGGCACCGACGATGCTGCCGCTGCTGTCGCGGATCGGGGAGATGGTGAGCGAGATGTGGACCTGGCGGCCGTCCTTCGCCACCCGCACCGTATCGAAATGGTCGATCCGCTCGCCGGCCCGGAGCCGCGCCAGGATCTCGTCCTCCTCCTGCTGCAGATCCGCCGGGATGATCCGCTTGATCGACCGGCCGATCATCTCCTCCTGGGTGTAGCCGAAGATCCGCACGGCGCCCGCGTTCCATGACGTGACGATGCCGTCGAGGGTCTTGCTGACGATGGCATCGTCGGAGGAGGCGACGATCGCCGCCAGGTGCAGCGCCGCGATCTCGGACTGCCGGGTGTCGCCACTGTCGGCCAGCAGCATGACCGCCCCCGTCAGCTTGCCCGAGCCGTCGCGCAGCGGGCCGGCATGGGCCGCGAGCGCCTGCCGGGCGCCATCCTCGCGAACGAGGATCACCGCCCTGCCCGACCAGGCCTGCCCATCGCGGAGCACCACCGCGAGCGGCGTCTCCTCCGGGCGCATGGCCCGGCCGTCCGGCCAGAGAAGATGCCAGGAGCCGTCGTCTATCCGGCTGCCGAGGGCCGGCCGCTCGCCCCAGAGGGTGACCGCCGCTTCGTTCCTGAACGTGACGCGCCCCTGCGCATCGGTGGCATACACCGCCACCGGCAGGGCCTCGAGCAGATCCGTGCCCAGGGTCATGTGCTCGCCATCCGTCCCATCGCCTTCAACCGCTCGAACGACACCGGGTTCCCCCATTCTCTACAGCAAAGGGCAGCCGGTCAGCAGGGGCGAATGCAGAAGGGGGCCGTCCCGCCCTGCTTGACACATGCCATGGCACCATTAAGTTAGTAATCACTCACTTAGCAACTGAACGCCCATGCTGATCCGCAAGCCCGCCGCCACCCGCAAGGCCGAGATCGTCGAGGCGGCCCTTCGCCTCGCCGACGAGCTCGGCCCCGACCGTCTGACGACGGAGGCCATAGCCGGTGCGGTGGGTCTGACGCAGCCCGCCATTTTTCGCCATTTTCCCACCAAGCAGGATCTGTGGGAAGCGGTCGGGGCACGCATCGGCGAGCTGATGGAAGAACGCTGGGCTGCCGTTCCGGCCGACGAAGGCCGGGCGACCGACCGGGTCCGCGCCCTCGTCGCGACGCAACTGGGGCTGATCCAGGCCACGCCGGCCATCCCGGCCATCCTCTTCTCGCGCGAGCTGCACGTGGAGAACCAGGGCCTGCGCCGAGCCTTCCTCGAGCTGATGAGCCGCTTCCACCGGCTGATCGCCGGGCTCCTGGCCCAGGCACGCGACGACGGCGAGCTCTGCCCCGAGCTCGACCCCGACGATCTGGCCGCCCTCGTCATCGGCCTGCCGCCGGGTCTGGCGGTCAGATGGTCGCTCAGCGACCGGGGATTCGACCTGGGCGAGGAAGGCAGGCGGCTGCTGGAGCTGCAGCTTCGCGGCTTCACCAGCGAAGCGACGAGGAGATCGTCTTGAGCAGCCGCCTCGTCCGCCTGCTTCTGGCCCTCCTGGCTCTCGGCGCCACCGCATTGGCGATCTTCCTCTTCGTCTTCATGCGCCCGTTGCCGGTGGAGGTCGCTCGACCCGCGAGCCAGGTGCCGATCGAGGTCTTCGGGCTCGGCACGGTCGAGGCGCGCATTCTCTCGGAGATCGGCTTCGAGGTCGGCGCCGCCCTCGTCGAGCTGAATGCCGATCACGGCGACCGGGTGCGGCAGGGCGACATCCTGGCACGGCTGCATGGCGCCGAGCAGGAGGCCCGGGTCGCCAGGGCCCGGGCGGGTGTGGTCAATGCCGAGGCGGCGGTGCAAAGGATGGACGCCGCGGTCGGCCGGGCCGAGGCGGTGCTGGCCCAGCGGGCGCAGACCAACCGGCGTCGCCGGGAGCTCGTCGCCCGCCAGGCGATCTCGATCGAGACCGCCGAGGAAGCGGAGATGGAGGAAGCGGTCGCCAGGGCCGAGCTGGCCGTGGCGTCGAGCGACGTCGATGTGGCCGAGGCGGCGCTCGATGACGCCCGGGCGCAGCTTCAGATGGAGCAGGTGCTGCTCGAGCATCACGTCCTGAAAGCGCCCTATGACGCGATCGTCGTGGCGCGCCATCGCGAGCTCGGCTACGTCCTCGACCCCGGCGAGCCGCTCTTCACCCTGGTCGCCCCGGAGACCGTCTGGACGCTGGCCTATGTCGACGAGGCGCGGGCCGGCGGTCTCCGCGTCGGCCAGCCGGCCCTCGTGCATCTCCGCTCCCGGCCCCATGAGATGCTGCAGGGCCATGTCACGCGGATCGACATCGAGAGCGATCGGGTGAGCGAGGAGCGCCGGGTCTATGTCGCCTGCGACCAGTGCCCCGAGAGCTTCCATCTCGGCGAGCAGGCCGAGGTCTTCATCACCACGACCGTGCTCGAGTCGGCGCTCCTCGTGCCCGAGATCGCGGTCGAGCACTTCGACGGCACGCGCGGCACGGTCTGGACCGTCGAGGACGGCGTGCTGCACCGGCGCGCGGTCACCTTCGGCGAGCGGACGCTGGATTCCCGCCTCGCCGTCAGCGACGGCCTGCCCGCCGGCGCCGAGGTCGTCAGCACCTTGCGCCCGGGCCTGCGCGAAGGCCGCCGGGCCAGGGTGACGGAGGCCGGGGCACCATGAACCTCGCCTACCGCGACGTCCGCCACAATCTCGGTCGCTTCCTCCTGACCTGCTTCGGGCTCAGCCTGCTGCTCGGCGTCGTCCTTTCGATGATCGGCATCTACCGGGGCCTGGTCGAGGATGCGCTGACGCTGGTCCGCACGCCAGCCGTCGACGTCTGGGTGGTGGAATCCGGCACGCGCGGGCCGTTCGCCGAGGCCTCGCGCATTCCTGGCGACACGCGGGAAGCCATCGCCCGCCTCACCGGGGTAACCGAGGCGGGCAGCGTGACCTACCAGTCCGTCGAGACGCTGCTCATGGGCACCAAGCTCCGGCTCTACGTCGTCGGCTACGAGCCGGGCCGGCCGGGTGGCCCCGACCGGATCACCGCCGGCCGCCCCATCGGCCGCAGCCACTACGAGATGGTGGCCGACCGGCGATCGGGCCTCGCCCTCGGCGACCGCCTGCCCCTCGGCCGCAACACCTTCACCGTGGTCGGCCTGACCGACGGACAGGTCTCGTCCGGCGGCGATCCCGTCGTCTACCTGACGCTCCTGGATTCCCAGAAGCTGCAGTTCGAGCTGGCCCCGCCCGCGGCGCGGCGGGAGCTCGCCCGGGGCGGCGGCCAGGGTGGCACGGACACGATCAACGCCGTCGTCGCCCGGCTCTCGCCGAATGCGTCGCCCGAGAACGCGGCGAATGCCACCAGACGCTGGAAGCATCTGTCGGCGATGACCCAGGACGGGCAGGAGACGATCCTCACCCGCTCGGTGGTCGAGCGGGCGCGCAAGCAGATCGGGCTCTTCACCACCCTCCTCTTGATCGTCTCCGCCGTGATCATCGCGCTCATCCTCTACACCATGACCATGGACAAGATCCGCGAGATCGCCACGCTCAAGCTCATCGGCGCTGCGGACCGCACGATCATCGGCCTGATCCTGCAGCAGGCGCTGGCCATGGGCGCCATCGGCTTCGGCTTCGGCGCCCTGCTGATCACGACGGTCAAGGACTATTTCCCGCGTCGCGTCGTGCTGCAGCCGGAGGACGGCCTGGCGCTCGGGGCCGCCGTGCTCGTCCTCTGCGTGCTCTCGAGCGCCCTCGGCGTGCGGCTGGCGCTCCGGGTCGATCCCGCGAATGCCCTGGGCGGCTGACGATGCAGGCAGCCGCCGGCAACCGCCCGCTCGTCCGGGTGGCGCATGTCTCCAAGCATTTCGGCGCCGGCGAGACGCGCGTCGACGCGCTCCGGGACGTCAGCCTCGAGGTCCAACCGGGCCAGGTGGTGGCGCTGCTCGGCCCGAGCGGCTCGGGCAAGACCACGCTGCTCAACGTGATCGGCTGCATCACCGAGCCGAGCAGCGGCCGCCTCGAGCTGGACGGCGAGGCCGTCTATGACGGACGCTGGCTCAGGGGCGATCTGCGCAAGCTGCGGCTGGAGAAGATCGGCTTCATCTTCCAGTTCCACAATCTGCTGCCTTTCCTCAGCAGCACCGACAACGTGGCGGTGGTGCTCAGCCTCGCCGGGCTGGGCACCGCCGCGGCGCGGCGGCGGGCCGTCGAGCTTCTGGACTATCTCGAGGTCGGCCACCGCCGGGACGCCATGCCCGCCAAGCTCTCCGGCGGCGAGGCGCAGCGCGTCGCCATCGCCCGCGCCCTCGCCAACCGGCCGCGCATCATCCTCGCCGACGAGCCGACCGCGGCGCTCGATTCCGAGCGGGCCAGGATCGTCATGGACCTCCTGCGCAAGCTCGCCACCGAGCAGCAGGCGGCGATCCTGGCGGTGACCCACGACGAGAAGATCTTCGACCGCTTCGACCACATCTTTCACCTGCGCGACGGGCGCCTGGACAATCAGGAGCCATGAGCGGGGCCCGGTCGCGGCATGGCGACCGACAGCCGAAGACCCGACCGACCGTCGCTCAGTTTTTATTTATACCATTTCCAAACAACTTGCTTTCGGAAGTACTCCGAAGTTTTGTACTTGACCTGTCTTATGATTGTCTGCTCTGGACGTCAATGGCCGGGATCGTCAGGCAAAGGCCGCCGGCACAAGGCCGCTCGATGGGCCGCGGGCCGGACAACATCACGCAAGGAGACACTGCCCATGCGCCCCTGTGTATTCATCCACACCAACCACAAGCAATATGTCGGGGCGCTGGTCTCGGCCTACTCGTTCCGGCGCTTCGCCAAGGATCCCGACGCGTTCGACGTGCAGATCATCCACACCAAGGATTTCCCGTTCCTGCGCGAGCACGAGGGCGAGGCGTATCTGCGTGACGGCGTCAAGCGCCACTGGCGCTACGACGACCTGCAGTCGTTCACCACCCTGCGCTTCATGCCGCCCGAGCGCATGGGCTACGAGGGCCGCTCGGTCGTGGTCGATCCGGACGTCTTCGCCGTCGGCGATGTCGGCGAGCTCCTCGCCCGCGACATGGGTGGCAAGGCGATCATCGCCCGAACACGCCCGGGCCCGCGCACGCTCACCGATGGCGGCCGCTACAACAGCAGCGTGATGCTGCTCGACAACGCCAAGCTGCGGCACTGGCGGGTCGAGGAGCAGTTCGAGGCGATGTTCGAGATGCAGCGCGACTATCGCCGCTGGATCACGCTCGGCTACGAGGACAGCGCCACGATCGGCGAGCTGGAGCGCGAGTGGAACGACCTCGACCACCTCGATACCAGGACGAGGATGATCCACAACACCCATCGCAAGACCCAGCCCTGGAAGAGCGGCCTGCCGGTCGACTTCATCCCGGCCGAGCGGTTCCGCCCGTTCCCGCCGATCGCCTGGGCGCTCCGTCTGCGGCGCAAGCTGTTCGGTGACTACGGGCTGCTCGGCACCTACAAGCCGCATCCCGACAGGAACCAGGAGAAGCTCTTCTTCGGCCTCCTGAAGGAGTGCCTGGCCAACGGCCTCGTCACCGAGGAGCTGGTGCGCGAGGAGATGCGCCAGAACCATGTCCGCAAGGACGCGCTCGACGTGATCGCGGCGGCCCCGCCCCTGTCGTCGCTGCCCCTGTCGGCGCTGCCGCGCGCCGCCTGAGCCGGCGGCACCGGCTGGTCGCCCGCGTCACACGGCGCAGGCGGTCACCGGTGCCGCGTCGCCCTTCGGCGTCAGTCGTAGTTGCCGAGCAGGATGCCGATCAGCTCGCGGCCGGCGCCGCCCGCCAGGTTGCCATTGCCGAGCAGGATGCCGAGATTCTCCCGGCCGCTGCCGCCACCCTCGTTGCCGTTGCCGACGAGGACACCGATGTTCTCCCGGCCGCTGCCGTTGCCGGCGTTGCCGTTGCCGACCACGATGCCGACATTCTCCCGGCCGCTGGCGTCGCCGGCATTGCCGTTGGCGACCAGCACGCCGATGCTCTCGCGGCCGCTGAAGTCGCCGGAATTGTCGTTGCCCACGAGGATGCCGACATTGTCCCGGCCGCTGTTCTCGCCGGCATTGCCGTTGCCGCTCATGATCCCGACATTGCCCGTGCCGGCGCCGTCACCGG
>ERZ795053.3483-NODE-3483-length-17880-cov-4.965273_pt1 | contig 17880 bp, 14 predicted proteins | sample MGYA00375137_ERZ795053 | MGnify/ENA primary metagenome ERZ795053 (study PRJEB30182, sample SAMN05720284) | activated sludge metagenome | isolation source: Anaerobic digester | place: Hong Kong | collected 2014-12-17 ...
CCATGCGGTCCATAACCAACAAACCATCCGTGCTGAGTATATTTTGAATCGCGCACCGATCTGGTTTGGGCGGTTCCGGTTTTACCCGCGAAAGGTACCGGCAAATAAGCAAGCCGACGAGAAGTACCACTTTTCACGGAAAGTCTCATTCCAGTTTTTATAACATTCAAAGTAGAGGGAGACAACGGAATCTCTCTAATCTTTTCGGGCTCGATCGATTTTAATACCTGATTATTATCTGGTGAACGAATTTCTTTGACAACGTGAGGCTTGTAGATAATTCCATTGTTTACAATCGCACATACAAGATTTGCCATACTGATAGGAGTAACGGCTAAAAACCCCTGACCAATAGATAGGTTTACAGTATCACCGTCATACCATCCCTCACCGAAAGCCTTTCGCTTCCATTTCTGAGACGGCACAAAACCGGAAACCTCACCGGGAAGGTCAATACCACTTCGTTCACTAAGACCAAAATGATTAGCATAGTTCATAATGGTTGTTGGGCCTATCTTGTGACCCATCGTATAAAAATATACAGAAGCTGATTTTCCAATGGCTTCATAAAGGTTTATATTGCCAAAAACAGCATAATCATAGATAACAGTATCCCTAAGACCCTTTAATACAAAATATCCCGGACAGTTTACAATTCTCTCTGCCTCCCATTTCTCCTCTTCAAGAGCAGCAATGGCTGTCACAAGTTTAAAAGTTGACGCCGGTGGATATTTTGACTGAATAACGCGGTTTAAAAATGGACGTTCTTTATCATTATATAATTTTCTGATAATATCGCTATTATCACGAGATATTATCGCATTAGGATCATAACCAGGCCGACTGACCAGAGCAACAATTTCACCTGTCGCGGGTTTTATAACAACACAAGAACCAACAAACCCTTCGAAGGCTTCGTATGCAGCTTTTTGTATTTCTAGATCCATAGTCAAAACAAGATTATTACCAGATACAGGTTGAAAACCTATCTCTTCGCCCTCTGTACGGTTTTTTACATCAACTATACGTTTGACGCTTCCATCAACACCACGCAATTCTCTATCGTACTGTCGTTCAACACCCGATTTACCTAGTTTCTGGTAATACTGATAACCTTGATCACGTAATTCCAGAAATTCTTTTTTTGAAATACTTCCAATATAACCAACAATATGCGAAAACATGGAGCCATAATTATAAACCCGAACCGGAGCAACTTCCCAGTCTATGTTTCTATATATCTGTTTGTGAGAAGCAATCTTTACAATTTTTTCGAAAGAGACATCTTCCAAAACGAGGACTCGCTGCCACGGGTTAGAGGCATTATAATCTTTCATCACAGCGTTGACATCGACATCCACTATTTCCGATAATTTTTCTAGAGCCTGTTGCATCTCTTTCTTCGAGTTGAATTTAGCTGGTACTGTAGAGATGTTGAAAGAAGGCCGGTTTGATACGATTACCCTATTATTGGTATTGGTCGTAGAGAATGTGCGATCGAAAATCTCTCCACGCGATGCAACAATAGGAACAAAACTTTCCATATTGGTTCTGGCTTTTAGCTCGTAATCGGCACCCTGCACAAGCTGAAGATTAATAAACTGAAAAACAATAACAACCAGAGTGAACAAAACAACCGCATAGCAGAAGAGTACACGGATACGAAATGCCTCCACCATCTTGGTTCGAAAAGAGCTATGAGTCATTAGTAACTTCCCTCCCGACCAAGTTCATTCTCGTAAATCTTGTCAAAAACAAGGAAAAGAGGAATGGCCAAAAGCGCGTTATAGAAAGACTCGGGAAGAATAATATAAGCTATATCTGAAACCGAAGCCTCATGAAATATCATACAAAGAAGCAGAGTAATTACACCTTTTAGTACAGAAGCGCCAAAAACAAGTGGGATTATTGTTAGAACATTGCTTTTCATAACCGCACGGCCAAAGAGGCCTATCGCGAATGCTACTATAACCTTAGGTAGAGTTAACAAACCCAAAGGCGAATTTGACATTGAATCATGAAAAAAGCCCGAAAAAAGAGCCGTTGCTTCACCATAAAATGATCCAAAAGAGTACGAGTAGTAGACAATGGCTATAAAAGTCATGTCGGGCTTAACGCCACCAATACGCAAGACATCAAACGATGAGTGACCCTGCATAATAAGGCTTACAATAAGAATTATTGCCGTAAAGATATAAGAAACATTCATTTTTAGTGCCTTTCAATTAATTCGATAAGATCCAGATCCGGTATTTTAAGTATAACAAAAACTTCTTCTACGTGATTATAATCGATAAGCGGTCTTACAAGCGCCTGCTTAAAAGCGCTAGAATCCATAGTAATTGAATCTTCAATAGTACCAACAAGTAGGCCTGGGGGAAAGATACCACCCTGTCCTGAGGTTATTACATGGTCACCTTTTTGTAAAAAAGCTGACTTATTAATATAATCAACAATGCAGAGACCAGAATTCAGAGAATAGCCCTCCATGAGCCCTGGATAACGGCTAGACTGTAGACGCACTCCAACCTTCATTGTCGGAGATATAAGCGGCTGAACCCTAGAAAGCGAACCCCGCACTTCAATGATTTTTCCGACTACAGCCTTTTTTTCCCCCGTAAATGCAACAACAGGCATGTTGGGACGAATTCCATCATCGGATCCCTTGTTAATAACTATGGTTCGAAACCAGTTATCGGGGTCTTTAGAAATGATCTGTGCCGGTATTGATTTATAAACAATCTTCTCATTAAAACCTAGTAAAAGACGTAACCGTTCGTTTTCTTTGCGAATCTCAGTGAGATCTTCCGTCGCCGCTTCATACTCCTGCAACTTGACATGTGCCTGGTTAAGCTCTTCGCGCAAATCGTCAAGCTCCGTAAAGCCGGCCCACATGACCTGAGCTCCTTTCTGAACAAAGTTGTAGCTTTTTTGAAACGGCATAAGAAACAGACTTCCAAGCCCTTCCAGAGACAGGGTAAATGTCGAAGATTGAACAGAAAGCGAAACCGTACAGAAGATAAAGGAGCTTATCAGAGTAACAATAGCCTTATGTCGTATAAAAAATTCCATAAACACACCAAATTAACTGATACAGAGAATTAACTAAAAAAAAGGTTTTTATCATTTTATGCTTAAGATAAAAACCCGGCGCATAACCGGCTTTTGCCAAAGAATCAGCAGCCGCCGGTTTTTATAATATTAACAAATTTTATTTCAAGTTAGATCGGTAAAGATTTTTGAGCTCTTCAAGAAACTTTCCGGCTCCAAGAACTACACAGGTTAGCGGATTTTCCGCTCTAATTACCGGAACACCGGTATCCTTGCTTATATACTTGTCAAGCCCCTTCAAAAGAGCGCCTCCACCTGTTAACACGATACCACGCTCAACGATATCAGCTGCCAGTTCCGGCGGAGTCCTTTCAAGCGCATGTTTTATACCATCGAGAATCTGATCAGCTGGCTCTTTTAAGGCTTTACGAATTTCTGATGAATCGATCTCGAGTGTACGTGGAAGTCCGGATATAGCATCACGTCCTTTAAGATCCATTGACTCAACCTTTTTATCCGGAAAAATATTACCCAAACGGAATTTAACCTCTTCAGCCATCCGCTCTCCAACAACAAGATTGTACTGATTTCTCATATATTTGATTATTGCTTCATCAAACTCATCACCAGCAATACGAACGGAATCAGCGATAACCATACCCCCAAGAGAAATAACGGCGATCTCGGTTGTTCCTCCACCAATATCGACTATCATATGGCCAGCTGGCTCGTGAATTGGAATATTTGCTCCAATAGCAGCCGCAAGAGCCTCTTCTATAAGAAATATTTCACGTGCTCCGGCCTGTTCGGCAGATTCACGAACGGCTCTTTTCTCTACCTCGGTAATCCCCGAAGGAACACCTATAACAACTCGCGGGCGAACCAAGGTTTTTCGCTTATGCACCTTGGTAATAAAATAGCGAATCATTTTTTCTACAGTTTCAAAATCTGCGATAACTCCGTCCTTCATAGGACGAATGGCAACAATATCACCTGGAGTACGTCCAAGCATTCTCTTGGCCTCATGGCCTACAGCAAGCACCTTGCCTGTACTGGTTTGCTGAGCAACAACAGACGGCTCGCTCAGCACAATACCCTGCCCTTTAACGTGAACAAGAGTATTTGCGGTACCCAGATCGATACCCATATCATTAGAAAACATACCATAAAATGAATTAAAAAGCATTTCACACCTCTTTAGAATCAATCACATCAGCTAACATGACAAAACCAGCTTACAAACTTCTTGTCTATCAAGATATCTTCATACATTATCATTTATCATAGTGATATTGTCGAATTACCCATAAAAATGAACCGATCAAGACAAGCTGCAAAAACCTTAATTTTTAAGTCTATTGTATTTGAGACCCAAAATCCTGACTTAGAAAACAGAAATACCAGGCTTTGCGTAACAGAAAAATCTCAGTGCTCTGTGAATCTATAAAAACCGACCGCCAAAAAGAACAGCCGAGCCTGACGCATGTAATTATTAAATGTTTTAAAAATCCTCACTCTGTTCCCAGCTCGAGGAAACCGGACAGTAAAATGATTATCATAGAAAACAAAAACCAGCAAACAAACGAACGCTCAGAAGTGATACTATTTTTTTATTCTGCTTTTTGTCAAGGTTTTTAAAAGAGGTCTACACTCTCTTTATCATCCCCCGAAACCACCCAGATACGCCTCTGCGGATTTCTTATCGCCAAGTTTCAAGTATATCTGCCCTATCAAATTCCGCGCCTTGGCGTCATCCGGTTTTACGAGCTGAAGCTTAAGAAGCTCCTCAAGGGCTTCGTTATAAAGTGATTGCTCATAGTATATCTCGCCCAGATTATAAAGGATATAGACCTCATGCTCTTTTGACGGCTGCTCGGAAAGAAGCTCCTTATACTCCACGATTGCGTCTGTATACTGACCTGCTTTTTTTAGCGCGCCGCTAAAAAACAATCTGTCAGAAAAAGATGCTATTTGTCCATGATTCCTTAAAAATGCAACACCTGCGTCCACATCTCCCTTAAGAACAAGCATAAGCCCGTAAAAACGGCGATCCTCAACGTCGGACAGTGAAGCGGGATCAGAAACCAGAGTAATATACGAAAAAATCTTCTCCATTTCAGAATATCCGGTGTAAAAATCCAATTTGGAAGCAAGCACCAGGATACTATCGGCAACCACCTGACGTTCATCAAGAGCTATCCCTTTTTTCAAAGCTTTCATCGATTCCAAAAGAAGATCCTTGGACTCTCGATCAAATACCGAACTGTTATCATTTAATATATAAGACGAAAATTTTATAGAAGATTCTGCCTCAGCAAGACTTGCCGTAGCATTCGCAAGAGTAAAAAACGCTTCCCTGGAAAGCGGGTTAGCTTCAGCGTAATCAAGACTTTTCTTATAAGACTCTCTCAATATCTCGATACGCCTCTGTTCATCTTCCACAAGCGATGCAGAGTTTATTCCAGACGAAATCTGATTTACTGTATATCTCCAGAAAAAGAGATACTCTTGATAACGATTCGTAAAATAGAAGATCACCCCAAAAAACAGTGCTACAAACAAAACCTTGAACAGCACACCAGGCCCTTTATTCTTTTTATATCGATAATACATCCAAAAAAACCCCAGCAATTCAATATTTTAGACAACACCAGCGGACGACAGATTTATTTAATACACCAAAAGTCTGCAACCCGGATAGACTTTCATTGATAAAGACAGAACAGCCCTATTTCAGAAATTGATTATATGCCGACAACAGCCTTTCAGAGAAGTCATCACAATCAGGAGCTATCAGCAAAAGCGGATACGCAATATTATCAGGGTAAATCAGCGCTCCGTTTTTGTCACCACGAATATCCTTTATGCGGTTAAAATCAAACCGATAGAGAGTCTTGTCAAAACGAAGACTCAGGGAATCAGAGCCCAGACTCAACGCTCCGGAGCCTTTTCTGCGAAGATTTGTAAAAACAGAAGGATCCGCCAAATCCCTGTTTAACGTAAAATTGATCGCACAGTCCGGATCTTCATACAAGACTGTTTCAATTTCGTTGGCCTTCACTGAACCCGGAGTAAGATACTGTTTATCAGACTCTTTACCTATATCGGCATTGGAAGAATACTCGACAGAATCATTTAATTCAGCCAGCCCCGGTTCCGAAGAGATTTGATATCCAGATTCCATGCCCCTATTGGCCATTTGAGCAGAATCTTCTACAGAGTAGACATACTCGTTTGTGCGAATAACACTTTTGCCGGATGTGTTTAAAGGGGATGATGACGACGGAGAAGCCCCACCTCTGTATTGCGAAGCCGTGAATTTACCATTTTTTTTATCAGATAACGCAACTTTTTCGGTTTGAGTAGATTTAACAAGAAAGATTATACCGGCCACAACACAAACAAGAGCTATGTAAATAACATACATTGCCATTCCTCCAGAAAATTTTCCACCCTGTTACAGCAAAACACAACTATAGAGCTTGTAAATATTACTGTTTTTCATTTATATAAAATTAATCAAAAACTATCAAGTGCGGTTCATTTTAGCACAACACGTTAACCAAAAGTCAATCAAGAATCGTGTTCTTTTCTTATCACCTGTAACAAGACGCCAACAATATCATCTGATACTAATTACACGGTTTCTTCTGTCAAGATATAATCCGGACAGAATGTTAGTGTTTCAAAAAGCCGACGGTTACAGATGATTCTTCTATTTCAGGGCGATAAACCATAATCGATAACAAGCTATTAGCATAATTCTTACAAAATACCTTAGCAAAATACTATTTGGCAAACGCTGAAAGCCGAAATCAAATGAAATTGTATTGACAGAGTAGTCTCAGAAAAAAAAATAAGGTTGCGCTAAGCGAGCACTTAAAATATTACCAAAAGAGTCACAAATTTAGATTATACTTGCGTAGTTCATGAGTACAAATAGCAACTATGTAATCAGTTTTTTCATACAAAATTGCGAAACGTTAAACATTAGAGATTATTATATGAATAACCAGCTAAAATTTCACGCGGCAACACTGCTTTCTGTTACACTATTGGCAGGGTTGACCTCTTTTTGCATAAACATGATTATCGGCAATATCATATTTGCGCCGCAAATTGATACAAAAAAAGCAGTTTCGCGAACAAGAATCGAGCAGTCTGTTACTCGATCACAATCTAGCCAATCCATACTTGAAAGCACTCTTTTTAAACTTGCCGAAATAAGCGACGCAGATGGCGAAGAGACCGCAGATTCACCGGCACCCGTCTCTGATTTGTCACTTCTTGGTACGATAACGGGGCCTGCTTCAATCGCTCGAGCCCTTATAAGCAAACGAGGCGAGAAAAACTCTGAAATATTCAGAATCGGACAGAATGTCTACGGTTACACCCTAACCTGGATCGAAACTACCAAGGTTTATCTTAAAAAAAATGATCAAAAGATGATACTGGACATGTATCCCCCGAAAAATGCTTTTAAGCCCGCTTCTTCAAGCAGTTCATCATCCGGTTCAAGCATGACAACGACACTAAGCCGTTCCGAACTCAAACAGAACTTAAAAGGTAGTATGGACACCATGCTAAAAGGTCTAGTTGTCTCTCCATACCGTAAAGATGGGCAGATAGTAGGTTACCGTCTAAAAAGAGTGAGTAGCCAAAATATGCTTTACAAATACGGCATGCGAAGCGGTGATATTTTACAGAAGATCAACGGACACCAGATTACGAGCACTCAAAAACTTTTCGAACTATGGCAGACCATACCTGAAGAGAGTAAAGTAATTATTGAAATTAATCGTCGTGGTAACGACGAAACGCTTGAATTTATAATAAATGATTAACCGGACAAACAGGACATTATGAAAATTAACAAAAAAGCATCGCTTATACTGATTATGATTTGCATCATGACACTCTCGCTTTTTATATCTTACGAGGGTAATCCCCCACGCCTTGGTATAAGAAACTTATATGCTCAACGTAAAGCTACTTTCGCGCTGAATATTAACGATCAGGATATAAACGAATTTCTAAAAATGATGAGCTCTCTGATCGGCAAAAACATAATAGCCGACAACAAGGTCCGGGGCAAAATCACTGTAATCTCTGCTAAAAGAATTCCGGTTTCAGAAGCCTACAATATTATGAAGTCAATTCTGCAACTTCAGGGCTTTGCGGTTATCGAGAGCGAAAATCTTATAAAAATTGTTACCATTGATGACGCGATATCTTCAAACACAACCCTTCTTGTTGACGAGGATCTTAACGTCTCTACTCGTGAAGGCGACACAATAACTTACATTTACAATGTCAAAGAGGGTGACGCCTATAAGATACGGAATATTCTTAACACTCTTAAATCTAGAACTACCAAGGTTCTATCTTATGAGGATCTTAACTATATATTGCTCTCGGGCATGGCCAGTGAAATTGAAGGACTAATCAAGGTTGCAGAGGCACTTGACAAAGCACCAGCATCTTCCGAGGAGGAGGGCGACGAGAGTATCAGCAAGGGAAATATTCACGTTGTTCATCTTCAATATGCCAACGCGAAAGAGCTTGCGGAGGTTCTTTCTAGAGTACCTTTTTCGGAAACCGCCAAAATAAACACCGAACCACGAACATCTCCGGAGCCGCCTTCCAAAACGGCAAGATCTTCAAGAGCAGCGGCTGCAGCTACAAGACAGACAGCTCCCTCTTCGCAGCAACCTAAGTTTTCAATTATTGCCAATAATGACACAAATTCATTGATTATAACTGCAACAACCGAGGAATTTCGACAGATAAAGGCCATTATATCACAGCTTGATATTGTACGAGAACAAGTTCTAATCGAAGCACTCGTGATAGAGGTATCGGCCGAAAACGGATGGGGTTTCGGTATCGACTGGATGCTTGGCGCCCCCGTTGGCCAGCGCGGATCCGACACTGGTGGGCTTATTGGCGGTTCTCAGATATTCAACTCTAACTCGGCGAACTTTACCGACAAGAAAATCGCGGGTAAGGATGTCGTGCTTCCCCTTAACCAGGGATTTCAGCTGGGCTTTTTGAGCGACAGGGCACAGCTGGGCTTTATGCTGCTTAACGCGCAGGCCACCGACAAGAACTTCAGCATACTTTCTACACCGCAAATAATGACAGTGGATAATCAGGAAGCAGAGATTAATGTCGGCGACCAGTTTCCCGTTCCCTCAAATAATATCGTGAACTCTGACGGTACTTCGAGCTTCAGCTACGACTATAAGGATGCCGGATTGAAACTGAAGATTACACCACATATTACCAAGGGTGGAAAGGTAACATTGCAGCTGTACCAGGAAGTAAATTCGGTCAAGTCGGCCGGTACAACTCTGAGCAACACATATATACCACCAGATATAAGCAAACGGGATATAAAGACAATAGTCTCGGTAGACGACGGCAAAACAGTTGTTGTCGGTGGACTTATAAATAACAACAAATCTGAATCCGAAACGAAAGTGCCTATCCTCGGAGACATACCGGTACTTGGATGGCTATTTAAGTATAAGGAAGTTAAATACACAAAGACCAATTTACTTGTGTTTATTACGCCTCATATTGTAACGGATGCGGACAAGCTGCATCGAATAACCCAAGAAAAGAAAGAAGAACAGAAACTGTTAAACAGATAAATGATAAGATCTAAGAAAAAAATTGGCGAAATACTGGTTGCCAACAGCCAGATTTCAGAACAGGAGCTAAAATCAGCTCTTGAGGTTCAGATCACACAGAATATACGCCTCGGAGAGATTCTGTTAAAAAGAGGCGTAATTACTGATGAAGCTCTATACAGTGCCCTTTCGGAACAGTACGGAATTCCCTATGATGCGAAACCAGAGTTTCATGATAAACAGGGAATTCTTGAAAAGGTTCCCATAGCAAATCTGAAGCGTAACAAAATAGCCCCCTATTATGTGAAGAAAAAACAGTTGAATGTTGCCACCTCGGATCCCCTAAACTTTCAACCAATTGATGATATGGCTACCCTCTTCCCTGAATATACTGTTTCTCCGGTAGTCTGTCGTCCTGAAGAGATCGAACGAATAATAATCAACCACTTTGGAGCACAATCAGACGAAAACACCTCCGAGATGTTTAACGAACTCAAGGATTCTGATTTCGATATGCTTGGCGGTGGTGCCTTTAGCGAAACAGAAGACATCCTCGATATGGCCAATGAGGCGCCAATAATACGTTTTGTTAACAAGGCGATCACCGAAGCTGTACAAGAACGAGCCAGTGATATACATATAGAGCCTTACGAGAAGACACTCATTGTCCGCTATCGCATTGACGGCATTCTGTACAAGATGCATGAACCTCCAAAAAAGCTGCAGAGTGCGATAATTTCGCGTATAAAAATAATGTCTAACCTTAACATCGCCGAAAATCGTCTTCCCCAGGATGGTCGAATTCAGCTTAAGATAGGCAAGAAGGATATTGATATCCGTGTTTCGATTTTCCCCACTCATTATGGTGAGCGTGTTGTAATGCGCCTTCTTAATAAATCTGATATGAGCTTTGACCTTGAGACAATCGGATTTTCCAGTGATATGTTGCAAAAATTCAAGAAAACACTCGATAAGCCTCATGGAGTAATCTTGGTAACCGGCCCGACAGGAAGTGGTAAATCCACAACGCTATATAGCGCATTAACCAGACTTAACAATATAGACGTTAACATTCTTACAGTAGAAGATCCAATAGAGTATCAGCTTCAAGGTGTAGGCCAAATGCAGGTGAACTCTAAAATCGGTTTAACCTTTGCATCAGGGCTTCGCTCCATACTGCGTCAAGATCCGGATATCATAATGGTGGGTGAGATTCGAGACATAGAAACTGCCGAAATTGCCATACAGTCGGCTCTTACAGGCCACAGAGTATTTTCGACCATACACACAAACGACGCTGCATCGGCCGTAACACGACTCGTAGATATGGGCATCGAGCCATTTCTGATATCATCATCAGTTAACGCTTTTCTTGCACAGCGTCTTATCAGACGTATATGCCCCGAATGCAAAACAGCTTATAAGCCTACAGCAAAAGAACTCTCAGAGCTTAAGATCAAAGTTTCAAGCCTTAAAAATGGCAAACTTTTTCATGGCAAAGGTTGTGATAAATGCCTTGGTACGGGCTACAGCGGACGTACCGGTATATACGAGCTGTTAGTAGTATCCAATGCCATTAAAAAGCTTATTGTATCTAATGCTGACGCCGGGACAATAAAAGAACAGGCTGTAAAAGAGGGCATGCAAACCCTGTACCTAGACGGGTTGTCAAAGGTTATTGACGGAACAACTACTATTGAAGAGGTCTTAAGGGTTAGTAACACATGATATACCAGTACGAAGCCCTTAATCGCAGGGGAGAAAGACTCTCAGGCATCGTTGACGCGACAAGTGAAACAAAAGCCAAGCTAATGCTTAAACAAGAGGGTCTTTATGTATCAAAAATCGGCCCTAAATCATCAAACGAAGCCACAATTGAACAAAAAAACTCTAATTCATCTATTTCCAGATTTCTTCATTCCGCAAGTGGCATCATAGCGCGAAAAATGGCATCAAAGCAGGTTGGTATTTTTTCTCGCCAACTTGCAACACTTCTATCAGCGGGTATGCCACTTTTGCGAGCAATAGCAGACATTATGGATCAGACCGATCACCAATATTTTAAGATAGTAATTGCCGATGTAAAAGAGAATCTCGAAAACGGAGCAGCGCTGTCTAACTGTCTCGCGAAACACAGGGGTGTCTTCTCGAACATGTATATCAATATGGTTCGTGTAGGTGAAAACCTGGGATCCCTTGATGAGGTAATAGAGCGTCTGGCAGATATTGAAGAGAAAAATGCTACCCTAAAAAGTAAGGTCCAATCGGCACTCTGGTATCCCGGATTTATGATCTTTTTTTCCACATGTATAGTGATTTTTCTCCTGGTAGTTATCGTTCCTTCTCTTGCAGAGATGTTCGAGGATATGGGACACGACCTTCCTCTGCCTACACAGATCATTATGGGAATAAGCTCGTTTTTGTCGGCCTTTCTTCCTCTGGTACTCTTATCAATTGGTGCGGGTATTTTTTTTCTGTACCGCTATGTGCACACAGAAAAAGGGAGACATAAATTTGATGAACTGAAGATGAATATTCCTATCTTTAAAATTTTGTACAACAAGATGATCGTTTATAGGTTTACTCAGAACATGGGTATAATGTTAAGCAACAATGTTGATATTTTAAAATCATTCGAAATAGTAGAGAAAATAGTGGGTAACTCCATTATTGAGAAAAAAATCAATGAGGCAGCCTTCAAAATACGAGAAGGAACTCCAGTTTCAAAAGCCCTTGCAGCTGCAGATTTTCTTCCAAAAATGGTTTTGGGAATGATTAACGCGGGGGAAGCCAGTGACAAACTTGATACGATGCTGGTTAAAATTGGAGAGGTTTACGAAACCGAGGTTGACCTGACAATAACAAGTTTGACTAATATGATAGAACCTCTTATTATAGTATTTATGGGAATAGCGGTTGGCGGTATAGTATTATCCGTTATTTTGCCAATTTTCCAGATGAATCTAATTGTGCAGTAAATCGCATATTATTTTTGTGCGGATAAAAATTTTTTAAAAAAAATGGAACAAAAACGCTATAACATGTTTCTTAGTTGGTAGAGTTTTTTATATTTTACAAAAAGTCGAATCCATTCTGAAAAAAGTAATTTTTCAAAGTTCCCAAAAAAAGGAGATTATCATGCTTATACTGAAAAAATTGTTTAAACACATATCAACAGTAATCAAAAAGCTAAAGGCTCGAGACGGTTTCTCGCTTCTTGAAATAATGATTGCGGTTACAATAATGAGTATTCTTGCAATCGCCATAGTTCCCCAGTTTATGGATATGCCGGACAAAGCTAAGGTATCCAAGGCTAATGAGATGATAAAATCTCTCGAACTATCGCTGAACCTCTACATGATGGATAATGGAACCTACCCTACAACTGATCAAGGGCTTGCGGCATTAATCGAAGCTCCAACATCGGAGCCGGTACCCAACAACTACAAGACTGGAGGCTATATCCAGTCAAGCTCTGTACCCAAAGATCCATGGAAAAATGATTTTATATACGTATCTCCCGGAGAAGAGGGACGACCTTACGAGATCATCTGTCTTGGCGCGGATAATCAGGAAGGCGGAGAAGGAGTAAATGCGGATATTACCAGCTGGGAATAACCGGAAGCAGAGCAATCAGGGTTTCTCTCTCATAGAGATCCTGATTGTTATCGCCCTGCTCTCTATCGTTTCAATAGTGATTGTACCGAGGGTATCCAATATTTTTGACAATTCACAGAAAAATCTGTCACTTGTCTCTTCCATGGTCGTGAAAACCTTTGATGATGCTTTTATCAATAACAGAATCAATTTTCTTGCGGTACACCTCTATTTTACTTCCGTAACCGAGTTTGACGACCAAAACAAGGAGATCCTCGAAAGATCAAACGGAATATCCGTGGTTAATGTGTCGCCCGAAGGTCTGTTGATTGACTCGCAAAATAAGATGCTTAAACCGAGACAGTTTTCTTCTGGGTTTATGATTAACCGTGTTCTGCTTGATGATGGAAGCGACATCTCATCCGGTACGGCTCTTATTCCCTTTTATCCTGACGGCTTTTCTAAAAACGCTATAATCCATGTTACTCTCAACGATACCGAACGTTATTCTATAATTATTTCTAAACTGATGAAATATCCTTATACAAAGGAGGGGCATATTGACTTCGAATCAATGTGGAAATCCGGTTTTTAATAAACTCGGTTTTGCCCTGATAGAGATACTTATTGCCGTAACAATTCTCAGCCTGGTAGTTCTTCCTCTTTACAAGGGAATATCCACGGGCTCTATGGCAATCTCTCAAAATAAAAATCTAACCAAGGCTATTGTTATCGCCAGATCAAAACTAAATGAACTTAAGATTCAAAAAATGCAAAACAATGTTATTGCAGGATCCGAAGTACCGGAATATCCCGATTTTACCTATGAGATAAGTATCGAAAAATTTGAACATGAACTTCTGGGACCCATACCAGCTAATATCGCAGTAGTAACTGTTTTCTGGATGGAAAATAATGCTGAACGGTCCTACTCTATCGAATACATTTATCCATTATGAAAAAATTTATTAAACGGCTTAAATCAAATGAAGGATTCACCTTACTTGAATTGCTTGTTGCGGTGACTATATCCAGTATAGTCATGATGATGATATATGGCGCAAACCGCACCATTATGTTCGCAATTCATGATATGTCTGGAATTGCCGATTTTTATGAGAATACAAATATGGCAATACGTCGAATGGACAGAGACTTAAGCTGCACCTTGCAAGACAGATATAACAAAGAACTTTTTTTAGTCGGTGAAAATAATCCCTACCCACCCTATATGGGAAAAATCAACATGGTAACCGTTGTTAAATCCGAGATATATGTTGCAGGCAGCTATTCCGAACCTGCTTTTAATTCTGACATTAAAGAAATATCATACTTTCTTAAACCTGATCCATCTTATCCTGATATGTTTTTTCTTATGCGAAAAGAATCCATCGAATACAACAAAGATGATGAAAATAAGCCACAGGGTATTGACTCGATACTGCTTGAAAACGTAATCGATATGAGAATAGAGTACACCGAAGACAAGATTAATGACTGGTCTCAAAATTGGGACAGCAGAGACCGCAACCGCTTTCCTTTCGGAATAAGGGTGACTCTTACCCTGCGAAACTATAGGGGACAGGATGAGATCTTTACGTTTACATCATTGCTTAACAGGTACCAATAGAATGATAAATATAAAAAAACATATTAGTCAGATCAGACAGATGTATCGTCAAAGAGCCGCTAAACTGGAAAAGCACGGCTTGTTCGGCAGCAATGAAAAGAACAGGGGTTTTGTACTAATCATTGTTCTGATCGTCAGTACGCTGCTGATATCCGTATCAACCGATTTTCTTGTGAGTGCCCAAAATAATATAAACTACATGATTAAATTCAAAAATGAGGCTCAGGCCGAAGCAGCAGCACAGGCAGCCCTGAATATCGCACATATTATTCTTGATATTGACCAAAAAGGTGTGACTCCCCCCATGATACCAGTAAAAAACAAAGATAAGAATATCGATACCTTTGGTGATATCTGGGCATTTGATTTCCCGGAATTCGAACTGGCGAACGCTACTGTTAAAATAATTATTGAAGATGAGCAATCCAAAATAAACCTAAGTGCTATCGCGACAGAATACGTTCCACAAACAACCTTCTTTGGCATAATTAACCGTTTTTTTATGAATATGGGTTTTCCAATGGACTATGCTGATGCTGTTGCTGATTGGGTAGACCGCGACAACAGTCGTACAGGCAATGGAGCCGAAACCTATGATCACTACTCTACCCTACAGACACCCTATTCGGCCGCAAACGCTCCTCTTGAAAGTATAGACAGACTGTTGCTGGTACGCTATTTTTCACCGGCTATATACTATGGTTTTAGCGGTGGCAATATGGCTCAAGAGAAAGAAGAAGGCATGCTTGTAGAATCAAATGATGAAATAATGTCACTTGATGTACTATCCATTATGGAGTCGGTCTCTGATGATTCTGAAGAGACGACAGAGGAGGAAGAGTCGGGTGAATCCGAGGAAGAGGATATCCCAATAGGCCCGGAAAGTTCACGTAGACTTGACAAGTATCTAAGGGTCAACGGTGACCCCAAGTTATTTAACAGTCAGGTTAACAAGATAAATATAAATACCGCACCGTACCGTGTTCTTCGTTCGATAGCACCCGATATGACCGATAACGACGCAAAGCAGATAATTTTACGAAGACGCATTAATCCTTTTAAAAAAGTTGATGATGTTAAGGAATTTATTCGTGATGATCTGATACGACGTAACTGCCTTACAGTTAACTCTAATCTTTTCAGAATAACGGTTCATGCCTATGTGAATCGTCATAAAGTAACAATAACAGCAATTTATGACAGGTCTCTCAAGTACTACAGCTATTATGCTTTGCATTAAAACTAGATTAAAAATTACTTTACAACGGGCCGGTCATGAGTACTTCTGAATGGGAAACGACGTTAGATCAAAGTGTTTACAAATTGGAAACAACCATTTAATATAAAACCGATACTTGAGGTGCATTTTGTTTGAAAAATTATTGGCTATAGATATAGGAACATCTTCTATTAAGGCACTATCTGCCAAAAGGGGCTTTAAATCAAACGAGATTATTCATTTTTCTCACAGGATGATCAATCCCGAATCCGCCGATCAACAGGCCGAGATAGAAGAGGCTCTTACAGACCTGATGAGTGAATTTACTGATAATGATTATTTGCTAATTACAAATATTCCTTTAAAATCTGTTATTTTAAGGAACTTTTCTTTCCCGTTTTCCGAGAAATCAAAGATCTCAGAAATACTGCCAATGGAAGCCGAAGAGACTCTTCCTTACGATCTTGATGATATTGATATATCTTTCCAGCTCGCTAACGAAGGCACTGAAGAGGGTAAGATAATTGCTGCCGCTATTCAAAAGGAGCACCTAAATCAGTTTAAAGTTGTAATCGGTACTACAGGCATCACACCGCATTACATAGGAATAGAATCAAACAGTCTTTTTGAATCTCTATTACCAGAAACTTTACAGTTTGACTCTTTTTTGCAGATAGATATCGGTCACTCAAAAACAACTGTTAATCTGGTACATAGGAAAAAAATTGCTGCCACTCGCCTGATACCTGGCGGATGTTCATCTATTATTTCAAAAATGGCATCTATACTCAAGATAAACTATTATGAAGCATTTGGCAAATTCGAGAATCTTCATCTGGATCTCTCTGATATTGAAAACAACTACAGCTCCAATTTTTACAAATCACTAAAAATTACAAAAAAACAGCTGCAAGAGATATATGATTTCAGCATACTTGAATTCGAATCCATAATTGATCAAATCCGGCTTACAATTCAGGCTTTTACAGCAGCAAATCACTCTGTCGATTTCGAACGGATTTATCTTTCTGGAGGAGCCTCCCTGTTGCCTAGAATTTCCGATTTTTTTGCTAATGCCATGGAAATTCCGGTTGGTTCGCTTCCAAATGTGCAGTTACCTAATCAGATTGCTCAGGCAAGATTCAGTTCCTGTTACGGACTCATCGAACTTTACCGAAACAAAACAGATTATATTAATTTTTGTGAAAATCATAAAAATAGTTCTTTCGGATCGATCCAGATAGAGAAACTGTATCCGGCTCTATTCTTTACTTCACTGTCGGCAATAATGCTCATTATTGTATTAATATTGAACCTTTTTTTCACATCTCGTGAAAAAGCATTAACAAGAGATCTGCTCCAAAAACAGTATACTACCCTTTTTAAAAGCCAACCCACGGATGATGACCCTATCATGTCGGCAAACAAGCTTTTAAAGAAAGAGTTGGATAAACTTAATCAGATACGCAATTTGATACCAGAAGAGAACAGTACAATTGAGCTAATATCAGCTATTTCGGCTCAAATGCCTGAAGAAAGCGACATCGAAATACAAAGCCTTGTTATATCAGATAAGGATATTAAAATGTCAGGAACAGTTGAAACCAGCTCGACATTATCCGACTTTATGACTAAACTCAAATCTGTATCTCTTTTCGAATCGGCCATTGACCGTACAACTTCGACTGGTTCAATTTCACGTTTCTCAATTGAAATCAAGCTTAAGCAAAACACAGCTAAAAAGGGGA
>ERZ795053.3485-NODE-3485-length-17867-cov-10.931731_pt1 | contig 17867 bp, 19 predicted proteins | sample MGYA00375137_ERZ795053 | MGnify/ENA primary metagenome ERZ795053 (study PRJEB30182, sample SAMN05720284) | activated sludge metagenome | isolation source: Anaerobic digester | place: Hong Kong | collected 2014-12-17 ...
GCGGTCGCGCTGGTCGGCGGCTACCTGGCGGTCTGGCTGGCCGCATCCGTGGCGGGGGCGGCGGCGCAGTGGGCGCTCGCGCGCTGGGGCCTCTTGACGCCCGCCGGGCAAAGCCTGTCGCCCTGGCTGTCGGCGGCCCTTCTTCTGGCGGCAGGGGCCTATCAGTTTTCCGCCCTCAAGGCATCGTGCCTGTCGAAGTGCCGGATGCCCCTGACCTTCTTCCTGCAACACTGGCGGCCCGGCCCGTCGGCCGCCGCCGCGATGGGTGCGCGTCTTGGCGTCCTTTGCCTTGGCTGCTGCTGGGCGCTGATGGCGCTGGGCTTTGTCGGCGGGACGATGAGCCTGGCCTGGATGGGGGCCGCAACGCTTTTCATGACGCTTGAGAAACTGCCCGACATCGGGCGCCTTGCGACCCGCCCCGCCGGGTGGGGCCTGATCCTTGCCGGGGGCGCGATGACCCTTCGCGCCCTTAACCTTGTCTGACGGAGAAACGCCATGGCCGACACCTTGCCCGAATGGTCCATCAAGGGTGAACTGATCCTGAACTGCAACTGCACCGTCTTTTGCCCCTGCGTCATCTCGCTTGGCGATCACCCGCCGACCGAGGGTTACTGCATGGGCTGGGCCGGCATCCGCATCGACGAGGGGCATTTCGACGGTGAAAGCCTGGCCGGGCTCAACGTCGGGCTCTTGCTCGAAATTCCCGGCAAGATGGGGCGCGGCAACTGGAAGGCGGCGGCCTATATCGACGAACGCGCCAGTGACCGCGCCTACGACGGGCTCTTGAAGGTCTTCACGGGGCAGGCGCGCGGCACGACGGGTCTTTTCAAGGTTCTGGTCAGCGAATTTCTTGGCGCCGAACGCGCGCCGGTCACCTTCGAGACCGAGGGCAAGACCCGCCGCCTGACCGTCGGCCGCGCGATCAAGGGCGAGATCGCCCCCGTCGTCGGTCACGGCGGGCAGGATGTCGTTGTTACCAATACCGAATACTGGATGGGGCCGGACATCACCGTCGCCAAGGCCACGAAGGGCCGGGTGCGCGCCTTCGGGCGGGTCTGGGATTTCGACGGACGCTCGGCCGAGATCTGCCAGATCGACTGGCACGGACCGAACTGAGGACGGACCATGGCCGACATCACCGCATCGCGGCGCGTGCGCCGCACACCCTTTACCCCCGGCGTCGAGGCCGCGGGCGTCCGGGGCTATACCGTCTACAACCACACGCTGCTGGCGACCCGTTTCGGGCATGATTTCGTGGACGACTACCATCACCTGAAGCGCCACGTTCAGGTCTGGGACGTGGCCTGCGAACGCCAGGTCAGCGTGCGGGGCCCGGACGCGGGCCATCTGATGCAATTGATCAGTCCGCGCGACCTCGGCCGTATGGCCGATGACCAGTGCTACTACATCCCCATCATCGACCGGGCTGGCGGGATGCTGAACGACCCCGTCGCGGTCAAGCATTCTCGGGATCACTTCTGGCTGTCGATCGCCGATGGCGACTTGCTTCAGTATCTTCTTGGCGTGGCCGACGCCCTGGGCTTCAACGTTGAAATTGACGAACCCGATGTGTCGCCGCTGGCCGTGCAGGGGCCGCGCGCCGACGACCTGATGGCGCGGGTCTTCGGCGACGCGGTCCGCGACATCCGGTTCTTCCGCTACCGCAGGCTGCCCTTCGAGGGACACGAGATGGTGGTGGCGCGGTCAGGCTGGTCGAAACAGGGCGGGTTCGAGATCTATGTCGACGATTTCGATCTTGGCATGCCGCTCTGGAACCGGCTTTTCGAGGCGGGGGAGGATCTGGAAGTGCGCGCCGGCTGCCCCAATCTGATCGAACGGGTCGAAGGCGGGCTCTTGAGCTTCGGCAACGACATGACGCGCGAAAATACCCCGTTCGAGGCGGGGCTGGGCAAGTTCGTGAATTCGCCCGCCAACTATCTTGGAAAGGCGGCGCTTCTGGCGCGGCCGGCGCGGCGGATGATCCGCCCGCTGGCGATCGCGGGTGACCTGCCGCCTTGCGACAGGCTCTGGCCGGTCCTTGCCGGGGGAAGGCAGGTCGGGCAGGTGACCAGTGCGGTGCATAGCCCCGACTTCGGCATCAACGTGGCGATCGGCATGATCGGGGACAGTCACTGGGACGCCGGCGCGAAGGTCGAGGTCGAGACGCAGGACGGCATGCGCGATGCCGTCGTGCAGGCGAAATTCTGGATATGAGGGAGAAGGCGATGATCAGGGCGCTTGTTGTCACGAAGGACGAGGAAACCGGCAAGACCGCCGCGTCGGTCGAGACGATCGAGGAAAGCCGCCTGCCCGAAAGCGAGGTCACGGTCGCGGTCGACTATTCGACGGTGAACTACAAGGACGGGCTGTGCATCGGGCCGGGCGGCGGGCTGGTGCGGAACTATCCCCACATCCCCGGCATCGACTTTGCGGGCACGGTCGAGGCGTCGACGGATGCGCGCTACAAGCCGGGCGACAAGGTCGTGCTGACCGGCTGGCGCGTCGGCGAGGCCCATTGGGGCGGTTATGCGCAAAAGGCGTGCGTCCGCGCCGACTGGCTCGTCCCCCTTCCTGCGGGGATCACAACGCGGCAAGCGATGGCGGTGGGTACGGCGGGGCTGACCGCGATGCTGGCCGTCATGGCGCTTGAGGATCACGGGCTGCAAACCGGCCACGGACCGGTCCTCGTGACCGGTGCGGCGGGGGGCGTGGGGTCCGTCGCCACCGCGATCCTTGCCAATCTGGGCCACGAGGTCGCCGCCGTCACCGGCCGGCCCGAGACGGCCGACTACCTGACCGGCCTTGGCGCCAGCCGGATCGTCCCGCGCGAGGACTTCGCCGAGGTGACGCGCAAACCCCTGGAAAGCGAGAACTGGGCGGGCTGTGTCGATGCGGTGGCAGGCGTCATGCTGGGCCGCGTCCTGAAGCAGATGAAGTACGGAACCTCGGTCGCGGCGGTGGGCCTTGCGGGCGGGGCCGCGATCGACGGGGCGCTCATTACCCCCTTCATCCTGCGCGGCGTCAACCTTCTGGGCATCGACAGCGTGATGCAGCCCTATGCGAACCGCCTGCGCGCCTGGGAACGGATCGCGCGCGACCTGCCGATGGACAGGCTTGAGGCGATGGTGCAGCCCGCCACGCTGACCGATCTGCCGGGCCTTGGCCGCGACATCCTGAAGGGGCAGGTGCGCGGACGCGTCGTCGTGGATGTGAACGCATGAACCGGCCCGCGGCGCAGGCGACGAAGCTGGTCGAGGATGACGCGGTCCGCGTCACCCGGTTCGACTTCGCGCCTGGCGCAGAAACAGGCTGGCACCGCCACGGCCACGACTATGTCATCACCGCGATCACCGAATGCCGGATGCTGCTGGAAGAACCCGGCGGCACGCGCCGGGAGGTGACGGTGGGTGCCGGGCAGGCCTACAAGCGTCCCGAAGGGGTCGAACACAACGTCATCAATGCGGCGGACGTGCCAATGAGCTTTGTCGAGGTCGAACTGAAGTAGCCGCTCAGATCGATTCGCCGCCGTCGATGACCAGCGCGTGCCCGGTCATGAAGGACGACGCATCGGAGGCCAGGAAGACGATGGCCTCCGCCACCTCGCGGGCATCGCCCCAGCGGCCCATCGGGATTGCCGTGGCAACGTAGCGTTCCAGCGCCTGCCGCCCGCCCATCTGAACCTCGAAGCCGGCGTTGAAGGGCGTGTCGACAAAGCCCGGGCAAAGCGCGTTGATGCGGATGTTGAACCGCGCGTAGTCCGCCGCCATCTGGCGTGTCATGGCCACGGCGGCATGTTTCGTCGTCGCATAGGCGATCATTTCCCGGTCGAACTGCACGCCGGAGTTCGACGCCGTGATGATGATGCTGCCGCCACCCTGCGCGCGCATGAGGGCCACCGCCGCACGGGCCGCGACGAAATGCGATCGCACGTTCAAGGCCCAGGACAGGTCCATGTCGCGGACCGTCACCTCCTCCAGCGTGCCCTGGATCTGGACGCCCGCGTGGGAATGCAGGATGTCAAGCCGCCCGTGCGCGGCACTTGCCGCGCCGATCGCTGCCTCGACCGCGCGGTCATCGGTCACGTCAAGCGCGTGCGATTGCGCGCTTCCTCCGGCCGCCGAAGCCGCCGCGCAGGTATCGGCGGCAGCTGCGCCGTCGCGATCCGTCACCACCACATGCGCCCCCGCCCGGGCAAGCGCGATCGCACCGGCGCGGCCAATCCCGGACCCGGCCCCGGTGACAAGGGCAACCCGTCCGGCAAGCGGTCGCAGGTCGGATGCGGTCGCGGCAGCCCGGGTCATCCGCGCCTCCGGCCCGTTCGCAGGAGAACCTGCGAAGTGATCAGCAGGACGAGAGATGCGGCAAGGACCATCGTGCCGATGGCGTTGATCTCTGGCGTTACCCCCCGCCGGATCGACGAGAAGACGTAGATCGGCAGCGTCGTTTCCGATCCGGCGACGAAGAAGGCGATGATGAAATCGTCGAAGCTGAAGGTGAAGCTCAGCAGGAATCCCGCCAGCACGGCGGGAAAGATCAGGGGCAGCGTCACCTGCCGGAACGTGCCCATGGGCGTCGCGTATAGGTCCGATGACGCCTCGGCGAGGGCGCGGTCCATGCCGGCAAGGCGGGCGCGGATGATGATGATGACCAGCGCCATGGTGAAAAGCGTGTGGGCCGCGATCAGCGAACCGTAACCCATGGAAAGCTGCGGTGGCGCGCCACCGGGCCAGATCGCCGCAAGGGCCGGGTTCAACTGGTCGAAGAGCGTGACAAGCCCGATCAGCGTGGCAATCCCGATGACGATCCCGGGGATCATCACCGCGACATAGATCAGCAGGTCGAAGCCCACGCGGACCGGCCCCTTCATCCCCTGAAGCGCGACCGCCGCCATGGTGCCGAAGACGCTGGCACAGGTGGCCGACACCAGCGCGACGGTCAGGCTGGTCTGCAACGCATCCATGACGAAGGGGTTCTTCAGCGCCTTGCCGTACCATTGCACCGAAAAGCCCTGAAGCTGGCTTGCATGTCGCCCGGCGTTGAAGCTGAACAGCGCGATCACCCCGATCGGGATGTAAAGGAAGAGGTAGACGAAGGCGGCGTAGATCCTCATCTTCCCCTCACATCAGCGCGACGTCTTCGCGCTGCGCGCCAAGCCGGCGGATCAGCCGCATGTAGGCCGTGACCGACCCCAGCATCAGGACGACCAGCGTCGCGGCCACCGCCGATCCGAAGGCCCAGTTGCGCGATTGCAGGAACAGATCGACCAGCGCGTTGCCGACGAAGAAAACCTTGCCGCCGCCGAGGATCGCGGGGATCAGGAATTCGCCCATCAGGAGGATGAAGACCAGAAGACAGCCGGTCGCGATGCCCGGAAGCGACATCGGCAGCGTAACCTGCAGGAAGGTCCGCCAGGGCGAGGCGCCGAGGTCCGACGAAGCCTCCAGAAGCCGCTTGTCCAGCCGGTCGAGGTTGACGAAGATCGGAAACACCATCAGCGGCAGGTATCCGTAGACGATACCGATCAGGACCGCAAAGGGCGTGTTGATAAGGCGCACGTCCTCTATCCCGATCATGGCCAGCAGGGCAGGGATGCCGCGCCCGCCCAACAGGAAGATCCAGGCGTAGCTGCGGATCAGGATCGACGTCCAGAAGGGTACGATCACAAGGACAAGCAGCACCGTCTTCCACCGCGCATCGGCCCTGACCGCCAGGTAATAGGCCAGCGGATAGGCGATCAGAAGCGATGCCAGCGTGCCCGCCGGCGCAAGGATCAGCGTATTCTTGAACGCCGCCCACCGCGCCGGAAGGTTCGCATACTGCTCAAGCGTGAAGGCGGGGACATAGCCGCCGGCCGGTCCCCTTTCCCCGAAGCTGAAGATGAGGACGACGGCAAGCGGAATGACAAGCATGACCAGAAACCACGCCCCCGCAGGCGCGAGAAGAAAGATGTTCCGGCCGCGCTCGGTCATTCCGCCCCCGCCTGTCCGTCAGGCCGACTTGAAGCGGGCCAGGAGCTCGGCCCGGTTGGGGTCGGTCAATGTCGCCGCGGCGCCGAATTCCAGCGCGTCGAGAAGCTCGGCCGCAGGATAGAGGATCGGGTCGTTCAGGACCTCGGGCGGCAAAAGCGCATTCACCCGGCTGTCTGCGACCGGGTAGCCGTGGAACGCCGCCTCCTTCGCGTTGACGTCGGGCGTCAGCAGGAAGTCGATCAGCGCATAGGCGGCATCCAGATGCGGCGCTCCCTTGGGAATGGCGTAGAAGTCGCTCCAGAGCTCGCCGCCTTCCTTGCCGAGGACGTAGACGATTTCAGGCATGTCGCGGTTCATCTGCTTGCCGTCGCCGGTCCAGCACATCGTCATCCAGGCATCCCCCGACCGCATCGAAGGCTGATAGTCGGAGTTGATGGCAAAGAGGTGCGGCTTGGCGTCCAAAAGCAGCTTTTCGGCGTCGGCCAGTTCCTTCGGATCGACCGAGTTGAAGGAATAACCGAAATATTTCAGCGCATTGCCGATCGTCGTGAGCTGGTAGTCATGAACCATGGTCCGCCCCGAGAAGCTGTCCATCGTCATGTCCCAGAATTCCTTCCAGGTGGTCGGGGTGACATCGTTGTTCTTGCTGATGTTCACCGCATAGCCGGTCGTCCCCCAGTTCTTCGACACGGCATACAGCGTGCCGTCCACGATCCCGGGCCCGGCGAAACGCTGGTCGAAGGCGGCCGGGTCAAAGTTCGGCATCCGCGCCGCGTCCAGCGGTTCGATCAGGTTTTCGCCGACATAGGTGGTGATGGTGTAGTTCGTCGGCACGAACACGTCCCAGCCAGATCCCCCCGCCTGCAGCTTTGCCAACATCTCTTCGTTGGAGCCGAAGACGTTCACGTCGACGGCCGCGCCGGTCGCCTCGGTGAAGGCGTCGAAGTTGGCCGGGTCATGGTAGTTCGGCCAGGTCGCCAGCACCACGCGGTCGCCGATGCTGCCCTGTCCCCAGGCCTGGCGCGGACGCAGCGCGGGTACGGCGGCGCCCAGCACGGCCGTCGCCGTGCCCAGTCCGGTCACGCCCAGAAAGTGCCGGCGTGTGACCGATCCGCGTCTGTAGCGATCAAGTTCTTCCATGAACTTCCGCTTCGAGATGTAGTCGTTGTCCTTGGTCATGGCTTTCCCCGTCGGTTGGCTTTCCTGGTGCCTAGTCCTTGTCGAGGACGAGCGCGCTGCCGGCATCCCAGACTGCCGTCAGTTGCTCGCCGGCGTTGAACGGTCCGTCGCTCAGTTCCGCCTGCCTTGGCGTCAGCACCATGAATTCGCCAAGACTTTCATGCTTCACAAGATACTCGGTATGTTCACCCAGAAAGATCCTGTTCAGGATCGACACCGGCCAGCCGGTCTCGCCGCCGGCCGCGGCGCGGACAAGGCGGATCTGCTCCGGTCTTATGCTGACCGAAACCGCCTGTCCCGCCGCGACCGGGGCGAGCGCACGGCCGGCAAGGACGATGCCGTCCCTGATGGCCACGCGTGCCGTTCCGCCGTCGAGGCCGGTCACGGCACCGTCGAAGAAGTTCGATGTGCCGACGAAGCCTGCGACATAGCGGTTGCGGGGCTGGTCGTAGAGTTCACGCGGGGCGCCTGTCTGGACGATGCGACCGTCGCGCATGATGCAGATGCGGTCGCTCATCGACAGGGCTTCTTCCTGGTCGTGGGTCACGAGGATGAAGGTGATCCCGAGCCGGCGCTGGATGTTCTGAAGCTCGATCTGCATTTCCTTGCGCAGCTTTCGGTCCAGCGCCGCCATCGGCTCGTCCAGAAGCAACAGCTTCGGCTCGTTCACGATGGCGCGGGCCAGCGCGACACGCTGTTGTTGGCCGCCGGACATCTCCCAGATGCGGCGGCCTTCAAACCCGTCGAGGCGGACGATTTCGAGCGCGGACCTGACCTTGCGGTCGATCTCGGCGCGCGGCGGTTTCGGACGACGCTGGCGCAACCCGTAGCCGATGTTCTGTGCCACGGTCAGATGAGGAAACAGCGCATAGTGCTGAAAGACCATGTTGACCGGGCGGCGGTAGGGTTCAAGCGTGTTGACCACGGCACCGTCCAGGCGCACCTCGCCCGATGTCGGGGTCTCGAACCCGGCAAGCATGCGAAGCGCGGTCGTCTTGCCGCAGCCCGAAGGTCCAAGGAAGGACAGGAATTCGCCCGCCCGGATCGACAGGTTCAGGTCATCCGCCGCGAGGACCTCGCCAAAGCGTTTTGTCACGCCCCGAAGCTCTGCGATCGGGCTGGCGGTGGCGGTGGCGGATGGCGGTGTGTATCCCGCTTCGCTCATTATTTGACTTCTTTTCCCTGTCCGGTACATACACCCCTATTCCGAAAAACTGTAAGAAATACCCGATTCAATGTATATATCCCGAATTGGGTAGAACGGCATTCACCACCCGCGGAGGCGATGTGAAGGACTGGATCGAACCCACGGGAAACATGATCGCGGCCATCGGGCAGGGCGATTTCCCGCAGCGCGTGTCACAGGCACTGCGCGCCATCGCGCCCTTCGACTACACCGTGATCTTCGGCTATCGCGGCGCCGCCCGGCCGATCGATCTTTTTGACGATTTTCCAAAGGGAAAGCGCAAGGTCTTCGTCGAGGACTATCAGGAGGGCCCCTATCTTCTCGATCCGTTCTACCTGGCCTGCACACAGCCCGTCGGTGCGGGGTTCTACCGCATGCGCGACCTCGCGCCGGACCGCTTCTACCAGGGGGAGTACTTTCGCAGCTACTACATCCAGACCGGCCTTGCGGAAGAGGCGGGCTATTTCGTCGATGTCGCGGGCGGGGCGACGGTGGTCCTTTCGCTGATGCGGGCGAGCAAGGCGTTCTCGGCGCGCGAGATTCGCGATTTCAGAGACTACTGGCCAGTGATCAGCGCTGCATGCCGGCAGCATTGGAACGAACTTCAGCCGTTGGCCGAATCCTTTGCCGGCGCAGTCCCCGACCCAAGGCTTCAGGACAGTGTCGAAGCGGCATTCCACAACTTCGGCGAGGGCAAGCTGACGCCGCGCGAACGGGCAGTGTCGGAATACACGCTCAAGGGGCATTCGGCCGATGCGGTGGGCCGGATCCTTGGCATATCGCCGGGAACCGTGCGTATCCACCGTCGCAACATCTACACCAAGCTTGGCATCCGGTCGCAGGGGGAGCTTTTTTCGCGCTTCATCGAGACCCTGTCCGGCAAGGGGCAGGGCGAATGACCCGGTCGTTCAGTTTGCTTTCACGCGATCAGGTGGCCGGGCCCTTGTGATAAAGCGCCCCATATGCGCTTGGCCGGAACGTCTCGAGAGCGGCATCCGTGTAGGTTGCGCGGTCAAGCCAGGCGGGGTTCACCTCCACCCCCCATCCCGGCGCGTCGGGCACGGTGACGGCGCCATCCTCAACCTTGAAGGGCTGGCCCAGGAACAGGTCGCGTTGCCAGGGGTAGTAGTCGTCCCCCTCGATCGAAAGCTCCAGATACTTGCCGGCGTTCGGCAGCGCGGCCAGAAGGTGCATGGTGCACATCGTCACCAGCGACAGGTTGGCCGCGTGCGGGGTGCAGGGCAGGCCGGCCTCGGCGGCCAACCGCGCGACCTGCAAGGTCCGCGCGAGCCCGCCCATGTACATCACGTCTGGCTGGACGACATCGACCGCGCGCAGGGCGATCATCCGCTTCCATGTGCCCATGTCCCAGTCCTGTTCGCCGCCGGTCACGTCGATTTCGACGGCCTCGGTCACCGCGCGCGTGGCGTCGAGATCCCAGTAGGGCACGGGTTCCTCGTAATGGCCGATCCCGTTGTCGGCCAGAATCCGCCCGACCGCGATCGCGCGGGGCACCGAGAAGCCGGAATTCGCGTCCACCAGCTTGTCGATCCCGTCGCCGAGCGCGCGGGCGAGGGTGGGGATGATTTCCTCGGTGCGGCCCGGCCATTCGTCCATGTCTTCGCCGCATTCCGCGCCGATGCGCCATTTCGCGGCGGTAAAGCCCCGTTCGGCGCAAAGCCGGGTCAGCCGTTCGGCCTCGTTCTTCGGCGTGATGTCGCGCTTCATCGAACTGGCATAGGCGCGCACCCGGCCCGGCCCGCCGCCGATCAGGCTGGCGACCGGCTTTTCCGCCCTGCGCCCCGCCATGTCCCAAAGCGCGGTATCAAGGCCCGCCAGCGCGCGGCAGCGGTAGCTGCCCGGATACTTGTGTTCGCGCCGCTCGATCAGCGCGATGAGCCCGGCGATGTCGCCCGCATCCGCGCCAAGCGCCCAGGGCACGACCTGCCGGTGCAGGACCTGCGCGGTGATGTCGGCATTGTAGGTGGAGGTCTGGCCCCAGCCAAAGGCGCCATCCTCGGCGGTCACGCGGACGAAGCAGACGAATTCGTTGTGGAAGGTCTCGACGCGGGCGATGCGCTGCATGTTGGAACCCTGGCTGGATGACATGCCAAGCGATAGCCGTGTCGCACGGTCCCTGCAATGCCCGCGCGGGCTATCCCTATGGCCGCACCAGCGCCTCGGCCTCGATCTCCACGCGGTAGTCGCCGATCAGCGCGGCGACGACGACCAGCGTATTGGCGGGCCTGATGCTGCCGAAGACGCGGCCATGCGCCCGCGACACCGCCAGCGCGTCGGCCTCGTCGGTGATGAAGATGCGGGTGCGGATCACGTCCTCGGCCCCGGCGCCAAGCGCCATCAGCGCGGCAAGGATCTTGTCGAGGACGAAGGTCGTCTGCGCCGCCGCGTCGCCGGGTGCGACCGGGCGGCTTGTGCCCGCCGTCGCGGTGGTGCCCGACACCACGATCCGGTCGCCGATGCGCTGGGCGCGGCAATAGCCCGCGATGTCTTCCCACTCCGACCCGGAGGTCACGCGCATCGCGCCATCGCGGTGGGGAACCGGGGCGGTTTCGCAGGCCAGCGGCATCGCGTCGAGGTGATGGCTGAGGTCGCCCGAGGCGGTCAGGAACGGCGGCTTGCGGTATTCATCGCCGCAATCGCCGGGGATCGGCCGTGTGCGGGCAAAGGCCGCCTCAAGTTGTCCGTGATCTTCGGCATCAAGCGTGAAGGCGAAGGGGCGCAGGTTGTCGGCCATGTGTTCGCTTTCACCCAGCCGCGCGCCGACGATCGTGCCCGCGACGCCCCGCTGTTCCAGCACCCAGCGCGTCGCCACGTTTGATACCGATACACCGTGCTTGCGGGCGATTCCGGCGGCGGCGGACAGGATGCCCTGAAAGGGCTCCCAGCCGCCCGCCGCGTCGATGAAGCGCTTGTACTTCATCTTGGACCAGTCCGCGATGTCCTGCGGTTCGGGTCTGCCCAGCCAGCGTTCGGACAGGAAGCCCCCGCAAAGCGTGCCATAGGCCAGAAGCCTCGGCCCGCTTGTGTCGCACAGATCAGCCAGCGGTCCGGCCGCGCGCCGGTCCACAAGCGAGAAGGACACCTGGTTGGTACGGACCGGCACGCCGTCGGCCAGCGCGAGGTGCAGGTGCGCGGCGTCGAAATTCGTCACCCCGATTTCCCCGATCAGGCCCTCGGCGCGCAGGGCGGCCAGTTCGTGCAGCGCGTCCAGCCAGCCGGGATGTTCATAGGCCCACCAGTGGAACTGCAGCAGGTCGATCCGCGCCACCCCCAGACGGTCCAGCCGTTCGCGAACGCCCGCGCGCACCACATCGGCGGTCATCGGACCGGGGGCGGGGCACCATTTGGTGAAGGCCAGCGGCCGGTCCTGCCCGGGCGCATAGCGCGACAGGAGCCGCCCGGCGATGATCTCGGACGTGCCGTAGTGATCCGCCATGTCGAAGGTGGAAAATCCGGCGTTCGCATAGGCGGCAAGTGCGTCCGCGCCCCTTTCGGGGTCGATGATGCGTCCGTCCTTCTCGATGTCGGCCACCTGCCACAGCCCGGTCAGGACACGGCTGATTTCGAGCCCCTCAGCCAGCCGGTAACGTTCGGGCCCCGCGATGTCGGTCATGTCGTTCATTTCACTCCCCCGGTGCTTGCGTCCGAGGCGATCACCTGGAAGCTGCGTTCGATATCGGCGGCAAGCGCCCGGTGCGCGGCCTGCCGGTCGCCCCGCGCAAGCGCGCCGATGATTTCGTGATGGTGCTTGTGCTGGTCGATCTTGCCCGCATCCTGGTGATGGATGATCAGGTTCAGATAGGCCCCGTACTGAAGCCAGAGCGCCTCGACCAGCGGCAGAAGGACCTCCGACCCGCTTTGCCGGTATAGCGCGAAGTGGAAATCGTAGTTCTGCTGAAGGTCGGGCGTGGTGTCGCCGCCGCGTGGCTCAACCGCCAGGATCGCCTCCATCTCAGCGAGGTTCGCGGCGGTCATCCGGTCCATGGCCTGGTCCAGGACCAGCGCCTCGAGCGCGAGCCGCGCCTTTTTCAGATCCTCCATCCGCGCCGAATCGAACGGCGGCACCATCAGCGTGCGGCTGGGCGTGTCGATCAGCGCGCCTTCGGCGACCAGACGGCGCACGGCCTCGCGCACCGGGGTCATCGAAGTGCCAAGCTGATCGGCAAGGGCCCGCAGGCTGACGATGTCACCCGGCGCGAATTCGCCCCGGGTAAAGGCGTCGCGCAGGGCATAGTAGACGTTTTCGCGCAGTTTCGACTGGTCGATCTTGGCGATGCGGGGCGCTGTCATGGCTTTCCCTGGGTCGTGGTGGCGTTCCCTAGTCTAGCCGCAACAAGGTAATTGACAAGTCAATGATCACATACCTACGATCAAATATCACAGATAACAGCAAGGGGCGGAACGTGGCATCTTCGGGGAAGGACGGTTTCTGGCTATACGATCTGAAGGTCGAGACTGTCCTTGACGGCCGTGCGCCCGTCTGCCGCCACATCGAGGGCGAAAGCTTTCGCGTCGAGGGCGAGGCGCTGGTGTTCGAGGCGGGGCAAAGGGTGTCGATGTACGCGCTGGCCGCCCTTCTGCCGCTTCTGCCCGCCAAGCAGCGGGAGACCTCTGCCCATGACTGGATGACCACCGATGCGGAAATCGCCTGCCCCGATCCCCATTGCGGCGGCCGTTTCCGGGTGACACGCCAGGGCAGGCGCTGGTTCGGCCATGCCGAGACGACGGGCCTGCCGGATGCGCGCGAAACGCCCTATTGGCAGAAGGAGGGCGGCCAATGACCGTGGTCGAAACGACGGGGTTGCGCCCGGGCTACGGGATTTCCCGCGTCATCAAGGGCGGCTGGCAACTGGCTGGCGATCACGGCGCCGTCGACCGCGATGCGGCCATCGCCGACATGGAGGCGTTTCTGGACGCCGGGATCACCACCTTCGACTGCGCCGACATCTACAAGGGCGTCGAGGAGATGATCGGGGCCTTCATCGCCGACACCCGCCGCCGCCGCGGCGCTTCGGTCGCCGACCGGGTGCGCGTCCATACCAAGCTCGTGCCCGACCTCGGGCGCCTTGCCGACCTGCGCGCGGACGAGGTCGAGGCGATCGTCGACCGTTCGCTTGCGCGGCTCGGGGTCGAACGGCTGCACCTCGTGCAGTTCTTCTGGTGGGATCTTTCGGCCGGAAGCCCGCTTGCCGCGCTCGAGGTTCTGCGGCGCTGCCAGGAAAAGGGCAAGATCGCCCATCTTGGCGTCACCAACTGGGACATCGCCGCGATCGCGCCCTTCGTCGAGGCGGGCAATGACATCGTTTCGGCGCAGGTGCAGTATTCGGTCCTGGACCGCCGCCCGGCGAACGGGCTTGCCGACTGGGCGCGGGGGCATGACATGCACCTTCTGTGCTACGGCACGCTGGCGGGCGGGTTCCTGACCGAAAGCTGGCTGGGCGCGCCGGACCCGGGTTTTGCCTTCGAAAACCGGTCCCTTGTGAAATATCGGCTGATCATAGACGAGTTCGGCCCCTGGTCCCTGTTTCAGGAACTGCTGGCCGCGCTCGGGTCCGTCGGCGACCGCCACGGTGTATCGCTGAGCGCGGTCGCGACGCGCTGGGTCCTCGATCAGCCGCAGGTCGCGGCGGCCATCGTGGGTGCGCGCTATGCGCGCCACCTGCCGAAGACGCTGCAGGTCTTCGACTTCGCGCTCGATGACGCGGACCGGGCCCTGATCGCGGCGGTGCTGGACCGGGCGGCGGGCCCGGGCGGGCCGGTCTACGGGCTGGAATCCGACCGGGGCGGGCGCCACGGACGGATCATGAAATACAATCTGAACGCGCGCCCGGACGACCAGATCCTTGGGGCCGCCAATGGCTGAGCCGATCCTGTCCATCCGCGGCCTGACCCGCGACTTCGGCCCGTTCCGGGCGGTGGACGGGGTGACGCTGGACATTCGCGCGGGGTCGATCACCGGGCTCATCGGTCCGAACGGGGCAGGAAAGTCCACGCTTTTCAACCTGTTGACCGGAATGCTCAAACCCACCTCCGGCACCGTCAGCCTGAACGGCCGGGACGTGACGGGCCTTTCGCCCGACCGGCTTTTCGCGCTTGGCCTTGGCCGGACCTTCCAGATCCCCCGGCCCTTCGCACGGATGAGCGTTCTGGAAAACGTCATGCTGTCGCCGCCCGGCCAGACCGGCGAACGCATCCTTGGCCCCTTCCTGTCCGCCGCCCGCGTACGCGAGGACGAGGCGCGCATCCGCCGCCGCGCGCTCGAGGTGCTGGATTTCGTCACGCTCGGCCCCCTGGCCGATCATCCGGCGGGCAAGATTTCCGGCGGGCAGATGAAGCTTCTGGAACTCGCGCGCGTCCTGATGGGCGACCCGGCGGTCATCCTTCTGGATGAACCCGCCGCGGGGGTGAACCCCTCGCTGACGCGCATCCTGATCGACAAGATCGAGGAGCTGAACCGGGGCGGCAAGACCTTTGTCATCATCGAACACGACATGGACTTCGTGATGAGCCATTGCGATCCGGTGATCGCGCTGGCCGAGGGGCGGGTGGTGTTTCAGGGCACCGCCGCCGAGGCGCAGGCGAATCCCGTCCTTCTGGACGCCTATCTGGGGGCGATGGCCGATGGATGACATCGTTCTGCGCGCCGAGGGCGTGGTGTCGGGCTATGTCCCCGACCTGCCGATCCTGAAGGGGGTGGACATGGCGGTGCGCCGCGCGTCGGTGACCGTCATCATCGGGCCGAACGGGGCGGGGAAGTCGACGCTTGTCAAGACCATCGCGGGGCTTGTTCCCCTGTCCGCCGGGCACATCGCCCATGACGGCGTCGAAATCGGCGGCATCCGGCCCGACCGGCTGGCCGCGCAGGGCATCGCCTATGTCCCGCAGATGGACAACATCTTCCGCACGCTGACGATCCGGCAGAACCTGGATCTGGCGCTGCGCCATGCCGGCGCCGATGCCGCTGCGCGTCTGGAGGAGCTTTACACACGCTTTCCGCCGCTTGCCGAAAAGCGCAACGACAGGGCCGGCGCATTGTCGGGCGGCCAGCGGCAGTTTCTGGCGGTGGCGATGGCGCTGGCGACGCGGCCCAGCCTGATCCTGATGGACGAACCTTCCGCCGGACTGTCGCCCAAGGCCGCGCAGGAGGTTCTGGAATGCGCCCGCGGCCTGACCGCGCAGGGGGTGACGATCCTGCTGGTCGAACAGAACGTCAAGCAGGCGCTGCGGCTTGCCGACCACTGCTACATCCTGGCCGAGGGCAGGAACCAGCTTGACGGCTCCGCCGCCGATCTTCTGAGCGACCCGGTGGTCGGAGAGATCTATCTGGGCGCGCGGCGCAAGGGGGCGGCATGATCCAGAACCTTGCCGACGGCATCCTCGTGGGCTCGGTCCTGTCGCTGGGCGCGATCGGGTTGACGCTGGTGATGCACATGCTGCGCTTCGCCAATTTCAGCCATGCGGAGCTTCTGTCGATCGGGGCCTATGCGGCGCTGGTGTTCGACGGGGTCTTCGCGGCGATCCTGCCGCCCCTGGCGGACAGGATCGGGCCGCTGTCGATGACCTGGGCGCTGGTCCTGGCGCTGGTCGTGGCGGTGGCGGTCACCGGCGCCTCGGCGCTGGTGATCGACCGGCTGGTGTTCCGCCGGGTACGCGCCAAGGGGTCCGAACTGTCGATGGTCTTCGCGTCCTTCGGAGTGGCGATGATCGTGCGCAACGTTACCGGGCTTGTCTTCGGCCTTGGCACGCAGCTTTATTCCAAGGACATCGTCTTTGCCGTCGTCGTCAGCCGCGACCCGATGCTGCTGATCAAGCCCGACCAGGTCTTCGTCCTGGTGGCAACGCTTCTGGTCATGGTCGCGCTGCATCTTGTGCTGTCGCGCACGACGCTGGGTTTTGCCCTGCGCGCGGTGGCCGAGAACCCGGTTCTGGCGCAGGTCAACGGCGTCAACCTCGCGCGGATGATCGCGCTTGTCTGGGTGGTGGGCGGCGGGCTTGCGGCCATCGCGGGGGTCTTCTACGGCCTGACCAACCAGATCAGCCCGATGATCGGGCGCGACCTTGTGCTGCCGGTCTTTGCCGCGACCATCGTCGGCGGCATCGGCAGCGTCTATGGCGCGGCACTGGGCGGCTTCATCGTCGGCATCGCGGCCAACGTGGCGCTGGCGGTCCTGCCCTCGGGCTACAGCCCCTCGGTCCCGTTCCTGATCATCCTGGCCGTTCTGCTGGTGCGTCCCAACGGTCTTTTCGGCGAGGCGCGGGCATGATCGGTCTCCTCTCCTACGCGGTCTTCTTTTCCACCGTGGCCTCGATCCTCGCGATCGCGGTCCTCGGGCTGAACCTGCAATGGGGCTTCACCGGGCTTTTCAACGGCGGTGTCGTCGCCTTCTTCGGCGCCGGCGCCTATGGCACGCTGATCCTTGGCGGCACGCCGCAGGCCGACCATCTGGGCGGTTTCGGGCTGATCTATCCGCTGGCGCTTGCGGGCGGGGCCGTCGCGGCGGGGCTACTGGCCTGGGTCGTGGGCGTGCTGACGCTGCGGCTCAGGCAGGACTACCTTGCCATCGCCACCTTCGGCATCGCCGTCACCTTCGAGAACGTCATGCGCAACGCCGAGGCTCTGTCGGGCGGCGCCAAGGGATTTCGCGGCTTCGAACGCCCGCTGCGCGGTCTTTTCGGCGACGGCTTTGCCTATAACCTCTTCTTCTTCTGCCTCGTGCTTCTGCTTCTGGTGGCGGTATACCTGTTCCTCGAACGGCTCGTGCGGTCCCCCTTCGGGCGGCTCCTGCGCGCCATCCGCGAGGACGAGGACGCCGCGCGCTCGCTTGGCAAGGCGCCCGCGCGGGTGCGCCTTGTGTCCTTCATCACCGGGTCCGCCATCATCGGGATCGCGGGCGGCCTTTACGCCACCTTCTACGCCTTCGTCAGCCCGCAGGACGTGCTGCCCACGCTGACCTTCCAGATCTGGGCCATGCTGATCGTCGGCGGCGCCGGCAACAACCGGGGCGCGGTTTTCGGGGCCTTCCTGATCTGGGGGGCCTGGACGGCAAGCGGCTGGGCGCTGTCGCGTTTCGCCCCGGTCGAGGCGCAGCTTTACACCGGCTCGATCCAGTACATCCTGATCGGGTCGATCATCGTCGCCATGCTGCTCTGGCGCCCCCAGGGTCTTCTGCCGGAACGGCTGGTGCTATCGCAATCGGGGCAACCCGTGAAACCACGACAACAGGGAGCATGACAATGACAGACCAAACCTTCAGACGCGCCGGGCGCCTTTCGCTGGCGCTGGCGCTGGCCACCACGGCGCTGACCGGCGCGGCCTTCGCGCAGGACTGCACGACGAAGATCGGCGCGGTGCTGCCCACCTCGGTCGACTGGGGCAAGCCCATCGCCGAAACGGCGCAGTTCGTCGTCGACCAGGTGAACGAGGCGGGCGGCGTCCAGGGCTGCAAGATCGAGATGGTCCTGCGCGACACCCAGGTCGACCCCAAGGTCGGCGTCGACGCGGCCAAGGCGCT
>ERZ795053.3486-NODE-3486-length-17863-cov-4.648473_pt1 | contig 17863 bp, 16 predicted proteins | sample MGYA00375137_ERZ795053 | MGnify/ENA primary metagenome ERZ795053 (study PRJEB30182, sample SAMN05720284) | activated sludge metagenome | isolation source: Anaerobic digester | place: Hong Kong | collected 2014-12-17 ...
AATTAAAGGTTTTTAAGGGTTTTTTGGAAAAGGTTTGCAGAAGGGTTAATAAATTAAAAAATCTTATTCATTTAAAGAGAAATGGTATCTTGAATTTTAGAGATTTAAGATCTCTTTTATGAAAGAAGACATAAAAGAGATCGAAATATTATGATGAGAATAAGAAAGAGCTTTAACAACTCTAAAATATTTTGGCATTATTGATTCTATTTATTGAGCAGAACTCTCTATACAATAATATATGTTTTCATCGGATTTTTCAATTGAAGTGATACTAAGAAATGCGTTGTAAATTAATTTCATTGAATCTTGGATTTTTTGTGAATCGCGTGGTAGGAATAAAAATGACCAGGCATAATGATTTAAACATGAGAATAGTTCAAATAGGTTTGTTGCTTTTGATGTATGAACTTGTTCCTGAGTAAAAAATTGCTCAGCAATTATTGTCATTCTTTGGATTATTGTTTGTTGTTGTTCTGGTGATCCAGGAAATGGTTGAGTTTTTAAGATGGTGTGACAAAAAGATCCCTTCCATGTTTGTCGCAAAATACTGTCGGAAAATCTCGAAGTTATTGGTTGTGTTGGAGCTTTCATATAAATGCCTTTTTAGTTTAAAAACACAAAATAATAGGTCAGTTGAATTGTTTATGTCTATTATAAAGAAAGATTTGTCATGTTGTATAGATGAATGATAATCATATTTTTTTATGTTTATGAAAGGTGTCTTGGATTTTTGTGAAAGATAATTATTTTTGTTTGATTTTTTGTTAATTTTTGATAATTAAAAAATATAAGTAGGAGAGTGTTTTTGTCTTATTTTAAAAGTTTGTTATTCAATTTTTTATGTGTGTTTTTTGTGAATCACGTGGTTCCAGGTGTGGAAATCGCTTATTATACAAAAATACCTAACATTAAAGGGGAAATGATTTTTGCTTTTTCTCTTGGCTTTTTGAATTCTTTAATTTTTCCACTAATGAAATTATTCAGATTGAAGCTTTCTCATTTTAAAATTGGCATGATTAGCTTTCTTTTAAGCTTTGGTGCCTATTCCATTATTAATATTTTGCCATTAGGTGTGAAAATCACAACTCCTGGGGCATTTGTTTGGAGTGGACTTATTGTCTGGTTCGGTAGTTATTTGACTAATCATTTGGAATATCGTGATTATTTAAAAAAATTAGAAGATCAAGATCATATAGATCATCAGTCATAGTAGTTGTTGTCTTATTTATTAAATTATCTATTTATTTATAATAATATTATATTTTTATTAATTATAATTGATCATTAATTATATTAATTACATAATAAAGTTAGATAGTAATATTAAGGAGCTTCTCTTGAAAGTAAAAGCTAAAATAATTAGTCAAAATGAAATACAAGAGATATTAGATAATTTTACAGTTCTTTCTTCTCTTGCTGTAGATGCGAATACTAAGATAGGTATCGTTAATGATCGAAAAATAGTGACAAGTGATGAAGGACTAGATTATCAAAATGTAGAATGGATCTATTTAGAAGCTCCAGATTCTCTTATTTTATTGGTTCATAATAATTTAAGAGATGTTCTTTCTTATTTGAAACAATGTCGTACAGATGGAAGAATTGACTTGGGTGATCCGAAAGAAGCTGAGTTTATTCAATCTCTGATGGCAGCTGCCATGCAAGCCGCTCATAGATTTGATGATTTTCTAGGGCTTGTTCAAAATGTTCGAGACGAAGACTATATCCTTAAATCGGGGACATTTAAGAGACTGAAGGATTTCTATGTAAAAGAGATTGTCGATGTCTATCCTGATGTTTACGAAGGATCCATGGAATGGCAAAAAAGATATGCACAATCATCTGATGCATTAGACTTGAATCTTGATAAAGTCGGGTTGAATGATCTGGATGCTTTAAAAATGGATTTGGCATATGAGCTCTTTTATGTGATGAATCCAGAGGGGGAACCCTATTTTAATGATAAGCTGTTAGAAAATATCCAACTTTTAAGTTCCTATGATGAAGCTACTGATGAAGAGCTACTTGATGATCCGATTCTAAGAATGCCCGATTTTATTGATAAAGACCGTAAGGGAGCTGCAGATCAAATTATTTATCGTCTGCAAAATGCAATGAAAAAATTCTATTCACTTAAGGAACTATCGAAAAAAGAGGGACTTTCATCAAGTATTCATAAAATATTCATGGCTCTTTTTTTAGCGAGAAATCCGAAAAATTTGATTCAAAATACCGATCTGAAGAGTTGTCAGAAATATTTTGAGGATTTGCTGACTTTTATTAGAGAGGCTGTCTCTGATGAAGAATATCAATATACGATTACATATAGCGATGAAGCAGAGGAAAAGTCAAGGGTTTTGGTGTCTATTTTACATGAAGTTATTCATGCTCTTTTTTATAGAAGAATTGCTGTAAAAGAAGAGCTTATGGGCTTTATTTATAGGTTGATTCACGGTGCTGAGAAAAAAGAAAGTAAGAGGGTGTCCTTTTTTGAAAAAATGATGTCAGACGATGATGAATTGCGTCAATATTTGAAAAAATTCCCTAACGGTCCTTTATTTAAAGTATTGGATCTTGTGCGTCAGCAGGATTCTTTTCTTCTTGGATTTGATCCAATTTTTCAAAATAACCATCCTTGTTTGGAATATGATTTTGAAACAAAATATGGCAAGACAGAAGTTTTGCATCTTCCCACTCCTACACATCAGGAAATTATCTCGGAAGCTTCGATTATTCCAGAATTTCATGCTTTTTTACGTAAAGAATTAGAGGATCATCAGAAAGGTTTTTTGATTGTAAATTTAAACAATAAATGTTCATGGCGAGGAGAGTCGCGTAGCCATAGTTTGGAAAGATTAAGAAAAAGAGCCGAATATGATTTTCTAGATGTGATGACATTGAATAAAGATAATGATTTCTATTATCAGATGAGAAGTTATGATCTAAGTGATGCTGAAGAATTTATTCATTCTTTGAAAAGAATTTTTATGGGAAATGAAGAAAGCTTAGAAGGTTTTCTATTGTCCAGAGATCTTAAAACTCCTGATCTTTTTGCATTTATTGAAAAATGCTTAATTTTGATTCATCGTTTCTTTTTTGATTTGAAAAAAAGGTTGTCTCGAGCAGAGAGAGAAGATTTTATTGAGATTTTTTATCAGTTTTTAATCTTGAAAGTTGTGGATGTTCGAGAGGCTGGGTTGCTCAGTTTTTCTTGTAAGGATGGAATTGATAAGGGAAGTTGTCAAAAAGCAGGATTTTTCGGTTTTTTGAATATTATCTCAGGACATGAATTAGGAAAAGTTGAAGAGAAGCATATGAAAGCTCTTTTTTATACGCAGGCTTTGATGAATCGAGAAAGACTTATTAATTCTGAAAGATTTTATAGAACTGTTTCCTATTTATCCAGATTGGAAAATTCTATGGAAAAAAGCTCTCAGCAAATTTATGAAAGCTTTTCCAAGATCTATTCAAAAGGCTTTTTAAATTCTTTGAAAATTTAATCGCAGCTTGTTTCTACAAGCTCTTCATTGTAAAGTTTCAAAGAATCTAATAAGGATTCGACTTTGATTAGCAATGTTTTGAAATCTCTTTTAAAAGGAATGCTTTCCATTATCTTTTCTTTTTCTTTTTCACATTCTGCTTTTTCCAGTAATATTGAGATTCTGGCAAGGGAGGTGGTGACTTGATCCACTTCGTTTTCAAAATATCCTTTAAATTCTTTAGGGGAATTTAGAGCCTGTAGAAGATTGGCTCTTTTAGTGCGGATTCTTTGCCATTTTTTATCGTATTGGAAAAGCAGGCCATAGTGGTTGATGTCGTTCATCAGTGTGTCTACTTTTGATAAAATGGCTACGAATCTTAGGTACATATCATCTTCTTTTATGAGTTTGCCAAGAGTTCCTTGGCCATTGGAAATGTCGGATGAAATGGCATTTATATTTTGCATGAATTGACAACCATCTATTTGCAATGTTTCTGAAACCGGTACAAAGTTTGAGATGATTTGATTGAGTTTGTTCACAACATCATCATCTTGGATTTCAGTAAGTGATTGATGAACCAATTGCATATTTTGTTTGAATAGATCAATTGAAGTTGCAACAGAATCGATAATGTTCTTTTCATTGAAGTTTTTGAAAGCAATCGAAGTTTCGCTCATAGTGGATGAAAAGGATTCGACAGCTTTGGATAAGTTGCTTTCATTTTCAACGAACCAAACATTGACGTTTTTGGTGAAATCTTCGATTTCTTCAGTTACATCATTGATTTGATGAACGGCGTATTCTAGAGGAGCAATAGCATTACCATAGAGGATTTGATTTTTGATGCGTATGGGTTTGATTCCTTTTTTAGGGGCTTTGGGGATGATGCCAATAGTTTTTTCTCCTAGAAGACCTGTCGTTTGTATGGTAACTTCATCGGTATTGAATACTTGTACAGATGAATCTAGTTGCAGCGTCACTTCATAAAAATAGACCCTACCCAGTTCATCGGTCGGTTCTTTACGGGCGTCTTTGATTTCGGTGATTTTGATGACTTCTCCAACAGCTCTACCGGCAAGTAGAACTCTTGTGCCGATGTTGACTCCTGAAAGATCTGTGAAGCGGACATGGATTTTTTCTTTGCCATCACCAATTTTAGGTTCTAAAAAGATGATCATCCCCACAACGGAAATAATTGCGCCTATGACAAAAATTCCTATGATGAATGTTTTAAATTTACTTGGCATTTTTATTCTCCTTACGCCCGCTGGGGTGATGAGTTAAATTGTCTTTTAAAAATTTGATTGTTGGATGATCTATATTTAAGAATTCATCTCTTGGAGCTGTTAATACGATTTGACCGTTTTCATGCAAAGCGATTCTGTCAGCGCAATAAAGGGCGGAATGAATATCATGAGTGACGATGATAGAGGTTCCTTGAAGCTCATTTTGCGTTGCAACAATCAGTTCATTGATTTGTTGCGCTGTGATCGGATCCAGACCCGTTGTGGGTTCGTCATATAATAAAATACTGGGGCGATAGACGATGAGTCTTGCGAGACCTGCTCTTTTTTTCATTCCTCCGGAAAGATCCGATGGCATGGATTTTTGCGATCCTTCAAGATCGACCATTTTTAAAGCCTCATTGACTCTTTCCTCGATTTCTTTTTTCGTGAATCTTTTTCCAGTCTCCCTGTTGCCGTTTTGCTTTAGATAAAAACCTGTGTTTTCTTCGATATTCATGGAGTCAAATAATGCAGCGCTTTGAAAAAGCATGCCCATATCTCGAATCACATCATAAAATTCTTTTTCGCTGAGTTTTGCAAGATCCTGATCGTTGATTAGAACTCTTCCGGAATCCGGTTGTTCGAGTCCAAGTATTTGTCTAAGCGTGACGCTTTTTCCAACGCCGGAACGTCCTAGGATAACTAAAATTTCACCTTGCTTTACTTCAAGATTTAGCCCTTTGAGAACTTCTAAGTTGCCATAACTTTTATGGAGATTTTCGATTTTGATCATATGTACTTGTCCGAGATGAATTCCTGATAAATATTGTTTAGAGCTAAAGTGAGAAGGAAGTCTGAAATTAGAATGGTTACATAGCTGATGACAACACTGCTAGTGGTAGCTTTTCCAACGCCTGCAGCGCCTCCTTTGGTGTCCATTCCTTTATAACAACAGATGGTTACTAGAAAAATTCCAAAGCAAAAGGATTTGAAGACGCCTGTGAAAATGTCAAAAGCAGAGATGTTGGCGGGCATCGGATCAAAATAGTTGCTTCCGGGCATTCCAAAATAAAGGGTAGCAATGGCATAACCTCCAAATATCCCTAAAAGAATAGAAAAGATGGTCAGTAGGGGGATCATAAAAATGCCGCTGATAAAACGAGGAGCTACAAGATATCTTAAAGGGTTGACGGCCATCGATCGCATGGCGTCGATTTGTTCGGTAACTTTCATGGTGCCAAGTTCGGCGCACATAGCTGATCCGACTCTTCCTGTAACCATTAAAGCGGTTAGAACAGGACCAAGTTCTGTGATCATTGCTTTTGCTACCATAAGTCCAGTGACGCCGGCCAGTCCTTTTTCACTCAATTGGTAAAAGGATTGGGCGGCTAAAATAATACCGGTGGAAAGTCCTGTGATTGCGACAACGTTAAAGGAAAGAACGCCGATGCTGTAAAATTGTTCTCTTAAAACATGCCATGGAGGTGTTTTTTTAAAGGCAGCAATGAACACTTTGTAAATGAAAATTACATAAGCGCCGAATGCCGAAAATATATTGATAACTAATAAAATAGCCTTGCCTAACATAACAATCCCTCAATTCGGGATTGTATAAAATTAGGAATTTAAACCAAATAAAAATATATATATAATTATATTAATTAAAAGATTGAGGAATTACTTTTCAAATCTTTAATAATTATAATCCATACATTCTTCCTTCTTGACTTGAAATTTGTTGTGTCATTTGGAAAAATTCGCTCCAGTAGGAATTAATTTTTTGTGAAAGTTCTTGGGTTTTGGAAATATCCCTTTCAATAGTTTTGATATCTGCATTTTTCAATGTTTCTTTAGCTCTTCCGGAAGAGGTTAAAATCTGTTCAAGTGTTTTTGCTCCTGCTTCGGAAGATATTTCCATCATTGTTTTGGCTATTGATTCAGTTAAGCTCAAAGCTGTAGAACCACAAATATATGCAAGAGAAAGGCTGAAAAGAGTTGTTAATCCTGTTCTATGGATAATTTTTGCAAGTCTATTATATTGGTCTTTTTCTTCAAAACCAAGTTTGCTATAACTGATTTGTTGAGCATTTGAAAGTTTTTGCTCTGTTTCATAAACTTTTCTTGCAAGATCTAAGCAAATGGTTCCGGCAGTTGTCATAAAAAAGCTCCTTAACTTTGAAGAATTGAATATTGTTGCATTTCTGCATTAAAAAGGGTTTTGAAAATTTCAAAATGCTCCGCACTGTTTTTCTGTAGCATTTTTAAATCCTCCATCAATTTTTTAGAGGTGCGCATTTGCATGTTCATTTCACTTCTGGATAATGTTTCTTTCGATTGCATTTCTTTTTCGATGGAAGATAAGATGGAGGATGAGCTGAATGTGAGCAGGTTGGCAAGTTTGGAAGCATTTTTAAATGCTTTCAGTAATGCTTTGGAAGTGTCTGCTGCATTTAAAAAAGGCGCTCCAAGCAGGGGGAGGGTTTTCATCGCGGTTGCCATGATGGATAAAAATTGTTTGTCAGGACCTGCTACAGAAAAGGCAGGATGGGAGGACCTGGAATCTCTAATAAAATTGATAAGAGATAAAACACCTCCGGCTATCAGTGTGGTTCCTATAATTGGATGGGTGCCTGATTTTAATTGAATGATACCACTTGTTATCGCTGGAATAGATGTGATTAATTCGGAGAGCATTTTCCATTTGTGTTTTGTTTGGGCAAGAGCAAATCCTTTTTGCATTTTTTCTGCATGCTCGAGGATGAGTTTTTCATATTCATCATGGGTGTTTTTCAGCCTTTCTCCGGTGACTTTTTGCAGATTCATTAAAACTTGCTCGCTTGATTTTTGCATGGAGATAAGGATTTGATCGATAGATTTAATCGATGCAATTTCAAGGCTTAATTCAGTTGCAAGTAGAGGAATCTGGGAAGATTGTTCCTGCTCTGGTTCGGCTGGGATTTCCATTTTTTTGGATTTTTCTATTTCATGAAAAAAATCCTGACCTTGTCTAATAGCTGTTAAACTCATTATCGACCCGTTCTTTGAATGATGTTTTGGATAAATCTCTCAGAGTTTTTGATAGATTGATAACAAATATTAAAAAAGGCTGTTTGATTATTCATCATATTTTGTAATGGGAGATATTCTAAATTGGCTCTTTGTGATAGGGAGGCGCATTTTGATTCAATATATGAGGGTATATGTTGGATATCTTTGAGGTTAAAATGATAGGTGTCATTCTCTGGTAAGGCTTTTTCCTCTTTTAAAAGATCTAGAGGCCCTTTCAAATCGTTTAGATCGATACTATCGCCTTTTTTAGCTGTAGCAATTCTTCGGTTTATTTGTGCTTGTAAAGCATTGAGCTCTTGTATTTGTCCATAAATTTCTTCAACTTTCTGAGCTGTTTCTTTAATTGTTTTGAGGTTTTTCGAAGATTGATCCAAAGTCAGCTTTACAAATCTATCTGTTATATTTAAATGTTTAGGAGATTCGATAGAAGCTTCTGACATGGTTTTTTCCTTAATTTTCTCTTGGTAAAATATTAATATAGAAAACCTAAATAGTTTTTTTCTATGAATAATTTTTTTTGTGAAAAACAGCTTTTCCTATATTGATAAGCGTTAATAGTTTTTGAAATTATTAAAATAATTTATTGATGAAATTTTAATAACTGCGATTCCATTTGATTGTGAATCGGGTTTGTTCTTGCTGTTGCAAAGTTTCTGCTTGGAAGATGAAGCCGTGTGAGAGGTCAACTTCAACACCAATATTGGTGCTGTTTTGTTCCATCCCTTGGGAGATGGTGACTAAAACACCGTTGGAAATATATTTTCCAACTTGTACCGCCATTTGATCATCGTCTTCCACTTCAGTAGCTGGGGTGGAGATGATGGCGAGTCTGTCGATACCAAGGCTTTTTCTTGTGGATTCCAAAATATTGGAGCCGTGTCCGGAAACAGAGGCAACAGCTGAGGCAAGTTCGATTGCTTGCAGTCCTGAAATTTCAGAGGCATCCTGTCCAAACAGAAGTAAAGAGAGAATGGAACTCAAAGTCATAGGAGGAGCCGATTGAAAGAAAAGATCGGGAGAATTGGCAGGACCTTTTACTTGAATGGAGATGTTGGTGCCTTCGATACTTGTTTCGGCCACGATATTTAATGCAGGTATATGGTTTCCTCCCGGTGGGAAAATAACTTCTCCAAATGTTAGAGGGAAAGTCCTTCCACCGAATGCAAAATTTCCTCGAATCAAACTGAGTTCTCCGTCAGGATCTATTTGTGTTGCAGTTCCTTTAATATGAAGATTTCCTTTCCAGTAGGATTCAAGACCTCTTCCACCAAGCCTGACATCACCGGCGGTTTCGATATTTAAGTTGAGTTTTAGAGGATAGATTTTTTTTCTCTTATTCTGATCCTTCTTATGAATTTTAGTGGTGTCGTTTAGGAAGATGATCGGTACTTCAACAACATTGATAGGAAGTTTGTCTGGAATGGTAAGATCTGCTTTTGTAATGCTGATTGTTCCGTTGATAGCTCCTTCATAAAGATTTCCTTTTATGGAAACTTTTCCATTGGAAGTGGCATAGGCCAAATCTGTATCGAAGGAAATAAAATCATCGAATAAGACATTTAGATGATAAGGAAAATGTTCTGAGTATTTAAGAAGTATTTTGCCACTTGCATCGAAGACTCCATTTTTTCTATCGAGCCCATGGATTTTTTGAATGGCAAGTTCCTGGTCTTTACCAACAATATCGATGCTTAATTGATTTAGCAAGCTACCGGTATAATAATTTTCATATAGTCCATTATGTAAAGATAGAGTTCCTGAAACGGAAGGTTTTTTTAAAGAATTTTGCAAAGTAAGATCGCAGAAAAGATCTCCTTGGATTCTTTGGGTACCGATATCGATATATTCTAGGAGATATTCTGCTTTACCATCGAAAGAAAGATGAGAGAGAAAGGGTTTGTTTTCATCAAGGGTTAGTGAAAAAGGTTCGAAATTTATCTTAAAAGGGATTTTTGCTTGTATTTCACAAAGAGGTTGATTGTTAAAAGAGATTTTTGCATCGCTGTCTAAAATATTTTCATCGATTTTTCCTTTGATAGTAAGAGATGTTGTAGGGGGATTGGGGCTTGTTGAATTAATGAAAGATAATTTTGGGCTGGAAAAATCAAAGGCTGAAGATACTTTTTTATTCTCTGTTTTAATATCGAGTGAAAGGTTTGCATTTCCTTTGATATTGAGATCGAAAGGGGAAACGGAAAAAATATCCATAGGAAAATTTTTCAAAGAGAGAGAGCCATTGATACCGTTTTTGGAATAGTTCAAATTTGTTGAAAGTAGGCCTTTTTCTGTTACTAAAGTGGTTTCAGTAATTGAAAATGATTCAGAATTCCAATTTAATGAAAAAGGTTTTGCCAGAAGTAGATCATGATAATAAATGGTTAAGGCTAGGGAATCGCAATTAAGGGTGTTCATCGTATCAGATAATTGTATGGCTCCAGATGATGAAAAAGAATAAGTTGTTTCATATTCTCCTTCAGATCCTATTTGATATTCCCAATGATCTTGATTGCTTTCCAAGGTTAAAAATGAGTTTTCTGCTTTGATGTTTTGGTAAGAAAGATTTTCTGCGAAACAATCCAGTTTGCCATTTAGCAAAGGATGGTATAAGTCTTCTGTTTCATAAAGGATTTCGGCTTTTTCTCCGATGATGTCATGCCGATGAAAATCGAAAAAGACACTTGCTAGTTTGAGGAATTGTTTTTCCTCATCATGATTAAAAATTGCTTCGAAATTATAGTTTCCTTCAATTTCTAAATAAGGGATGAAAGTATTCAATTCATAACCAGTTGTGGAGCTACCGAAAACTTTTCCGGAAAGAAAGTGCCACTTTGTAATATCTAAATCTCCATTAATGGATAGAGTAGGAGAGTAGAAATGAATGGAGGATAAAGAAAGAAAATCTGTTTTAAGTTGAAAATCTTGCTTTGAGGAGAAATCATTTCCAAGAGCATAGCCTTCGATTTCACTTTTACCAATCAGAGTTTTATTTTGGTAATTTCCTTCAATTTTTGATAGAAAATCAGAGATTGTCAAATTGTTTAATTTTACCGTATCGGATTTGATTGCAAGATTTATATGAGGTATTTTTGCTTCTTTTTTGATATCAGCATTGATAAGTATATTCTTTTTGAAAGGGAGAGTAATTTCTTCATTAATTGTTTCGATATCTGTTGTTTGTGCAGTAAATGAAGCGTTATTGAGTTGAAAGAAAGAATCAACTTTTGCTTTTCCGGATGCTTTCATTACATTATTTTGCAGATATATTTGTTGAAAATCTGCAGCAAAGTCATAAGTGGAGGTGAAAGTTGAGGAAAATAGAATAGGAGATAAGGTGTTTTCAAGGGAGGTGTAATTCTTTTTAGGAAGGGTAATTTGACCTTGAATTCTTGAGAAAATGGGAGGAGCCAAGGATGTGGGAGGAGTTGTAAACAGATCAAAAAAGCTTTCCCAAGAACCTCTTGAAGTAAGGGTTGCTTGCAAAGAGTAACCATGGAAATCGAATAATGGGGTAAATACTTTTGAATCATCGATATTGATTTTGATTCTAGAGGTGATCATTTTAGATTTTTCAAGCCCTCTCATTTTTATATCAACATAACTTTTAGAAAAACCGTTGCGAGCAACTTTGGCGTTGATATTGAATTCTTTACTATGTTTTTCAACTCTTGCTTTTCCATCGATTGAAAAAGAAATGAAAGTGTCGTTTACAGGAATTTCAAGTTTTTTAATCGAGCAGGACTTAATGAAAATAGAAAAAGGTAAGGCAATGATTTCTTTTTCAAATTCTTTTTCTTCTGTCATTTGAAAAGGAGGAATAATTCTAATTGTATCAATAGTTAACGCGTCTATTCCGATTTCTTTATGGATCAAAGCTAAGAAGGAGATGGATGTTGAAATGTCTTTGACTTCGATTTCTTGGGTATTGGCAAGTTGCAGTTTTAAAGAGGATAGGCGGTAGGAAAAAGGGAAAGCTCCTTCGATTTTTCCTATTACTATTTTGATTTCATTTTTTTCAAATGCTTCGGTAATGATTTTCTTGCAAAGATTTTTTCCATAGGGGGATTGAATAAGCAAGGAGATGCTTCCTAGAAAGCAGAAAAGGAAAATACTGATAGACAAGATCAATTTGTATAATAGAGGATGCTTTTTCATAATTAAAATGTTTGTCCTATGCTTACATATATTCTAAAGGCTGGGTCTACAGATCTTCGATCTAAAGGAAAGCCTATGTCAAATCGAATAGGTCCGAAAAACGAAAAATATCTAAATCCGAAGCCGGTTGATTTGTACCACTTTTTAAAGATGGTGGGAAATTGCTTATTTGAAACTGTGCCGATATCAAAAAAGGGAACAAAACCAATAGTGTCTGTCATCATAATGCGAGGTTCGAAGGATCCAAAAATAGCTGAACGTCCACCGTAGGGCTTTTTATCCGGACTTAAAGGGCTGACTGATTTGAATTTATAACCGCGAAGGTCCACATCGGAACCTCCTAATGAAAGTTTTGTTAAAGGAATGTCATCTCTTGGTGATCCTGCTACAGATTCTCCTTCCATTCGAAAAGCAAGTGTTAATCGTTTGCTTTTCAAATATGTGAAATAAGTTTCTCCAAGAAGCTTTTGTTGAAGGAAGAAAGAACTGTTTTCGGAATCTACGTAGGGCGTTGTGAAATAGTTTATTGTCCATCCTTCAGTTGGATTCATTAAATTATTGGCTGTAGAATATTTTAATGTAACGGGCATTCCGAATAATATATATCTGCCATTATTTGCACTTTCTGTAATGGTGGTTTTTTCAGCTTGCACACCAATCATATAAATAAAATGATTAGAGGCTTTTCTTTCAATTCTTGTGACGGCCTGATAGGATTGTGAATTATAGGGGAAGATTTTTTCTCTTAGGGCTAGCAGCTGAAAGGCATAGGTTTGATCTTCTACATAAAAATCAGGTTTTTTATATGTTAAAACTCCTGTATGGCTTTTTTCAGCGATGTTTCCTTGCAGGCTTAAAAGTTGACCTGTTTGTCCAATGTTTTGATTGGCCCACCCAAAGGAAACTCCCGGTCCATCAACTGTTGCATAAGAAAAACCTAAATTAATATTACGATGTTTTGATTCGACTACATGAATCTTAATCGGTAATTCTCCTTCCGGGGTTAATTTTCCGCCATGGGAAATCATTACTGAGGAGAATAAATTTGATTTAAGTAATTTTTGTTGTGATTTTTCTATTAAATTTGTGGAATAGGTTTCACCTTCTTTCCATTGGATTTTTTTATCTATGAATTCCGGTTTGATATTTTGAATACCTAATATTGAAACTGTTCCAAATTCGCATTTTGGACCTTTGTCAACATAGACTTTGATGTGAACTGTTTTACTGGAGACATCTGCTAAAACATCTTGCTTGTCGATTTGTGCTAAAGGATATCCATTGGATGCGTAATAATAGAGAATCTTTAATCTTGTTGTTGCAATCTTCTCATTGGTGATGGGGACATTTAATTGAATGTCGATATCTTTAAGAGGAAAGTTCTCGCAAAAACAGTAAGGAGATTGTGATTTTTCTGTTTTCTGAAAAATATGATAAGTTTTGAGTTGATAACGAACACCTGGTGAGATGATGAGTAATACGGTTGCTTTTTTTTCATTTTCAAAAATGGATGATTGAATTCTTGCATCATAATATCCGAAACTTTTTAAGACTTTTTGCAAAGAAGTAATATCTTCATCAGCCCTGAAATGAAGTGCGTTGATAGAACGAGGAGGAGTGTTTTTCATGTTCAGTAAGGTAGAGGATTTTTTGAGTATGCTAAGTGTTTCTGGGTCTTCTTCTAATCCGGAAAATTTGACGGAATAGGAAAGTTTTCCCACTAATGATGCTGAAATTAAAAGAAATGCCAGAATAATTCTTTTTCGTAAAAAAAACATGCTACCTAAGCTGTTACCACTTCTTGTTCATTATTATCATAAGGTAAAAGAAATTCAACTAATTTATATTATATATTAGTTGAAGTTGTTTCTTTTGCTTTTTTTTCGAAAAAATAAATTCATTCTTGCAATAGAAGTCGGAAATTTTGTAAAAAAATAACAATAAAGATTGATTTTTGGAGGAAATATGCAAAAAGAAGAACAAAATGAAAATGTTCTTTTGCAGGAAAAAGAGGAATTTTTAGAAAAAGATTTTCCTAAAAAGACTTTGCAAGAAGCAATTCTAAATTCTGAAATTATCGGAAAAATTCGAGTTTAAACATTCTTGTCTTTTTCTGAATGAATTTTCTCTTTGCTGATGTTGTCGATACGTTTTACTTCTAAATGAGATTCGGAAATTAAAGATTTTTGACCGTTTGATTCAACTAAATATAAAATAGTTTTGGGGCTTAATACTCTTTTCTCCAAAATTTTAATTTGGCTTAGTTGATTCGTTGTATGAATGCGTGTTTTCATCATTTTTTTAAGAACAATGTATGTTGCAATAATTAAAATAATGATGAAAAACAAAATGCCTAGCATTTTGAAAAATGCCGTTTTGAATTCGGGTGCATTTTGAGAAGTATAAAATTCTTGGGCATCGATGACGTTTGAACTTTCTGCATAAATGATAAATGGTAGATAAAAAATTACCTGAGAAAGCTTTTTTAAAGAATGTATCATAATTTTACCTTTTTTAATAAATCATAATGATTTTTTTAGAAAAGGAAAGAAAAAAAACTAATACAGTAAAAACTTTGTATTAAATTTGAATTGCATCAACGTTATAAAAATTATAATTGGTTATTGCAAGATGCTAAAGAGTCTTTTTTAATTTTTGAATTGTGAAACAGGAGTACATCTGAAGCCCTAAAATAACTAATAAAATGATTCTTAAGCTTGTGGATTTCATTTTTGTAGAGGTTGTTTGGAAAGGAGGGTCTTCTAAAAAGGATTGAAAATTGTTTTCAGTTTCTGATAGAAAATCAATAGGCCTTTCTTCTGTATCTGATTCTTCGATTTCAGTTTCAGTTTCAGTTTCGTTTTTAGAAGTTGGAGGAGCTACTTCCTCTTGGGGTTTTTCTATTTCTTCAATTTCTTCTGTATCTGATTCTTCGATTTCAGTTTCAGTTTCTTTTTCAGAATCTGGAGGAGCTACTTCCTCTTGGGGTTTTTCTATTTCTTCAATTTCTTCTTCAGATGATTCTTCGATTTCAGTTTCGGTTTTAGAATTTATGGGATCCTCATCGCTTTCTGTATCCGAAAAAGGATTGGAAGATTTAGTAAATAGAGGGATTATAGCCCTTCCTACAATAGAAAGAATGTCTGATGGAATACTTCCTAAAAGGAAGATTGGCAATTTTGCAATAAAAAGAATGATATTCACGGCAGTTTTTTTCCAAGAATTAGATTCGTTTTTAAGCTTTAAAGTATATACGGACAGGGTTGCAGGAAATTGAAATATTCCAGGTTTATTCATTTGATCTTTTTGTAATGAAGAACTAATTAAAGTCATAATCTTAGCAGAGTTTTTTATGAATTGCAAAATTATAGGTTGATATTTTTATTTTAGCAAATTTTTATAATTGATTATTTTTGATTTAAGATTTTTGTAAAAAAAAGCATAAATCGAAGATTCGATTTATGCTTGATTATTTGATATAGAATAACTTACTAATAAGGATAATTAGCTAAGGATGCGCTGTCCATAGCAAGTCCCATCGCATGAAGGCCATTATCTACAAAAACGATATTGCCAGTCATAGCCGAAGCTTCTTTAGAAAGTAAAAAGGCAGAAGCATTAGCAACTTCTTCAGCTGATAATTCTTTTTGCAAAGGAGCGTTTGCTTTTGAATAATCAATCATATAGTCAATCATTCCAATGGCTTTTGCTGCACGACTTTTTAAAGGTCCCGCAGATATTGCATTAATGCGTAATTTCCATTTTCTTCCGATTTCATAGGCAAGAGTACGGATATCGCTTTCAAGAGCTGCCTTGGCAGAACTCATTCCTCCTCCATAACCTGGAATGGCAGAGGTGGATGCAATATAAGTTAATGCTAAAATAGCTCCATTTTCATTCATAATAGGACCAAAGTGTGAAACTAAGCTGATGAGTGAATAGGAAGAGGCGCTCATGGCTGCTAAATAACCTTTGCGAGAGGTGTTTAGAAGAGAGTTTTTGACTTCTGGAGCATTTGCAAGTGAATGAACTAATATATCAATATTTCCATAATCTTTTTGGACTAATGCTGCGACTTCTTCGATGGAATAGTTGGATGATGCAGCGTATCTTTTATTTGTTTTGATTTCTTCGGGAACGTCTTCAGCTTTATCGAATGATGCGTCTAAGGCATAGATTTTTTCGATTTCAAGTAAACTTCCATCTAAGAGTTTTCTAGATTCATCGAATTTACCTTTTTCATAGGAGGTTTTGAAAATATTTAATACAGGAGTCCAAGTGCCGACAAGGATTTGAGCTCCTCTTTCTGCTAAAGATTTCATAATAGCCCAGCCGAAACCGTTATCGTCTCCGATTCCTGCGATAAAAGCTTTTTTTCCAATTAAATCTTTTTTTTGCATTTTTCCATCCAAATTTATTTTGTTTTTGAAATTATATCAGAAAACTTATTAATGATCTAATTTCAAAGAAATAAAAAAATATTTTTTGATAAAAAAATCTTGATTTGCTTCAGAGAAATCCTTCAAAATAAACACTTATGAAACATGCAGATTATCGTACATTTATTTCTTTAGTGAAAAAACATTTATTTCCATTGATTTTGGTCAGTGTCCCTTGCGATTTTGAAAAGGCTCAATGTTTGGCTTCAATTGTTAAAGCATATAAGAAACAATTGAGATACGAAGAGAAATTTTTAAACGCAGAAGAACATTCATTAGATGAAGTGATTAATTCTATGCAGGCGGCTTATTTATTTGGAGATTTACCTCTTGTTGTTTTTGATCATGTAGACAAATTATCGAAAAAAGACCTCGATCGATTGTATTCAGCTTTAAGTCATCGCACAGATCAAGGAGTGGTGATATTGGCTTCTCATTCGGTATCCAAGTTTAAGAAATTCTCTTCTTTGTTAGGGGGAAAAGGGGCTCATTTTGATTTGACTGCTGAAAAGCCTTGGGAAAAAGAAAAAAGATTAAAAAGTTATTTTTTAGATCTTTGCTTTAAACAAAAAAAACATGTTCAAGATGATGTGGTGCAACATTTTTTTCAAAGGGTCGGTTTTGAAAAAGCTTCAGTTGTTTCTGAAACTGAAAAATTACTTACTTATACTTTTGATATGGACAAAATTGAAAAAGTGGATATTGATGCAATATGTTCTATGGTAAAGGAAAACTCTCTATGGCATATATCGGAAACTGTTGTCTGGGATCATTCCTATGAATCATTACTTGTATCGAAAATAGATAGTCAGTTTTTTTATGGAATTTTACCATTATTGCGATTTCAACTGAATACGGCTTTGAAATTAGCTTTGATGATTGATAATCGAGCTACAGATCAGGAAATTATCAAGGCCTTTCCGAAAATTTGGCCTAAAGCATTGGAAAAGAAAAGAACTATAGCCCAAAGAATTGGAGCGGATAAATTTTCTAAAGCCATTGCCAAGTTATATGAAATTGAAATGTATGCCAAAAGCGGTGTTTCTCATTATCAAGGACTATTGGATTTATTTCTTGGAGCGTATAGATGACAGATTATCAAGGAACTCTTTTTCTACTTCCGAATGTATTTGATGAGATGCAATCTCATAAAGAATTTTTGCCTTCTCAATTAGAGGCTATTGTTTTAAAACTTGATGGCTTGATTGCGGAAAGTGAAAAAGCAGCTCGTCGTTTTTTATTGGCTTTTTTGGATCGAAAGAAGTTTGATTCTTTACCTATTAAGATCTTGAATGAGCATACTACATCGCAAGAATTGAACTCTTTATTGGATCCCATGCATAAAGGGCAATGTTGGGGGTTGATCAGTGATGCTGGTATTCCTTGTATAGCAGATCCTGGTAGTCGACTTGTATATCTTGCTCATAAAAGAAAAATCTTAGTGGAGGATCTTTATGGTACGTCTTCTATTTTATTGTCATTAATGCTTTCT
>ERZ795053.3487-NODE-3487-length-17862-cov-6.562082_pt1 | contig 17862 bp, 15 predicted proteins | sample MGYA00375137_ERZ795053 | MGnify/ENA primary metagenome ERZ795053 (study PRJEB30182, sample SAMN05720284) | activated sludge metagenome | isolation source: Anaerobic digester | place: Hong Kong | collected 2014-12-17 ...
CCTTCCGCAACGTCACCACCCTGCGGGGCACCCTCAAGGACGGCACCGAGGTCTCGGTGGCCGGCACGCTCACCGGTCCGCGGATGGTCGAGAAGATCGTCGGCATCAACGGCTTCGACTTCGAGGTGCCGCTCACCGACCATCTCGCGGTGTTCCGCTATGCCGACCGGCCCGGCATCATCGGTGCGGTCGGCAACCTGCTCGGCGAGGCCGACCTCAACATCGGCGCGATGCAGGTGGCCCGCTCCGCCACCCGGGACCACGCGCTCATGGTGCTCAACATCGACACCGAGATCACCCGCGAGGTCGCGGCCGACATCGCCACCGCGATCGGCTCCGACCACTTCGCGGTGGTCAACCTCTGACCGCTCGCTGTGGTCCATTTCACGGACATCGCGTCCGAATGCTGGGATAGGCAGTTCCCGGCAGCAGGCCGTCGGGGCGACCATGGAGTATGCCGCGTGGCCATCGACGGGAAACGGAGCCACGGCCGGCCGACCGAGAACCAGACGGAAGCGACACGACCATGAGCGAAGAGGCCCAGGCTGCCCGCCAGGCACTCCAGGAGTCGATGGACCTGCGCGAGCAGCGTCACACCGACGAGGACTGACCCGCTGCCGCACCGAGAGCGCCGCCGATCCCCGTGATCGGCGGCGTTCGGCATACAAGACGACTGTCCCAGCCTGCAAGACAGTTCCGTACCCTGGCGGGCATGTCCGGATCCACTGTCGCAGCCCCCACCTCACTCGATCTCGCCGTCATCGGCGGTGACGGCATCGGACCGGAGGTGACCGGCGAAGCGCTCAAGGTGTTGCGCGCCTCGGTGGGTGACACGGTCGGCGTGTCGACGACGGACTACGACCTCGGAGCGCAGCGCTGGCACCGCACCGGCGAGACGCTGCCGGCATCCGTGCTCGAGGAGCTGCGTGGCCACGATGCGATCCTGCTCGGGGCGATCGGTGACCCGACCGTGCCATCCGGCGTCCTCGAGCGGGGCGTGCTGCTGCCGATCCGGTTCGCCCTCGACCACTTCGTCAACCTGCGCCCGGCCAAGCTCTTCGCCGGGGTGCGCAGCCCGCTCGACGTCGCCAGCGTTGCTCCCGAGGGCATCGACTTCGTCGTCGTCCGCGAGGGCACCGAGGGCCCCTACGTCGGCAACGGCGGCGCGCTGCGCGTCGACACCCCGCACGAGATCGCGACCGAGGTCAGCGTCAACACCCGCTTCGGGGTCGAGCGGGTGGTCCGGGATGCCTTCGCGCGCGCCCAGGCCCGCCCGCGCCGGCACCTCACGCTTGTGCACAAGCACAATGTGCTCACCCACGGCGGGCACCTCTGGCGCCGCACCGTCGAGGCCGTCGCCGCAGACTTCCCCGACGTGACCACGGCCTACCAGCACGTCGACGCCGCGACGATCTTCCTCGTCACCGACCCCGGCCGCTTCGACGTCGTCGTCACCGACAACCTCTTCGGCGACATCATCACCGACATCGCCGCCGCCGTTGCCGGTGGCATCGGGCTGGCCGCGAGCGGCAACATCAACCCGGCCCGGACCACCCCGAGCATGTTCGAGCCGGTGCACGGCTCGGCTCCGGACATCGCCGGGCAGGGCAAGGCCGACCCGACAGCGGCGATCCTGTCGGCGGCCATGCTCCTCGACCACGTCGGCCTGTCGGACCGGGCGCGGGCCGTCGAGGCGGCCGTGGCGGCCGACCTGGCCGAGCGTGGGGTCGAGCCCCGCACGACGAGCGCGGTCGGCGACGCCATCGCCGCGCGCCTGGGCTAGCCAGGCAGGGCCCACTCAGCCGCCCGCGCCGGCGGAGGTCGCCGACCCGCTCGGCGCGGTGGCCGCGAGGCTGGTGGTCGGTGCCTCTGACGCCGCCGTCGCGGTCGCCGAGCGAGCTGCGCCGCTGACCGCGGTCGTGGCCGAGGCTGTCCGGGACGTCCAGGCGGCGGCGGGTGCTGCTGTCGTCGCAGGGGCGCTCGAGGGCGAGGCTGTCGTCGTCGACGGGGCGGTCGTCGGCTCGGTCATCGACGGCGCCGTCGTGGCGCACGGGTCAACCTGAGTGGCCGTGGGCTCACTCGTCGGAGCGCCGGTCGGCGAGGGGCTGCCCGCGGTCACCGACGGCCCGGTGGTCGGTGGGCATGTCGTCGCAGCGGTCGCGGGCACGCTCGTGGCAGAGGGGGTGGCGGAAGTGGGCGCCACGGGGGCAGAGGTCGTCACGGGGCTGCTTGGCGAGGTCGAGGCGACGCTGGATGCCGGAGCGGACGACGAGCTCGCGCCGGTCGGCGTGCTCGTCGTGGGGGTGCCGGGGCGAGCCGGGTCAGGAGCGGCACTGGTGGCCGGCGCGGCAGCAGCGGTCGACGGCAGCACGGCCGGGGGCAGCACCACCCGAGGCGCCGGGGCGAGGTCGAGGAAGGGCCCGGCATCGACGAATGCCTCGTTCACCCTCACCTCGAAGTGCAGGTGACACCCGGTCGAGTTCCCTGTGGTACCGACGTAGCCGATGATCTGGCCCTGGCGCACGACCAGTCCGGGGGCGGCGGCATACGACTGGAGGTGGTTGTAGGTCGTCACCAGGCCGCTGCCGTGATCGATGACCACCCGATTGCCATAGCTGGGGAAGAGGCCGGCCGCCGTGACCGTGCCGTCCTTGACCGCGCGCACCGGGGTGCCGCACGCCGCGGCGAGGTCGGTGCCGGAGTGCAGCTTCCACACATGGCTGATGGGGTGCAGCCGCAGGCCGAAGGGTGACGTGAGGATCCAGTGGTCGATGGGCTTGACGAAGCCCGAGGTGAGCAGCACCCCGGGGGTCAGTCCGATGACGGGAGACGTCGACAGGTCGACGAGGGAGTCGAGGTCGCCCAGCGAGCTCTCGGTCATCCCGGCGAGCACCGCGACGGCGCCCCGGGCCGGGGCCGGTAGGGGGTCAGGGGTGGTGGCCCGCGAGCTCCGGTCGACGCGCTGCCCGGTGTCCAGGTTGGCCGGGCCGACGGCCCAGTCCAGGTGTAAGGGGTCACCGCTCGTGCCGCGGACGCCCACGTCGGCAGCTGCGAGGACGGGTGCGGACGGAGCGGGGACGGCACCGGCGACCGGGGTTGTCGCTGCAGCCGCGAGGACGACGAAAGAGGTGAGGGCGGTGACGCCCGCGAGGCGGGGCCGGGGCGAGCGACGTGCCCGGTCGACGGACGGGGGCCGAACGACACCCTCGTCCGCATAGCGGAGCCGTATCCGACGCATTCCCCGAGCCTTCCTGCAGGTGCCCCATCACCCGTTCCCGCTCACCATAGGCGAGCCGGGCTGCAGCACTGCAGGATTCGGGAGGATCCGCTCAGCCCGCGGACCCCGTCTTCGCCCCATCCGTACCAGAGGTCCCAACAGCCCCAGGAGCCACAGCCGCCACGGGCTGCGGAGGGATGGCCGGGGCTGTCGGGACTGGCGGGGTGGGGGTCGAGCCGGCAGCCGGAGGCTGCGCTGGGCTGGCGGTGGGCGGCGGCGCCGGCGGGGTCACCGGGACGGACTTCGGCCGGACCGCGGGCGGCAGGACCGTCTTCGGGCTCGGTGCTCCGGCCAGGTAGGGCTTGGGGTCCGTGACCGCGGTGCCCCGTCGGACCTCGAAGTGCAGGTGACACCCGGTCGAGCTGCCGGTGCTGCCGACGTAGCCGATGATCTGGCCCTGCTTGGCCTGCTGGCCGGGCACGGCGGCATACCGGCTCAGGTGGTTGTAGGTCGTCGAGAGCCCGCCACCGTGGTCGATGACCACCCGTCCGCCGTAGCTCGGCAACACTCCGGCGAAGCTCACCTGACCTGCTCGAACGGCGGTCACGGGAGTCCCGCACGCCACCGCGAAGTCGATGCCGGAGTGCAGGCGCACGTCGTGGGTGAGCGGGTCGATGCGCAGGCCGAAGCCGGACGTCGTGACTCCGGTGACGGGGCGGACGAAGCCGGACTTGGGCGCACCAGGGTCAGGAAGGACGACCGCCACCGGAGCGACGGCAGGCGCCGCGGGTGCCGTTGGGGCAACGGGCTCGGGAGCCGGAGCTGCCGCGACTGGTGGGGCGACCTCGACGGTGACGGTTGGCACGGCGAACGGCTTGACCCGCTCGGCAGCGGTCGGAATGGGGGAGTCGAGTCCGCTCTCGGTCGGATCATCGCGGCTGCTGCCCCGAGAGACCGGGCGGACGTCGCGCACCAGCACGATGCGCCCCGTGGCGGTCGAGCGCGTATCGTCGGGGGCCGAGACTGCGGCCTCGGCGGCGCGAGCGTGAGCGGCGCCCAGGCCCAGGCCACCGACGACGACGAGCACCCCGACCGGGGTGAGCGAGCGCCGCGCGGCGGTGAGCCGACCGGTCCAACTGCTGAGCATGACTGCCTTTGCGTTCTGCGCCCGAGGAGATCAGAGCGGATCCGTGGCGCCCACCCGCGAGGGGTGGGTCCGCCCCCCGGCCGCCGATCCACGTCCACGGTAGGCAGCCGACCTCCCGAGCTGGAACGGCCGAACGGCGGAGCCGGCCTGGCCGTTCGGTGCCGCGGTCATCTCGACGGCACAGGCCCTAGGCTGGGCAGGACGAGAACGGAGAGCCGATGAGCACGCCTGCCCTCACCTATACGGTGACCCACAGCACGAGCCCGCGCACGGATGCCGAGCGGACCGCCATCCTCGCCAACCCGGGCTTCGGCAAGCACTTCACCGACCACATGCTCCAGGCGACCTGGTCGCAGGAGCGCGGGTGGCACGACGGTCGGGTCACGGCATACGGCCCGATCACCCTGATGCCCGCCGCCGCGGTCCTGCACTACGCCCAGGAGGTCTTCGAGGGTCTCAAGGCGTATCGGCACGAGGACGGGTCGGTGTGGAGCTTCCGTCCCGAGGCCAACGCCGACCGGCTGCAGCGCTCGTGCCGGAGGCTCGCCCTGCCCGAGCTGCCGACCGATGACTTCGTCGCCTCCTTGCAGCAGCTGGTCGCGATCGACCAAGCCTGGGTGCCCGCGGCCGACGCGGGCGAGATGAGCCTCTACCTACGGCCCTTCATGTACGCCTCCGAGGCCTTCCTCGGCGTCCGGCCCGCGGCCGAGGTGACCTACAGCGTCATCGCCAGCCCGGCCGGCGCCTACTTCGCGGGGGGCCTCAAGCCGGTCACCCTGTGGATCTCCGAGCACTATGCGCGGGCCGGCGAGGGTGGCACGGGCGCGGCCAAGTGCGGTGGCAACTACGCCTCCAGCCTGGCCGGTCAGCTCGAGGGCATCGAGCACGGGTGTGACCAGGCGGTCTTCCTCGACTCCTCGACGCACACCTACATCGAAGAGCTCGGCGGGATGAACCTCTTCTTCGTCACCAAGGACGGGCGCCTGGTCACCCCGGCACTCACCGGCACGATCCTCGAGGGGATCACCCGAGCCTCGATTCTCGAGCTGGCCAAGGACCTCGGCCTCGAGCCTGAAGAGCGCCGGATCGCCATCGAGGAGTGGAAGGACGGCGTCGCCTCCGGAGAGATCGTCGAGATCTTCGCGTGCGGCACCGCAGCGGTGGTCACCCCCGTCGGCGAGCTGCGCTGGGAGGGCGGCTCGGCAGCCTCGACGGCGGGTGAGGGCGGCGGCGACGTCACCCGGTCGATCCGCGCGCGGCTTCTCGACATCCAGTACGGCCGCGCCGAGGACACCCACGGGTGGATGACGCGGCTCTGCTGAGCATCGCGGTCAACCGGCCGCGGTTGGTCGCCTCCGACCTCGACGGGACGCTGCTGCGCTCGGACGGCACCGTTTCCGCCCACACCGCTGCGGTGTGGGCGGCGCTTGCGCGCCAGGGGATCGAGACGGTCCTCGTCACGGCGCGACCGCCGCGCTGGCTGCACGACCTCGAGCAGGTCGTCGGGCCGCGCGGGGTGGCCCTCTGCGGGAACGGAGCCTTCGTCTACGAGGTGGCAACGCGTCGGCTGCTCGAAAGCCACTGCTTCGAGCCGCAGACCCTGCTGGAGCTGATCGCCGACCTTCGCTCGGCCATCCCGGGGGCGACCTTCGCGGCCGAGCGTGTCGACGGCCCCTTCGTCGAGCCGGACTTCCCGGATCCGCACGCCGACTCCAAGCCTGCGGGCCTGGTCGTCGGCTCCGGTGCCGCCATCGTCGACAAGCCGGTCGGCAAGCTGCTCGCCCTGGCGCCCGAGCTGCCGACCGAGGCCTTCCTCGCTCAGGTCGAGCTGGTCCTCGCCGGACGGGCTCTGCTCGCTTACTCCGGGGCGCACGGTCTGGCCGAGATCAACCCGCCCGGCGTCGCGAAGGATGCCGCCCTGCGGCGGTGGTGTGCCGAGCTGGGGATCGATGCCGCGCAGGTCTGGGCCTTCGGCGACATGCCCAACGACCTGCCGATGCTGCGCTGGGCCGGGGTGGGTCACGCGGTCGCGAACGCCCACCCGAGCGTGCTCGAGGTGGCCGACGTCGTGTGCCCGAGCAACGACGACGACGGCGTGGCGGTCGCGCTCGAGCCTCTGTGCGACAGCCACCACACGCCCGAGATCTCCTAGACGCGTGACCTCGGCGCCAGTCGCTGGGCGCCCGCGACGGCACCGCAACTCGCGCCCAGCACGTTGTTGAGGTCGTTGGCACACAGGGTGATCGAGGGACACGCCGCCTTGCTCGTGCCCGCGAAGGAGATCGTCAGAGTGGAGCGGTAGTTGTAGACGGACTGGCCCACATCCCTGATCCGGACGACGAAGGTCCCCGAGATCACAGCCGTCGAGGTGAGGGTCCACGTCGTCGAGGCGTTCTGGGCGAGGCTGGCTGGCGAGGTGCCCACGATCGACCACGACGTGCCGACTTGGGTGAAGGCATAGGAGTGCGGGTTGTTGGTGGTCTGCAGGTTGGTCAGGGTCCACGTGACCTTCGTGCCGATCGGCAGAGGGACCGCGCCCACAGAGAAGGTCCACTGGTCGTAGTTGGGGTCCAGCAAGCCGGTGGGGCCGGTGACGGTGGGGCAGCCGGACGCGGCATACGCGGGCACGGCCGTCGTCAGCAAGACCACCGGGGTCGCCCATGCCAAGCCGGCGGCGAGCTGGCGGCGGCTCGGGCCAGTCGACGGTGACGCGTGGGGCATGGGAGAGGGTACCTTCAGGGGAGAGCGACGTTGCCGACACTATAGTCCCGTTAGCACGAGCAGGCAGCGGAATGCGACCGGCACGGTGTCCAGATGCCGGACCTCCTGTTCACCATTCGGAGCCTGTCTGCCAGCATGGACGGGTGCAGACCGTGATCCGGCCCCTCCAGGTGACCATCGTCACCGTCCTCGTTATTACCTGAGCGCGACGACCCGCCTCCTCGGCCTCGTCGCGCAGACCTCCCGACCCGGGGGGTCTTTTTGTTGGTCCGGGCACACCCCGCCCCGACCGACAGCGACCGGCCGGACGAGACAGCCGACCCGAGATGCCGCCCGTCCATCGGAACCGACCAGAGATTGCCTGAGACCCTGATGTCCTCCCCGAGCCTGACCCCCGCGCTGGACCTGCACGTCTACGACACGACCCTGCGCGACGGTGCGCAGCAGGAGGGGCTCAACCTCTCGGTCGCCGACAAGCTCGCCATCGCCCGGTCGCTCGACGAGCTCGGGGTCGGATACATCGAGGGCGGCTGGCCGGGTGCCAACCCCAAGGACACCGAGTTCTTCGCCCGCGCCCAGCGCGAGCTGGACCTGCGGCACGCCACCTTGGCGGCCTTCGGTGCCACCCGTCGGGCCGGCTCGAGCGCCGCCGACGACGTGCTCGTGCGGGCACTGCTCGACTCGGGCGCCCCCGTCGTCACGCTCGTGGCCAAGTCGCACACCCGGCACGTCGAGCAGGCGCTGCGCACGACGCTCGCCGAGAACCTCGAGATGATCCGCGACACGGTGACCTTCCTGCGCGGCGAGGGCCGGCGGGTGTTCGTCGACGCCGAGCACTTCTTCGACGGCTACCGGCTGGACCGCGACTACGCGCTCGAGTGCGTGCGCGCGGCTGCCGAGTCCGGCGCCGAGGTCATCGCACTGTGCGACACCAACGGCGGGATGCTGCCCGCCCAGGTCGCAGACGTCGTTCACGACGTCGTCTCGAGCGTCACGGCCGGCAGCGCGCAGGCCCGGGTCGGCATCCACTGCCACAACGACACCGGTTGTGCGGTCGCGAACTCGATGGCGGCGGTCGACGCCGGCGCGCGCCACGTGCAGGGCACGGTCAACGGCTACGGCGAGCGCACCGGCAACGCCAACATCCTCACCGTCATCTCGAACCTGCAGGTCAAGCAGGGTATGCCGCTCGTCGCGCCGGAGCGCTTGCGCGAGGCGACCCGGATCGCCCACGCCATCAGCGAGGTGACCAACGTGCCGCCCTACAGCCGCCAGCCCTATGTCGGCTCGAGCGCCTTCGCGCACAAGGCCGGCCTGCACGCCAGCGCGCTCAAGGTCGACCCCGACCTCTACCAGCACACCGACCCGTCGGTTGTCGGCAACGCGATGCGCACCCTCGTCTCCGACATGGCCGGCCGAGCGAGCATCGAGCTCAAGGCCAAGGAGCTCGGCGTCGACCTCACCGAGCGGCCCGAGCTGGTCGCCGCCGTGCTCGCCGAGGTCAAGGACCTCGAGCTGCGCGGGTGGACCTTCGACGCCGCTGACGCATCCTTCGAGCTGCTGCTGCTGCGCCACCTCGACCAGTCGGTGTCCTACTTCGACGTCGAGTCCTGGCGGGTCATCACCGACGCCCGTGCCGAGGGCGACGCCACCTCGGAGGCGACCGTCAAGCTCACCGCCGGCGGACAGCGTCGGGTCGCCACCGGCGAGGGCAACGGCCCGGTCAACGCCCTCGACCACGCCCTGCGCGAGGCCCTCGGCCCGACCTACCCGGAGCTGGCCCACCTCGAGCTCGTCGACTTCAGGGTGCGCATCCTCGACGCCGCCCATGGCACCGATGCGATCACCCGGGTGCTCATCGAGACCTCCGACGGCACGACCACCTGGCAGACCGTCGGGGTCGCCGCGAACATCGTCGAGGCGTCCTGGCGGGCCCTCGTCGACAGCGTCACCTACGGCCTGCATCGGCAGGGGGTGAGCCGGCGATGACGACGACTGCAGCGACCAGCGCCACGTCCGCGGCCGGGTCGGCCGGGCTGTGGTTGCGCCCCGCGCGGGCCGACGAGGCCGAGCTGCTCTCCGAGATCGCGCTGCGCGGCAAGGCCTGGTGGGGCTATTCGCCGTCCTTCCTCGAGGCCTGCCGGGACGAGCTCACCCTCACCCCGATCGACGCCGCCCGCACCGGCGTCGCGGTCGTCGACGGCCGGGTCGCCGGCTTCCACCTCATTGGCGAGGTCGAGCGCTCCGGCGCCCGACCGGGCGTCGGCGAGCTGCACATGCTCTTCACCGACCCGGACTTCACCGGCCAGGGCGTCGGCCGGGTGCTGCTCGAGGACGCTCGCGCGGCGGCGGCGGCGCGCGGGTGGACCCACCTGCTCGTCGAGTCCGACCCCAACGCGGTCGGCTTCTACAGCCGGCTCGGGGCGGTGCCGGTGGGGGAGCGGCTCAGCGGCTCGATCCCCGGATGCAGCCTGCCGCTGCTCGAGGTGCCCACCCGGGCAGCCGGCGGGGGCAGCCTCGGCGGCTATCGGGCCACCTACTGGCGCTGAGCCGGCTCGAGGGCGGTGAGCACGGCGAGCAGCCGCGCGCGAAGCGCGGCGCCGCGCGCGGCATACTCGCGCTGCTCGGCGACGTAGACCGCCTTGCCCTCGGGCGTCTCGATGCACACCGGCGGATAGCCGAGGGCGCGCACGTCGTAGGGGGAGGCGCGCATGTCGAGGCTGCGCACATCGCGGGCCAGCTCGAAGCAGTCGGCCGTCAGCTCGCTCGGCACGACCGGGGCGAGCTTGACCGCCCACTTGTAGAGATCCATCGTCGCGTGCAGGCAGCCCGGCTGCTCGAGCTCGACCTGGCGCTCCCGGGTGGGCTGCACCGCGTTGCGTGGCCGGGCCGGCTCGGTGAAGAAGCGGAAGGCGTCGGCGTGCGTGCACCGCAGGGCGTGCGTCTCGACGACCGCATCGGTGCCCGCCGAGCCGAGTCGCAATGGCAGCGCGGTATGCCGCACCTGCTCCGGTGACTGCCGGTAGACCATCGCCCACTCGTGCAGTCCCAGGCACCCGAGCTGGGCCGGGCGCTCGGCCGTGCGGGTCAGCAGCTCGCTGACGAAGCGCACCGTCGAGAGCCGGTCCTGCAGGAAGGCCGCGACATCGACCTCGGCGTCGTCGCCGACGACCCGGTAGTGCCGCCAGCCGGCCTGCGCGGCGGTCGCCGCACCGGCCAGGCGCACCCCGGCGCCGGGATGCCAGCGCCGCAGGCGAGAGACCGGGTAGGGGTAGTAGGTGAAGAGGAAGTCCTCGACCGGGTGCGCTTCGTGGCGGTGCTGCCGCTGCCGGTGCCCTTCGGTGAGCGCGTCGACCCGGGCCGCGTGCGCCGTTTGAGCGGTTTGCCAGCTCTCCCGGTCCAGAGTGCGCACCGATCCAGAGTAAAGGCCCGCGCGGGGGTGGCGTGCGTGGGAGAGTGCTCGCCATGGTGCGTCGTCTCCGGCTTCTCGTCGTCCTGCTCGTCGCGCTCGTAGCCACGATCGGACTGAGCCCCGGACTCGCCTCTGCTGCCCAGCGGCCGACCCCACCCGAGCAGGCGATGGGCTGGTATCTCGCGCTCGGTGACTCGTATGCCGCGGGCTACCAACCCGATCGGGGCGACGACAAGACCGGTGGCTATGCCGGTCTGGTGCTCGACGCGGTCCGAGCCGACGCGCCGAAGACGACGCTCATCAACCTCGCCTGCTCCGGCGAGACGACGGTGACCTTCCTCGACGGATCGCACTGCGCCTACGACGCGGGCAACCAGCTGGCCGCCGCGGTCGAGGTGCTGCACGCCAAGCGCGACCGTGTCCGCCTCGTCACGATCGACATCGGCGGCAACGACGCCCGTCGCTGCATCACGGCCACCGGAGTCGACCAGGTCTGCTACGCCGACACGCTCGCCCAGGTCGGGCGCAACCTGACGATGATCCTCGCGACCCTGCACGCCGCCTCGCCAGGAACCCCGATCGTCGTGGCGAACTACCTCAACCCCTACTACGCGCTGTGGCTGACCGGGCCCGCGGGACAGGCCTTCGCGCACGGGTCAGAGCAGGGCATCGGGATGCTCAACGCTGTCATCGCGCGAGCGGCCGGCACGGTCGGAGCCCGGGTGGCCGACGTCTTCACGGCATACCAGTCGTCGGTGTGGACGCCGGTGGACGTCCTGGGTCGGCAGGTGCCGCTCAACGTCGTGCGGATCTGCCAGTGGACGTGGATGTGCACCCGCCAGGACATCCACCCCAACGACGCGGGGTATGCGGTCTACGCAACCGCGGTCATCGCGGCGCTGCCGGCGGTGCGGCGAGCCGCCTGACGTCGCGCTCCATCCAGGTGTCCGGGGCGGCCAGCGGCGTGAAACCCTGCCGCGCGTAGACCTCGTGGGCATCGCGGGTCGCGAGCAGGATCCGCTTGACGCCGAGCGCACCGAGGTCGGTGATCGCCTGCTCGACGAGGGCCGAGCCGACGCCGAGGCCGCGCGCCGACGCGTCGACGTAGACGTCGCAGAGCCAGGCGAAGGTCGCGCCGTCGGTCACCACCCGGGCGAAGCCCACCTGCTCACCGGGCTCGCCGTCCGCGGTCCGGTATGCCGCGTAGCACCGCGATCCGTCGATCGCCCGGTCCTGCGTGTCGACGGGTCGGCCTGCAGCCCAATAGGACTCGTCGCAGATCCAGCGGTGGACCCGCTCGCGGTCGAGCAGGCCCGGGTCGGAGCTGACGACGAAGGTTGGCGCATCGGTCACCGCCCCAGTGTGCCCGGTCGGGGCGCCGGGGCTGGCTAGGGTGGAGGCGTGCGCATCGCGAGATACACGCTGGGCGAGGACCCGGCATACGGCATCGTCGAGAGCGACCCGGGCGCCGAGGTGATCCGCCCGCTGCAGGGTGACCCGCTCTATGTCGGGATCGTGCCGGCGGCCGGTGAGCCGATCCCGCTCGAGGAGGTCCGGCTGCTCGCCCCGGTCATCCCGCGCAGCAAGGTCATCGGCATCGGCAAGAACTATGCCGAGCACGCCCGTGAGATGGGCGGCGAGGCGCCGGCCGAGCCGCTGATGTTCCTCGTGCCGAACACCGCGGTCGTCGGGCCGGGTGACCCGGTCGTCGTCCCGCGGGGCAGCGAGACGGTCGACTACGAGGGCGAGCTCGCGGTCGTCGTCGGCAAGATCGTCAAGGACGTCGCCGAGAGCCAGGCGCTCGACTGCGTGTGGGGCTACACCTGCGCCAACGACGTCAGCGAGCGGACCTGGCAGCGCGGCGACGGGCAGTGGGCGCGCGCCAAGGGCTTCGACACCAGCTGCCCGCTCGGGCCGTGGATCGTCACCGGGCTGGACGCGTCGGCGCTGGCGATCACGACCCGCCGAGACGGCGAGGTGGTGCAGCAGGGGACGACGGCCGACATGATCCACGGCGTCGCGCAGCTGGTGGCCTATGCCTCGCGCTTCTTCACCCTGCTGCCGGGCGACGTCATCCTCACCGGTACGCCGGCCGGGGTCGGGCCGGTCCGGCCGGGACAGCGGGTGTCGGTCGAGATCGAGGGCATCGGGGTGCTCGACAACCCCTTCGTGCGGCGCTGAGTCAGCCGTCGGCGAGCAGCTCGGCCAGGCCGTCGGGGTAGAGCGGGACCTCGGCGTGGGTCAGCGCCGGGTCGCGCCACACCGCGTACTGGTCGGGGTGGTCCAGGCACTCGAAGCGCTCGATGGCGTATGCCGCGGGGTCGGCCAGCCGCGCGGCATGCAGGAAGAGGATCTCGTGGCCCGGCTCGCCGGCGAAGGTGAAGATGTTCTCGACGACCCCGAGGCGGGCGCCGACCTCGATGGCCAGGTCGAACTCCTCGCGGAACTCGCGGACGAGCGCGGTCACGGCGGTCTCCCCGAACTCCACGCCGCCACCGCTGGGGCGATGGAAGACCTCGTGCTTGACGGGGTCGCGTGCCTCGTCGACGAGCAAGGCCCCGGTGCCGGGATGTCGCACGATGGCCAGAACGCTGACCCGCGGGTTGGGCATCAGTTGGCCGACGCTGCGCCGTGGCCGCCCTTGCGCGGGATGAGATGCATGACGAGCACGATGACCGCGCCGACGAGCAGCCCGGCGACGGCCGAGAGGCCGGTGTTGATGAGCCAGGCGAAGAGCCCGGAGGCCGGCCACGAGTGGGCGATCTCCTCGGCGTGGTGCACCAGCGCATAGGGCGCATGCCAGCCGAGGGCGTCCGCGCCGACGAGCAGGATGTGCCCGCCGACCCAGAGCATCGCGATCGTGCCGACGATGGCGAGCCAGCGCAGCAGCACCGGCATGGCCCGGACCAGCCCGGTGCCGATCGCCTGGGCGGCACCGGAGGAGCGCTTGGACAGGGACAGGCCGATGTCATCCATCTTGACGATGAGCGCGACGAAGCCGTAGACGCCGATGGTGATCGCGATGGCGACGACGATGAGGATGATGAGCCGCGAGACGAAGCCCTCGGTGGCGACCTCGTTGAGGGCGATGACCATGATCTCGGCGGAGAGGATGAAGTCGGTGCGGATCGCGCCCGCGACCATGGTCTTCTCGTAGTCGTCGCCCTGGACCACCGCCGGGGCCTCCTCGCCGGCGTCGTGGCCGCTGACCTTCTCCCAGATCTTCTCGGCACCCTCGAAGCACAGGTAGGCGCCACCGAGCATGAGCAGCGGGGTGAGGGCCCAGGGCAGGAACTGCGACAGCAGCATGATCGCCGGGAGGATGAACAGCAGCTTGTTGCGCAGCGAGCCGACGGCGATCCTCTTGATGATCGGCAGCTCGCGGTCGGGGGTGAAGCCGGTGACGTAGCGCGGCGTGACGGCGGTGTCGTCGATGACCACGCCGGCCGCCTTCGCGCTGGCGCGGCCGGCCGCCGCGCCGACGTCGTCGACGGAGGCGGCGGCGAGCTTGGCGATCGCCGCGATGTCGTCGAGCAGGGCCGCGAGGCCGCCGCTCATCGCTGCGCCCCGCGGTGGTGTCCGGGACAGGAGGCGGGTTCGGCGGTTGTGGTCACGCGCCAAGGGTAACGGCGTGCCGCACGCATTACGCTGACGGGCATCATGACTGAGACGACGCTTCCGGGGGCCGTGCGACTGCGCGTCGCGCCGTCCCCGACGGGGGACCCGCACGTCGGCACGGCATACATGTCGCTGTTCGACCTCGCCTTCACCCGCCAGCAGGGTGGTCGATTCCTGCTGCGCATCGAGGACACCGACCAGGCGCGCTTCCGCGAGGACAGCGAGGCGCAGATCTTCGACACCCTGCACTGGCTCGGGCTGAGCTGGGACGAGGGGCCGGACATCGGCGGCCCGGTCGCGCCGTATCGGCAGAGCGAGCGGCTCGAGACCTATCGCCCGTATGCCGAGCGGCTGCTCGCCGAGGGGCACGCCTACCACTGCTGGTGCTCGGCCGAGCGGCTCACCCAGATGCGCGAGGCGCAGCAGCGCGACAAGGTCCCGACCGGCTATGACCGGCTCTGCCTGGGCAAGACCAAGGAGGAGCGGGCGGCTCTGCCGGGCTTCACCGAGACGCCGGTCGTGCGGATGCGGATCCCGGACGACGTGCAGACGTCCTTCGACGACCTCATCGCCGGCCGGATCCACGCCCCCGTGCCCGACGACCAGGTCATCCTCAAGGCCGACGGCTTCCCGACCTATCACCTGGCGGTCGTCGTCGACGACCACCTCATGGGGATCACCCACGTCGTCCGCGGCCAGGAGTGGATCTCCTCGACGCCCAAGCACCTGCTGCTCTACCGGTGGCTCGGCCTCACCCCGCCGGCCTTCGCGCACATGCCACTGCTGCGCGACGAGAAGAAGGCGAAGATCTCCAAGCGCAAGAACCCCTGGGCTCGGCTCACCTGGTTCCGCGACCAGGGCTACCTCCCCGAGGCGATCTGCAACTTCCTTGCGCTGCAGGGCTATCCACCGATCATCGAGGCCGACGGCACGGAGCGTGAGGTCTTCTCCTTCGCCGAGTTCGCCGAGCGCTTCGACTGGGCCAAGGTCAACCCGGCCGGGTCGATCTTCAACCTCGACAAGCTCGGCTGGCTCAACGGCGTCTACATCCGCGAGCTCGAGCTCGGCGACTTCACGACCCGGCTGCTGCCCTACCTCGAGGCCGACGGCGTGCTCTCGGCCAACCCGTCGCTCGGCGAGCTCGGCCGGCTCAAGGAGATCGCGGCGCTCATCCAGACCCGCATCGCGCTGCTCACCGAGGCCACCCCCATGGTGCGCCCGTTCTTCGTCGGCGACGACCAGCTCGAGATCGCCGACGACGCGCGCGGCCAGCTCGACGACCGGGCCGGCGAGGTGCTCGACGCAGCGCTGCGGGCGCTCGGCGACCTCGACGACCACGGCACCGGGCTGCTCGGCTCCGACTCCGGCTGGACCGCCGCCGCGATCGAGGCCGCGCTGCGCGCCGCGATCGTCGAGGGGCTCGGGGTCAAGGCCCGGGTGGCCTTCACGCCGCTGCGGGTCGCCGTCTCGGGCCAGCGGATCTCGCCGCCGCTCTTCGAGTCGATGCAGATCCTCGGCAAGACCTCGACGCTGGCCCGGCTGCAGGCGCTGCGCGAGCGGCTCTGAGACGCGGCGAGCGAGCCACGCGGCATACCGGTTTGGGAATGCGGACGTCCGGCCGGTAGCATCGCTCTTCGGTTTCGCTCCTCGAAGGCTGCCGACCTCAGGTCGGGAGCGCGCGAGGGGGGATACCCCTTGGGGTATGGTGTAATTGGCAACACGTCGGATTCTGGTTCCGCAATTCTAGGTTCGAGTCCTGGTACCCCAGCGCACGATTCGGTGATCACGCCGGTATGCCGGTAAGGTTGCCACTCGCTAGGGGCCCCGTTGTGTAGTGGCCTAGCACGCCGCCCTCTCAAGGCGGTAGCGCGGGTTCGAATCCCGTCGGGGCTACTCGTCGAGCACCACTCGACTCCATCAGCCCGGGCCCACCCATGGCCCGGGCTGACGCCGTTCCCGCGGGCCCAGGGGGCTATCGAGCGGCCCCGCCTTCCTCGGCGAGTCTGGCGCGCAGCCCGGACGCCCGCTGCGCCGGCCGGCCGATCGAGAGGCGCAGCGCCTCCTCGGAGCCGAGGATCCGCACCCGGGACTGGGCCCGGGTGATCGCGGTGTAGAGGAGCTCCCGGGTCAGCAGGTGGGAGTCCTCGTCGGGCAGCACGACGGTGACCTCGTCGGCCTGCCCGCCCTGGCTCTTGTGGATCGTCAGGGCATGCATCGTCTCGACGTCGGCCAGCCGCGAGGTGGCCAACAGGGTCGGCTCGCCGGCGGTGGCCACCGCCGCCCGCAGCGCGGGCGCGTCGGGGCGCGCGCGGCCCCGGCCCGAGCGGCGGGGGCGCCCGGGATCGGCTGCGATCGCGACGCCGGTGTCGCCGTTGAACAGCCCCAGCCCGTAGTCGTTGGCGGTGACGAGCAGCGGCCGACCGGCATACCACTCCCGTCCCCAGGCCGCCCCGACCGGCACCCCGGAGGTCTCGGTGAGCCAGCGCTCGACCTGTCGGTTCCAGTGGCCGGCACCGACCGGCCCGTCGCGGTGGGCGCACAGCAGCCGGTGCCGGTCGAGCGCGGCGATCGCCGCTGCGGGGTCGCCGGCCGCGGCCGCCCGGCGCAGCTCGAGAGCGGCGCCGAGCGCGACCTCACGCACCTCGGCCACCGCGAGCGGGTCGGCCGGATCGAGCCGAGTGACCTCGGCGCCGCCGGCCAGCAGCACGGCCAGCGCGGCGTCGGCATCGCCGTCGCGCACGGCGACGGCGAGCGCGCCGATCTGGGCGCCAAAGCGGTGCGAGGTGCGCAGCGCCCCGACCGCGTCGGGGTCGAGGGCGGCATAGCCGGCCACCAGGTCGGCGAGCACCGCGCCGGCCTCGACCGAGCTCAGCTGGTCGGGGTCGCCGACGAGGACCAGCCGGGCATCGGGGCGCAGCGCCTCGACGAGTCGGGCCATCATCGTCAGGGACACCATGGAGGTCTCATCGACGACGACGACGTCGTGGGGGAGTCGGTTGTCGCGGTCGTGCCGGAAGCGGGTGCGGGTGCCCGGCCGTGACCCGAGCAGCCGGTGCAGGGTCGAGGCGGCCGTCGTCGGCAGGGCGGCCAGCCGGGCTCGGTCGTCCCCCGGCAGCCGGGCCGCGGCGGCGGCCACCGCCTCCTGCAGCCGGGCCGCCGCCTTGCCGGTCGGCGCGGTGAGCGCGACCCGCAGCGGGCGGGTCGCCCCGGTCGCCGCGGCCTGCTCGGCGAGCAGCGCGATGAGACCCGCGACCGCGGTCGTCTTGCCGGTGCCCGGGCCGCCGGTGATGAGCGCCGTCCAGCGCCGCGCGGCAGCGACCGACACGGCCCGCTGCTCGGCATAGCCCTCCGGGAAGATGCGCTGCGCGCCAGCGAGCAGCACGGCCTCGTCGACCGGTGGGGGCGCGGCCGTCACCCGCTCGCGCAGCCGAGCGGCGATCAGCCCCTCCTCGCGCCAGTAGCGGTCGAGATAGAGCAGCGGGCCCTCGAGGTGCAGGACGCTCGCGGCGACCAGCGGGCTGGCCTGCACGGCGGCCAGCCACTCGGAGGGGTCGGGCCAGCCGACACCGGTCGCCTCGGGGGTGGCGTCGGCGACGGCGGACAGATCGAGGCACACCGATCCGCCGCGCAGCGCCTTGACGGCCAGGGCGACGGCGAGCAGCACTCGCTGGTCCGGCTCGCCTCCCAGCGCGCCGAGCCGAGCGGCCACCTGGACGTCGGAGGACTCGAGCACGCCGAGCTCGTTGA
>ERZ795053.3488-NODE-3488-length-17852-cov-25.207900_pt1 | contig 17852 bp, 15 predicted proteins | sample MGYA00375137_ERZ795053 | MGnify/ENA primary metagenome ERZ795053 (study PRJEB30182, sample SAMN05720284) | activated sludge metagenome | isolation source: Anaerobic digester | place: Hong Kong | collected 2014-12-17 ...
GATGGCCCGGGCCACCCAGCCGCCGATCGCCCAGCCGCCGAACGCCCAGCCGCCGGGCGTCCGGCCAGCCAGGTGAGCCTTATCGTGCGCCTGAGTGACCTGCGCGACGAGGACGGTTGCGCCACCACCATCACCGGCCTGGACGCCGGGCGCTACCTGTCGATCGCGACCGCCCGGCTGCTGTCGTGCAACACGATGCTCGCCCCCATCATCGTGGACGAGCACGGCACGCCGATCATCATCGGTCACAGCAAACGGCTTTTCACCAGCCAACAGGTGCGAGCCATGCAACTGCGCGATGACGGGTGCTCTTTCCTGCACTGCACCAGGCCGGCCGGCTGGGCCGATGCTCATCACCTGATCCATTGGGCCGACGGCGGTGCCACCGAGATCGACAACGGCGCGTTGCTGTGCAACTACCACCACCACGTCGTCCACTCCCGACGCCTCGCCGGCTGGGTCACCACCGACCCACCCGACGACACGCTGGGACGACCTCCCGGGAGCAGCGAGACCGGCGACGCCGAGGACCTCGCGCGCCGCCGGGACCGCGGCGAGCCCGCAGCTGCCGACCGGCCGGTCGGGCCACCCCGCGTGCACTGGGACCTGACCCCCGGCAGTTACGACCGGCTTCTCGCCGCCCGCGCCGGCGGCAGCGCCGCCTGACACTCGCCGTCCCGTCGCGGCGATTTCCGCTGCCCTGTCAGTCGGCCGGCTGTCAGTCCGCTGCCCTGTCAGTCGGCTGGCTGTCATTCATCTGGCTGTCAGTCGAATGTCCGGCGCATGGCGATGCGTTTGTGGCCCGCGTGATTGCCGCGCACCTCACCCAGAGGCGTGAAGCCGGCATCATCGAAGATGGTGCGCATCCCGGGGTAGGCCAGCGTCCTGTCGATTGTGTCCCCCTGGTTGTCGACGGGGAAGCCGTCGATGACTTTGGCGCCCTTGCTCTTTGCGTAGTCGACGGCCCCGTCGAGCAGCGCTCGGGTGACGCCCGACCCAGTCCCCCACAGGCTGGCCGGCATGCGCACCTACGGCGAACTCTTCGCCATCGGCGAGTTCCGAGCCCTGTTCGTCTCCCGCTGCCTCGTCATCGCCAGCCTCAGCTTGGCCTCGCTCGCCCTGGCCACGCTCGCCTACGAGGAGACCGGGTCGCCCATTCTCAGTGCGCTGGCCCTCGTCGGCGGTTCGCTGCTGACGCTGCTGGGATCGCTGACCGCCCTGAGCCTGTTCGACGGGCTGGACGCGCGCAGCGCCATCCTCCTCGTCATCGCCGTCACCGGAGCGCAAGCCGCATTGCAGGCCGTCCCTAGGTTGCCGTTGCCCATGCGGTTCGCCGTGCTGCTCGCGGGGGTCAGGGCCCGACCCATACCTGCGCGTCCGGGGAATATCCTCGCCGAGACCCACCGGGTCAATGCCCATGTGCTGGGCTCGCCCATCCTGCGCCCGATCATGCTCAGCGCGTGGATTCCCATGGGCCTCATCGTCGGATGTGAAGCCCTCTTCATTCCCTACGGAGGCAAGGCGTGGTCCGGCTGCCTCTTCGCGGCCGCAGCGGCGGGATGCTCCTCGGCGACATCGTCGTCGGCCGCATACTGACCACCGACCGCCGGGACCGGCTGCTGACACCGCTGCGCCCGCTGCTGGCACTGCCCTACCTCGGCTTCCTCTTCCACCCGCCGGTCGGCGTGGCGTTGGTCCTGGGATTCGTCGCCAGCGCCGGCTACTCGGCTTCCCTTGTCTTGCAGGAGCGGCTCGCCCATGAGGCGGATCCGGACGTCGAAGGGCAGGTCTTCGGACTCTTCGGCAACGGGCAGATGGTGGGACAACAGTCCCTCGGCGCCCTGGCCGGTGGGCTGCTCGCCACCGTGCTGTCGCCCGCTACCTCGATGGGCCTCCTCGTCGCGGCGTCGGTGCTCGTCACCGTGTCCTTGAACGCCGGCCTGCGCCGCTCCCGACGCAGCCTCGCCAACGTCTGACGCCTCATACACTCGCGCGTATGCCGCTGACCCCCTCCCGCCGCTCTGAGGTCCCGCCGTTCACCGTGATGACGGTGCTGCAAGCCGTGGCCGAGGCCCGCGCCCAGGGACGCGAGGTCATCAGTCTGTGCGCCGGCGAGCCCGGGCAGGGCGCGCCCGGGCCGGTGCGCGACGTCGCCGCTCACCTCATGATCAACGAGATTCCGTTGGGCTACAGCGAGACTCGCGGTCTGCTCGCGCTCCGTCAGGCCATCGCCGGTCACTACCTGAAGTGGTACGACCTCGACCTCGACCCCGAGCGGATCTGCGTGACAACCGGCAGCTCCGGGGCCTTCCTCCTCGCCTTCTTGAGCGCCTTCGACCCCGGCGACCGGGTGGCGGTCGCCCGGCCCGGCTACCCGGCATATGTCAACATCCTGCGCTCGCTCGGGTGCGAGGTCGTCGAGTTGGACACCGGCGAAGAGGTGCGCTTCCAGCCGACGGCCGAACTCTTGGCGGCGGCGCACACCCAGGCACCGCTGACCGGCGTCATCCTGGCGAGCCCGGCAAATCCGACCGGCACGATGATCGCCGACACCGAACTCGAGGCGATCCTCACGTGGTGCCGCGACAACGAGGTCCGCGTCGTCAGCGACGAGATCTATCACGGTGTGACCTTCACCGGCTCGGTCGGCACCTGCGCCTGGCAGTTGGATGAGAACGCCGTCGTGATCTCTTCCTTCAGCAAGTACTGGGGCATGACCGGGTGGCGCCTCGGGTGGATGCTCATGCCCGCTGACCTCGCACCGCGGATCGACGCCCTCGCCGGCAATCTCGCCCTCTGCGCGCCGGTGCCCGCCCAGCATGCGGCGGTCGCCGGGTTCACCGAGGAGTCGTATGCCGAGTGCGAACGCGCCGTTGCCGGATTCGCGCTCGCCCGCAAGATCGTCCTCGATGCCATCCCGCGACTCGGCTGGGCCGGCGTCGCCCCCGCCGATGGGGCCTTCTACGTGTATGCCGGGATCCGCGATCAGCTTGGGCCGTATGCCGATTCGGTCGCCTGGTGCTCGGCGCTGCTCGCCGAACAGGATGTCGCCGTCACCCCCGGCACTGACTTCGACGGGGCGCACGGACACGAATACATCCGGTTGTCGCTGGCCCGGGGCCCGGACGCGGTCGCCGAGGCGATCCGCCGCATACTCCCCTTCCAGCACTCCCTGGCCAACCGAGGAACCTCTGCTAGTGTCCCGCGCCGGAAGTTCTAATGAGAAGTCTTCCGAGGGATTTGAGGATGTCTTCGGCGGTTTTGGTCCAGATGAAGGGTTTGGGGTCGGTGTTCCAGGTCTTGATCCAAGCAGAGGTTCCTTGGGAGGGAACGGGTTTCACGCCCGGGCGGCGCGCATCTGCTCGGTGAAGACCTCTGTGGAGACGGCCGCGATGAGGGCGACGGCTTCGGTGATCTCGCGGAGCTCCTGCTCGAAGCGGGCGGCCCGCTCGGAACGGTCCGGGCCGTCGACCAAGACCCCTTGGTTGTCCGCCAGTTGCAGGCCGGTGGCGAAGAGGAGCGCCGAGACCGGGTCCGCCGAGGCGACCCGGCGCTGGGCGATCAGTTGCTCGCCGTAGGCGAGGGCGTCCTTGGTGACCTGGGCCTTGTCGATCGGTCCCGCTGCGCCATGGTGGGCGAGCACGTCGGCGACGATGCCGTAGGCCTCGAAGAACGGCCGGAGACTCACGGGTGCGACGAGCGGCATCCGGCCGCGCAGCATCGTGCGGATGTCGAAGTCGGCGGCGGTCAATTTCGCCTCCCACCCGGGGTCGGCCATCGCCATCTGCGCGGCGATCTGCTCGCGATAGACCGACTTCTCCTGGAAGTAGAAGTCGAACTTCAGCAGATCCCGCAGGCGGTCGACCGCGCGCCAGAACCGCTCCAATCGCTTTGTGCCGGAGTCGGATCGGGCGGCGAGCGCCAGGGCGATCTCGCAGATGGCGCCGAGCTGGAAGAACTGGATGATCGAGTTCCGATAGAAGGTCGCGGCGAGTTGCTTGTCCGGGCCGATGAGCCAGACGACGTCCCGTGCGCCCTCGACGCGCGTGACGATGCCGGACGCCGCGAGAGCGCGCAGCACCTGCTCGACGCCGGCTTCCGCGCGCAGGTTTGGCACGCTCGAGGCCAGCGGGGCGGCGAGGTTCTCGAGATAGTCCAGGACCTGGCTGAGCGCGACCGTGACCTGTCGCGAGGTCAGGGCGGCACCTTGCGTCGCCAGCAGCGTCGCGGTGACCAGTGCCGTCGGTGTCACCGGCATCGCCATGTTGATCCGCCAGGCCACCTCGAAGGCCATCTTCTGCAGGGCGAGCGCACGCCTGGCCTCGTCCTGGGCGATCTCGCCATTGGGCGGCCCCATGAGCGATCGCATCGAGACCGGTTCCGGATAGCGGATGTAGATCTTGCCGAAGTTGCCCTGCCCCTGTGCCTTGATGAAGCCGTAGAGCCACTTCATCCCCTCGGCGGCCTTCTTGCCGCCGCGCGCGTATTCGGCATACTCGCCGACTTCGTGCAACTGGTCGAACGCGATCGAGACCGGTTGCAGGGCAATGTCGTCCGACCGGCCCTCGATGTAGGCATCGGCGACGAAGGACAACAACCCGAGCTTGGGAGGAAGCATCTTGCCCGTGCGAGAGCGCGTGCCCTCGATCGACCACGAGAGGTTGAACCGCTTCTCGGCGAGATAGCCGACGAACTCTTTGAGAAGGAACTTGTAGAGAGGGTCGCCGATAGAGCGTCGGATGAAGATGACACCGCTACGCCGCAGGATCGCGCCCATCGGGCCGAACGACATATTGATGCCGGCGAACATGTGCGGCAGCGGGAGACCGTTCTCGTGGAGCGATGCCGCCAGCACCGGGGTGTCCAGATTGGAGCGGTGCGACCACAAGAAGATAACGGGGCGCTCGGCCAGTGTCTGCTTGAGCCGCGAGATCTCGGTGGTGTCGGTGTCGATCGTGGGGTCGAAGCCGCGCTGGAACACCGCGCGGCCCACGCGAGGGTAGACGTCGATGAACAGCCGGCCCCACCCGGTCGCCATCTCTTCGAGGATCTCCTCGACCTTCTCCTCACTCGTTGCGTCGGGGCCGAGTTCGAGCCGAATCCGTTGCAGCCCGGCCTGGAAGTGCTTGTTGGCGAGGATCTCGTCCTTGACCAGTTTGGCCGACTTGAACTGTGGCCCCAGCAATTGGGCCTCCGCGCGCTGTAGGGCCAGTCGGGCCCGGCGAATGACGAATCTCGCGAAGCCGTCGGCATCTGCGGCGGGATCCTTCCCGGACTCGACGTAGCGCTCCCGGAGGGTCGCCACGCTGGCGCTCGCCCCCTCGGTCACGCGGCCTCGATCGGGCTCCTTGCGCGCGATCGCGCCTTGCTGGCGCGGTGTCGGCTTGTAGGGATTGTGTCCGCGCGCCAGGTCGCGCAGCCGCACCTTACGCTCGCCGTCCGTGTGCTCGGACGGCAGCCAGGTCACCCCCATCGGCAGCAGTTCGACGTCCCCGAACTCCGCCAACCGCACCCGCAGGCCCTCGATATCGGCCGGTGACGCCTTGGCCCGGGGCACGCCGAGGACTTCCGGCGCGTCCGGACCGTCACCGAAGAGCTGGCGGACGCGGTCCCGGACCAGCCGTTCCTCGACGGCGGTGCGCGTGACCGCGAAGACGACAAGGCGGCCAGCGACGGTGCGTTCAGAAGCGGTGCGTTCAGAGACGGTGCGTTCAGACACGAGGATCCCCTTCGGCAGGCCAGTTGCCCAGCACGTCCAGATACAGATCACGCACCCCGTCAATCCGTTCGACGAGTTCCTCCTCGGGCCACTGGGATACTGAAATTGGTTGCAGCACGGCTATATTCACGGTGCCCGGGTTCACGGTCATCGAGTCGCGAGCCGCAACGTCGTCGGCATTGCCGATCACGATCGGCACGACGGGCACACCGGCAGACATGGCCATCCGGAAGGCGCCCTTCTTGAAGGCGCCGACCTCATGCGTGTCGTAGCGGTGACCCTCAGGTGACACGACGACGGAGATGCCCTTCGCGAGAACCCGTTCGACGTCCTGCATGGAGGACACCGCCGCGTCGGTGTTCTCCCGGTCGATGAAGGCGATGTCCATGGCCCGGCCGAAGGTGCCGAAGAGCGGGTTGGACTTCAGTTCGTGTTTGGCGACGCCCGTGAAATCAGTGCGCACCACCGCCGACACGATGAACGTGTCCATCGCGGTGCGGTGGTTGAAGATGAAGATCGCCGGCCGGTGTGCATCGAGGTTGTGCGCCCCGACGACGTTCAGCTTCACGCCTTGTGCTTCGAGCAGCGCCCGGGGCCACAGGCCCGTGACGACATTGAGACCTGAGCGTTTGCTGCCGGTGATCGCTCCGACCACGGCCGCGCCGGCGGTGATCGGGGCCAGCAGTGACGCCCCGATCAGGTTGCGGACCAACGACTCCCGGCCATCGATACCGCGCGTCGAATAGCGCGAGATCGGCCAGCCGCGTTTCTTGGCCACCTTGGCCATCAGCGGTCCGGGGTTGGTCGGGCGCGGATTGCCGACCAGGTGCATCAGCGCGACATCCTCGTCCCCGTCGGCATAGAAGTAACAGTCGGCGAGATCGACACCGGCAGACGCGGCATACCGCTGGGCCGCTGTGGCCTTGCCCTCTCCCCAGATCACCGGCTCCACCAGACCACCGGTCAAGGTGCCGTCGGCGTCCACCACGAACTGATTACACACCACGTCGTCGATGCCGAGATAGTCGGCGACCGGTTGCACCTGCATGCTCGTCGCCGACGAACACAGCACGACGCGATGTCCCCGCTCGCGGTGCGCCCGCACCAGCGCCCGGGTCTCGGGATAGAGCAGATCGGCGACCTGGTCACCGAAGACCTTCTCCCCCAACGCATGCAGCTCATCCAGCGTGCGCCCGCGAAAGACGGACGACGCCTGTTGTACCAGGCTCTCGAACGGTGCCGCGCCCGCCTGATAACTCAGCCCCAGGCCGACCATGCGCAGGAAGTCGAGAACGCCGATGTCCCGGTTGCGCAGCCCGGCCTTGGTATAGATCGTGACCGTGTACCCGGCGACGAGTGTGCCGTCGAGGTCGAAGAAGGCCGCGATGTGATCACCCTCGGGTGAACCGAGGACCTCGGCGACGGTGCCGGGGACCCGGGGGGCGGGGTTCACCGGGCCCGCTTACGCGTTGCCGCCGCTCGCGTCCGCGACGCGGCCCGCGCGGCGGGAACCTTCGGCGACGGGGCGAGCCGCGCGGCCTTCTTCTTCACGACGGGATGTGTTCCTGCCAATGGCGCGATGACACCGCCGGCGGCCAACACCTCGGCGAACCCCTCACGCAAGCACTTCTCGAGCAGGTCATCGTCGACGAAACTCGCTGTGTCATAACGGAAACCGATGAAGGCACGCCCCAGGCGAGTGATCATCGTGGCCATCATCCCGACGCCCGGCACCGGGCCCATGCCGTATTGCGCGACGACCTGGGCCCCGGCCACGAAGGTCGGCCCGGGATAGGACATGACGTTGCTGCACTGGACGTCCACCGGCGCCACCGCGCCGACCAGCGGGTCCACCACGAGGTCCGGCAGCATCGCCGTCAGCGAGGACACGACACCCATCACGTCCAGCGCCGGCTCGTCGCGGCGCGTCGCCACGATCTGCCGGATCGCGGCGATCCGCGCGGCGGGATCGGCCTCGCCGATCGGCGCCGCCAGGATCAGGCCGGTCCACCGGTTGCCTCCCGCGTCGTCCGAGGTTGCGCGCAGGCTCACCGGGATCGCCATCGGCAGCGAGTCGACCGGCAGCCCGAGCCCCTCGTGATAGCGCCGCAAGGCGCCGCACATCGCGGCGAGATAGGCGTCATTGACACTGCCGCCCAACGCCTTTCCGGCAGCCTTCAACCCCGGCAGGTCGAGTTCCAGGGTCAGCATGCGACGCTGGATCCCGCGGCCCGCAAGCAGCGGCGACGGTTGGGCCTGGGCGACCGCACCCAGCACGCGGCGCAGCGACGCGGCATACCCCAAGGCGCCGGAAACGGCGCCCACGGGATCGCCCACGGCCTTCAGTCCCAGCCCCAGCGCCGAACGCGTGACGCCCACGGCCCGCCACGGCAGTTCCTTGACGCCTTGCAGCGCCAGATCGTTCGGCTCCAGATCGTGCGGCACGGGCAGCTCGGGCATCGCCAGCCCGCGGCCTTCGCGCGTCAGGTCGTAGACCTGCGCGAACATCTCGACGCCACCGACGCCGTCGGTGATGGCGTGACTGAGCTGCGAGATCATGGCGGCGCCGCCACCCTCGAGCCCCTCGACCAGCGTGACCCGCCACAAGGGCCGCTGCAGATCCAGCGGGGTGATGAACAGCTGCTCGGCGAAGTCCAGCAACTCCCGGTGGGATCCGTTGCCGGGCAACGCCACTCGGCGCACGTGATAGGACAGGTCGAAGTCGGGATCGATCACCCAACGCGGTGACGTCGTCGGCGCGCTGGGCACCACCACCCGCTGACGCAGCCGCGCAACCGAGCGCGACGCCCGCTCGAAGGTCTCCAGGAATCGATCCCAGTCCGGCGGGGCCTCCAGCAGTTCGACGCTCAGGACGCTGCTGCGGGTGCGCGGATTGGCCTCACCGCGGTGCAAGAAGTGATCGGCCGCCGTCATCGGCACTTGGCCGGTCGCTGAACTCATGCGCCAAGGATCACGGGCGCCGGGACACCTGGTCAACTCACCGCCGCCACGTGAGCACGGGTCCGTGACGTGGCCAGGATCCCCGTGGCGTGACAGGGTGTCGAGGTGCACTGCATCGGAATCGACCTCGCGTGGGGCGACCGCGCTCACACGGGCGTCGCCGTGCTCGACGACGGCGGGCGCCTCGAGCTGGTCACCGGCGCCACCGACGACGCCTCGATCGCGCGGGCCCTGGCCCCGTATGCCGAGCGCGACGTCGTCGTGGCCATCGATGCTCCGATCGTGGTCACCAATGCGACCGGAGCCCGCGCGGCCGAGCGCGCGCTGGGGGCGGACTTCGCGCGCTTCGACGCCGGCGCCCATCCGACCAACACCGGCAGGCCGGAGTTCGCCGAGGGTTCCCGGGCCTCCCGCCTGGTCGCTGCCCTCGACCTGACGGTGACCTTGGACCCGCAGACGAGCCGCCGGGCGATCGAGGTTTATCCGCACGCCGCTTCCATCGCTCTGTTCCGCCTCGGCCGGACCCTCAAATACAAGAACAAGCCCGGCCGCTCGCTCGTCGCGATGCGGGGTGAGCTGCTGCGGCTGACCCAGCTGCTCGAGTCGCTCGCGGACGCGACCCCCCGGCTGGACCTGCATACGGCCGCCTGGAGCGACCTGGTCGCCGGCATCGCCGGCGCGACCCGCAAGGCCGACCTGCAGCGCGCCGAGGATCAGGTGGACGCGGTGCTGTGCGCGTATGTCGCTCGGCTGGCCGCGCTCGATCCGCAGAGTCTGGCGACCTACGGTGACGACGCGAGCGGGGTCGTCGTCACACCCCGGCTGCCCGCCGATCACCAGCCCGAGCCCCGCCCGGCCCGCCAACCCGGCCGTGACCGCATCGTCGACGAGGCAGTGCGGATCTTTCGCGAAGGGCACCCGCGACTGGAACGTGCGGCCGCGGCCTATGTGGATCACGTGCGGGGCATCCTCGACGAGGCAGGCATCAACTATCTGTCGGTGACCGGCCGCGCGAAGAGCCTGAAATCGTTCTCGGAGAAGGCGGCCCGCAGCCGAGACGGCCGGCCGCTGCACCCCGAGCCGCTCGCCGACATCCACGACCAGATCGGGCTGCGGGTGATCACCTTCCTGCGTCGCGATGTCGCGGCGGTCGCCGAGCTGCTCGCCGGCGAGTTCACGGTGCTCGACGACCGCGATCTGGGGCTGGAGACCGCCGGCGAGGGTCGCTTCGGGTATGCCAGTCGCCACCTGCAGCTCGCCGTCGACACCCCGGGCATCGCCGGCGACGGGCCGCTGACCGCGACCGAGGTGCAGGTCCAGGTGCGGACGGTCCTGCAGCACGCCTGGGCCGAATACGAGCACGCGATCCGTTACAAGGGGTCGATCCCGCTCGCGCACGCCTCCGAGCTGGATCGACGGTTCACGCTCGCTGCGGGGCTGCTGGAGCTGGCCGACGAGCAGTTCACCGCGATCCACGAGCAACTGCAACAGGATGCCGAGCTGGTCGAGGAGGCGGACGACACCGCACTGTCCGGCCGCGACCTGGCCGCCTATCTCGCGGGGCACTATCGCGACGCCGGCTGGTCGCGCGAGGACCACTACGTCTGGATGGCCGCGCTGCTCGGCGAACTGGGCATCACCCGGGTGCCCGAGCTGGCCGCGGTCCTCGCCGAGGTCGACGAGGCCGAGCTGACGAGCCGGCTCGGCTACCGCTATCCCGCCGCCGCCGTGCGCCGTCTCGACGATGCCCTGCTCGCCCACTTCGGCGAGCGGTATGCCGCCCTCCCGGGCAACGCCGCCCGCCGCGAGTTGCTCGCGGCTCGCCTCGCGCGGATCGGCACGGCCGGCTGAGCCGGGCCCTTAGGTCGCCGGCTGCAGCTCGCGCAGGCCGGGGAGCACCTGCTCGGCCAGCGTCCTCAAGAAGCGCTCCTGGTCGTCGCCCGGCCCGTGCAGGACGAGTTGGTCGAAGCCGAGGTCGGTATAGAACTTGACGGCCTCGACAGCCGCCGAGGGGTCGGAGGCGACGATCCACCGCTTGGCGACCTGCTCGATCGGCAACTCGTCCGCCGCCTTCTCCATCTCGGCCGGGCTGGTGATCGAGTGCTTCTGCTCCGCCGTGAGCGACAGCGGCGCCCAGAAGCGGGTGTTCTGCAGCGCCAGCTCGGGATCCGGATCCCAGGAGATCTTGATCTCGATCATCCGCTCGATCGGATCGCCGGCCCGGCCGGCCTTGGCCCGGCCCTCGGCGACGGCGGGGATCAGCTGATCGGCATACAACTCCCGGCCCTTGCCCGAGGTGCAGATGAACCCCTCACCGTGCCGGCCGGCATACCGCGCCACCATGGGTCCGCCGGCGGCGATGAACACCGGAACCGGGTGCTCGGGACGGTCGAAGATCCGGGCTCCCTCGGTGCGGTAGTAGTCGCCCTCGAAGGTGACCTCTTCCTCGGTCCACAGCCGCCGCATCACCGTGACGGCTTCGCGCAGGCGCGCGAACCGCTCCTTGAATTCCGGCCACTCCCCCACCGCCCCGACGGCGATCTCGTTGAGCGCCTCCCCCGTCCCCACACCGAGGAAGACCCGCCCCGGCGCCAGGCACGCGAGCGAGGCGAACTCCTGCGCGACCACCGCGGGATTGTAGCGGAAGGTCGGGGTGAGCACGCTGGTGCCGAGCGTGACCCGCTCGGTGCGGGCCGCGACATACGACAACCAGACGAGCGCGTTGGGGGCGTGACCGCCCTGCAGCCGCCAGGGCTGGTAGTGATCGGAAACGGTCACCGAGTCCAGCCCCACCTCCTCCGCGAGCACTGCGAATGCCGCGAGGCGGGCGGGGTCGAACTGCTCGGCCGATGCCTTGTATCCGATCTTGAGCGTCACCCTGGTGACCCTATCGGTGCGTTGGCCAGCGGGTTCAGTCGTTCAGGATGGCGTCGACCTCGACCTCGACGAGCCAGCGGGGGTCGAGGAGGGCGGAGACCACGACCATGGTCGCGGCCGGCCGGACGTCGCCGAAGGTCTCGCCGTGGGCTTCCGAGACTTCGGTTGCGACATCGGTGCGGGTGATGAACATGCGCGTGCGCACGACATCGGTCACCGCGCCGCCCAGCTCGGCGAGCGCCTCGAGGGCGATCTCGAATGCCCGCTTGGCCTGCGCGTGCGGGTCGAGCACGATGCCCCCGTCAGGCCAGATCGGCGCGGTGCCGCTGACGGCGACATGATTGCCGACGCGCACCGCGCGGCTGAAGCCGATCGAGGCCTCGTAGGGCGAGCCGGACGAGGCGTGACGACGTTCCATCAGGGATGAACTCTCCTTTGAGCCTGCGTGGGTTTTATGCCGCATCCCGTTGCCCGGCAACGTATTTCAGGCCTGGCCGATGCTCTTCAGGAGCGCCTGGAACCAGTCGACCGAAGGGTCGAAGGGCTTGGCGCCACGGATGCGCGGGAACTCGATCGCGCGCAACTCGTCGCCCTGCTCCTCGTCCTCGCCCACCACGCCGGACTCGCCGCGCAGCGCAGCGTCCACAGCGAAATCGGTGCAGCGCTTGATCAAGGCGAGGTCTTCGTCGTTGGCCGCAGCCGAGCGGGAGAAGTAGCCGGACTTCTGCACCATGGTCTTCTCGGCGCCGATCGCCTCGGCGAACTGCTTGGCGAACCACGCGCCGGGGTTGACCTTGTCGAGTTGGACGTGACCGAAGGCGTCGCGCGGGACATCCTCGCCCGCGGTCTCAAGTTCGGCGATGACGTCCTCGACGCCGGCGCCCTCGGACAGGAAGATGTTGACGCAGCCGAGCTCGTCCATCACGTGGCGCAGTCGCTCCCCCTCGGCCTTGATGTCGATGTGACTCTCAGGCACATAGACGGCGTGGACATCCCAGGCCTCCTTGGACGCCGCGACGACGCCGGGGAGGTATTCGCGCCCGGCCATCCGCTCCCGATAGCGGCGCGCGGTCTCGGCGGTCAGCCACCCGCAGTGGCGACCCATGACCTCGTGGATGATCAGCATCCGCGGGTTGGAGGTGTGCTCGCCGATGATGTTCTCGGCGTAGATCGCCCCCTGCTCGGCCGCGGTCCAGGCACCGAGGGTCTGCTTGATCGGCACGACGTCGTTGTCGATCGTCTTGGGCATGCCGACGACCTGCAGTTCGTAGCCGTTCTCGTGAAGGTAGGCCGCGAGGTCGGCCGCCGTGGTGTTCGTGTCGTCACCGCCGATGGTGTGCAACACATCGACGCCGTCCTTGGTGAGCTGGTCGGCGGCAACCTTGAGCGGATCCTCGCCCTCTTGGACCAGCCCGCGCTTGACGCAGTCCTTGACATTGGTCAGCTTGACCCGGGAGTTGCCGAGCGGGCTACCTCCGAAGCCGTGCAGCAAGTGCGCCCCGGCGCGCACCTCGGGGGTGACGGTGATCGAGTTCCCGGTGAGCAGCCCGGCATACCCGTCGAGATAACCGATGATCTCGACCTCCGGGGCGAGTTCGGTGTAGCGCTCGATCAGTCCCCCGACCGCACTGGACAAGCACGGGGCGATCCCTCCGGCAGTGAGCATGGCAACCTTACGAACCGGCATGACGAGACCCTTTCCTGGAGTCGACGAATCGTCTGCCTCCCATCCAAGCACTCTCCCGGCGCGTCGGGAAACGCGTCCCACCTCACTCCGGCAGGGGCCTTCGCGGAGGAGCTACTTGGTGCAGGGCCGCTCGATCGTGTCGGGCTTGGGCTCGGGCCGCGGGGCCGGCTTCGGGATCTCCGCCTCGGGGGTCAGCGCGGCGTAGTCGTTGCCGAGGACCAGGTCCAGCGAGGTGTCCTCGCGGGTGTCCGTCACGAGGCGAGCACCCGGAATGTGTTGCAGCAGAACGTCTGCCGCGTCGGCGCCTTCGGGTCCGTGCCGGATCACCGCGACGTCGTCGGGCAGGAACGACATCAGCGGGTCGTTGCCGACGGAGCCGAGTTCGAAGCTGCGGTCGCGCAACGCGTCGCCCACCTCGCTCGCCAGGCCTTCACGGTATGTCGTGTTGTAGACGTTGACGGTGATCTCACCGGGCAGCGGCGGCGGGGCGGGCGGCACGTAGCTGAGTCCGTTGAAGCCGTAGCCGATGACGAGTTCGACGCCGGTGCCGGCCCTGCCGTCGTTCCAGGCGCGGGCCCCCGGGATCTGGGCGGCCACGAGGAGCGCCTGGTCGAGCCCCTGCTTGCCGTGATAGACGAGGGCGGACCGCTTGATATAGACCCCGTCGGGAGCATTGGTGACCTGGGTCACCGTGAAACCGCGCTTCGTCAGGTCCTTGGCGACCTTGGCGCCTTCGCCCGGGGTCTCGTTGGAGTTCTGGACCTCGATCTTGAAGGAATCGCGAGCCGGGGCCTCGACGACCGTGGGTTTGCAGACGGCGGCGGGTTTGCGGGTCAACAGGCCGGCGCTATAGGCGCCGCCGACGCTGACCGTGCCGAGGATCAGGCTCGGGAGGGTCACGAGCAGGGCAAGGCGACGGCGCTGCCGACCGCGGTAGCTGCGGCGGGCGTATTCAGGCGCGGTCGGCATGACCATCCCCATCTGGTCGAGTAGCTGGCGTCCACCATGGTGCCTCATGAGTCACACGAAGCACTAGAGCAACACGATGACGATCGGGGTCGCCTTGATAACGAGTCGGTGAATAGCCGGCATTCACGGCACCGAACGGCCAGGAGTGGGCCTGTCAGCGCCCGGTGCCGGCGTAGACGACGGCTTCCTGGTCAGTGTCGAGGGCGAAGGCGGTGTGCACGGCCCGGACGGCCTCGTCGAGGCGATCCTCGCGGGTGATGACCGAGATCCGGATCTCGGAGGTCGAGATCATCTCGACGTTGATGTCGGCGTCGGCGAGCGCCTTGAAGAAGGTCGCCGACACCCCGGGGCTGGACTTCATCCCGGCCCCGACGAGCGACAGTTTGCCGATGAGGTCGTCGTGCAAGAGCGAGACGAAGCCGACCTCGCCCTGGATGCGCTGCAGGGCCTGCATCGCGGCGGTGACCTCGCCCTTGGGCAGGGTGAAGGAGATGTCGGTCAGGCCGGTCTCGGTCGCCGAGACGTTCTGGACGATCATGTCGATATTGATGTCGGCATCGGCGATGGCGGCGAAGATGGTCGCGGCCATGCCGGCCCGGTCCGGGACGCCGACGACGGTGATCTTGGCCTCGCTGCGGTCGTGCGCGACGCCGGCGATGATCGGGGCTTCCACGGGTTCTCCTTCGGGAGGGGGCTGGTCGGTGACAAAGGTGCCCTCCTTGTGTGAGAAGGAGGAGCGGACGTGGATGGGGATGCCGAAGCGGCGGGCGTATTCGACGCTGCGCAGGTGCAGCACCTTGCTGCCACTGGCCGCGAGTTCGAGCATCTCCTCGCTGGTGATGCGGGCGATCTTGTGCGCCTTGGGCACCACGCGGGGGTCGGCGGTGAAGACGCCGTCGACGTCGGTGTAGATCTCGCAGACGCTGGCGTTCATGGCGGCGGCGAGCGCCACCGCCGTGGTGTCGGAGCCGCCCCGGCCGAGGGTGGTGATCTCCTTGGTCTCGCGCGAGACGCCCTGGAAGCCGGCGACGATGACGATGTGGCCCTTGCCGATCGCCTCGGTGATGCGGCCGGGGGTGACGTCGATGATCTTCGCCTTGCCGTGTGTGGTGTCGGTGATGACGCCCGCCTGGCTGCCGGTGAAGGAGCGCACGCTGTGTCCCTGGTCGGCGATGGCCATGGCGAGCAGGGCCATGGAGATCCGCTCACCGGCGGTCAGCAGCATGTCCATCTCGCGCGGCGGCGGCATGGGGCTGACCTCGTTGGCGAGGTCGAGCAGCTCGTCGGTCGTGTCCCCCATGGCGGACACGGCGACGACGACGTCATTGCCGGCCTTGCGGGTCTCGATGATCCGCCGGGCGACGCGCTTGATGCTCTCGGCGTCGGCGACGGAGCTGCCGCCGTATTTCTGGACGACCAGGGCCACTGGCTTGCACTCCCGTTGTCGGTCGGTCGGGAAAGGACGCCCTGATGGTAGGCGACGCCCGGTATGCCGTGCCCGCGCCGTTCGCGACTCGGGCGCGTGGCTAGGGGTGCAGGGCGTCGAACTCGGCTTCGGCGACGAGGTCGTCGTCGGCGTCCAGGCGCACATGCGCCAAGAGGCCGTGCAGCACGCGTAGCGCCATCGCGGCCCGCTCGCCCCAGTCGGAGAGGTAGCTGAACTGCCACCACCACAGGGCCTCGACCTGGTTGCCGCGTGCGAAGTGCTTCAGGCCATGGTCCAGGGCGCCGACGATGACCGAGAAGTCGGTGGCGAGGGAGCCGGTGGTCAACTCCGTGGAAGTCACCGGATCGACGAGGTCGGCATACTCGTCCAGGCCCTCGAACACGTTGGCGAGCGCCGCCCGGAGTGCGGCCAGATCGGTGTCGTCGCCGTCGTCGGGCTCGTAGCGCTCGTCAAGGACGATGTCCTGGATGGCGCCGAGCCGGGCGCCGGTGGTGAGGATGTCCGCGGTGGCGAGAAGAGCGAGGGGTAGCGCGGCGTCGGGCGCCGAGCCGGAGGCGATCTCGGTGATGGCGGCGATGAAATGGCGCGCCTCCGACGCGGTCAGGCCGGCCAGTTCGGCCAGGTCGGCGTCGCCGCCGACGCTTGGGGGTGGCTGCATGCTCGTCGGGTCAGGCATCGATCAGTCTCCGTCCTTCGAAGGCGCGGCCCAGGGTGACTTCATCGGCATACTCCAGGTCGCCGCCGACCGGCAACCCGGAGGCGAGGCGGGTGACCCGGATCTCGAAGGTCTTCAGCTGCCGAGCGAGGTATGACGCGGTGGCCTCCCCCTCGATATTGGGGTCGGTGGCGAGGATGACCTCGGTGATCTCGCCGTCGCCGAGCCTTGCCATCAGTTCCGCGATCCGCAGCTGCTCGGGGCCGACACCGTCCATCGGGCTGATCGCGCCACCGAGCACGTGATAGCGCCCCCTGAACTCGCGGGTGCGTTCGATCGCGACGACGTCCTTGGGCTCCTCGACCACGCACACGGCGTGTCCGTCACGCCGCGGGTCCTGGCAGATCCGGCACAGCGCAGCCTCGGCGACATTGCCGCACAGGGTGCAGAAGGTGACCTTGTCCTTGACCTCCGAAAGGGCGGTGATGAGGCGCTGGACGTCGGCCGGATCGGCCTGGAGCAGGTGGAAGGCGATGCGCTGGGCACCCTTGGGGCCGACCCCGGGCAATTGCCCGAGCTCGTCGATCAGGTCCTGGACCACACCTTCGTACACACCGGCAAGGGTAGGCGGTGGGGCCGACAACCGCCCGGCGGCGCGGCGGGCGGCATACAGTCGGGTATGCCGAACAGCCGGGGTATGCCGCGCTCTCGCCTCCTCCCGCTGCTCACCGTGCTGGGTCTGGCCGGCGTGACCGGGTGCGGCGACCCGCCGCCTGCCGCCGACGTGGCCCCGGTGGAGGTGGTCCTGCCCGGCTGCACCCTCAACCGCGACTCCGTGGCCGTCGGCACCCACGAGTTCTCCGCCGCCGGGACGGGGTATGTCGTGGTGACCGGCGCGGACAGCACAGTGCTCGCCGAGTTCGCCGCCCCCACGACCACGCCCGCGTCGGTCACGCTCACGGCCTCCGGTCCGCTTACGGTGACCTGCCGTGCCGCCAAGGACGCCGACTCCGGCGCGACCGCTACCTTGACGGTCAACGCCGGCAAGTGACGCGGGGGCCGGGTGCCTCCCACGGTGTTACCCGTCCTCACACGGTGTTACCCATCAGGAATGGTGGTGATCACAACAACTCGTGATGGTTAACGCCGTCGAAGGCCTAGGCAATCGAGTGCGCCTGCGCTCGACAGCGATGGCACCGACGGCTGACACGGCGGCATCGTCAGGAGGATTCGTCCTCGCGCCAGATCACGGTGCCGCCCAGGACGCGCTCGACGACGGGCTGGCCGACCTCGCCGAGATCCATCAGGTCCTCGTCGTCGGCGCTGACCAGGTCCTCATCACTGAGCCCGGCGGTCGGGTCCATCGTGGCAGGGTCCGTCGTGGCGGGGGCCACCGTGGCAGGGTCCGCAGTGCTCGGGTAGGCAGTGCTCGGGTAGGAAGTGGTCGGGTAGGAAGTGGTCGGGGTCCAGGCGCTCGGATCTGCGGAGGCGTTGGCGGAAGCGTTGGCGGCGGCCCCGGCTGGTTCCGGCTCGGGGC
>ERZ795053.3490-NODE-3490-length-17849-cov-9.366359_pt1 | contig 17849 bp, 14 predicted proteins | sample MGYA00375137_ERZ795053 | MGnify/ENA primary metagenome ERZ795053 (study PRJEB30182, sample SAMN05720284) | activated sludge metagenome | isolation source: Anaerobic digester | place: Hong Kong | collected 2014-12-17 ...
GTTCCAACCTGTACACCGAACTCGGCGGCGCGCTGTTAGGCCGCGCCTACCAGTACCAGGAACAGGTCTTTGTAGAGATCCAGGCCGCCCTGCCCGTCGTCAGCGCCGACCATGGGCCGGTGCATTTCACCTTCACCGCCGATACCTGGAGCCAACTCCGCCAGGACCGGGAGCAAAAATATCCCAACCTGGAAATCGTCGGCTGGTTCCACACCCACCCTAACCTGGGCGTGTTTTACTCCGGCGATGACGTAGTGGTGCATTCAGCAGCCTTTACGCTGCCCTGGCACGTTGGGCTGGTGGTGGATCCGGGCCGCGATGAAGCCTGCTTTTTTGGCTGGGACAAGGGGGAACTGGTGGCTTTCCCCGGCTTCTACGAGCTGCTGGACAGCCAGCAGACGCCCTACGCCCGCTGGCGCGTGGTGCGCACTTCGGTCTGGAAGGACGCATCCGAAGCGGAACTGGCTCAGGCTAAACGGCCGTCTCCTGCCTCCCCGGAACCCACCACCGTTTACGCGCCGCGCTCGCTCAAACCATCCTTCAACCCCGGCATTGGCCTGATTGTGGGCAGCCTGGGGCTGCTTTTGAGCTTTTTTTTGCTCGTTGGCTGGGTGCTGCCGCTCAGTCAACAGGTCAGCCGCCTGGAACACGTCATCCTGATGATGGCCGATGAGGCCTTATCCACCAGCAACGCCGCCGCCTGCCCGGACACTCGCCTGCGCATCCTGGCCCCGCTGGCCGGGCAGCAGTATCCGGTCGGATCAATGATTGAGATCATCGGCACGGCCAGCCACCCGGATGCGGCCAAATATCGCGTGGAGGCACGGCCGTCCGGGGCAGACAACTGGACGCTGCTGCGGACCATGAGCCGGGGCGCCAACCTGGACACCCTGGTTCGCTGGGATACCACCAATTACTCGCCTGGCGTCTATGATTTACGCCTGACGGCCGTTGACCCCAACAATATCCGCCTGGTCAACACCGCCCTGTGCGAATTGCAAATTGAACTCATTCCGTAAATTTAGATCTGACAGGTTTCAAAAACCTGTCAGGTCTCGTTAAAGACTATGACCGACGAACCTGTTTACGCTGCAATTGTAACCATCCGCATCCCCCAGTCCGAGCAAACCGCTTCAGTGACGGTCGTGTTGACGCCGCCCGATAACGTGACGGTAGACGGCCGTGTCAAACCCCTGGCCGATTGCACCCTGCGCGACCTGCAAGCCTTTGCCGATGAGTTGGAAGCCGACGTGTGGGATGCCTACGAAGCCATCACCCTGCTGGAACTGCACGAGCAGGACAAAGCCGAAATCGAAGTGACCGTGCAGGATCGCAAGGGACAAACCCGCTCCCTGGCCGACGTGTGGCTGCGGCAGGCGATCATTTTGCCGCCCGAATCTGCGCCAGAAGTGGCTGAAACGGCCGTCTCCGCTGAACCCGCCGCGCCGGAAGCAGAAGCTGAACCCGAAACGGCCGTCTCACCTGACCCGGAGCCGGAGCCGGAGCCGGAACCCCAACCGGAGCCGGAACCCGAACCCGTTGAGGTCGAGCCAAAAGTGGTGGTGGCCCAGTCTGAGCCGGTGTATGCGGAGCCGGAGGAAACGGCCGTCACCGGCCCCGAAGCGACCATCATCGCCCCCAGCCGGGCGCGCGTGCAAATTGCAGGTCGCCGCTTACCCGTTGGCTCGCGCACCTGGATGGCCACGGACATTTTGATGGAGGAACCGGCCTTCCGCGCCGCCCAGGCCCACGCCCTCAGCAGCCCCAACCGTGAGGTTGCCGGAGTGTTGATTGGCCCGCGCCCGGAAAAGCAGCCAGACGGCCGTTACGTTGTGCACATCATGGATACCATCATTGCCAAATACACCGTCATGCAGGGCGCAAGCGTCACCTACACACCTGAAAGCTGGCGCTACATGAACGACAAACTGGCCGAACGCTACCCGGACGAAACGGCCGTCATGGTTGGCTGGTATCATACCCATCCCGGCTTTGGCATCTTTTTATCCGGCATGGACCAGTTCATTCACCAGAATTTCTTCACCCAAATCTGGCACGTCGCCCTGGTGCTGGATCCCCAGGCGCGCACCAGCGGCTTCTTCTGTTGGGACCGCCAAAAGACCCGCGTCAGCCCGGTGGATTATGAATGGCCTGCCTGGGCCGCCCGCTCCTGGTAAATTTTCACCCAAGTGCTCGCCAGATCGTGTATAATTTGGGTTGGATAGTTGGATGGTTAGTTGGGTTGGTTAGTTGGTTGGGTTGATTCAAAACAGGCCAACAAACCTGACCAACCAACAAACTAACACACTAACAAACCAACAGATAAAATCATGCAAGAACAAGAACTTCCTCCCATCGAAATAACGGACGACGACATCAGCGAAGCCAATCGCCTGAGTTTGCATTGTCCGATTTGCGCCGGCGCGGTGGAGAATAACGTGCGCGAACGAACGCTGGCGCCAGTCGTTTGCACCAAGTGCGGCACACTTTACCACAGGGCGTGTTGGGAACAGAGCGGCGGCAAGTGCGCCATTTTGGGCTGTGAATGCACGGAATATTACGTGTACGGCCGGAACCGCGACCCTGCCCTAACCATTACCTATTCTGATCTGCCGGCGCCGTCGGTTAACGGCCGTGGCCCGGCCGTCAGCCCGCAAACCAAGCGTCTCAAGGCCGAGCAAGCCCGCGAGGTGGAGCGGCTGAATCAGCCCGGTTTCTGGCGGCGGCTGTGGCAATGGCTGCTAGACCAGATACAAGTTGGGTAAGATGAGCTGTTAGCCGTTAGCGATTAGCTGCAAGCGACAGGCTTAGGCCACACCGCAGCTAACAGCTTATAGCTAACAGCTTTCAGCTTATAGCTTTTAGCTTATAGCTTATGATTCGCCCCCTCAAAGTCAGCCAGACTTCCGCCTTCATCGATCAGCAATGTGCGCTGTGCAAAGAGCACTTTCGCCCGGGCGATGAGATTGTGATCTGCCCCGAGGATGGGGCGCGCCACCATGCCGCTTGTTGGGAAGCCAACGGCAACAAATGCTCGGCGTTTGGCTGCACGGGCAACGGCCGTCTCCAGTCCGCCCAATCCCCACCCACGCCTCCGACCCGCCCGCGCGTCGTCGACATGCCCACCGACGAGGTAGAGCCCCGTTCCAAAGTGCGCGTCTTGCCCAGCAGCAGCCTGGGCTGCGCTCAAACCTGCCTGATTCTCAGCATCGCCCTGGCCATCATCATCATCGCCTTTAGCTGCTTCGGCCTGTGGGCCATTGCCGATTACATTTTGCTCAACAAACTGGGCTGGGATTACCGTGCTCCCCTGACCGGCCTGGTCTGGCCGCTGCTGCTGCTCTGGCAGCTGCGCCGGTAATCGGCGTACTGGAAAACAGGCGGTTAACCCCCAAAAACTGACAATTGATAATTGCTCCCCTTACTCCTCTCTGATAGGATTAGGACTTACGCATTTGCTCTGGCCGGCCTCCTGACCGAGCCGGTGGCGGCACGGTGGGGATATCGGCCGCAGCCCTTCAAGTGCGTAGCTCTTAAGGATATGTTTTATGGTCCAAAACATTCAACAATTCGCTCAAGAAATAATTGACAACGTCGAGCAGGTCATCATAGGCAAGCGCGACGTGTTGGAATTGTTATTGGTGGCCTTGTTGTGCGAAGGCCACGTTTTGCTGGAAGACGTGCCGGGAGTAGGTAAGACGATGCTGGCCCGCGCCCTGGCCATCAGCCTGGGGGTAGATTTTAAGCGGCTGCAATGCACGCCCGATTTGCTGCCCAACGACGTGACCGGCGTCTCGGTGTTTGATCAGAAGCAGCAGACGTTTACCTTCATCTCGGGGCCGGCGTTTACTAACATTTTGCTGGCCGACGAGATTAACCGGGCCACCCCGCGCACCCAATCGGCGCTGCTGGAAGCGATGGGCGAGCGGCAGGTGACGGTGGATGGGGTGACGCGGATGTTGGCACGGCCGTTTTTTGTCATGGCCACGCAGAATCCGGTGGAGTACGAAGGCACCTTCCCCCTGCCCGAAGCCCAGCTAGACCGCTTCTTCATCAAGCTCAGCCTGGGCTACCTGGACGAGGCCACCGAAAGCCAGATGCTGCTCAACCTGGGCGGCGTGCATCCCATCGAAACCATCAGCCGCGTCACCAACGGCCGTCGTCTTACCGAACTCATGCCCCTCATCTGGCAGGTCCACGTCGACGACACCCTGCGCGAATATATCGTGCGCCTGGTTTTTGCCACCCGCCGCCACAAAGATCTGGTGTTGGGCGCCAGTCCGCGGGGCAGCCTGGCGCTATACCGCGCCGTCCAGGCTTATGCCGCACTGCAAGGGCGGGATTTTGTCCTGCCTGAAGACGTGAAAAAACTCGCCGTGCCCATCCTGGCCCATCGCTGCCTGGTCCACCCGGAAAGCGCCCTGCGCGGCACACAAATCACCACTGTTTTGGCCGACATTCTGGCCGAGACGCCGTTAGAAATTGGCGAATTGTAGGCACACCCGATGGGTCAATTTGCTGCCCTCATCTTCATTTTGCTGCTGGTCGCCTTTTTGCTGAACGTTGATTTTATTTTCTACATCGTCTACGTCAGCATTGGCCTCTACGCCTGGAATCGCTGGTCTACGCCGCGAATTTTGGCGGGCGTTTTGGCCAGCCGCGACTTCATCGATCACGCGTTTTGGGGCGAAGAGATTCCGGTCACCATTCACCTGTACAACAAAAATCGCCTTAGTATTCCCTGGCTGCAGCTGCGCGAGTCGGTAGCGGTGGAATTGACCGCCCGCCAGCCCACCAATCAGGTCATTTCTTTGCCCCGCCGCCAGTCGGTGGCCCTGACCTACATGGTCCAGACGCGCCGGCGAGGCTATTATCGCCTGGGGCCCCTGCGCCTGAAGACCAGCGACTTGTTTGGTTTTTTTCCGGAGCAGGTGCGCAGCCTGCCGCCGAATTACCTCACGGTTTACCCGCGTTTGTGGACATTGAGCCAGCTTAATTTGCCCTCGCGGCTGCCTTTTGGGGTGGTGGGCAGCCGACAGCGGTTGTTTGAAGACCCGGCGCGGCCGATGGGCGTGCGTCAGTTCCGCTCCGGCGATTCGCTGCGGCAGATTAACTGGAAGGCGAGCGCCCACACGCGTGACTTGTTGGTGAAGACGTTTGAACCGGCCATTTCGCTGGAAACGGCCGTGCTCCTTAACCTCCACGTGGGCGACTACGTCCTGCGTGACCGGGCCTATACCGTCGAATGGGCTATCGAAGTAGCCGCCTCGCTGGCAGCGCGGCTGGTCGATTTGCGCCAGCCGGTGGGCCTGATTACCAACGGCGTGGACCCGCTGCACCTGGACGTCGACAGCCCGGTCGAATTCGACGAGGAAAGCGGGCGGCTGTTGTTTGCCCAGGCCGGGGGCACACGGCCGTATGCCCTGCCGCCGGCCATCCCGCCGCATCCTGGTCGGCCACACCTGATGAAAATTCTAGAACGCCTGGCGCGCCTGGAAGCGGCGGAGACGATACCGTTCGCGCAGTGGGCGGCCACCGCCTGCCTGAATTTGAGCTGGGGCGTGACCATCCTGGCCATCACGCCAACCGGCAGCGAAGCTGTTTGCCAGACGCTGCACCGTCTGGTGCGCGCCGGGTTTAACCCGATTTTGTTGGTCGTGGAGCCGGACAGTGAATTTGGCCGGGTGCGGGAGCGTGCCCGGCGTTTGGGCTTTGCCGCCTACCACGTCACCGAAAAACGTGACCTGGATCGCTGGCAACGGCCGTTGCCCTTACCATGAGCAGTCAACCAGACAAACCCGAAAAACCTGAAAAACCGGCCGCCGTGCAGCCGCTGGCCATCACTTCCTGGTCGCGCACCATCATTCAGCCCATTTTGCTCATCACCAACACGCTGACGATGCTGGCCGCGGTTCTGATCTTTTTGCAGCGCGTAGACGCGGAACGGCCGTGGACCGCCCTGCTCATCCCCTGTCTGCTCATCGCTCTGGAAAGCTACTCAACGGCCGTCTGGCTCAACGATCCCCGCCGCCGCCAGCTAGACCACACCAAATATCGCGCGGCCGAAATCCTGGTGCTGCTCATCCTCCTGCGCCTCAGCACCTGGGCGTTTCAGGGCAACTGGCCATCGTTTGCCGGTTGGACCAACTACCTCTTTAACCCCCTGCTGCTCTTCATCGATCCGTTTTTCATCGGGGCTGTGATTGTGGGCTACACAGCCTGGTATCGGACCACTGCGATCAGCAGCGTCTTTATCCAACTGGCTCCTGACGCCGCCGAACGCGCCTATTACGCCCTGCCGCGCTCGGAGCGCATCGAAGCCAACCAGCCGCTGCCAATCGACCGGGAAGCGCTGCAGCGCAGCTTTGTGCAACAATTTTTATTTGGCGCTGTCCTGCTGCTTGTTTGCGTCGCCCTCATGTCCATCGACCTGAATAAAATTTGGACCGCTGAAAATATCTTAAAAAGCGGCATCGCCCGGTTGGGTCTGCCGCCGTCTCTCCTGGCTGCCTTGCTGCTTTATTTCCTCACGGGCTTCCTGCTGCTCAGCCAGGGCCGCCTGGCTATGATGGAAGCCCGCTGGCTGGTCGACGATGTGGCTCGAACGCCGGGCATCGGGCGCAGTTGGTACCAACGCACCCTGATCATTCTGGTGGTGATTGGTTTCATCGCTGCATTTCTGCCGCTGGGCTCCACCTTTGCCCTGGGCCGGATATTGAGTTATGGCATTTATGCCATCATGCTGGCGGTTTCCAGCCTCTTTTATTTCTTTTCAGTGATCATTTTTAGTTTGCTGGCGCTGCTTTTCCCCCAGCAGCAGGCGGCTGAACCGGAGGCGGGGCCCCCGCCGCGCCCATTTGTGATGCCGCCGCAGCAGCCCGAAGCCGCTGCTCCCGACGCCACCATGCAAATGATTGCTACCTCTGCATTTTGGGCGGTGGCCATTGTGATGAGCATCCTGGCCTTGTCCTTCTTTTTACGCGAGCGGGGCTTTAAGTTTGATACCTTGCTGCTGCGTCAGCTTGGGGCGGCTTTTGTGGCCTGGTGTCGGTCTGTGTGGCATGGTTTGCGGGCCCAGGCCGCGGAGGTTCGGGAAACGGTGCAGGCACGGCTGAAACGGCCGTCTAAACCAATAGAAGTTCAGCCGCCCTGGCGATACGTCCGGCTCAATTCATTGTCGCCGCGGGAAAAAGTGCGCTATTTTTACCTTTCGGTGGTGAAGCGGGCGGCCAGCGAAGGTGTCCCCCGGCGGCAAAGCGAAACGCCTTCAGAATTCGCCGGCGATTTAAAAGCAAACTGGCCGGATACCGGGAATGAAATTGACGACCTGACGGAGGCTTTTTTGCGCGCCCGTTACAGCCGCCAGCCGGTCGAAGAAGCTGACGTTGCCCCTATCAAAACACAATGGAATCGAGTCAAAGCCACTATTCGCCGCCGACGCCAGACACGGCCGTCGGCCGCCGAAGATGATTCGGCCCCGCCTAACGACCCACAATAGCCGTCAGCACCCCAAAGATCAGCAGACCCGTTAGTATCCGGAACAAAATTGGGTCGAGCGAAAAGCCAATCAGCCCCAAAATCAATTTGAACAGCGCGCCCACTACCGCGCCAAATAATACGCCGACGATCGCGCCTTTCAGCGCGCGGTCGGGCACGGTGAGGACCACGCCGATCACCGCTCCGGCCAATACGGCGTACAAAACGTAGATGATGCCCTGTAACATCATCTGGCCAACGACCGTGCCCGTGGCCCCATCCAACGAATTAATGATCGAACCCAGCGAGGAGCCCGTGACCTGCCCGACCCGCAGCAGTTGGTACACGGCCATGGCCAGACCTAGCAGCAGCCCAATCAACAGGGCGCGGCCCAGGGCATCCGGTGTCTGGATGATGGGAATCACAATCGCGCCGACGATGATGCCGGCGATGATGCCATCCAAAGCGCCGGTCGCCACGTCGGTCCAGGGGGCCAGCAGGATGCTGGCTAATATTCCGAAGCTAAAAGATTGGCTCAGCAAAAAAGTTGTCATCATGTTCCTTCCCGTCCTCGCCGTGGCGAGATGTCTGGCGCTTACCTGTGCCTGGTAAGCCTGGCGTTTGGCTGGGAGTGGCACGTTTGCCACTTCTGCACGATCTTTGCCCAGCCCGGCGGAATGCGCTTCGGGTCTGGCAAAGGTCAAACATTGTGCTTGTGTAAAGGTTAGCCGAATTATAGCGAAATATCCGCATCCCTTAAAATTCCTGGCATTTACCGATGGGTTGCATAGAATTGTTGAGTTGGCGAGGCTTGGACCTGATGCGGCCCAGCCGGCTAGAATCTGGTGAAAGCGATAGGCTTTTACGGCAAGGAGAGGATTTTAATGGAACAAATTGTGGAGTGCGTACCGAATTTCAGCAACGGCCGTAATCCAGAAGTCTACAACGCGATTGCTGAGACCATCCGATCGGTTGACGGCGTCCACGTCCTGGATGTCAGCGCCGACCCTGACCACAACCGCACGGTGATCACCTTCGTCGGCGCGCCGACGGCCGTTGCAGAAGCTGCCTTCCGCGCCATCGCCTACGCGGCCCAGCACATTAACCTGGATACCCACCAGGGCGAACACCCACGCATTGGGGCGACCGACGTTTGCCCCTTCATCCCCATCAAAAACATCAGCATCGAAGAATGCGTGGCGCTGGCCAATCGCCTGGGCCAGCGCGTTGGTGCGGAATTGGGCGTAGCCGTTTACCTGTACGGCGACGCCGCCACCCGCCCGGAGCGTAAATTCCTGGCGGCCATCCGCAAGGGGGAATACGAGCTGTGGAAGGAAGAGGTGGCCACAAATCCGGCGCGCCAGCCGGACTATGGCCCGGCCGAACCCAAGTCCTGGGGGGCGACGGTGATTGGCGTACGGCCGTTTCTCATCGCCTACAACGTTTACCTCAACAGCGACAACGCCGACATCGCCGACCAGATTGCCCGGCGGGTTCGCTTCATCGGCGGCGGGCTGCGCTTTGTGCAGGCCAAAGGCTTTTTGGTCGAAGGCCAGGCCCAGGTGAGCATGAACCTGACCGATTTTGACAAAACGGCGGTTCACCACATCCAGGAAATGGTGCGCCGCGAGGCCGCCCACTACGGTCTGACCATCACCAAGGCCGAACTCATCGGTCTGACGCCGCAAAAAGCGCTGCTGGACGCCGCCAAATGGTACTTGCAGCTCCATGATTTGAAAGACGAACAGGTGTTGGAGCATCGTCTACAGGCTGCCGCCGCCGAAGAAGCGGCCGATATTACCCCCAAAGCCTTCATCGCCGCCACCGCCGAGGCCAGCCCCACACCCGGCGGCGGCTCCGTGGCCGCCCTGGCCGGCGCCCTGGCCGCCGCCCTGACCCAGATGGTCGCCGGGCTGACCGTGGGGCGCAAAAAATACGCCGACGTGCAAGACAAAGCCCAGGCAGTCCTGGCCGAGGCCGAAAACCTGCGCCAGCATCTCACAGCAGCAATTGCCGAGGATGCGGCCGCTTACGGCCGTGTGCTGGACGCCTACCGCCAGAAAAACCTCAGCGCCGACGGCCGTGCCGCCGCTGTGGAGGCGGCGACCATTGGCGCGGGCGAAGTGCCCCTGCGTGTGGCGCGACTCAGCCGGGACGTGGTGTTTCTCGCGCAAAACATTGTGGCCGTGGGTAATACCAACGCCGTCACGGACGCGGCTGCCGGGGCGCTGCTGGCGCAAACGGCCGTGCGCGTGGCGGCGCTCAACGTCAAAATCAACGCCGTCAATCTTCAGGACCAGGACCTGGCCAGCCGCTGGCGCGCCCAGGTCGACGCCCTGGAGCAGGAAGTGGCCCAACTGCTGGACGACATCCTGGCGACGACGGCCGCGCGGGCGGGATTTACTTTATGAAACGGCCGTTTCCCTGGCTGCTTCTGGCGCTGGGTGTGCTGGCCCTGGGCGGATTGGTCGCCTGCCAGCAGGCGGCAGCCGCCAACACGGCCGTCGCCCAGCCCACCACGGCTCCCACCCAGCTGCCGCCGACGCTTCAGAGCACCGCTACGGTCGTGCCCCCGCCGCCCGCGCTGGTAGTGACGGCCACGCCGTCGCCGGAGCTGCCGTCGTTTGCCGCCGTGGACCCCGACGAGCTGACAAACGCAAAAATGGCCGACGAGATCACGCCAACGGCCGTGGCCGACGCGCCCGAGGTAACGGAAACGGCCGTGGCCACCGAAACCATGACGCCGCCGCCCACCTACACGCCCCCCGCCCTTCCCTTCACCTCCAACGACGATCATTACTGGCTGCAGCGCCCCATCCCCGAAGGCGGCACCGTCTGGACGGACAAATCTTACTCCTATGGCAGCACCCGCGGCGGTTCCCTCAGCCCACATCACGGGGTTGAGTTTTACGTGCCCACTGGCACTCAGGTTTTGGCAGCGGCCAGCGGCACGGTCATCGTCGCCGGCAGCGATGCCGACGTGGCCTATGGTCCGCAGACCAATTTCTATGGCAATCTGGTGGTCATTCAGCTGGATTCCACCCTGGACGGTCGGCCGGTTTTTAACCTCTACGGCCATCTTTCGCAGGTGCAGGTCAGCGAAGGGCAGCAGGTGGCCGCGCTCGATCCCATCGCTCTGTCCGGGGCCACCGGCGTGGCCGACGGGCCGCATCTCCACTTCGAGGTCCGTGTCGGCCAAAACAGCTACGACAGCACCCGCAACCCGCTGCTCTGGCTCTACCCCTTCCCCGATTACGGCACGGTCGCCGGGCGCATTATCCGGCCCAATGGCTCATTGGTGGAAGAAGCGCCCATCAGTCTGCGCCGCATCGACGCGCCCTCCCGTTATCTGGCGGCCACCTCCTACGCCGGCACCACCGTCAACCCCGACGACCAGTGGCAGGAGAACTTCGCCCTCGACGACGTGCCCGCCGGCTACTATGAAATCACCATCGGCAGCGGCAAAACCAAAGTCACCCAGGAATTGTGGGTGTTCCCCTATCGCACGAGTTTTGTGGAAATTGAGATTAGAGACTAGAGACTGGAGACTATGGCAGTCTCTAATCTCCAGTCTCCCTCCGCCCTAATCCGGGCGGTGCAGTCCCATCTGCGCCGCCACGATGCGGTCCAGCCAGCGGTCGGGCAGCCAACGAGGGATAAGCCAGCCGGACAACCGCTTGCGCGGGATGGGATAACGCGCCTTCGGGTTTTCTACCTCCAACGCTTTGACGATGATATCGCTCACCTTCTCGACCGGGATGGCCGAGGCGCGCCGCTCGGCGACGGCTTCGCTTTGCATTTTGCGGATGATGTCGCTGTAGGGGGTATCCAGATATTGCCCCGCGCCTTCGCTGGCTTTGTCGATGATGGGCGTGCTGGTTGTGCCCGGTTCCACGACAATGACGTCGATGCCGTAGAGGATCAGTTCGCGCCGCAGGGCGTCGGACAGCCCTTCCAGGGCGTGCTTGGAGGCAGCATACGCGCCAAAGAATGGGTAAGCGATCCGCCCGCTGACCGAGCTGACGTTGACGATACGGCCGTGCGGCTCCGGCGCGCCTGGCCGCGCCCCCAGCACCGGCAAAAACTGCTGAGTCACGTCCAACAGGCCAAACAAGTTCACCTCAAACTGGCGGCGAAAATCGTCCAGGGGCATGTGGGCCAGCGGGCCAAGGGTGGAGATGCCGGCGTTGTTGACCAACCCGGCCAGGTTTTGTTCGCCTAAGGCGGCCTGAACCTGGGAAACGGCCGTCTCCACCCCCGCATGGTCCGTCACGTCAAACACCAACGGCGTAAACCGCTCGCCCAACTGCGCCTGCACCCGCTCGGCGTCCGCCGGCTGGCGCACGCTGCCGAATACGTGGTAGCCGTAACCCGCCAAGCGCACGGCCGTGGCCAGCCCAATGCCAGAGGAAACGCCGGTAATCATTACAGATTTGGTCATGGATTGATTCTCCGTGTCTGTCCCATCTCGGTCACGTCATAGCCGGGTAGGGCGGCGACGGCCGTTCTAAACGTTTCATCTTGCAGCAGCCCCAGCAGTGGCTGGAGCAGATCACTCTCGAACGCGGCCTGGGTCATTACTAGTTCATACCGTTCGTGGGTGAGCGGCACAAAATCGAGCTGTAAAGCCCGCGCCGCCGCCTGGATGCCCAGCCCGGCGTCGGCCGTGCCGGAGGCGACCGCCGCCGCCACCGCCAGATGCGTGTATTCCTCGTGGTCATACCCGGCCACGGCGGCCGGTTGGATACCGCGCTGCGCCAGTTCATAATCCAGCAGCACCCGCGTTCCCGCGCCGCGCTGCCGGTTGACAATGCGCACGCCGTCTTTGGCAGCGTCGGTCCAATCGGCCAGGCCGCGCGGGTTGCCCGGCGGCACAATCCAGCCCTGCTCTCGCCCCACCAGCGTCACCAGGACGATTTCCTGGCCGGGCAGGTAACGGCGCACGTAGCTGTCGTTGTAGACGCCGGTGTCGGGGTCCAGCAGGTGGCAGCCGCCGAAGTGGGCCTCGCCGCGCCGCAGGGCCATCAACCCGCCCAGACTGCCCACGTTGGCCGAAGCCAGCCGCAGCCCGGCCCCTTGGGCGGCTAGAAATTGGGCCAGCAGGTCCAGCGTCAGGTCGTGGCTGCCGATGGCTACTAGCGTGCGCTCGATGTCGCGCTCCGGGCGATAGAGATGGACGGTGACGGCCGTGCCGGCGTCCAGCCCTTCGCTAAACCGGGGCACGCGCACCAGTCCATCGGCCCGCACCAGTGAGGTGATGACGCCCGCGCCGCGGTTCATGGGCGTGGCCATGACCCGGTCGCCCACTTTGCCCACGGCGACCCGCACAAAATCGTCGTCGCCGGTGGGCGAGTTGAGCTTGCGGGTGAGGGTGGCCTGCAGTGTGGGCGGCTCGTAGGGCGGTTGGCCTTGCCAGCGCGCCAGCAGCGGCTCCACAAAGATTTCGCCGGTGAGGGCGGCGCTGACAGGGTAGCCGGGCACGCCAATAATGGGGATGGGGGGTTGGGGGTTGGGGATTGGGGTGATGAGGCCGAGGATGACGGGGTGGCCGGGGCGGACGGCGACGCCGTGGACGAGCAGTTGGCCCAACTCGCCGACGACGTGGGCGGTGTAATCTTCGCTGCCAGCGGAGGAGCCGGCGTTGACGAGGATGAGATCGTGGGATTGGGCGGCTTGCTGCACGGCCGTTTTAATCGCGGCAAAGTCGTCGGCCACAATGGGCCAGCGGGTGGGCTGCCCACCCCATTCGCGCACCTGGGCGGCCAGCACCAGGCTGTTGTATTCGATGATCTGGCCTGGGGTCAGGCCCTGAGTGGCGGCCGTTTCCGCCGCCACCAGTTCGGAGCCGGTGGGGATGATGGCCACAGACGGCCGTCGGTATACCGAAACCGTGGCGTGACCAGAACCGGCCAGCGCGCCCAAATCCACCGGGCGTAGTTTGTGGTTGGCCGGCAGCACCAGTTCGGTGGCCACCATGTCTTCGCCCATCGGGCGGACGTGCTGCCAGGGCGGCAGCGCGGCGCGAATTTCAATGCCCGGTCCTTCCTCGCCGCCGACGGCCTGCGTGTGTTCAATCATCACGACGGCGTTGGCCCAGGCGGGCAGGGGATGGCCGGTGTTGACGGCCTGCGCCGGGCGGCGGGCGCGTTCGGCGTCTTCGGGGGTGCTTACCAGGGTAAAGCGCACGGGGTTGGTTTCGGCGGCCCCGGCGGAATCTTGGGCGCGCAGGGCGAAGCCGTCCATGGCGCTGGCGTGGTAATGGGGCGAGGAGAGTTTGGCCCACACGGCCGTGGCGGTGATACGGCCGTGCGCTTCGGTAACGGGGATGGTTTCGGCGGCCAGCGGCTGCCATAAACCGGCCGCGTCCAGCGCCTGGCGCAGCGCTTCCTGGGCTTCGGCCAGGGGAATGTCTTCAAGGTAGACGTGTCGTTTCATGGGCGTTTGTCCAGATTCAGGTTGGGGGCATGGGACAGGGAATGAGGAGTTGGCGGCGGTTTGTTTCTGCTCTCCGGTCCCGACGCACCGCCTGACAATGCGTTGATTTGTGAGCCTATTATCCACAAAGCGACCGGAACTGACCATGTGTGCAGGCAAGGAGGGGTGGGAAACGGCCGTTACCACCCGGCTGAGAACTTACTCGTTGCTGGCGAGCTTTACCGGAACTACCTGGATGTGCGCTACTTGCTCTAGTTGAGCCATAAAATCCTCTATCTCGGCGGCGTCAAACACGTTCCCCCCTGGGCTGCGTGTCGGATAACCCATGACCAGCACCTCGGCGTGGGTGGCCATGGCAAATTGGAGCAGCTGCTTGCGGATAGCGCCTTCCCGCACGACGTAGTCGACCTCGGTCACGCCTCGCCGCTGGGCGCGGTCGTGCAGAATCATCATGGCAAAGTTGCCCATCTCCACCAATTCGTTGTAAACGACGCTCAAGGGACCAACCGTGGCATATTGTAGAAATTCGGCATCCATGACGTGCAAAAACGTCAGGCGGGCGTCGTTTGCCAGCGCCAGCTCGATGGCCTGGGTTACGGTGTCGCGGCTTTCGGCGCCCCCGCGCACGGCGCAAATGATGTGCTTTGGTTTTAAATCCATCGTCATGTTTTCCTACCTCAAGACAACGAGCGTTTTTCGCCCTCGTCGTCGCCCTGTCGAGTTACAAAAAGCGGATTATGAGCCATATCGTCGCCAGGCTGACGGTGATCAGCAAGGCGGGGAAGCCCTTTTTAAAGAAATAGGCATAGGTGATGGGATACCCGGCGCGCTCGGCGATGCCGGCCGTGACCATATTGGCCGAGGCGCCGATCAACGACCCATTGCCGCCCATGGCCGAGCCGACCGAGAGGCAGTAGAACAAGACGTTGTTCTGCGCGCCGGGAATGGTGGCCGTGAGATAGCCAACGACCGGCAGCATGGCGGCGGTGAAGGGGATGTTGGCGATTACCGTGGAAAGTAAGGCGCTGAACCAGGTGACCACCAGAACCGCCAGCAGCAAATTGCTGCCGACGATCCGCCCAATGCCCTCGGCGATGAAGCTGATCAGGCCCACTTCCTGCACGGCGCCGACGACGACAAACAAGCCAATGAAAAATACCAGCGTGGTCCAGTCGACGGCTTCAATCATTTCTTCAATGTCGGGTCGAATCCAGACGAGGAGAGCGGTGGCGCCCATCAACGCGGTTACGGCCGGCACCAGGTGGATGCGTTCGCCGGTCACAAACAAAATCAGCATCAAAGCGCCGACAACCCCGGCTTTTTTGAGGTGATCGGGCTGGGTGATTTGGGCGCGTTCGGCCAGTTTCTCGAGCAGCAGTTGAGAAATGCCGCCCATGTGGCCAGAAAGCAGTTCGCGGCGATAGCTGAATTGGCAGTAAAGAATCAAGCCGGTCATGGCCAGCAGCACGCCCGGCGTCAGGTTGATTAGGAAATCGTTGAAAGAGAGTCTGGCGTAGGAGCCGATGAGGATGTTGGTGGGCGTGCCGATGAGGGTGCTGATGCCGGCGACGTTGGAAGCCAGCACTTCGGGAATTAACAGGGCCAGGGGGTTGATGCTCAAAGCCAGAGCAATCTGGACGGTGATGGGGGTCATCAGCAGCATGGTGGTGACGTTGTCCAGGGTGGCGGAGGCGACGCCGGTGATGGCCATTAAGATGATTACCAAAAACCAGATGCGTCCGCGGGAGAGGCGGTAGGCGGCAAAGGCCAGCCATTGAAAGATGCCGGTTCGTTCGACGACGGCGATGATGATCATCATGCCCATGATCAGGAAAATGACGTTCCAGTCCACGTAGCGGAGCGCGCCGCGAAAATCGAAAATGAACAGCTCGGGGGATAACGGCCGTCCCAAATAACTGACCGCAAACACCACCGACATGCCCAGCAGGGCGGCCAGGGTGTTGTGCAGCTTGCCAAAGGCAATCAGCAGCAGCATGCCCATAAAAATGAGCGTGGCGATCCAAAAGGAGAGGGTGATCTGCCGCCGCAAAATAGTGTCGGGCAGGCTGACTGGTTGACCGGTGCGCAAGGTTTGGGCGACGGCCGTGTCCAACTCGATGATTTGCGGCTGGAAGTGTTCCCGTTCAATGCGCACGGTCAACTCGTCGGGGATGGTGGCTGGGATGGTCAGGGCGTAACGGCCGTCGGCCTGCGTCACTGTCTGGGACAGCGGGGCGTCCGCCCCGGCAGCGAACAGGCTTACCCGGGCATTGTCGACCTTTTGATTTTGGCGATCATAGACGACGCCGGTCAGGAGGCTGTTTGGGAGGGCTTTTTGCCCCTGGGCTGTTTGCCGGGGAAGCGCCAGCAGCGCCCCCATCAAGACCAGAAAAGCGATCAGGCTGTAGAACCGCAGCGGTTTGGGCATGATGACTAGGTCTCCTCTGGCAGAATGACTTTGGCCCTGGTCTGATTTTCAATCCGCTCGATGAATTCCTGGTGGCGTGTCGCCGTGAACAAGCTGTCTTCATTTTGGATCTGTGGCTGGCCGATGACCAGATAGACTGCGCCGATTTCGCGGCAAAAGGCGGCGATTTCTTCGGTGACACGGCCGTGTTTCACCACACCCCGGGCTTCGATTCCGTGAGCCTCCGCCTGTGCCTGGGCGGTGAGCAGGATGAATTCGCCCATTTGGGCCATTTCTTTGGAGATGATGTAGGTTCGGCTGCTGGCGGTGCGGTCGAGGAATTCCAGGTTGACGACATACAGGAAGAACAGCGGCAGGTGTGTTTCTCGGGCCAGCCTGATAGCCCGTTGCAATGTCGGCTGGCTATCAGGCCCACCCCGTACGGCACAAACAATACCACTCATGGGCAGGTACCCCTTTTTCTTGCTCTGGCAAGAAGGCCAATCTGGGCCGGGGCGGCTGACGGCCGTTTCCCGGCCCAGGATTCTGTGCTCTTTTTACATCTTACCCCAACGAGAAGGGCAATTCAATGGGGACGGCCGTTTCCCAACTCATCTTTCCCCCGGCGCGCCTTCGCGCTAAAATTCCTGCCCATGATCCACTACAATCCCGACACCCGCACTTTTAACTTGCTCGGCCAAAATAGCCATTATGCGATGTTGGTGGACGGCGACGGCCGTCTCCTTCACCTCGCCTGGGGACCAACACCCAACCCGGTTACAGGCCACAACCGCTTTGCCCCGCCCGGCCAAAGCTCCTTCGAATTCCAGGGCCAGCGCGACGAACTGCCCGCCTACGGCCCCGTCTCCGTCCACGAAGTCGCCCTCAAAGTCAGCTTCCCCAATCCGCCCGCCGCCCTGCAGCCCGGCGAAGCCCCCCACCGCCCCATCCGCGACGTGCGCCTCGCCTACACCGGCCACGAGATAATAGAAAACGGTCAATTGCCAACGGCCCACTCTTCACTCCGCACTCCGCACTCCACACTCCGCATTCTCTTAACAGATCCGCTCCAGCCGCTTACCGTCACCCTTTGCTACCGGCTGTTCCCGGCCCACGACGTCATCGAGCGCTGGTGCGAACTGACCAACACCGGCCCCAATCCCATCCGCGTGGAAAAACTCGCTTTTGCCGCCCTGCACCTGCCGCCCGGCGCCAACGAAGTGACGACAGTGCACGGCGCGTGGGGCGCAGAATTCACGACGCAGCGCCATACCCTGCCGGTCGGCAGCTTCAACATCGGCCATCGCAGCGTGCAAACCGGCCACGCCTTCAACCCCTTTTTCCTGGCCAACCGGCCCGGCCAGGCCACCGAAACGAGCGGCCCGGTCTATTTTGGCGCGCTGGCCTTCAGCGGCGCGTGGCTGCTTACCTTCGAGCACCAGCACAGCGGCGACGTGCGCGTTTTTGGCGGCTACAACCCGTTCGACTTTGAACTCATTCTCCAGCCCGGCCAGACCCATACCACGCCCGC
>ERZ795053.3496-NODE-3496-length-17827-cov-4.191931_pt1 | contig 17827 bp, 14 predicted proteins | sample MGYA00375137_ERZ795053 | MGnify/ENA primary metagenome ERZ795053 (study PRJEB30182, sample SAMN05720284) | activated sludge metagenome | isolation source: Anaerobic digester | place: Hong Kong | collected 2014-12-17 ...
GCGCTGGTTTTGCGGGTGCCGGGGCAGGCGCGACCGCAACCACGGGCGCTTCTTTCCAGCCGATATTCACGGCGAGACCAGGCAGGGCGACCTCGAGCTTTTTGGCACCGGCTTCCGTGACCTGGGTTTGCCAGAGGAAGATTTTTTTCAAATTCTTCAGACCTGCCAGCTTCATGACCCCGGCATCGGTGACTTTGGTGCCATAGAGATTGAGATACTCCAATTGGGCCAGATTCTTCAGGTGGTCCAAGCCAGCGTCAGTGATACCGGTGTTTTCCAAATGCAGACGGGTCACACTTTTAAGATCACCCACGCTGGCAAGGCCGGCATCGGTGATTTTAGTCCGGGCGAGATCCACCCATTTGATTTGGCCGGCCAGAGGTTTGAGAGCCACCAGACCGTCATCCTTGAAGTCGGCTGCCACATTGAGCGCGCTGAACCGCAGGTCACTGGTGTCCTGAGCAATCTGCATGAGTGAGGCTCCCGCCTTTTCGACAGCGGCAATGACAGGGGCGGCGGCCTTGATTTTGGCTTCGATTTGTTTGGGGTCCTCTTTGGCGGCAGCGGTGGAGGCCAGAGCGGCTTTCGGTGGATTTTTTAGAAGTTCTTCAATGGTCTTGATAAGCCCTTCCGCGGGCTTGGCATCGACCACTTTGAGATCCGGTTTGGCGCCAGTCTGGATCCAGAGCTCCAACAGCGCGATTTCTTCTTTTGTCAACTGAGGCTCATCACTCGGAGGCATGTGCTCGTCATCATCCCCAGGCAGGTGGATACGTTCCATGGCGAGGGAACCTTTGGCATCCCCGGCTTTGATCGCGGCCCCGTCCCCTCCTCCTTTCAGAATGGCCTCAAGGGAATCCATGCGGAGCTTGCCTTTCTGCTTGTCCGCGCCATGGCAACTGACGCATTTGGATGCGATCACCGGAGCGACGACATCTTTGTAAAGCTGGGCATCTTTCAGTTCCACGGCGGAAGCGGAAGAAAAGGAAAATGCTCCAACCATGGAAACACTGGCAAGGAGTAGGGTTCGTAGAGAGGTCGTCATGGCAGGCGGGTATTCAGGATGTATGAAGAAACCAGAAAAACAATAAGCATGCAGCCCCAAGAGGCAACCCGAAACCGATCCCGCAAACGCGGATACCTTCCCCGAGGGGAATCATCGCCCGTTTTATGGCTTGCCAAAGCGGTCATATCCCCTCCAAGGTGGCGCACTGTTTTGTTGCACTCCCACCCATGAGCGACCCGATCCCCGACAATCCTTACGTTTTGAATGAGGCGGACATCACCGAGCCTCCCACTCATTGGTTGAAACGTCTTGGTTATGTGGGCCCCGGGTTCATCCTTTCCGCCAGCATCGTGGGTTCGGGCGAACTCATCATGACCACTTCACTGGGAGCCAAAGCCGGCTTCGTCACCCTTTGGGTCGTGCTGCTCAGCTGTCTGGTGAAAGTGGCGGTGCAGTTGGAATTCGGCAAACATGCCATCTACTCGGGTGACACCGCCTTCTCCGCTTTCAATAAGCTACCCGGTCCCCGCTTCGGCAAAGCAAACTGGTCCATCTGGACCTTCCTGCTGCTCATGATCCTGAAATTTTTCCAAGTGGGGGGCGTGATGGGAGGCATCGTTCTGGTGATGAAACTGGCGTTGCCAGGGGTTGGAGGTTCGCTGGATTCCTGGCTCTGGTGCGGCGTGATTGGACTGTCAGTCTCGCTCCTGGTCTACCGGGGTTATTATGCCCCGATTGAAAAGGCCTCGATCGTGCTCATCGGCCTGTTCACCCTGACGACACTGGCGGCGGTCTTTCTTCTGAGCAGAACGCCTTACGCGGTGTCATGGGCGGACATCGGCGGAGGACTGACCTTTCATCTTCCGGCCGCCGCCGTCGCCGTGGCCATCGCAGCCTTTGGGATCACCGGAGTCGGCGGCGATGAGATCATCATGTACAATTACTGGCTCCTCGAAAAAGGCTATGCCGCCAAGACCGGCCCCCGTCGGGAAACCGAGGAGTGGGTTCACCGCGCCAAAGGTTGGATCCGCATCATGTATCTGGACGCCCTCCTGGCTATGGTCGGCTACACGGTGGTGACGGCGGCCTTCTTCATCCTCGGGGCGGCAGTGTTGCACCGGCAAGGTGCGGATCCCGGAGGGACCGATCTCATCAAAACCCTGAGTTCCATGTATACCGAGACCCTGGGTCCTTGGGCGAGCGGTCTCTTCCTCGGCGGCGCCTTCGTGGTGCTCTACTCGACACTCCTTTCCGCCCTTGCGGGATGGTCCAGGCTTTTCACCGATGTTTTCGCCCAGATCGGGCTGCTTGATTTCAAAAATGGCCCCCAGCGCCGCCGCATCGTCGCCTGGATCGCCTGGGTGGTTCCGGTGCTCTGGGGTTTGCTTTATTTGAAATTTGAAAATCCGGCTTACATGGTCAGCCTGGGAGGGATCGCCACCTCCGCCATTCTCCTGATTGTGGTTTACGCAGCGATCCACTTCCGCTACCGACTCCTCCCCCACTCTCTGAAGCCGACCCGATTGTATGACGTGGTTTTCTGGGTCAGCATCGTCTCCATTCTCATGGTCGGTGTTTACAGTTTCGTGCAGTCCCTTCCGAAGTCCGCGGCCACACCCGCGCCGGCCACCGCGACTGAGCATGTCTCCGCCAAATCCTGACGCCCCATGAGCGGCCCCCTTCCCGTCGAACTTGCCCTTTGCGCCGTCCAACTCGACATCGTCTGGGAGGATCGTCCCGCGAACTATGCCCGGGCCGAGGCCCTTCTCGCTCCGGTGATGCCTCCGCCGGGTTCCCTGATCGTCCTACCCGAGATGTTCGCCACCGGATTCAGCCAGAAGGTGACGGCAACCGTCGAGCCCGAGCACGGTCCGACGGCGACCTGGTTGAGGGATCTCGCCCTGCGAAGCGGTTGCGCGGTGCTCGGAGGACTGGTCCGTCCCGGTCTGGAAGACAGCGCGATGGGGCGGAACGAGCTGGTTGTTTACGCACCGGATGGCGACGAGCTCGCCCGCTACCAAAAGATCCGAACCTTCCGTTACACCCGGGAGTTTCAGCACTACGAGCGGGGAAGACAGATTTCCCTCTTCGAGTGGGGGGGATTCCAGATCTGCCCTCTGATCTGCTATGACCTGCGATTTCCCGAATTGTTCCGCCGCGGCGTTTCCCTTGGCGCGCAGATGTTCATTGTCATCGCCAGTTGGCCGGCGGTGCGGGAGGACCATTGGGTGACCCTGCTCCGCGCCCGGGCGATTGAGAATCTTGCCTATGTCCTCGGCGTCAACCGCGCCGGGAGCGATCCTTATCTCGACTACCCTGGACGGACCATCCTGATCGATCCTCACGGGACGGTCATTGCCGATGCAGGGGAGGAAGAAGGTACCCTGACAGCTCCGGTGCGACGTGATGTCGTGGAGGACTGGCGCCGGGAGTTCCCCGCCCTGATGGACATCTGTCTTGATGAGGTTTGAGGTTGGTCGACCTCATCAGAGCCAAAGCAAAAGCCAGCCGGCAGCGTTAAGAACCCTCAAGAGGGGAGGGGAGAGTCCTCAAACATGCCGACTGGCTTTCAAATGGGGAAACTTCAGTCTCCAGAGGCTCCCCTTCACGGCGGAAGCAGGAGCACTCGGGTCACTAGGATTTGCCGTGGAATTCTCGCCTGTGACAAAAAAATTAGGCCTTCAAATAGTATCGTCTGGAATGGGCCCTGCCGACTTTTGGTCGAAAATCCTTGCCGCGGCAAACTTCCCGGATCATGCTGGCAGGCCAGATGTAGAAACCGACATGAAAACCAGCCCCTTGCTCACCATCGCCCCCTTGTTGCTGCTTCTTTTTTTTGCGGCGCCTTTGCTGCCTTCCCAGCAGGAGCCCGAAAAATCTCTCGGCACTTCCAATCAATTGGTTTCACTTGAAATCACCAACCCCGGCGGCATGGAAGTGGCCATCCTATGGGTGAATTTTGAAGGGCAGGAGCAGGATTTTGGAATGGTGCCGCCACAGGGAACAGCAACATTACAGACCTATCAGGGGCATCTCTGGCATTTCAAACAAAATGGCAAACTGCTGTCCCGCTACCGGGCCACTGCCGCGCTCCAGCAAACGTGGACGATCGGGAGGGAAGCGACCGCGCCGAAAGGGAGCACCCAAGAGCCTCCGGCTCCCGCGCCAGACCTGAAAGCAGCGGTTCCCCTTGCCGGTGCGGAAACAGGCTCGCATTTCACCAAGCAACAGGCGAATGCTTTTGTCGCCTACCACAATGAGAAGCGTGCCGAGGTCGGGGTCGCCAAGGTCATTTGGTCCACAGAACTGGCCCGCGAGGCGCAGGAGTGGGCCGACCACATGGCGGAGACGGGAGAATTCGAGCACCGTCCCCGCCAGGGGGCCAACGCCACGCAGCACGGAGAAAATCTCGCGGCGGGGTTCGGGGGCGGCTACGATGTCCTGAGTGGAGCCCGCGATTGGTATGGGGAGAAACGGCTGTATGTGGATGGCTCGGCAGTGACGCAGACCTCCTACCTCAAGACAGGTCACTACACCCAGATGGTCTGGAGCCAGACCAGCGAGATCGGAGCGGGAGTGGCGGTGGGAAAACGCGGCCAACTCAAGGGATGGACGATCGTGGTCTGCAACTACAACCCTCCGGGGAACATGCTGGGTCAGAAGCCCTACTGAGAAGGCCCTGATCCAAGGAGGCAGACCGTGCAACTGCGGGCGCCATGGGCGCCAATGACAAGGCATTGCTCGATGTCGGCGGTCTTGGAAGGACCGCAAAGAAACAGGCCGAAACCGCCGGTGAGAGCCCCGATGCGCTCGTATGCGGCATGCATGGTGCCAACGAGGTTTTTGGCTTCCAGCACGATCAGCAAATGCTCGGCGACAAATGGCAACACCCGGTGAGGACCCAAAGCGGACTCATCCAGCCAGATCGCACCGTTTTCGCACACTCCAAAACGGCCGGGGAGCACTGCTGTGTGAATCCCTTCCAGCTCATGGGGATCGCTCCTCGCGGCAAGATCAAAGGTCCCCTTCAGTTCCTCCACGGTGGAGGCGATCTGGCCACCGCTGGGAACGGTTCGGTCCAACCAACTTGAGGCATCCGGCAGGCTCGTCCCAGCAAACCAGGAGGCTCCCACCATTTCCAGCAAATCGGTGAATGCCTCCATGGTGACGGCTCCGGGAACCGCATGGAGAGGAGCAAGATCCGGCAGCGGGAGCGCCTCGGGCTGCGCAGACCGCACAGCCTGGAGGATGTCGGAACGGGATGTCATGTCTGAAGAACCACCTTACATCCGATCGGACTCCGGCGAAAGCGTCAGCCCGAAACTTCCCATCAGGCATTGGCCTGAATCATGATCTGGTCCCCCACCTTGGCATCCCAGGCTCCCCAGGAATAACACTCTTCAATGACGGGCAAACGGATCAGAGGATCCGCCTCGGACGCGATCCACGCCAGACGGACCCGGGCGATCCGGGTGGTGCTGCCGGTCAGTTTGCCTCCAAATCCCAGACGGTCGAATTCAGAAGCTCTGAGGACCACTCTTTGCGGGAGGCCCCGATCGCGGGAGAGAGGCAGGGACAGGTAGACTTCGACTGCGGAGTCCGGCTTCCAGGGATTGTCGATATCCTCGAGCTCCGCTCCCCGGCGCAGGATCAATGTTAAATCTTTCGGCGCCCCGGCATTGTCAGCCATGAACTGCTCCAAGGAATCGTCCGCAAGCTGGTGATGGAGATGCCAGTCGAGCAGAAATGTCCCCGGAATAACCTCCACCACACACCACCGAAAATCTTTGTCGCTGGTGGACTCTCTGACATCAAACACACCAAACCACAGGCCCGATCCCGGGTCACGCATCCGGCCGACCCAATCGGCATGAGCGAGCACAGGCAGCTCGGGAAATCTCGCGTAGTAGGATTTCATGGCCGTTTCCACACCGGGGGATGGAATCACCGAGGACATGCGATCCAGGATGGTCCCGGCGACATAGAACTGCTCAAGCAATTTCCGACCGGCTGCCTCCAAAACCTGTTCGGGAGACATGCCCGGGCTCAGCGGGAGAACACAGGGCTTGGTGACCACCATACCCTCGGCGGCTTGTCCCGAAGTCGGCACGACAGCCGCGGGACGGCTTATTTTATTGGGCATGAGCCACTCTTTCACTGCCGGATAAATGACATCCCGTTTCAACCACCCCAGGCAACCCAACGCACCCAGTACCAGAATGGTGATGACTGCTTTGGTGACTCCCCTGCCGGTTGGCTGCGCCCTCCCTGATGGAAAGTCTGAGGCCGGCAGGTATTCCGGACCGGACTTGACCACCGGCGGTGCCGAAGGAGCCACGGTTTCCCGGGCCGGAGCCAATGGCATCGTCACTTGGGGGAGCGGATGAACCACCGCATGCACTGGAAATTGGGGTTCCCAACCGGGAGCCCGGGTTTCCGGATCCAAGGGCCCTGGCACCTTGAAGGAAGGTGACGGATGGTGGGGAGGAAGCGGCAGGTGGTTGTCGAATTGTGAGGGAGCCGCTCCAGCGATGGAAGCACAACCTGTTTGCTGGGGAGGCACCGGAGAGGGCGCCACCGCCGGAGGCGGCACGACAGGAAAGGCTTCCGGTTGTGATGAAGCCATCATGGGGGGAGCCTGATGGAGGCCAGGAGCAGGATGGGGGGGAGCCGGCTCTATTTGCGGGGCCACCGTGTAAAACTGCGGGGTTCCCGACATGTCAAAACGCTCCCAAGCGATCACGGGAACCCTGCAATAAACACAAGATCCCGAGATTCCGAGGTGTTTCCGTTTCAACCGCAACTTGCCTCCACAGGCATAACAACCTACAAAAAGCTGCGTTTCTGCATCGCCCACTCCCGCGGAATCCAGCATGGGCTGGGGGGCCGCCGCCGCAGTCCAAGGACTGGCGGCAGGGGAAGCATTGGGTTCTTGGGGTCGCATGGTCGTGCGAGGCTCCGGTAAGGAAAAGGGCAGGGCCTAAGGCACCGGTGGCAGATCAGAAGGTTGTGCGGCAGGAGTGGGGACACTTGATGGCCTTGCAGAAGGTTCCACATGCTCCACAGGGGCAACGGATTTCCACGGCCACCAGCCTTGTTGGGTCACCCAGGGCATCCAGAGATCCTTCGTATAAAACCCCGCCGTGCCGGCACCACCAAAGAGCAGCACGAAGAGCACCCAAAAGAGGACGCCCCCGCGCTTGGAAGGTGCCTTCTCCTGCGTTGCTGGACGGAAGGCAAAAAGCTCATCCTCCTCGGCAACCGACGTTTTCTGGCCTGCGGATTCTTCCACCGGGGGAGCCACGGGGGGAATGGGCATGGGTTCCAAACCCGGGTCTTCATCCTTGATGGTCGGTGAGGTCTCCGCAGCCGGGAGAGGGATGGATTTGAATGACGCCAATCCCCCTCCGGGAAGTGGAAAGTCCTGGGGCGGTTCCAAGGCTTCCTCAACGTCATCAGGACTCCCGGCGGGTTGGCTGATTTTGGTGACATTGGCCGCCCAGTCGGAAAGCGCCTTTTCCCAGGGATCCTTTTGAACGGGAATGTCAACGGAAGATGCCTGGTGATCCCCCCCGGAAGAAACTGCTGACGACACCTCTTGGGAGGCATCCTCAAGGGAGCCCGCTTCGCTTGGTGGCGTGGGAGAAGCAGCCACGTTGCCGCCGAACCCACGCCCCCAACCGGACTGGGGACCGAAGGAGGGCAGACCTTTCAGTAATGGGCTATTTCCAGCAAGAGGGAGAGACTCCGTAGGCGGGGTTGGCTCCGCATCTTCGGCGGGGGGGACAATGGGTGCCGGAGGCGGGGATATCGCAGAGGCACCCAACATTTGTTTCAAATCAAACGGAAGAGGCCTCGCAATCTCCTCGCCAGAAATGCCCAATTTGGGAAGACCCGAATGACCCATCGGTGGGGTCGCCACTGAGGCCGCGGGCACTGAACCAAAACGGGCAGCCCATTTTGAAGTGCCTTCCGGCGCCCCCGGCGTGTCAGAAACAGAAATGGCATCCAATGAAATCGGCCCGATGGGAGAAGCCGGTTCCGGACCGGACACGGCTTCCTCCGCCACAGCGTCAGCAAGCTGCGGGGCTGCTTCCGGCACGAGGTCCAAGAAGCCCACCTGTGGATGAGTGTCATTGCCTTCATCATCCAGACCGTCAATGTTTGGCAACTTCACCCGCCAAGGGTTGATGAAGTCTTCCTGAATTTCCTCGGTTTTGGGCGAATCCATCCCCACAATCGGAAGGGAGGCTGCAGGTTGGAGAACCTGTCCGGTCAGGGACAGAGGAGCCGGAACCACCAGGGGAACAGACGGCTGGACGGGGACCGTGGGACTAGTCCCTCCGCGGAAAAATCGCTGCAGGATCACCTCGCCATCGTCCTCAATGGCGACGATGGGAGTCTCGCACCACACGCAACTGCCCTTCACTCCGAGATTGTCCCGACGCAAGTTCAAAGGCTGTTGACACTCCGGACACATCAAGTCCAGCACTTGAGGATCGGAAACATCCGCCGCCGGAGGCGTTTTCACGGGGGCTGGCGAGGCGGGGATTTCATCCACCAAAAGTGGACCGGGCGAGGTGGGTGGAGTGAGCAAGGTCTCTCCAAAACCACGGAGGGCCGCGCCTGCCAAAGGAGAGGAGGCCTTTGGAAATTCAGCAAAGGGCGATTCTTCCGTTGGCGAAGCGGAATCAGCGTCCTCCATCGCAGATTCGCCCTGAGGGGATTCGGTCACAGGAGGACGACGATGGCGCGCCAAGGAAGCGAGCCACTGGCTGCGAGCCAGCAAATCATCGCCTTGAGGAAGGGGCGGCACTTCCGCAGCCACTGGTTCCAGCGGCACCGAATCTGTCTCAGCTTGATCTAGGGATCTGGCCTTCGCAGATTCCTCTGCCGGAGCAGAAGGGGTCGTAAAGGACTCCCAAGCGCCGGAAAATGGCACGGTGGTTTGGTCCGGCGATTCGTCATCAGGAGGTAAGGGAGTCCCGGTGACGGTGGGCGCGGCAATTCCAGGGTTGAGGAGAGGAAGGGCCGCGAGAGCCGGACGCTTCCCTGAGAAAGGAGCACTGGGCGCTTCCATTTTCAGCCCGGAAGGTTGAGAAGATCCCAATCCGGAAAGCTTGGGCATCGCCAGCAAGGCCTCAAGAGGGCTGAGTTTCTTCGGAACCGCCGTCCCATCTGCCGCATCAGTCGGAGAAGACTGCAACGAAGGCGCAGCCACGGCCGGTTCCGAGGGAGCAATGGGAGGCGGAGCGGTCGGAAGGATCCCGGTTGGCGCCATCGGTGAAGGCGCTTCCGGTGAAGGCGCTTCCGGCGTTGGCGTTACGAGCGTTGGCGTTACCGGCGAAGACGTTGGCGTTACTGGCGCTGGCGTTTGGACCGTCACCGGAACTGAAGGGAAGGCGGACACCGGTGGAGAAGCGACCTGGGCGGAGGCAGGCCGTGCTCTGGCGCTGACCATCGGCTCCTTGGAGCCCAGCAAATTCACAGCCAATGGCAAAGGAAGACCAATCTGAATTGGGCCGCTTGGAGGGACGGATGCCGCCATCGGAAAGTCAGCCGGAAGAGGCGGAGGCCCCGGTTCCTCCGGGATGGGGGCTTTTGTCGATCCTTCAGATGAGTCCGGAACAGGAGTATCTGCCATTGCGCTGGGAAGTTCCGGAGCAGGCGTCGAAAACGACGTCCCCGCCGGCACCGGAAGGGGAAGTGGATCTTCCTTGCTTAAGGCATCGGAATTGGTGGGGGAAGAAAAACTGCCTGAATTCGCCTCGGGCGAAAGGCGCTGGGCGACCATCCCCCATGACAGATCATCGACATTGGCGATGTCGAATCGGACTTCGGGTCCCACAGTGACAAGCCGGGGCGATTCCTGCATGATGGCTGGCTGGGGAGCGGGGGTAAAGTTTCCTACGGCTGGCAGCAGCAGTGGGGGCGCCTGCATCACCGGTGGTGAGAGAAGGGCTTGTTTATCAGCCTCGCCTGATCCGGAAACCGGCGCCTCTCCATACACTGTACCGCGAGCTGCCTGAAAATCATCCAAACTCTCAGCAAGGGATTCAGGAAGAGGGGGAGGCCCGGAAGGAGTCCTCTCCGAAACAGACTCAACATCGGCACTGGCAAGCCGCTCGACCAAAAGAGGAGGAACCAGAGGAGCTACCATCTGGTCCTTGGTCAGACTTCCGGCCTCATCACGGGGGGAGGAAGCCACCGCCGTGGGCGCGGTCTCCACAATGGCCACCATTCCTGAGCGGATGGGTTCCTTGAATAGCTCAAAGCCAAAATCTTCAAAACCCGGAGGGGTCAGCACCACACCTTCATTCTCATCTTCAACGACATCAGCCGCAAGGTCCTCTTTTTCAAGCGAAGTATTTTTCGAGGTGGCAATCTGCCCGTCCAGTGCGGGAGTGAGCCCCCGCTCGATCTCTTTGCTTTCAAGAGGCGAACCGGGAAGAGTGAGCGGACTGACCGTTGCTGAAAGAGCTAGCGCTTCCTCCACCGCGAGTGGCCTGGGCTGGCGTGAATCCCCTGAACTCTCTACCAAGGACTCCTCCCACTTCCCTCCAGCGAGAGATTTGCGGAGTGCCGCCGAATGCCGGAACCCAAAGGATTCCAACACTTTGCCAAACGGCTCAGGCTTGGCAGATCCGGCATTGGGCGTTGGAGGTTCCATGAAAAAATCGTCTGCGTATGAATAGGCCAATAATTTATCATTATTATAGCGAATTTTGGCATTATTCAAATTGTTTTTGATAACAGGACGGTATATTTCAAGAACCTTGATTGCAGCCATGGCATCATTTCCTTTGCGACTCCTCCCTCTTTTGCTACTCGCCCTGTCAGGCAGTGCGCCGGGCCTTTCCGGTAAAGAAAAAAAACCTGACGGAGTTCTTCCTCCTCTCAGTGAAGCCTCCGCCCATCGGATTGGCCAAAAAATTTGGCAGAACGAATGCGCGGGCACCATTGAAGGATTGACGAGTTGGAACAGTGGCGAGGATTTCGCTTCGCTCGGGATCGGACATTTCATCTGGTATGTGAAAGGGCGCCGGGGGCCGTTTGAGGAAAGTTTCCCCCAACTCATCGCCTACCTGAAGGATCAGCGTGTGGCCATGCCGCAATGGCTCGCCAACCAGACCTCTTGCCCATGGACATCGCGCCAGGGGTTCTTGGCCGAACAGAAAAGCCCCCGCATGATCGAACTGAGGAAATTCCTCGCCAACACGGTGCCCCAGCAAACCGCTTTCATAGTGCGCCGCCTGGAAGCCAGCCTGCCCGCCATGATTCGCCTAACACCGGAGGCTGCTTCCCAGAGTCGGCTTCAAGGCTGCTTCCGGGCCGTTGGCGAAAGCCCCCAAGGCGTTTACGCGCTGATCGACTACGTGAATTTTAAAGGAGAGGGAACCAAAAAGGAAGAACGCTACCGGGGCCAAGGCTGGGGGCTGCGGGACGTTCTCTTGGAGATGCGGGGGCAACCCCGCGGAGCCGCCGCTGCCAATGAGTTCGGTGACGCCGCAAAACGGGTTCTGAGCCGCCGGGTGGCCAATTCCCCTCCTGAACGGGGTGAGCAACGCTGGCTCCCCGGCTGGCACAACCGTTGCGACACCTACCGGCGTCCGCTTTGAAGCCCATGGCTGGCTCCGCCCAATCCCCCCCGCAACCGCTTCGTATTCTCGCGATCGACCCGGCATTGCGGAACACCGGGTATGCGGTGCTGACAGTGGATCCCGGGGTTCGAAGGCCGGTCTTCCGCGCCCTTGCCTATGGGGTCATCAGTAATAAGCCCTCCGTGCGCCCGTCCGGCTGCCTTGTCGCCATCCATGCGGCTCTGGACGACATCATTACGGAATACAAACCGGAGGAATGCGCCGTCGAGGGAGTCATTTTTGTGCAAAGCTACCGCACCGCCATCACGCTTGGCGCGGCCCGCGGAGCGGCGATCCTGGCCGCCGCCCGAAACGGGTTGTCAATCTTTGAATACGCGCCCCGCCGCGTCAAACAAGCCATTGTGGGCAAGGGATCCGCTGACAAGCAGCAGGTGGCCTTCATGATCCGAGCCCTGCTTTCATTGACGGAAACGCCGACGCCCGATGCCGCAGACGCCCTCGCGATTGGTCTGGCCCACCTTCACGCGAGGGAACGCCCCGGAGGACTGGCCAAGGACATCGTCCCGATCTGAATCAGGAGGGAATCACCCGTCAGGCCGCCTCTTTGCTGTCCTCGCGAACCGGATCGCGGTCTTCCCGGCCCGATTGCATCATCCATGCGTTCCGCTGACGGGCGGCCATACGGCGATAAAGGGCAAAGTTCATCTTTTTGACCTCTTCACCACTTCCGGGCATGTCTTCCCATGTCCGCCCATCGCAGGTTCTTTCGTTCCACAGGCACTCGGGACCAAGGAAACTCTCCACTCGGTTGCTGGTATCTGATTCACTCACCCCCTTTCGGACGACCGCCTGGATGAATCCTTACATTCAGCCTGTCAAAACACCCCACATGCAGGCTCCCCAGAAATTCAGGGCTCCGGAGGACGGTGTTCCTGCGGAAGAAATTCAAAATTTAAACAATTTTTGCACAAACCCTCCGAGCGGTGGCGCTTCCCTTATGGAGATGACACTGCCATGAATCCGCCAGAAACACCTGCTGATCTCAGAGACCTTGAGAGCAAACTGTCGCAACTGCGGCCTGCGCCGCTGTCGGGCTCCCTGCTGCGTCACCTCTCGGAATCATTGTCAGAAAGCCATTCCACGGTGGAATCTCCGGTATTTCGTCTCGTCGCCCCTGAGTCCGATGCCTCCGGAGATACCGATCGGATCATCTGGCTCCGCTTTCTTCCCGTGGCCGCTGCCGCCTGTGCCGCCATCGCGGTGCTCCTGCTATCCCGCGCCACTCCCGAAGCCCCTGCCCGCGTCGTTCAGAATGCCCCTATTTCCGCCGAATCCCCCGCGGCAACACCATCGCCCGCTCCCCCCGCCGCCGCTCCGTGGACCGGAAGCGGTTTCCAGCCGGTCTCGATGCAGCAACATGTCCAATCCGCCAATGACCATGGAATTTTGGAACTTCGGGACAAAGGCCCGGTTCGCGAGATCCACCTCCAAATTGAAGAGACCCAGCAATGGGCCGACCCGGAAACCAGCACTCAAATCCGGATCATCCAGCCCCGGCAGGAAATTCTTTACGTCCCCGTCACTCCCCGCTGAAACCCCGCCCACCGACCGCCATGAAAACGCGCCTATCATCAGTCATCGCCTGGATCGCCTGGATCGGAGCCCCATTGGCTCTACCCGCGCAAGGCGCACCACCGGAGCCCCCACCCGCCAAAAAGCCACCGGCAGAGCAGGACGCCCAACCCGACAAACCACACCCCAAAGATCCTGGAGAAGGGCACGGCAAGCCCAAGGTTGAGCGCCCTGAAGAAAAACGGACCTTCCTCGGCGTGGTGATCTCCCCGGTCTCGCAACCTCTGGCGGACCACTTGGGATTGCCCGAGGGGTTCGGTCTTCAGGTCGACCATGTCATGAAGGACAGTCCGGGAGCACTTGCGGACATTCAAGAACATGACATCCTGACCAAATTCGATGACCAACTCCTGACCACACCCGAGCATCTCGCTCTGCTGGTGAAGTCCAAAAAAGCCGGCACCAATGTTCAGCTGACACTGATTCGACGGGGCAAGGAACAGACCGTCGCCACGGTCCTCCAGGAAAAGTCCTTCCCGGTCGAGGAGACCCCCGGCCACGAAGGACCCGGCTGGGGCAAAGACTATGGATTCGAGCGGATGCCCGAAGAAATCCGCAAGCACCTTGATGAAGCCGTGCGCCACATGCCTTGGCAGGGATTCCCCGGAGGAGAAATGCCGCCTGGATTCAACCCCCCCGGTCGTGGCACTCCTCCCATGAACCATCCCCGGCCCAATGAGCCGGAGGCCAAGCAACCCAAAAAGCCGCAGTCCCCCCATTCTCCGGAACAACCCGGCAAACCATCAGAGAGCCCCAAACCTTCCCAGTCTCCCGAGAAACCGGCGTCCGCTGACAAACCACCCCAGATATCGGTGCGTCCCGGCTTCCCGGTGTCTGTTTTCGCCGCCGCCTCCATGGTGCAGATCAACAATCCTGAAGGATCGGTTTCCATATCCTCCAAGGATGGCAAGCACAGCATCACGATCAAAAACAAGACGAACGAAACCATCTATGACGGGGACTATGATCCCGCCAAAGGTTCGCAAGGCCTGCCTGAAAAGGCACAGGAAACTTTAAAAGAAATGAAACTGGACGATCTCAAAGTCATCGTGCCTCCCACTCCGGACGGACCACCGGCCGCCAAAGGAGAGGGCATTTCCAGCCCCCGCCCTTCCACCCCAAAGCGCTCCACCGAGCTTTTTTAACTTCCCCCCAGAAAGAAGCCCGGATGCCCGACCCCTGGGTATCCGGCAGGAGCCGCAGCCGGCGTACCCTCCGCAGGCTGCGGCTCTATTTGTGCCACCCGTCATGGCCGGGACCCTTTCCACCGTCGAGGCAGTCAGTTCCATGGAATGAGCCCGGCCTCCGGTCCCCTTGGAAACTTCCCGATTCGGGGAATGAAGATTCCATGAGAATCCTCTGCGAGCTTGGCAAGAGGTAGGAAGTTCGCTATGATGGCTGCTTTTTCCCCTCCCCAAGACTGACATGTTTTCTGAAGGCAGCCATCTTCCTCCTCCAGTGCATTACTGGCAGGATCACCGTGGCTTGGGTTCCCCATTGGCCGTCATCAGCCGCCATGTTCGAAAACATTCTTTGCCGCTGCCTGACAGAGCGGTGGCAGAACTCGCAGCCCGCACCGGGCTCCTCGAATCCACCGTCCGGCGGGCCGCTGAGTATTACCGATCCATGGCAGCCCGGGAGGACCACCCTCCCCTCATGGTTTGTCAGGGCACCGCCTGCAGATTGGCGGGCTCCGGCAAATTGCGGGAGTCCTTGGAAAAACGCAAGCTGAGCTGCCATGGGGTGGCTTGTCTCGGCTACTGTGACGCGGCTCCGGCTCTGCTCGACGAGCGGGACGCCGCCTACACGGGTGACGCAGCGTCTGAATTTGATGAGCACCGCGGATTCTCCCAATCGATCCTAGGGCATCCCCTGCCCCGGATGGAGTCGCTCTCCGCCACTCCACTGATCCTGCCCCGACTGCTTCAAGGAGGTGCCGCCACGCTGAAAGAAGCCCTGTCGATGGGTGTCTATGAGGGCCTCCGTTCGGCGTTGCAACAGCCGGGACAGGTCATGCTGGATCTGATGACCGCGTCCGGCTTGTCAGGAAGCCAAGGCCGGGTCGCCCCGCGATGGCACACCTGCGCGGCCACCGATGCCGTCGATCGCTACGTGATCGGCCACGCCCATGCAGGCACCTCGGGGGCCGTGGTGGACCGGCTCCTCCTTGAGCGTGATCCCCACTCAGTTTTGGAGGGTCTCGCCCTGGCGGCGCGAGCGGTGGGTGCGAGCCATGGCATCCTTTTCATCCCAGCCGACTATCCGCAGGCATTGCAGCAAACAGAGGCCGCCATCCGGGAGGCGACGGCGGCCAATTTACTCGGTCGGAATATTCTGAGGAGCCATTGGTCCTTCCAAGTTTCCTTATTCCCCGGGGCCGCGCGATGCGCGGGAGGAGAAGCGACCACCTTAATCGACGCCATCGAAACCCTGCGGGGGCAGGCCCGCCCCCAGCCTCCGGCTCCGGAAGTGGCCGGTCTTCACCGCCTGCCAACCCTGGTCGAACCCCTGGAAACGTTGGTCCAGCTGGGCACCCTTGCCAAAGATGGCAGTGAGGCCTGGACAGCGCAAGGAACAGCGGAATGCCCTGGAACCCGTGTCTTTTGCTTGAACCAGGGATTCGCACAGCCCGGATTGGTGGAGGTGCCCCATGGACACAACCTGCGCGACCTCATTGAGAACTGGGCCGGAGGCGGAGCCATGGGATCCCCCCTCGAGGCCCTGATACTGGGGGGGCTCGGCGGCAGCCTCCTCGGGCCGGGAGAGTGGGACTTTCCGCTTTGTCCCTCCCGGATGACCGCAAGCGGTTTACGCCTTGGTAATGGCTCCCTCGTGGCAATTGCCCAGACGGCCGACCTTCGTGACGTGCTAAGCCATTTTCTCGAATACATGGATGGGGAATCCTGCGGAAAGTGCACGCCCTGCCGGCTTGGTCCGGCCGGAATCGTCTCCCTTGCAGCGCGCTATGAACGCCTCGCGAGGGTGGATCGCAAACCCCGGGACGCCACCCGGGCCAGGCGCGACCTGGAAACGCTGTTCCATACCATGGAACTGGGAAGTCTCTGTTCTTTTGGTCAAGATCTGCCGGGCCCCATGCGCCGGTTCATCGACCTGTTCTGGGACCGTATTTTCACCAAGACGTCCTGATCTCTTTCCTCATGCCCGCCGTCGACCATACACCGCTCCCTTCCTTGGCTTTGATCAATGGACGCGAGCTGACGGTCAGCCCGGGCGAAACCATTTTGCAGGCAGCCCGCCGCCTTGGCATTGACATCCCGACACTTTGTCACCACGACCGCCTCTCTCCTGAGGGTGGTTGCCGCATGTGCGTGGTGAAATGTGCCGGTCACCCGAGACCCCTCGCCGCTTGCCACACCCCTTTGGAACCGGGCATGGAAATCCTGACCCACCACCGCGAGGTGGAACGGATCCGGAAAACACTGCTCACTCTCCAATTGACGACAGCTGGAGAGTCAGGTCTGGAGCCGGGAGTGATCCGGGAAGGCAGATTCACCGAACTGCTGGTTTCTCATGGGTTTTCTTTGCCACGGCGCACGCCCCCTCCGGTCAAGACGGATACCTCCCATCCCTATTTGCGCTGGCAGCCATCGGCCTGCGTCTCCTGCCGGCTGTGCCTCAACACTTGCGAGCAGATCGCGGGGCATTTCGTCTTTGGCATGGAAAAGCTCGGAGCGGCGTCCCGGCTCACCATCGATGGCAAGGCGGGATTCAATGGGGGTGCCTGCTCCAGTTGCGGCGCTTGCGTCGATGTTTGCCCCACCGGCGCCATCTCCGACCGGGACCGCGAAAAACCTAGAAACCGCCGAGAGACGAATCCCGCCCCTCCCGTGGAAACGGTCTGCGGCTATTGTGGGACCGGCTGCCGGATGATCGTTCATACTGACAAAAGGGGCGACGTCGGCCACATTGACGGAGTCCCCAATGCCGCGGTCAACCATGGTGACCTGTGCGTGAAAGGACGCTTTGCCCATGGCTGGCATCATGCCTTCGACCGGCTGCGCCGCCCCATGCTACGTTCCGGCGCGGCATTCAGCGCCGTTCCCTGGGATCAGGCGACCGCGCTGGTTGCCTCTCGGTTCCAAGAGATTGCCGCCGCCTCGGGCCCCGACTCCATCGCCGCTCTGGTTTCCGGCAGAACGAGCAATGAAGCCGCTTACCTGATGCAGAAATTCATGCGGGGAGTCATTGGCACCAACAACATCGATTCCTGCTCCCGACTCTGCCATTCGGCCTCCGAGCTGGCTCTTTCCTGGATGCTGGGCAGCGGTTCCGCTTCAGCCTGTTTTGACGATATTGAATTGGCAGGATGTCTCCTCGTCTTTGGCACCAATCCCACCGAGTCCCACCCCATATTGGGCGCCAGACTCAAGCAGGCCGCGCTGCATGGCGTGCCCCTGATCGTGGTCGATCCCCGCCGCACGGATCTCTCGGACTTTGCGACGCTCCATTTGCCGGTCAAACCGGGGACCAATGTCTCGCTCATCAACATTCTGTGCCGTCTCGTCCTGGAGGCTTACGGGGAAACGACGGCCGCCCAGGTTGGGGCCCCTGGTCTGGAGTTCGAAGC
>ERZ795053.3497-NODE-3497-length-17826-cov-6.267571_pt1 | contig 17826 bp, 15 predicted proteins | sample MGYA00375137_ERZ795053 | MGnify/ENA primary metagenome ERZ795053 (study PRJEB30182, sample SAMN05720284) | activated sludge metagenome | isolation source: Anaerobic digester | place: Hong Kong | collected 2014-12-17 ...
CTTATGACATCGGACACTCTTGCAAATAAAATCGAGTTTTCAGACGGAGCCTAGAGCCAAGGCTGGATCGTATCGACGCCTCCATTCATTCGGGAGTCTACGCAAGCCACTGGAGCGATCATGCGGACCAGACTCGGCCATCGAAAACTCGTCAGTCATGACGACGTGCGGGCGCCACTGGTGGCTTGCCCACCAGTGCCCTGAGCGAAGAGCGACTGTAAGATGAGAGTAAGGGCCGGATCGTATCGACGCCTCGATTCATTCGGGAGTCGACGCAAGCCAAAGAAGCGATCATGCGGACCAGACTCGGCCATCGAAAACTCGTCAGTCATGACGACGCCGCGGGTGAGGCCCACGTGTTGACGTTCTCGTGCTATCAACGGCTTCAACTCCTGCGGTTGGATTCTCGCTGCGAACTTCTTGCTGAGGCGATTGATCGAGCGACGGAAACGCAGCGCTACGAGTTGATTGCCTACGTCTTCATGCCGGAGCACGTTCACCTGCTCGTTTTTCCTGGCGACGGCGCCACAGGCATCGCCAAGTTACTGTTTGCGATCAAGCGACCCTTCTCGTTTCGCGTGAAGAAGCAAATGATGGCCGATGGCGATCCGATACTGAGTGAGTTGATGATTCGCGATCGACCAAACCACACATCGTTTCGGTTTTGGCAGGCGGGACCGGGCTACGATCGGAACATCCGACAGGACTCGACCCTTCGCAAGGCGATCGACTACATCCATCGGAATCCCGTTCGGCGAGGATTGGTGGACGAAACGGGAAGATGGAAATGGTCAAGTTGGCGTGCGTACGAAGAGGCGACTTCGACTTCGCCGACGCGGCCGAGGGTAAGCGTGTGGTGTTAGGCCCACGCCGCGTGCGAAGCACTGGTGGACAAGCCACCAGTGGCACCCCGCGTCGTCGTCGGCGCGATACAACGGGCGATTTGCCCACCAGAGGCGTAAGTCGGGTCATCGACCCGACATTCCCTGCCGGCCTGCATTGTCTTCCCGGTATTCCGTGACGAACAAAAAAAGGCCCCGACATCTCGGGGCCTTTCGTCATCTCAAATGAACCAATGCGCGATCAGTTCGAAGGTCTCGGCAATTTCTGAATCGCCTCCGCCTCCGCCTTCTGGTTCTTCTCGATCGTGCGAAGCTGTTCGGCCATCTGGCCGCCCTCTTCGCCGCCGAGACTTTCGAGCATTTCGATCAGGCCTTCGACCTGCTTGGGATCGAGCTTCGTCGGATCCACGCTGCCGTCCGCCTGGATCGCCTCCAGCGTTTTCGTCAGCTGAGGGAACTCCTTCAGCAGGTTCGCATCACGCACGATGGGCTGCAGCGGGCTCGCGTCCACTTCCGACAACAGCGTAAGGACGCCATTGGCGACATAACGCTGTCCGGAGGACGCGCTCTGGTTCGCGGCGATCGACTTCGCCTGCGGTTCGACCAAGGCGGCGCTCCACATCACGACCAGCGCGATGAACGCGCCTTCAACGAAACCGATGCCCGTTCCCGTGAATCGATCCGTCCCTCGCAGGACAGGTCGCTTCATGATCACTTTCTTACGAATGGACTTCAGCGGCATGCCGACGATCCACAACAGCAGTGTGACGGCGCCGGCGCATGCGACGTAATTGCCGAGCGCGCTGGGACCGCCCGTCACGCGCTGAACGATCGGATCGAAAAAGGTCGGGTTGGCGGCCAGGAAACCGACGACGGCGATCGTGATCGGCAGCATGATCGCCTTGCGGAATCCGCCCTTCACCAGGCCGTGCAACGAGAGCAGACCCACGACGGGCGCCGCGATCTGGCCCAGGAGGTAGTCGTTCTCCAGACTCAGGCCGAAAGCGCCGGCCGTCGCCGTCAGCAGCAGACCGGCCATCAGCCAGGGCCCCTTGACCGGCTCGTCACGATCGATGCTGAAGTCCGTTTCCCGACCTCGACTGGGCGTCGATGGCCCCGCCGGCGGCGAAAACGCTCGCTTTTCGGCGATCACGGGGGGCTTCTTCTGGCCTCTTAGCAGGTACATCTTGGCTCCTCGCTGCTGGCGTCGATTCGGGGGTTCGCAGTCTACCTACGTATCGGTTGTTCAAATCGACTGGAATATTGCACAATCGACAGCCATTTCCAGCAAATTCGCCCGGAATCCAGTCGCGGCACGGCCCGAGGTGTGCCGCAACCGGGAATTCCGGACGACCTGAATATAGGATGCGGCCAAAAGTCGCCCGCGCCTATTTGATTCGAAGACGGCGTTTATAACGCGAGAAATGGCCATTCCGGGCAATATCCCGGTAGAGTCGCGATGAACCATAGGCGCCCGTTGGGCACGATCGCCCACTTATTTGAAGGAGCTCGAACTATGACCGCCGATTCCGGCTGGTACCACGCCAAAAACGGACAACCCGTCGGCCCGATGAGCCTCGACGACCTCGTCGCGGCCCTCCCCGGCGTCGATGGCCCCGACACGCTCGTCTATGGCCCGACCACCCCGGAGTGGACGCAGGCCAAACACATCGCCGCCATCCGCGATCGACTTCGCGGCGCCGCCAGTCCGCCCCCCGCCCCCAGGACGATGGTCGCCGATGAGATCGACTACGAGATTTTCGGCGATGACATGCAGTTCGTGGAAATCACGCTCGACCCAAACGAAGTCGTCGTCGCCGAGGCCGGCGCCCTGCTCTACATGACGCGCGGCATTCAGATGGAGACGGTCTTCGGCGACCCGTCGAAACAGACGGGCGTCCTCGGCAAACTCCTCGACGCCGGCAAGCGCATGGTCACGGGCGAATCCCTCTTTCTGACGACCTTTGCGGCCACGGGCGACAAGCGCGAGCAGGTGTCGTTCGCCGCGCCCTACCCGGGCAAGATCATTCCGATGCACCTGGCGGCCCTTGGCGGGGAAGTCCTCTGCCAGAAGCAGGCGTTCCTCTGCGCCGCGCGAGGCGTCACGATCGACATCGCCTTTCAGAAGAAACTCGGGGCGGGCCTCTTCGGCGGCGAAGGGTTCATCCTGCAGCGCATCCGCGGCGATGGTCTCGCCTTCATCCACGCCGGCGGCACGATCGTCAAACGCGAACTCGCCCCGGGCGAGAACCTGCGGGTTGATACCGGCTGCCTCGTCGCCTTCCAGCCATCCGTCAACTACGACATCACGCGCGCCGGTGGCGTCAAGACCATGTTCTTCGGTGGCGAAGGTCTCTTCCTCGCCAGCCTGACGGGGCCGGGCAGCGTCTGGCTGCAGTCGCTGCCCTTCTCGCGACTCGCCGGACGCATCGCGGGCTCCTTCAGCGCCGCCTCGGGTAAGGGCGAAGGCTCGATCCTCGGCGGTCTCGGCATCGGCAGTCTCTTTGGCGGGGACTAGCCGCCGCCGTTCGCCTCCGATCGCGAGCGTTCGAGTTCGAATCAGCACAGGTGAAAATGACGCGAGGCGGCGTTCTCCAGAGAGAACGCCGCCTCAGGAACTTTGTGCAGATTGTTCGCCTTGCCTACAGACTACTTCCGTCGTTCAACGACGGCGACGCCGACAGTAACAGGCTCGGGCTTGTCCTTCCCGTAGTTGTACATGTCGCGCGGTCGGATCTGACACTCTTTTCGTGTTCGCGTGCAGCTCTTCTCACCCTCGAACAGGATGAGGTAGCCACCGCCCGCAAAACTGACAACGCGGGCCTTCACCCAGTCGCCGTTGTCATCAACCGCCCAGCATTCTGTGCCGGGCAGCGCCCAGTCCGCACGTTTGTCGAAAGCGCTCATCTTTTCCTCCCCCCTCTAAATCGGAAAGAGCATCATTTCGTTGAGTGTACAATGTGATATGAAACACTAGTCGGCAAATCATTATGAGGCGTCCGACGATGTCGCGTGCGTCGATGTCGCCCGCCGGGTTTTATCAGCCGCGCCGTCTTATCAGGCATTGCGTTTTGGGAGACCCACTTCTTCGATTCGGACCATCGACGCCGCCAAACGATCGTGAATGATGTTTCCGCGCCCGTCGTACCGGCCGAAGGTCAGGACGCCCGTCGGGCAACTCTGGACGCACGCGGAACAACGGACGCATTCCGGATCCTCCATCGGCGCCCCCTTGTTCGCAAAGTTCATCACGTCGATGCCCTGATGGCACACGCTCGTGCACACGTTGCATGAGATGCACTTCTTCTTGTCGGCGAAGATTCGAAATCGCGAAAACCGGGCGTAGATGTGCATGAGCGCCGCGAGCGGACAGGCGAACCGACACCAGACGCGCCCGGAAAAGTGAAAGTACAGCCCCACGCCCAGGATGCCGGCGAACACGACATCGACCATGTAGCCGTAGCTGACAATCGGCGTCTTCCTGCTCATCCAGTCGAACACGGTCGCCGCCCAGCCGAATCCCATCCATCCCACGATGCGGAACAGCATGATCACGACGGCGAACGCAAGGAACGCCTGACCGATCATATTCAGGCGATTCCACATCGGACCGTGCGGCATTTTGTGCCGATGGGCGTCGCCCATCGTCTCGGCGAGGGCGCCACAGGAACAGATCCAGCCGCAATAGGCCCCCTTGCCCCAGCGCCACACGAGCAGCGGAATGATGACAAACGTCTGAATCGCGCCGAGGATCAGCCAGCCCCACATCGGCTGATTCGTGAACCAGTTTCCGACAACCAGCGGCCACGCGAGCACAACCCCGATCGCCCGCCAGTATTCGCGGCCATGCCCGTAATTCGCGATGGGAAAGAACGCGTCCGCAATCCGCGCGCCCGCGCCGTGATCGAACACGCCGTTGTGCCCGAGCCATGGCAGGATGATCTCCGGCAACAGAAACAGCGGCAGGATCTGGATCGCGGCCAGCGTCAGTGTCTGAAGCCTGACGTAAGGCGTCTTTCGGCGACGAACACGTCGAATGCCGAAGATGACGACGCACACGCAATAGGCCAGCGTGTAATAGAAGCTTCGACCACTTGCCGAGATGGCCAGCGTGTGCCCGAGCGTTCCTTCTTTTGAGAGATACGCGCCGAGTCCGTCGCCCAGCGCCCCCGCCTTCAGCCGATCCCACAACGCGCCCGGGTTCAGTCCGGCGACTTTGTTGAACGCCCCCTGGAGACCGATGTAGCCGAGGATGTAGTCGCTCTTCCAGTGATAGAGCCAGATGCAGAAGAGCATGAAGATCGCAAGACTCGCCCACTGTTTCGCCCGCATCTCGCCACGAATCGGCACGCCGATTTTCCGGAAGAACTCGAGCGGCGGCTCGCGACCGATCATCGCAAAGACGACATCATTGGGAACCGTCGTCGTGTCGCCGTCGTTCGTCTTCAGTTCGACTTCGGTATCTCGGATCGCAGTCACCTGCGAGTTCATGACCAGCCGGATTCGCCCCGCGCCACTGTCGGCGGCCGCGTTCCCCGTCAGCGCCGCCAGCTTCTCCGCGTTCTCCGGCTTGGGCCTGGAAAAGGCGTCCTTTCGATAGCTGTGGGTCACGTTGGCGCCCGCCTGCGCCAGCGCGATCGACGCCTCCAGCGCCGAATCGCCGCCGCCCACGACCATCACGCGCTTCCCGCGGAACTCGGCGGGATCGTGCAGCCGTTTGAAGACCTTGCCCGAGTCCTCGCCCGGCGCCCCCAGTTTGCGAAAGTTCCCGCTCCGGCCGATCGCGACGATCACGCGCTGCGCCCTGGAATCGCCGCCGTCGTGACGCAGTTCGAACAGCTTGCCCTTTCGCTCAACGCCTTCAATGCGCCGCCGCGTCGGCTCGATGCCCGCCGACTGGCGCTGCCGCTCCAGCTCCTCGACGAGATCCTCCTTCACATCCGCCGTCAGCGACAGCTCCCCGGCGGGTCGCATCTCCGTCGGATAAGTATAGATGGGCTTGCCCTTCGGGAAGTCCTTGATCGTCGCGAAGGAATCCTGCGCCTCAAAGACCTCGACGCTCAGATTCCGCCGCCGGGCCTCGATCGCCGCCGCGATCCCCGACACACCGCCGCCGATGATGGCGATATCCACGACGCCGTCGCCACCCGCCCCGGCCGTGAAATCCGTCTCGTCGGCGATCGACGCGACCGCCCTCGCGCCGCTGTCGGCCGCGAACTTCAGGAGCGGAACGCCCGTGAGATCGCCGACGATGCGCAACCCCGGAATCTTCGTTGTTCCGTCTTCGTTGACTTCGGGGAGTTTCTCCACGCGCCCCGCCGGCCAGCGGGTGTGGAGCCAGTTCATGTAGCGTTTGAGAATCGACATCCGCTTCCTATTCCCCGGCGCCGGACGTCGATTGCGACGAACTCATTCGGGACGTGTCCGCCAGTCGAGCAGCGACGCCTGCGTGTTGCAATAGGGGCATACGACGAAGGAATAGACTCGCCCACAATGCGGGCAGCGGCCGTTCTCGCCCGGCATGTCGAACGCCTGGCCGCATTCACACATCCACGCGGGACCCATCGGCGGCGGTCGCCGGCAACCCGGGCATGACAGCATGTCGGGGACGCGCGCCCGCACAACCCCCTCGCGATACTTCATCACCTTCGCTTCCTGGATACCGCGAAGACACTGCGAACCCGCGAAGACCGCGATCGCGATGAGCCAGATGTCGCCCTGCTGAAGCGCATAAAACGCGCCCAGACCAACGCCCGCCAACCCGAGATAGGCTGCGGCCGTGAGCGCTCTGGAGGGACCGACGATGAACCAGAGCAGCGACCAGAGGATCTTGCCGCCGTCCAGCGGGTAGATCGGCAGCATGTTGAAGATCAGCAGGCCGAGATTGATCTTGAACAGGAGGTCGAGAAAGTACAGGACATCCCCGTCGTATCCGGAGGCGCGGGGTTCGTAGAGCTTGTAGGCAAAATAGGTGATCGGAACGAGGACGACATTGACCAGGGGACCGGCGACGATGCTCCACAGCATGGCGCCCGGCCGAAAGGGGGGATCGACAAAGGCCACGCCGCCCAGCGGCCAGAGCATGATGTGCAGGGCCCTGCCGCCGACGCTCCGGCACGCCAGGGCGTGACCGAATTCGTGCATGAGCACGATCCCGAAGAGGGCCAGCACCTCCGCCATCGCCCACATCGGATTGTGATACTCGGGGACGTGCTTCTGATACAGGTAGTAAGCGACCAGCAGCCAGGTCCAGTGCAGGAACACATCGATCCCGAACGCGTCGAAGATCTTCACGCCGCCCGGCAGCCGGGAATGTTCGTTCGATTCTGACATAGATCCGAATTATAGGGCGCCTTCGCCGACACCGCTTGGAAGCCGATCGGCGCGCTATTAATCTGTCCCTCCATGGCAACATTCAACCGCGCCGAAGTGATCGACAAGAACTTTCTCGCCCTGCTCGCCAACTGGGACGAACCCGTTCCGCCGCGCCGAAGCGATCTCGATGAACCCCTCCACGCCGACACGCACATGACCGGTCGGGACCTCGTCGAGGTCTTCGAGTCTCAGATGGTCGCGCGACATCTCGATCTCATCGCCCGACACCTGCGCGCCCGAAACGCCTCCTTCTACACGATCGGCAGCGCCGGACACGAAGGCAACGCCCTCGTCGCGCGACTGACGCGACATACCGATCCGGCGTTTCTGCACTATCGCAGCGGCGCCTTCTTCGCCGAGCGCGCCCGCGCCGTCCCGGACATCGACGTCATCTACGACACGATCCTCTCGCAGGCCGCCAGCAGCGACGATCCGATCGCCGGCGGTCGCCACAAAGTCTGGGGCAGCAAGCCGCTCTGGGTCATTCCGCAGACGAGCACGATCGCGAGCCATCTGCCCAAGGCCGTCGGCGCCGCGATCGCCCTTCGCCGCGAGAAGCTCTCGCATGTCGAGCCGCCCGTTCCGCGCGACAGCATCATGATCTGTACCTTCGGTGACGCCTCCACGAACCACTCCACGGCGCAGGGCGCCTTTAACGCGGCGCGCTGGGCCGCCTACCAGCAGGTGCCCGTCCCGGTTCTCTTCGTCTGCGAGGACAACGGACTCGGCATCTCCGTCCGAACGCCGCCGAACTGGGTCGAGCAGAACTTCCAGCTCGCCCGGGCGATCAAGTACTTCCGCACGACGGGACTCGACCTGCTCGAAGCGCATGACACGATCCGCACGGCCGTCGACTACTGCCGCAGCCATCGTCGACCGACCTTCCTGCACCTGAAGGTCGTCCGCATGCTCGGCCACGCCGGCACGGACTTCGAGCCCGCCTACCACTCCCTCGAACACATCGCCGAAACAGAGACAAAGGACCCGCTGCTGCAGTCGGCGCGCCTCGCGATCCGTCACGGTCTGCTATCGCCCGACGAAATCCGCGACAGGTACGAAGCCCTTCGCAGGCGCACGATGGACGCCGCCGATCGCGCGACGAAGCGGCCGAGGCTGGAATCGGTCGAGGAAGTCGTCGCCCCGCTCGCGCCCTGCTCGCCGGACAAGGTCCGCGCCGAGGCCGAACGAACCCTCCCGCACGACGAGCGCGTTCAGACCTTCGGCGGCGAAGACAAGCTTCCCGAGAACCTGGGACCGCGACATCTCGCCGTGAACCTCAACAGCGCACTCTTCGATCTGATGGCGAAGTACGCCGACATGTTCGTCTTCGGCGAGGACGTTGCCCAGAAGGGTGGCGTCTATTACGTCACGGCCGGCCTGCTCAAACGATTCCGCGCCTCGCGCGTCTTCAACACGCTGCTGGACGAACAGACAATCCTCGGCCTGGCACAGGGCTTCGGCTATATGAACGCCCTGCCCTTCCCGGAGATCCAGTACCTCGCCTACTTCCACAACGCGTGCGATCAGCTGCGCAGCGAGGCGTGCAGCATGCAGTTCTTCTCGAACGACCAGTTCCGCAACCCGATGGTCGTACGCATCGCTTCGCTCGGCTATCAGAAGGGTTTCGGAGGTCACTTCCACAACGACAACAGCATTACGGCCCTGCGCGACATCCCGGGCCTCGTCATCGCCTGCCCGTCTCGAGGGGATGACGCCGCCGAAATGCTTCGAACCTGCGCCGCCCTCGCCCACGTCGATGGCCGCGTAGTGGCGTTCCTCGAACCGATCGCGCTGTACATGCAGAAAGATCTCTACGAGGACGGCGACGAGAAGTGGCAGTTCACCTATCCGGCGCCCGACAAAGTCGCCGCGATCGGCGAACCGCGCGTTTACAACCCCGAGGCCAGCGATGTCGTCGTCATCACCTATGGCAATGGCGTCCGAATGGCGCTTCGGGCCGCGAAACAGCTCCAGGAGGAGGACGGCGTGAACCTGCGCGTCGTCGATCTCCGCTGGCTCAATCCACTGAACGCGGAAGCCATCGCCGAACACGCCGCCGCAGGCGACAATGTCGTCATTCTTGATGAGGGGCGAAAGACCGGCGGTGTGGGCGAGGGGATCATCACGGCGATCGCCGAGCACTGCCGGCGCATGCCGCGCATCCGGCGCGTTGTCGGTGTCGACACCTACATTCCGCTGGGACCCGCGGCGAATCTCGTGCTCCCGTGCGAAGAGGACGTCGTGAAGGCCGTCCGCGACATGATCGGGAAGCAGTGATTCACGCCGATTACAGATTTCAGCGGCGTTCCTAAGGGGCCGCCACTGCGTCCGGCCCCCGCAGGACGATACAATGCGCGCATGGCTCGGCGCTTCGAAGTAAGAGCGCTTTGCCGATATAATCCGGCCGACTCAGACACGAGAGGAGCACGCGTTATGTCCGAAGGGCCGAACCCGCAACCCGAAGCCAAACCCGATCCGGCGGCGTCGCAGCCAACGCCGACGCCGCACCCGGATCCCGCGGCGCCAGCGCCGACGCCGAAGAACCCGACACCGGCCACGCCGAAACCTGCGGGCCCCAAGGTCTCGAAGACGCACGAGGAGGAATCCGCCGTCACGCGCGTCCTCGGCGCCATCCTTCACGTGATCGTCTTCCCCGTGAAACTCGTCTTCAAGCCGCTGATCTTCCGCGTCACGCACGAGCGCGGTCATCCGAAGGTCTTCTTCACGAGTTTCTCGTCGCTGATCTACCTCTGGCCCATCATGGCCGTCGGCTTTCTCGGTTGCGCGATGGAGAGCTTCGAATGGGTCAAGGTCGGCTCCGCGACCTTCGGCTGGATCTGGATCACAACGGTCCTCGTCGTCCTGATCACTGTCGCGGCGGATATTGACCGCAACAAGGCGATCGTCCTGGTTCTGTTCATTGCCGTCTGCTGGCTCAGCGGCTATCTGCTCCAGGACAAGAAGGACATTCAGGTCCTTTCTGGCATCTATAACTTCTTCGCCCGACAGGATGTGAAGTTCGACGCCGGCACGGCGATGGTCATCAGCGTCTTCATCGCAATCATTGAAATCGGGGTCATCGTCATGGCCTGGCTCAACGGCCGCTACGAGATCACGACGCGTGAAATCACGCATCGCATCGTCGGCCGCACCAGCGACTCCCTGCCCCGCGCCGCCAAGCGCATTAAGCAGGAGTGTCGCGACATGGCCGAAGCCGTCATCGGTCTCGGCGCCGGCGACGTCATCGTCCTCGACACACAGATGAACGTTGTCCTCCGAATCCCGAACGTCCCCTTCCTCTGGTTCTTCCGCCGGGATATCGACGAAGTCCTGGAAGTCCTCGCCACGACGGAGGCCGAGGACATCGCTGCGGCGATCGAGGAAGAAGACATGTAGCGCATTCCCTCTGCGACACATACTGCAAAATACAAACACGGCGTCGGAGCAATCCGACGCCGTGTTCATTTGAAGATCCGCAGTCTCGACTCCGCCGGCCGCGGATCACAAACCCACATTCGTCACGCGCCTACAGGCGATCAAAGACAATAAAGCCCAGTACCCATTCGTCGTCCGTCAAACAGCCCGAATCCTCGTCCTGGCGCAACGCGCGAAACGCCGCGGCGTCGTCGGAACACACGACATCGCTGCCCATCAGCGAGCCCGTCAGCGTATTGCCGTCGGGATCGGCGAAATCCGTGAACACGCCGCCCGTGCTCATCTGCACGTAATCGAAATTGCGATCGACGGGGCCCCAGCCCGCGATGAACCAGCGCGAGCCGTCGGGCGTCACGGCGCAGGTCGCGCCGTATCCGATCAGCTTCGGATCGAGACAGTCCTCGATCGGAATCACTGTCGTGCCGGCGCTCGTGTCGAGTGTCGTCGACCGAAAGTCATAACGATCCGACTGGCTCGCCAGCGTCGCCCCCGGCGCGTCGCCCATCGTTCCGATGGCGCTGCGATAGCTGTTGTTCTCGTCGCCGGCGTCGGCGTCCTCGCGCCAGAGGAAATAGCTGAAACTGTCGCCCTTCATCGCGAGCGGCGTATTGGCCGTCGTCGGGTTTTCCGTGAACACAGTGATCGTGTCAGTATCCACATTGATCAGGGCGGCGTGGTTGTCGCCGGCGCCCGGCAGCTTGTCGCCGACATTCGGGAACTGGTGATACAGAATAGTCCCGTTGTCGAACTGAAACTGTGAGCGGCCGTCGAAGGAGTCGCGATTCGCTGCGACACCCAGGTCGAGCTGGATCGCCGCGTCGTTCGGATTCTGAATATCGAAGACGTAGATCACGTCGTTGTCGCTCACGGCGGCCACGCGCATCGTCGTCGCATCGATGTCCAGTTGTTCGAACGTCGTCTCGGGATTGCTGAGCGCATCCGGCGGATTCGGGAAGCTGATGACGCTGGGCGTCGCGCCGCTGGTGTCGATCACTTTGATCACGTTGCCGTCGCTGACCACGTTCTCGTCGTTGATCGTCGCGACGTAGGCGCCATCCACGCGCATCTGACCGGGCCGATTGGCCTCGACCATCGGCTCGACGTTGATCTGCGTCGCGGGAATATCGCTGAGCGTTTCGGACACGGTATCGTAGATCGACACGGCGCCCGTGCTGCGAACCAGCGCGACCTTTTTCCCGACGACGGCGAAGTCACGCGTTCCAAAGAGCGTTGCGCTGTTCGGGATCGTCGTCCCGGCCGCCGTGGCGCTCGTGGCCTGCGACGGCGTGATGTAATGCACTCCCGCGTCCTGGTTCGAGGAAACGGCCGCCTCGTCCGACCCGACGCCGTACACGATCAGGTCATCGCCGATGTCGATCTTGCCGCTTGATCCGAGGGTGATCCGCGTCTTGACGGCGGCGCTCGTCGAACCGCCCGTGTTGTCATTCCCGTTCGTGTTTCCGTTCGAATTCCCATTGGTGTTTGTGTTCCCCATCGTATCGCCGGTCGACGGACAATCCCCCGCCATCGCCACGACGAGGATCACGGACAGGGACAGGACCGACCATCGGCCCCCATTCATTCGTTTCATCTGTTGCCTGATCATTGCCTGCACCTCCAAATGCAAAGTCACCATCGACAATGCGACGAATGCGGGCGTGCAGGCTGAAAGGACTGAGAGATTATTCTATGTGGCGACGAGCCGGCGCAACACTGCGCCGCCCTGCGATTCACACGCGGGCGAACGCCGCGGCAAACGCAACGCCTTTGCGGACTTTGTTTCTCTTGCGCGATTCATCGCCCCCCGCGCGATGGCCCGCGACGCGCGCCACTGTCGCGACCCGACTCCGACCACGGCGGTCCCCCGCCACGACCTCGTCCGGCGCCCGGCGAAGCGGGACCGCGATCCGCCGGCGGTCCGCCGTAGCCGCGACCGCCGCCTCGTCGCCATCCCGCGACCTGACGAACCTCTTCGCCGCAGCGTTCGAAGAACTTCGCCCGCTGATCGCTCGTCAGTCGCGGCCGCAGCGCCAGCAGATACGCCGCCACGCGGCGCTCCAGCGCGTCGTGTATCTCGATGACCTTCTCGACCTGCGCCATGATCGCCTCGTCCGACGCCGTCGCATTCTCAAACATCGACGCGAGCCGCTCGCGCTCGGCCGCAAGGTCCGCCTCCATCTCGTCGCGCTCGGCCGCGAATGTCGGGTCCAGCCGGGAGAGTTCCGCGACCTGGTCGGGCGCCAGTCGCAGCCAGCCGCCCAGCACGCGCAGGGGATCATTGTCGACGAGCGCGCTCACGTTTCGGCCGGCGCCCGGCTGCCATGCGTAGGCCGCAATGAAACCGCCCAATGAACACGCGACGAAGACAACCACCAACGTGAGTTTTCCGTGCGCTTTCATGGCGCAACCTCCACGTCATTCGAGTCCGACGTTTCGGGGGTAATCAGGGAGTACAGACCTGTTGCGGACGGCGCTTCGATCGCATCGAACCCGACCGCGGCCAGCGCTTCCTCGGCGCTGGCCGTCGGCAGGTCCGCCGCCCCCCCAGTCGAATGCGGTATGGCCAGCCAGCCCGCGCCGAAGCCCGACCCGACGCCCAGCAGGATGACGGCGGCGACGCGACTGAACCGCTCCATCCACGCCCACGCGGGCCGAATACCGGCGGACGCCTCCAGCGTTCGCTCAATATCCGGCCACGTGTCGCGCGCCGACGGCTCTATCGTCCATTCATCCAGCCACGCGCCCACAGAGCGCACGTTCTCCAGCGCCCGCCGACACGACGCGCAGGCGTCGAGATGACTCCGGGCTTCGTGACGCTGTTCGGACGATAAGTCCCCCGCCGCCAGCCTGATCAGTTCCGTCTGGCTCAAGTGCGTCATCGCACATCCTCACTCTCTTGAACGCTCCGCCTCGCCGTTTCCGGCGGTCGCTTCCTGAAATCACTTCTCATATTGCAGCTCCGCCAATCGCTCACGCAGCGACGCATAGGCCCGGACGATGCAGGATTCCACGGCGCCGACGCTCCAGCCCGTCGCCTCCGCAATCGCGGCGTGGCTCAGCCCCTCAAAGCGATGCATGACCAGGGCGAGCCGCTGCCGATCGGGCAACGCGGCGACGGCCCGACGGATCGCCTCCTGACGCTCCTCCCGATCGACCCGCGACGCGCCGTCGCTCCGACTGACGGCGGCGCCGGGATCGGCCTGCGCCAACGGCTCGCGCGAGGATTTCCGTCGATGATCCCAGCATCGATTCGCGACAATGCGATAAAGCCACGTCGTGAACTGTGCGTCCGGCCGATAGGCGCCCGCCTTCTGGAAGATGCGGAGAAAGACATCCTGGCACACGTCTTCAGCGGCGTCCCATCGACCCAGGAATCGAAAGGCCAGCGTCAGCACGCGTTCCTGATGTCGCCGCACGAGCGCGGCGAGCGCCTCACGATCGCCGGACGCGATGCGCCGGAGCAACGCGTGATCGCTCGTCTGTGTCTCTTCCTTCGCCTGGTTCGCGTCGAACATTTTTTCGAATCGCGCCGAAGGTTTCCAGCAGGCCCGGCGTTCAAAGTGTGGCCGTCAGAAACGTCCGCGGATGCGCCAACGACCATCATAAGCCCGGCGGCGTGCCGAGGCTGAACGCAAAACTCGGGAGTTTTTTTTGAGGAGCAAAGCCATGAAACGGCTGGCAATCTTCCTGGGCTGTGTCGCTCTGATGACGCTTACGATCGGTTGCGATGAGGCGACGCTGAACAGTCTGCCGTCGGACGTGCAGGCGATGGTCTCCAGCTACTTCGGACTCAAGACGGACATGAGCGCCAGGCCGATCAACCCCGGCTACGGCGATATGGACCAGTTGCGAGATCGGGATCGTGACCAGCTGCATGATGGCAGTTGCGACGGGGACGGCTCGCAGAATCAGGCCGGCGGATCGAACGGCGCCGGCGGTAACGGATCGGGCAGTGGAACCGGCGGCGGTCTCGGAGATCAGGATCAACTCCGAAAGCGCGACGGCAGCTGCCTGCCATAACCGCCGCATTGCGACGAAGTTCACCGGATCAGGCGCGGATGGTCGACGATCGACGATCCGCGCATCGTTTTTTTTTTGCGGAAGTCACGAGGATTCATCCTCCCTGGACGACGCCCCCTTCCCATCGACAGCGCCCCCCGCGACACGCCGCGCCCAGTCTCGTCGACGTCCCCCGCGCGACGAGCAATGACGACGATTCGAGTCCAGGGTGGCAACCCGCGTCCGCACAACAGGTTGCGATGATCCCATCGTCTGCGGCGCCCCGTCGGGGTCTCACATCGACAGACATGAAAGGTTGCCATCTTTCCGTCACACGGGTTAACTCAACGCCTTCAAGTTGACCGTTGTTCTCACGCTCGGCCCGGCGGCGCCATTCGGCGCAGCCGCCTTGCGCGCGACAACCGCATTCGCAATTCGGCGAACTGAGTCGACGGTTCGGATGAGCCCCCCATGCGTGCGCGTGCAAGGACATCGAAAAACGAGGATGGCGTCACGGGCGCCCCACGAAGTGTCGGTATCGTCATTGCCGTGCTCGCGCTGGCTTGCCTGTCTGTGGGATTGGGTCTCCACTATTTTCGCCACAGCGCTGTGAAGACACTCCACGACGCACGAAACTGGATTGCGACACCCTGCGAAATCACGAAAAACGAGTGGGTCAGCGGCGATGGCGATCGCAGCCTCGTCGTTTCCTACACCTATCGCGTCGGCGACGAGACTTTCACCGGCGACACTCTCGACGCCGTCCCGGGTCGTTTTGGTGACGATGACGAATTCGAAGAGATGATCCATCGCGCCGTGCCCAAAGGCGCCAGGACTGTCTGCTACGTCGATCCGACAGACCCGAGCCACGCGATCCTCGATCGCGATCACGGCGCCGATGCGCCCCGGCGAATGTGGCTCCTGGCGTTTCCCTTCACCAGCGTCGGCCTGGCTTTTCTGGTCTTCGGCGTCAGCGCCTGTCTCAGCGGCGCAACGCAACCATCGCCTGGCGATCCGATCGCCGAGGCGACGGCGCTGCTCGAACAGGCGCCGCCTCGAAATATCCCGCTCCTCACCCGACTGGCGCTGTTGGCCGGACCTTCGACCGATCAGATCGTCTGGTTGTTTTTCGTCGGCTTCGCCTACGTTTTCATCATCATGGATGGACCCGCGTCTTACGCGCGACTCCTAAACCTCTCGCGCCCGAACGCGACAACCATCGGCCACGTGACGGATGTTCGCGACGCGGCTCAGGAGGAGCTTTTCGTCGGCGTCAATCAGTTCAATGTGGAATACAGCGTCGACGGACAGACTTATGCGACAAAGGGCTTTCTGCGCGGTAAGCCGTACGACGTCGGCGATGAAGTGCGCGTGGAATACGACGAGGAGAATCCGGCCGCGGGCGGTCTCGCCGGCGCCCGCGCAACCAGCATGACCTGGTGGCACAGCGCGATTCCCCTGGGCGTGCTGATGCTGCTCGGCCTGGGGATCGTCGGCATGTACGGGCGGAACTACCGGCTGCAACGCCTGATCAGGCGGGGCCACATCGCCCGCGCCCGGCCCCGACCCCTCAGCTATGACGAATCCATCCGACCTTCCATGACCCTGTCGAACTTCGAGTTCGAGGCGGACGGAAAGGTCTTTCCCGCGAAGCTGTTTTCGCCGAGAACCGTCAACAGCAAGGGCGAAGTGAATCCGACGGATGACGAATCCGAATCGCCGGCGCCCCTTGTCCTTTACGACGCCGGGCGGCCAAAACGAAATATCCTTGTGGCGCGCTCGCTGATGATGCTGATCGGTCGCAATCGCTCAACGGCCGATCGCCTGCTCGATTGCGCCATGCCACTGATCGCGATCGCGGTCATGATCATTCTGGTCCGCGGCGCCGGACTCGTATGACGTCACACCTGTCATCGTTATCATGCGAGATCAGACGGTCATCCAGACGGAGCCTGTGCATGAAATCCGCAACACATCCCCGGCGCCGAACAGCGCTTCTCGCAGTCTTCGCGTTGACGACGCTGTCCTGCGCCACGCTTTGCGCCGATGACGCGCCATCGCCCGCGCCGAGTGCGACAACGGATCTCGCACTCGTGACGCCGTTCGCCCAAATGGCAATGGATTGCGTTCACAGGCCCTATCCCAACAAGATTGCTCACGTCCTTGCGTCCGACGCCGACGCAAAACCACCGCGCGAACTGACGCCGGTCTTCTTCGGCTGCTTCGACTGGCACTCCGCCGTTCACGGTCACTGGCTGCTCGTCCGACTGATCCGCCTCCACCCGGAAGCGCCGTTCGCTGACCGCGCACGCGACCTGCTCGCCGAGAGCTTTACCGACGCGAATGTCGCCGCCGAAGTCGCCTACCTCAGCGCGAAGGGTCGCACGAGCTTCGAGCGCCCCTACGGCCTCGCATGGCTGCTTCAGCTCTCCGCCGAACTGCACGAGTGGGATGATCCGCAGGCCCGCAAATGGGCGAAACGCCTTGAGCCCCTGGAAACCATCGCCGTGGAGCGCCTGACGAGCTGGCTGCCGAAGCTGTCTCATCCCGTCCGGACGGGAACGCACGATCAGACCGCCTTCGCGCTGGGGCTCATTCATGACTGGGCGGTTCAGCGCCATCGAGATGATGTGAAGAAACTTGTTGATGAACGCGCCAAACACTATTACCTGCGCGATCGCGGCGCGAACCTCGCCTTCGAACCGAGCGGACACGACTTCCTCTCGCCGTCTCTGGCGGAAGCCGACGTGATGCGCCGCGTTCTCAAACCCGTCGAGTTCGCGGCGTGGCTCGGCGCCTTCCTGCCGGAACTGCCGATCGATGGATCGGCCGACTGGCTGCCCGTCGCCGTCGTCACGGATCGGACCGACGGTCATCTCGTGCATCTGGACGGACTGAATCTCTCTCGCGCGTGGATGCTCGAAGGAATCGTCGAAGGTCTGCCGGCGGGCGATCCGCGCATCGAAGGGATTCGCAAGACGGCGGCGCTGCATCGAAATGCCGGCATCGAGGCGCTGAAACACCAGGATTACGAAGGCGGCCACTGGCTGGGGAGCTTCGCGACCTACCTGGTGACGCGCCGCGGTCTGAATCAATAATCGACGACGACGCGCCATGATTGGGTGGCATGCTTGCCCCAAAAGGCAAGCATGAGAAGTCGCGACGACGCAAGGTT
>ERZ795053.3498-NODE-3498-length-17825-cov-4.274508_pt1 | contig 17825 bp, 19 predicted proteins | sample MGYA00375137_ERZ795053 | MGnify/ENA primary metagenome ERZ795053 (study PRJEB30182, sample SAMN05720284) | activated sludge metagenome | isolation source: Anaerobic digester | place: Hong Kong | collected 2014-12-17 ...
TAAACTAATACTTGCATTTATAATAAGCAGTTTCAATTTTGTAACTCAATACAATCTCTTGGTTTTTAAGAAAGTTTTTGATCATTTACATTAAAAACCTGTAAACACTTTTTTCACTTGGGTGATTTCCTAAACAAACAAATCGGAATAAAAAGTTTAAATAATATCGTATTCACAATACAGATTTTTCGAACATAGGAATGAATTGTTCAGTACTAACTTAAGTATTTATTAACCTCTTCATACCTCCTGTAATCAATTCCTTGATTTTCTTTTGTATTACTTTTATCTTCACGCCAGTTTTTAAAAATTGATTTTTAAAGAAAAATATTGTTCAGAAATTATAAATATCAATGGCAACATTAAGGGCGGCAATTACAGGAGTTGGGGCATTTTTGCCGGAATACCGGCTGACTAATGAAGAAATTAGTACGATGGTTGATACCACCGATGAGTGGATCATGCAACGCATAGGAATTAAAGAACGGCGTATTTACAAAGAACCCGGAAAAGCGACAAGTGATTTGGGGGTGAATGCAGTTCTCGAACTGCTCAAAAAAACAAACACCAGTCCCGATGAAATCGACATGCTCATTTGTGCAACAATAACACCTGATATGCCATTTCCAGCAACCGCAAATATTATTGCCAATAAAGTCGGCATTCATCATGCATGGAGTTTCGATTTAAATGCTGCGTGTTCGGGATTTGTTTTTGCGTTGTCAACAGCCGTCCAGTTCATCGAATCAGGTCGCTACAAAAAAGTTATAGTGGTGGCTGCCGAAAAAATGTCGGCAATAACAAATTATAAAGACCGCACAACTTGCCCGCTTTTTGGAGATGCCGGAACTGCGGTTTTGCTTGAACCAACAATCGAAGATGTAGGTGTTGTTGATTATATCAATCGGGTTGATGGTATTGGCCGTCACCACCTCCACATGAAAGCTGGCGGTTCTTTATTGCCGGCTTCACATGAAACCGTTGACAGGCAGGAACATTTTGTTTTTCAGGAAGGTCAGGTGGTTTTTAAAGCGGCAGTTTCAAGTATGGCAAATGTTGCCGAGGAAATAATGAAAAAATACGATTTGCACCCTGAAGATGTTGCATGGGTTGTACCTCACCAGGCAAATCTGCGTATTATCGATGCCATTGCCCGTCGCATGGGTGTTGGTAAAGAGAAGGTTATGATCAATATTCAGAAATTCGGGAATACTACTTCAGCAACAATCCCATTGTGTTTATACGACTATGAAAAACAGCTCAAAAAGGGCGATAATATAATTCTTGTTGCTTTTGGTGCAGGTTTTACATGGGGAAGTGTTTATCTGAAATGGGCTTACGATTCAGAATAATTTATTCAGAAAGGAAACCTTTGGCATTTCCGTCTCCTGCAAATAAATTGGCAAATATTTTTATTGGTCGTATTAATCGAATCGGTCTGAATAAATGATTGTATTACCTCACTGGTATTTAATTATTCTTTTGACAGAACAACAAAAAAGTGTAATTTCAAACCCCTGAAAATCCGAAGATAAAATGTTATTCAAAAACAATATAACAGAAGATAAAATGGCAAAAACTACTGCAAATTACGAGAGCCCAAACCAGTCTATAAATATCATCAGCGAGGGCACAAAAATAAAAGGCGACGTAATTGCGAACGGTGATATTAGGATTGACGGCGAACTTTTGGGAAATATTTCTGCTAAAAGTAAATTGGTAATTGGACCAAAAGGAAAGATTGAAGGGCAAATAATTTGCAATAATATTGAGATATCAGGTTACGTAAAAGGAAAAGTTACCGCAACTGATTTGATAAATATGAAATCAACCTCGCAAATTGTGGGCGATATTATTGCCGGTAAACTTTCGATTGAACCCGGGGCAGTATTTTCGGGAAGCTGTATGATGAATGGCACAAATCCACTAAATGGACCAGAAAAACCAATACAAAAATAAATACGACAATTTTATCAGGTATTCCAGCCTTGGGTTCGAAATGATGGCTATTATTGGCATCGGAACTTTTGGCGGATACAAAATCGACCAGTGGATGAGTAACAATTTTATGGCGTTTACATTGGGTTTAATGGTTTTATCTGTTATTCTTGCAATAATTTATGGCACCAGAAGCTTGCTGAAAAAACCGAAAGACGGGAAACAGAATTAAAAAAGTAAAAATCGAAATGAAAAAATATATTCAGAATTTACTTATTGTTGTATTGATAATTACAATTTTAAGCTGGTTGGTCTTTTCAAAAATTGCCCCGCAATATTATTTGCCCGTTTATCCTTTTATCGTTTTATTCTATGTAGTTACTTCTGTTTTATTATTTGCATATCAAATTCGCCTGGCAGAAAAAGATATGGGTAAATTTACCCGAAGTATCATGCTGATTACTTTTGTAAAACTGATATTATATTCTGCCCTGGCTGTACTTTATATTGGCCTCGATACAGAAAATGCCAAAATATTTGTTGTTTGCTATATGTCGTTATATGCTGTTTTTACAGTTTTTGAAGTTTTCTCATTATTGAAAATTACTGCAATCGGGAAAAAAGATGGATAGAAATCTCAGAAATACAATACTTTCTTCGGTTGATATGATTAAGCATAAAACTATCTTTTTTTGTCGGTCGTTAAAAAAATCTTTTAAATTTGTGGGCATTTGAAAAACACCATTAAACTATGCTTAAGTTTTCCGCAGGGATCTTTTTAATATTAATACTGAACATACTTACAATAGCAGAAGTTTCGGCTAATGAAAAGCATGACGATGCAGCTTCCGATACAACCAAAAGTCAGGAATTTGACGCAGGTAAATTTATAATCGAACATGTTTCTGACGCTTATGACTGGCATGTTGTATCTTTTGGTGATAAACATATCAGTATTCCGCTTCCAATTTTGTTGTACAGTAGCAATCCTGAATTACATGAGGGGAAAAGCTTCCACGCATTTATGTCGTCAAAGTTTCATCATGGGCACGAAGATTACAAAGGGTTCAGAATTTCGCACAGCAATGAGTTTGAAGGTAAAATTGTTGAGATCGATTCACATGGAACTGAAATAGGTAAGCCAATCGATTTTTCAATAACAAAAGTAGTGGCCGAAATTTTAATAACAGTTGTCCTGTTGTTTTGGATATTTATTTCTATGGCGGCAAAAGCCACTAAAAATAAGGATAAAGCTCCAACCGGGATGCAAAATCTGCTTGAGCCGGTTATCATTTTTATACGCGATCAGGTTGCCAGGCCAACAATTGGCGACAAAAAGTACGAAAAGTACATGCCTTTTCTTTTAACTCTTTTCTTTTTTATACTGCTCGAAAATTTTATCGGGTTGATACCTTTTCCTCCTTTTGGTGCCAACGTAACCGGTAATATTGCGGTTACCATGGTTTTGGCGCTTTTCACATTTTTTATCACAACAATTAACGGAAACAAACATTACTGGAAAGAAATTTATAACCCCGATGTACCGTGGTGGTTAAAATTTCCAATTCCTTTAATGCCAATTGTTGAACTAACAGGTGTTATTACAAAACCTTTCGTTTTAATGGTCCGACTATTTGCAAATATGATGGCCGGTCATATGATTGTAACTGTATTTGTAAGTTTGATTTTTATTTTTGGAAGTTTAATGGGCGCGGCAGCCGGGTTTGGCATTAGTCCGTTGTCAATTGCATTTTCAGTTTTTATTTTATTACTCGACGTATTGGTTTCATTTATACAAGCTTATGTTTTTACACTGTTGTCGGCGCTCTATTTCGGAATGGCGACAGCAGACCATCATTAATATTAATTATTAAAATTAAATGCTATGCTATCAGCAATTTTAACTGTATTACTTCAGGCAACTGCGGGAGCTGCTCTCGGGAAACTTGGGGCTGCCGTTGGAGCCGGACTGGCTGCAATTGGTGCAGGTATTGGAATCGGTAATATCGGTGCAAGCGCTATGGAAGCTATTGCCCGTCAACCCGAGTCTGTTGGTGAAATTCGCTCGAACATGATTGTTGCTGCTGCTTTGATCGAAGGTGTTGCCTTCTTCGCAGTAATTATCTGTGCGCTCGTTATTTTCATTAAGTAAAAAATTTGGCAACCACCTTTGGGATTGCCGGAGGTGTTGTTGCCATTAACTTTAAAAAATAGAATTATGAGTTTAGTTACTCCGAATCCCGGAACAATATTTTGGATGCTTATTATTTTCGGAATCGTATTATTCGTTCTCCGGAAATTTGCATGGAAACCAATTTTGAATGCTTTGAAAGAGAGGGAAGAGTCGATAGCAAACGCTTTAAATTCGGCAGAGGAAGCAAAAATGGAAGTTGCCGGGTTAAAAGCTGATAACGAAAAGATTATTGCCGAAGCTCGTCAGGAAAAAAATGTCATTCTGAAAGAGGCAAAAGAAATGAAAGATAAAATTATTGCCGAAGCCAAAGAAAAAGCGATGCAGGAAGCTGCCAGAAGTATTGAACTTGCTCAGCGCCAAATACAATCGGAAAAAGATGCAGCTATTAACGACCTCAAAAAGCAAGTTGCTGAATTGTCGGTTATGATTGCTGAAAAAGTGCTGAAAAAAGAACTGACGAGCAAAACCGAACAGGAAAAAATGGTGGATGGTTTAGTCGATGATATCAAACTGAATTAAAAATCCGATGGATATAAGCGCAATAAGAGTTCGTTATGCAAAAGCTTTTTTTTCTTTGGCAAAAGAAAAAAATAGTTTGGAAACATTTAAAGCTGATATCGAAAAGGTATCAAATGTTTGCATACATTCTGATGATTTTATTCAACTTCTGGAAAGCCCGGTGATTCCTTCTTCTAAAAAGAAAGAACTGATTATCAAGATATTTAATTCTGAAATCAATCCACTGACATTAAACTTTCTTTTGTTGATTATCCAAAACAACAGGGACGAGTACATTCCCGGAATTTGCCGCAATTTTTTAGAACTGATCAGAAAAGATCAAAATATAAAATCGGCTTTATTGGTAACTGCAACAGAAATCAACACAAAAACCATCGATAAAATAAAAACACTTTTGGAAGAAGAGTTGAAAGCTAAAGTAGAGCTTAACAACAAGGTTGATCCCGGTATTATTGGAGGAATGATTCTCCGTATCGATGATAATCAATATGATGCCAGCGTTACAACCCAACTCAGGAAAATAAAACAGGAATTGTTGGAAACAGAACTTAGAAAATAAAAATAAGAAGCGAATAAATAAGATAAGATGACAAATATAAAACCAGCAGAAATATCTCAAATTTTAAAGCAGCAGTTAGAGAGCTTTAAAACGGAAGCTGAACTTGAAGAAGTTGGCACTGTTTTGCAGGTGGGCGATGGGATTGCCCGAATTTATGGTCTTTCCAACGTGGAAGCCAATGAGATGATTGAATTCGACAGCGGTGTTAAAGGAATTGTATTAAACCTTGAAGAAGACAATGTTGGTGCAGTTCTTCTCGGCCTTTCATCAAAAGTAAAGGAAGGTGACAGTGTAAAGCGAATGCAAAGGATTGCTTCGATTATGGTTGGCGAACAACTGCTGGGCCGTGTTATCAATACACTTGGTGAACCTATTGATGGAAAAGGATCGATCCAGGGCAAATTACTCGAAATGCCGCTGGAAAGAAAAGCGCCTGGTGTAATATTCAGACAGCCAGTAAAAAAACCGCTTCAAACCGGGATAAAAGCAATTGATGCGATGATACCGATCGGTCGCGGCCAGCGTGAGTTGATTATTGGTGACCGGCAAACGGGAAAAACTGCTATTGCAATTGATACAATTATCAATCAGCGTGAGAACTACGAAAAAGGCGATCCAGTATATTGTATTTATGTTGCAATCGGTCAAAAGGGTTCTACAGTAGCAAATATTGCAGCTACTCTCGAAAAACATGGTGCGATGCAATATACTGTTATCGTATCGGCACCTGCATCTGATCCGGCAGCTTTGCAATATTATGCGCCTTATGCCGGAGCTTCAATTGGAGAATATTTCAGAGATACTGGCAGACATGCTTTGATTATTTATGATGATTTGTCGAAACAGGCTGTTTCGTACCGCGAAGTTTCATTGTTATTGCGCCGTCCACCGGGTCGCGAGGCATATCCTGGCGATGTTTTTTATCTGCATTCGCGTTTACTGGAACGTGCTGCCAAAATCATTGAAAGCGATGAAGTTGCTTCGAAAATGAATGACCTGCCTGATTGTCTGAAAGATATGGTAAAAGGAGGAGGTTCGTTAACAGCGCTTCCTATTATAGAAACGCAGGCCGGAGACGTTTCTGCGTATATTCCAACCAATGTGATTTCTATTACTGATGGACAGATTTTCCTTGAGCCACACTTATTTAACTCGGGTATTCGTCCTGCAATTAATGTTGGTATTTCAGTATCACGTGTTGGTGGAAGTGCACAGGTAAAAGCGATGAAAAAAATTGCCGGTACGCTAAAGATTGACCAGGCTCAATTTCGTGAACTGGAAGCGTTTGCAAAATTTGGTTCCGACCTTGATGCAGCAACCATGCGGATACTAGATAAAGGACGCAAAAATGTTGAGATATTGAAACAGGGACAATACTCTCCGTTGCATATTGAACAACAAATTGCAATTATTTACTGTGGTGTTAAAGAGTTGCTTCGCCCTGTTCCTGTAGAAAATGTAAAAGAATTTGAAGCTGATTTTCATGAGGCAATGCAATTGCAGCACCGTTCAACACTTGATGAATTAAGTGTCGGAAACTTAACCGAAGAAGGAGAAGAAGTTATCAGGAAAGTAGCTGCAGAAATTGCAGAAAAATACAAAAAACAGAAGTAAAGAAGAATTGATTTCGTGTGCTGAAATTCACGCATTCAATCATTCACGCATTCAAAATTAATTATGGCAGGTTTAAAAGAAATACGAATTCGGATTGCATCGGTAAAAACCACAAGGCAAGTTACTAGTGCAATGAAAATAGTATCGGCGGCAAAGCTAAAAAAGGCTCAGGATGCCATATATCAGATACGGCCATATGCGAACAAGTTACATGGAATCCTCGCTTCTTTAAGCGCTGGTTTGGAAAGTTCAGATGATTCGGTTTATACACAACAGCGTGATCCTGAAAAAGTATTGATTGTCCTTATTTCATCGAACCGCGGATTATGCGGAGGTTTTAACTCCAATATTTCAAAGGTTGCGGCAAAGCTTGTAAACGAAAAATATGGTAATCAATTTAAAAAGGGTAATGTAGGTTTTTTGTGTTTGGGAAAACAGGGAATGCGTCAGTTGAAATTTCACGGGATGAAAGTGGTGGACAATAAAAACGATATTTTCAACGCTCTTTCATTTGAAAATATTTCAGCGATTGCAGAAGAATTAATGAATTTGTTTGAAGGTGGGACTTACGATCGAATTGAAATTGTTTACAATCAATTTAAGAATGCAGCTGTTCAGATTCAAACCACCGAGCAATTTCTGCCCGTTGAAATAGAAAAAGACGATTCAACAAAAGTGAATACAAATTATATTTTCGAACCGTCAAAAGAGTATATTATAAAGGAATTGATCCCAAGTATTTTAAAGATTCAACTTTATAAAGCATTGCTCGATTCCCATGCTGCAGAACATGGTGCCCGTTTAACGGCAATGCACAGTGCAACCGATAATGCAACCATTTTGCTTGATTACCTGACCTTGCAGTACAATAAAGCCCGGCAAGCAGCCATTACAGGCGAAATCCTTGAAATTGTCAGCGGTGCTGAGGCGTTAAATGGTTAGTAGAATATCAGAAAAGTAAAAAACTGAAATAAAAAAACGGGCGGTTTCATTTGAGACCGCCCGTTTCTTTTCAAGAATTTTAAAGGATTTTCAACCTGCTCATATCCTCGATTTGGTTAAGGATGCTTATTTTATCCCCAATTTTTGTTTTAACAATCCCGGAATGTCGCCCGGTTCTTTTGCAACAGGAACTCCTGCAGCTGCAAATGCTTTTATCTTTTCCTCTGCCGTGCCTGAGCCACTGGAAATAATTGCGCCTGCGTGGCCCATTCTTTTTCCGGGAGGAGCTGATTGGCCTGCAATAAAGGCAACAACAGGTTTTTTCATGCAGTCTTTGATATATTGAGCGGCTTGTTCTTCTGCATCTCCGCCAATCTCGCCAATCACAACAACAGCTTTTGTTTCAGGATCGTTTTCATACATTTCAAGCAAATCTCTGAAATATAAACCTGAAACTGAATCACCTCCAATGCCAACACAAGTAGTTTGGCCCAAACCACTTTCTGAAAGCATATTTACAACTTCGTAGGTAAGTGTGCCTGAACGTGATATCAACCCAATATTTCCTTTTTTGAAAATCATTCCGGGCAATATTCCTATCAAACATTCATCAACAGTAATTAACCCGGGGCAATTCGCGCCTATCAGTTTTGTTCCGTTTTGTTTTAAAATAGGAGTAACCTTTATCATGTCTTTTACCGGAACTCCTTCAGTAATACAAATTACAAGTTCAACTCCGGCATAACTTGCTTCTAAAATTGCATCGCCTGCAAACGGCGCCGGTACGAAAATAACCGATGCATTTGCCCCGGTAGCATTAACAGCTTCCTCAACTGTGTTAAAAACCGGAATCCCGTCAACTTCTGACCCGCCTTTTCCGGGAGATATACCACCAACAATGTTAGTTCCATAAGCTTTCATTTTATTTGAATGAAATGCCCCATCCCGGCCGGTTATTCCCTGAACAATTACTTTTGTGTCTTTATTTATTAATATACTCATTACTCAATTTTTATTCTGAACCTTAAACTTCAACTTTTTTATTTGAACCTTTGGGCTTATCTTTTGCTCAGTTCTATTGCTTTTTTAGCGGCCTCACTCATTGTTGAAACTGTTGGTAACCCGTAGTCTTTTATAATTTCCAAACCTTCTTTTGCATTTGTTCCTGACAATCGGATTACAATTGGAATTTCAGTTTTTATTTCATCAAGTGCAGTTACCAAACCACGGGCAACGTCATCACAACGGGTAATCCCACCAAAAATATTGATCATAACAGCCTCAACATTTTTATCGCTTAAAAGAATATTCATTGCATCAACAACTTTCTGAGGATTTGATGAACCACCTATATCAAGGAAGTTTGCCGGGTCGCCGCCATATAATTTAATCATATCCATGGTTGCCATTGCAAGGCCTGCCCCGTTAACCATGCAGCCAATATTTCCATCAAGTTTAATATATGAAAGGCCTTTTGCAGTTGCTTCAATTTCCTTGGCTTCGTCTTCGTTCACTTCGCGCATGTCGAGTATTTTATGCTGGCGGAAAAGTGCGTTATCATCGAAATTCATTTTGCCGTCCAGTGCCATTACTTTTTTATCGGGTGTTAAAACGAGCGGGTTTATTTCAGCCAAAGAGCAATCTGTATCAACATATAATTGATATAATTTTACCAGAATTGCAGCGGCCTGACGCACCTGACTTGGTTCGCTAAAAAGCTGAAGCGCAATTTTCCGGGCTTGCCAATCCATCAAACCCATTGTTGGGTCAATTGGCATTTTTATGATTTTTTCGGGCGAAACTTTTGCCACTTCTTCAATTTCCACACCACCTTCGGCACTGGCCATTAAAACTACTGACTTGGTATTTCGATCGTTAATCAACCCAACATAAAACTCTTTTTCAATGTCAACAGCTTCAGCTATCAGTACCTTTTCAACAGTTAGGCCTTTTATATTCATACCAAGTATTTCTTCCGCTTTTTCAATGGCTTCAGCCTTGGTTTTAGCTAACTTAACGCCCCCGGCTTTTCCGCGGCCTCCAACGTGAACCTGTGCTTTAACTACACGAAGTTTATCTTCGTCAGAAATTTTTTTCTTAACCTCATCAACCGAGCGGCAAACTTCGCCTTCAGGTACTGGTATCCCGTATTTACTAAATAGTTTTCGGGCTTGATATTCGTGAATTTTCATTATTTATAATTAGAGTGAGAAGTAAAAAAACAATTGCTAAAAATAGAGAATATTTAAAAATATAGAACTATCAATATGTTACTTTTTTTATGATATTTCTCAATTTCCAATGGGTTTGTTAATCGTTGTTGCACGGAAATCAAAAAAAGGTCGGGAAATTTATTAAGGCGCTGCATTTTAGGTTAATTTTGCAACTCAAAAATTTAAAAAATGAAGGAAACAATACGAAAAGTTATTGAACATGAATCGCAAGCCATTTTAAATATTCCGGTTGATGATGGTTTTGTAAAGGCAATTGAACTGATATTTTCGCGCGTTCACTTAAAAACGGGGAAGTTGGTTGCGAGCGGAATGGGAAAAGCGGGTCAAATTGCTGCAAACATTGCAACCACTTTCAGTTCAACGGGCACTCCGGCTGTATTTCTTCATCCAAGCGATTCTCAGCATGGTGATTTGGGAGTGGTTCAGGAAAACGATATTTTATTGCTGATTTCAAATTCAGGGAAAACGCGCGAGATTATTGAACTTGTGGAATTAGCAAATATTTTGCACCCTAAATTGCCGTTAATTGTGATTTCGGGAAATCCTGATGGAGTGCTTGCAAAAACTGCCGATGCATTTATCAATACCGGAAATCCAGCCGAAGTTTGCCCGCTGGGATTGTCGCCAACCACTTCAACAACAGTTATGACGGTTATCGGTGATGCGCTCGTTGTTTCTATGATGAACAAAATAGGATTTACCGCGGAGGATTATGCCAAACGCCACCACGGTGGTTATCTGGGCGATAAATCGCGGGAACAGGCACGGATAAAAAATAGCAGGTAAAAATCAACTTATACCTTATTTCTACTAATAAAACAAATATTAATGTCATGCGAATAACCAAAGAAAATACGGTTGGTTTAATAATCGACATGCAGGAAAAACTTTTTCCGGCAATGTTCGAAAAAGAACAGCTTTTAAAAAATACACTTATATTATTACAGGGATTAAATGTGTTGAAAGTGCCATTGATTGTTACTCAGCAATATACGAAAGGATTGGGGGAAACAATTCCTGAAATAAGTTCGGCAATCCCCGAATTTAATTATTTGGAAAAACGACATTTCAGTTGCTTTGATGAGCCAAAAGTTACAGAAGAATTGAAAAGACTTGATGCCGGAAATATTATCGTCTGCGGAATCGAATCGCATGTTTGCGTTCTGCAAACAGCAGTTGATTTAAAAGAGGCCGGATTAAACCCAATTGTTGTTATTGATTGTGTTTCATCAAGAACAAAAGAAAATCTTGAACTGGCAAAAGAACGATTTCGGTTGGAAGGGATTCTGATGGTTTCGTACGAATCAATACTTTTTGAACTTACCCGTTCATCTGCCGATCCGGCTTTCCGGGCAATTTCCGGGCTTGTAAAATAGTACAAAATATTATTTCCGGTAAATGGTAATTTTTTAAAGGTCATCATTTTAAATTAAGGTGTTTTTCAACAATATAAACACTAAGGTGTTTTTATTAAACTCAACAACATATTGTTTAAATTGAATAAGATGAGAAAATTACGATATAAAGTACTATTTTTTGGGTTACTTGTTGTAAGTGCTTTTTCAAATGCACAGGAAAAAACTTCTGCGTCAGCCGAAGAACTGGCAAAACAATTGGCTAATCCTGTTGCTGCCCTAATAAGTGTTCCTTTACAAAATAACTTCGAATTTGGAGTTGGCCCTTTTGATGGATTTAAATACAATCTTAACATTCAGCCGGTTATTCCCGTTTCATTAGGTGAAAACTGGAATATGATTAGTCGTACTATAGTTCCCGTAATTTCGCAAAGTGACGTAACTGCACGTGGTAATTCCGAAACCGGATTGGGTGATGTTGCGCAGAGTTTGTATTTCTCTCCCAAAGAAGTTCAAAATGGATTGGTTTGGGGAGTTGGCCCAATTTTATTAATCCCAACTGCAACTAACGATGCTTTGGGAATGAAGAAATGGACAATTGGCCCAAACGCATTATTGCTGAAGATTAAAGGTCAGTGGACTTATGGAGCTCTGGTAAACCACATGTGGTCGTATGCCGGAACTGGCACCGGCGATATAAATGCAACTTTCTTTCAGCCGTTTGTGACTTATGCTACCAAAACTGGTTCATCGGTCACAGTGGCATCTGAAAATACACAAAGCTGGAACTTTGATATTTTTGGCGGTTTTGCAGGTGTTTATTATTCGAAAGTAACATCATTTGGCAATCAAATGGTTCAGTTGGGTGGAGGTCCGAAGTTTTATTATGGTAATAACCCGATGAACCCGAAATGGGGAATCAGGGCCAACCTGATTTTGCTGTTCCCAAAATAAGGTTAACCTAAAGTTGTAATCAATTTTCTGTACTATGGTTTTTATATTGAAATATTTATTTCAGTATTTAAATGAATCATAGAATTTAGTGAAGTTGGTTATTTTTACGGTCATAATAAAAAACGAAAAAAGGCATGCTTGAGATTTGTGCAATTGCATCGGGGAGTAACGGTAACTGCTATTACATTGGGAATGAAAAAGATGCTGTTTTGATTGATGCCGGAATTTCTGCAAAGCAAATTGTAATGCGGATGAAAGATCGTGGATTGAATCCCGCGAAAGTTAAGGCGCTTTTTATTTCGCACGAACACAGCGACCACATGCGGGGCGCGCGTGGGGTAAGTAAAAGGATGAATCTGCCTGTTTATTTGACTGCAAAAACCTACAACGGTTCATACAAAAACCTGCGACCTGATTATCCAAGATATTTCGTTCCGGGCGAAGAAGTTGAAGTGAGTGGGTTTACAATTCACACCTTTCTTAAAAATCATGATGCTTCAGAACCTTGTTCATTTCGGATTCAGCATAACAATATAAATGTTGGGGTTTTTACTGATATTGGAGAACCTTGCGATAATGTAACGGCACACCTAAAACTGTGTGACGGTTTATTCCTGGAAACCAACTACGATGTAAAAATGCTGTGGAATGGCAGCTATCCTTATTTTCTTAAGAAGCGGGTTGATTCCGATCTTGGTCATTTATCAAACGATCAGGCTTTTAATTTGCTTCAAAACCATGCAGGCGAAAATCTGAAATGTGTTTTTCTCAGTCATCTTTCGAAAGAGAACAACACTCCTGAAATTGCCCTGAATTCAATGATTGAATTGACTTCAAGATTTGAAATAAAACTTACTTCCCGATATGAAGCCGGCGAAGTATTTAAATTATAAGGATTTGAATAGTGGGTGTTTTGTGTTCAATAAATAAAAAATCACCGGTCTTTCTACCTCTTTCTGTTCTTTGCCTGTCTTTTTCTTTTTCCTTTTTGTTTTTTAGCGAAACGAAGAATAATAAAAACAGCCAGAAGAACAAATACAACGATTATCATAATTGTCATTCCGCCAAAAAGATTATCACCTTTAGAGCGGCTCCACAATTCAAGCATTTCGTCGTTTTTATCTAAAAAATCGTTTATGATTGCACAGCGGGCAACAACCGAACTGTCAGGATATTGAATTGAATTAATTTTCAAACTATCGTTTCCCGGGCCGAAAAAATAACTTGCGTTTACGGTTTCTTCAAGTGTACTGTCAACGAGGGCATCTTTTATCTCAGATGTTGCAACAGCACTGGAATAGCCACTTACATCCATGTTACGAAGGGCGATTTCAGGCTGGCAAATGAAATTTAGAAAATAGCTGGCTGCTTTTGTGTTTTTTGCATATTTCGGAATAACCCAACCATCGAACCAGATATTACTACCTTCCTGAGGAACAACATATTCAAGCGAAACACCAACTTCGGCAGCTTCTTCAATTGCCCAAACTGCATCGCCACCCCAGGCATAACAAAACCAAATCTCTCCTTTTGTCATCATTTCTTTTCCAAAATCGGCTTCCCAACCGGCAAGATTGGGTTTCAGCGCTTTAAGTTGTTCTTCAACCATGGCAAAATCTGCTGGAGTGTGGTCATTTGTAACACTGTACACTGTTCGTTTTCCGGCAGCAATTTCATCGCGATAACCATAAACTGCGGCCATGTTGTAAGCGTCCCAGTAACTGTCTTTCATTAACATTTTTCCTTTGTTCTTTGGATTCCACATGCAACCCCAGGAATTTGCTTCTTCCGCAGAAATATGTTTTGTGTTGTACAGAATCCCCGAAGTTCCCCACATGTAAGGCACTGCGTAATCTGCCGCATTCATCCCGTTCGCACTAAAATCATCAAGACGGTCCTGAATAAAAGGAGAAATATTGTTAAGGTAATTCGGTGTGGTTCCGAAATCTCTGCCAATTGGCAATAATAGGTTTTGGTGAATCATGCGTTGCATTATCGCCTGTGTGGGGCAAGCCAGATCGAAATCTTCATGTCCCATGGCAATTTTTGTGTACATCACTTCAGTCATATCGAAAACCTGATAAACAATGCTGATTTCTTCACCTGTCTGTTCTTTGTACCAGACAGGGAACTCCGTAAGTAAATCTTCATCGATATAATCGGCCCAGTTATATATTTTCAGTACTTTTTGCCGATCATTATCAGCAGCTTTACAAACACCGGAAATCAGGTTTGCCGAGATCAGCACAATTAGCATTAAAATTGTCTGCTTAATTTTTTGTACATAAATGTGTTTCATTTTACAATCTTTTTTTGGCTGCCCGCTGATTGATTACCAACAGCAGGACAAGTACGGTGATAAATATTATTGCTGAAAGCGGACGCAATTCAGGTGTTAATCCACCCTTTCGTGCATCGGCATAAATATAAGTAGAAAGCGTTTCCAATCCTTCGTTTCCGATGGTAAAAAGTGTAACCACAAAATCGTCGATTGAAAGTGTAAATGCAAGGATAAATCCGCTGATCATTCCGGGCCTCAACTCGGGGAGCATCACTTTCCGAAGGGCATAAAACGGCGTTGCGCCCAAATCCAGTGCTGCTTCATAAAGATTTTCATTCATTCGCCGCAAACGCGGATAAACGCTTAAAACTACATAAGGTGTGCAAAATGTAATATGCGCTAAAATTACTGTTGTGTAACCTTGTGAAATTTGCAAACTTACAAAAAGCAGGAAAAGTGAAATTGCTGTTATAATGTCGGGATTAAGAATTGGGATGCTGTTAACAAGTTGTACTGCATTCCTCGCCCTGGTTTTGAGATTGTAAATTCCGATGGCTGCAACCGTTCCCAGTAACATTGAAACAAGTGCGGCGACTAATCCAATAATTAATGTGTTCCAAAGGGCGCTGGTTAAAGAGTGGTGTACACCTCCCTGAAAAAGGGATGCGTAAAGTTTGAACGAAAAACCTGTCCAGTTACCTAGAACTTTCGCTTCGGTAAAAGAAAAAACAACAATAACTATAATAGGTGCATAAAGCATAATTAATAGCAGCCCGATATAAGAATTTGAAAGAATGCGCCTGCTCATATCAAACCTCCTTCCTCGGCTGCTTTTGCGCTTCCCTGGCTGTTTAACAGCGAAGTCAGTCCGATCAGCAACAACATAATTACTGATAAAGCTGCCCCATAATTCCACATTCCGTTATAAATATTTTCCTGAAGTGTTGTGCCGAAGAGTTTTATATTGTTGATGGTCAATAATTCAGCAATTGCAAATGTTGAAATTACGGGCATAAAAACCATCATAATACCGCTTGAAATACCGGGATAGGACAGGGGAAGAATCGTTTTGAAAAATACCTGCCGTGGGTTTGCACCTAAATCCTGAGCAGCTTCTATTAAATTCCGATCGGTTTTTTGGAGGATATTGTAAATGGGGTAAATCATAAATGGCAGGAAATTATAAACCATTCCAAAATAAAGTGATCCTTCGCCAAGCGGTAGCCCAAGGAAATCAAACAATGCAACTGTTGCAAGTGTGCGGATCAGGAAGTTTACCCACATGGGGAGGATAAACAGCAAAACTATTATCCGTGATTTATGCGAATCCATTCGGCTTAAAATGAAAGCTGCCGGATAGCCAACAAGTAAACATATGATTGTTGTAATTAGTGCAACTCCAACAGAATATATAAAGGTGTGCATTGCTTCAGGCTGCATCCAGAACTTACGAAAATTTTCGGTGGTGAATCCTCCTGAATTATTAGTAAATGCATAATAAACAATCAAAATCAGTGGCACAAGCACAAAAAAACCAAGAAATAAAATATAGGGAATCGACCAATTCCTTCTTTTACCTGCAAACGACCAGAGATTTTTTTTCACTTTACAAGCGCGTTATGGTTTCGAAACCCAGATATCGTTTGGCTGAATAGTTATTCCAACCCTGTCACCATCATCCCAGACATCATTTGTGTCAACAAAAATATTCTCGCCTTCGTCAGTCGAAACCGTGAGGTGATAATGATTTCCTTTGTACAGAATAAAAGTTACTTCACCGCTCAACATGCCATCTTCTTCGTTATCCTGCAAAACCACATCTTTGAAATCAACTGCAACCTTAACTTTTTCGCCGGGTGCAAATTGACTGGCATTTTCACATTCAAAACTATTTCCAAGAAAACGGATATGCGATTTGTCAACAATTTCAGCATCGAAAATATTGGTGGAGCGCTCTTTCCTCATCACATGAATATCAAAGGGTTTTATGCGCAGCCCAACTTTTTTGCCTGCTTCAAAAGCATGGTAATCCTGAATCATGAATTCATAACCTTCGGGTGTCAGCACCATCATTTCGTTGTGCACACCTTTAAAAATGCTCGAAGTTACTGTTCCTGTAAATTGAGCGGCTTCTGAGGGGTCGAAAATATAAATGTCTTCAGGACGGATAACAACATCAACGGGCACATTTTGTCCAAATCCTTTATCAACGCATTCAAACTGGTGGCCTGCAAACTCAACAAGGCTGTCTTTAATCATCATCCCATTCATTATGTTGCTTTCCCCAATAAAATCGGCAACAAATGCATTTGCAGGTTCATCATAAATTTCCTTTGGTTCGCCAATTTGCTGAATTTTTCCTTCACTCATTACAACAATTGTATCACTTAAAGTCAGCGCTTCTTCCTGGTCGTGCGTGACATACACAAAGGTAATTCCCAGCTTTTTATGCATCGCTTTAATTTCCATTTGCATGTCTTTCCGCATTTTTAGGTCGAGTGCGGCAAGTGGTTCATCCAAAAGCAAAACCTCCGGTTCATTAACAATTGCGCGTGCAATGGCAACTCTTTGCTGCTGTCCTCCTGAAAGTGAATCAACATCGCGCTCTTCATAGTCGGTCATTCCAACCATTTTCAGCACTTTGTTTACCTTTTTTTTGATTTCGGCAGAAGGCATTTTTTTCAGGTTTAACCCAAAAGCAATATTGTTGAAAACATTGAGGTGAGGAAAAAGCGCATATTTCTGGAAAACAGTATTTACAGGCCGCAAATGAGGTGGCGTGTCTGTCATCACTTTTCCGGCAATTGAAATTTGACCTTCATTAACTTTTAAAAAACCTGCAATCAGGCGAAGTAAAGTTGATTTTCCGCAACCCGATGGACCGAGGATTGTAACAAATTCGCCTTTGCGAACTGTTAAGTTGATATTACTTAAAACAGGTTTGTCTCCAAAACTTTTTGAGATATCTTCAATACGAATAATATATTCCGGCTCCTGCATTGAATTTCCCTGATTTAAAGGTTTAAAAAGATGCGTTAATAAAGTGTATAAAAATATAAATTATCAAACTTCCTTTTAATTGTATTCATCCCAGCTTTTAATCGAAATATCTTCAATTTCGTATTTGCAAATGGCGTAAATAAATGCACTTGCAACACGCGAATTTGTAATCAGCGGAATGTTGTAATCGATTGAACTCCTGCGGATTTTATATCCGTTCTGAAGTTCGCGGTTT